>Ga0209793_1001767_pt1 | contig 12207 bp, 9 predicted proteins | sample EBPBio122009_DNA_FD_185863 | JGI IMG/M metagenome (GOLD analysis project Ga0209793, IMG submission 185863) | Wastewater treatment Type I Accumulibacter community from EBPR Bioreactor in Madison, WI, USA - Reactor 1_2/2/2009_ DNA (SPAdes) (version 2) | ecosystem: Engineered > Bioreactor > EBPR >... | reverse complement strand
TCGACCCGCAGGCCCCCGCCCGCAGGCGGCTTGCCTATGACGAGTTCCTCGCGGGCCAGATTTCGCTCGCCCTCGTGCGCCAGCGCTTGCGCAAGGTCGCCGGCCGGCCGGTCAACGCGACCGGGGCGCTGAGCCGCCCGGTCATTGACGCCCTGCCCTTTTCGCTGACGAACAGCCAGCAGACGGCGATTACCGAAGTTCTGAAGGACATGGCCGGCGAGCAGCGCATGCTGCGGCTGCTCCAGGGCGATGTCGGGGCGGGCAAGACGGCGGTGGCGTTGATGGCGATGCTGGCCGCCGTTGAATCCGGCGGGCAGGCCGTGCTGATGGCCCCGACGGAAATTCTTGCCCGACAACATTTCACGACCCTCGCTCGCATGGCCGCTCCAGCCGGCGTCACCATCGACGTGCTCACCGGCCGCACCAAGGGCCGCGAGCGGGATGCCATCCTCGAACGCATCGCTTCCGGCGAGACGCAGATCGTCATCGGCACCCATGCGCTCTTCCAGGATAACGTGGCCTATAAGGACCTCGTGCTTGCCGTGGTGGACGAGCAGCACCGTTTCGGCGTGCACCAGCGCCTGCGGCTGACGGCCAAGGGCATTTCGCCCCACATGCTTGTCATGACCGCGACACCCATTCCGCGCACCCTCGTCCTTGCCGCTTTCGGCGACATGGATGTCTCCAAGCTCACTGAAAAGCCCGCCGGCCGCAAGCCGATCCAGACCGTCGTCGTGCCGCAGGAGCGTGTGGGCGATATCGTTGAACGCCTGCGCGCCGCACTCGCCGAGGGCAAGAAGGCCTACTGGATCTGCCCGCTCGTGGAGGAAACGGAAGAGAGCGAGCTGATGTCCGTCGAGGAGCGGCATGCGACGCTGGCGAGCATCTTCGGCCCCGCCACAGGCCTCGTGCACGGCCGCATGAGCGGGCCGGAGAAGGATGCCGCCATGCTCGCCTTCAAAAGCGGTGAAACGCGGCTGCTGGTTGCGACGACGGTGGTGGAAGTCGGCGTCGACGTGCCAGATGCCTCCATCATGGTGATCGAGCACGCCGAGCGCTTCGGCCTTGCCCAGCTCCATCAGTTGCGCGGGCGTGTCGGGCGTGGCGAGGAGGCGTCGAGCTGCATTCTGCTCTACAAGGGGCCGCTCAGCGAGAATGGGCGCGCGCGCCTTTCCATCCTGCGTGAGACGGAGGACGGTTTCCGCATCGCGGAGGAGGATCTGAAGCTGCGCGGCGAAGGCGAGCTTCTCGGCACCCGCCAATCCGGCACGCCGGGCTTCCTCGTGGCGAGCCTCGAAGCGCATGGCGATCTTCTCGAAATTGCCCGCAAGGACGCCGCCTATCTTCTGGAGCGTGACCCGGAGCTGACGGGCGAGCGGGGCGAAGCGATCCGCACCCTGCTCTATCTCTACCGCCGCGACGAGGCGATCCGGTTCCTGCGCGCCGGATGAGGCCCACAAAATCGTGATTTCGCCGAGACCGCGCGTAAAGGCATACTTGTTTCTCACTCGCGAAAGAGGAGAAATGCCATGAAGACAGTTCTCGCAGTCGCAGCAATCCTCGGCCTTTCGGCATCCGCAGCCCTTGCGGATTGCGCCTGGCACAACAAGACCTCGGCGGAAGCCAAGGTCGACAAGTCGATCACGACCGCAAGCATCGTGACCACTGAAAAGCAGTCCCGCCTTCCCGCGGCAACGGACCAGATCATTCTGGACGAACAGAACGCCGCTACGAAGGAATAGGCTGCCGCGAGCCGTCTCGGGTTCCGGGGCGGCTCTCCCTATCCCTTCTTCTTTGCTTTAACCTTGGCCTTGCGCTGCTCTTCGCTTTCGAGGAGCTGCAACGTCTTTTCCGGTGGCGTGACGAGACCGACGGAGATGATGAGCTTGGCGGCGTCCTCGGCGCTCATGTCAAGCGGCACGAGCTTTTCGCGCGGAACGTAGACGAGGAAGCCGGCGGTCGGGAACGGTGTCGGCGGCAGGAAGCAGGCGACCATGTCCTTGCCCATGGACTGGAACTTCGTCGCGATCTCGCCGCGCGCATCCGTCGCCACGAAGACGACAGACCAGAGGCCGGGGCTCGGATATTCGATCATCGCCGCCTTGTTGAAGGAGTTGCCCTTGTCCTTCAGCACCGTCTCGAAGATCTGCTTCAGGCTCTTGTGCACCGTGCGCACCAGCGGCGTGCGGTTGAACAGCGAATCGCCGAATTCCACCACCGTGCGGCCGATGAGGTTCTTGCCGAGGAAACCGACCAGCGTGATCAGCACCAGCGCGATCAGCAGGCCGAAGCCGGGAATGGCGAACTGGAAGTAGTTTTCCGGATTGTAGTGCGCCGGAATATAGGGCTTCACCCAGCTATCGGCCCAGCGGATGAAGGACCAGGTCAGCCATATGGTGATGGCGATCGGCGCGCAGATGACGAGGCCGGTCAGGAAGTTGTTGCGCAGCCGCATGGCGAGCGACTGTCTCGGGACGAGGTCGGTCATCTAAGGTCCAGTGTGAGGCAGCCGCTCAGCCGTAGAAGCCCGGATGATAGGAAACGCTTCCCGCGCCGTAAACCGGGGAAAACGCCACACGCATGAAATACTCCGGCGGCACCCCGTCGAGCGTCAGCCTGGTATCCGGCGTAAAGCCAAAACGGCTGTAGTAGGCGGGATCGCCGAGGAGCACGCAGCCCGTCGCACCGAGCGCTTTCAGTCGCTCCAGCCCTTCGCCGATGAGCTTGCCGCCGATGCCCTCGCCCTGCCGGGCCGGATCGACCGAAATCGGGCCGAGGCCGTACCAGCCCCTGCTGCCATCCGAAAGCGATACCGGGGAAAAGGCGACATGCCCGACGATGGTCCCATCCGCTTCCGCCACCAGCGAAAGCGTGAGCGCTCCGGCCGCGCGCAGGCGGTCGATGATCAGATGTTCCGTGCCGTCGGCGTGCGGCGCGGTCCTGAACGCCGTTTCCGTCAGCGTGCGGATGGCATCGATATCGCCTTCGCGTTCCGGCCGGACGATCATTCGACGGTCACCGACTTGGCGAGGTTGCGCGGCTGGTCCACGTCCGTGCCCATGAAGACGGCGGTGTGATAGGCGAGAAGCTGGATCGGCAACGAATAGATCATCGGCGCGATGATTTCGTCGACATTCGGCAGCACGATGGTCTTCATCGTCGGCAGCTTGGAGGCGGCCGCACCTTTCTCGTCGGTGATGAAGATGATCCGGCCACCGCGGGCGGCCACTTCCTGCATGTTCGACACGGTCTTCTCGAAGAAGCGGTCATGCGGGGCGATGACGATGACGGGCATGTTCTCGTCGATCAGCGCAATCGGGCCGTGCTTCAACTCGCCTGCGGCATAGCCTTCGGCGTGGATATAGGAAATTTCCTTGAGCTTCAGCGCGCCTTCCATAGCCAGCGGATAGCTGGTGCCACGGCCGAGATAGAGCACGTCCTTGCACTTGGACAGGTCGCGCGAAAGCTGCTCGATGGCCGGCTGGATGGTGTTGAGCACGCCTGCCATGATGCGCGGCATCTCGGCAAGATGATGCACCAGTTCCTTCTCCTCGGCCTCGCTGATCGTGCCGCGCGCCCTGCCCGCGCCGATGGTGAGCGCAGCGAGAACGGCGAGCTGGCAGGTGAAGGCCTTGGTGGAGGCGACGCCGATCTCCGGACCGGCGAGGATCGGGAAGACAGCGTCCGATTCGCGGGCGATGGTTGATTCCTTGGCATTGACCACGGCGCCGATCTTCAGGCCGTTCTCCTTGCAGTAGCGTAGCGAGGCGAGCGTATCGGCCGTCTCGCCGGACTGCGAGATGAAGAGCGCGGCGGAGGCTGGGTTCAGCGGGATTTCGCGGTAGCGGAACTCCGAGGCGACGTCGATCTCGACCGGCAGACGGGCATAACGCTCGAACCAGTATTTGCCGACGAGGCCGGCGAGATAGGCCGTGCCGCAAGCCGAAATGGCAAGGCTCGGCACCTTGGCGAAATCGATGTCTGCCGCGACCGGGCGTACCGTATGCGCAAGGAAATCGACATAGTGGCTGAGGGCGTGAGAGATCGCCTCCGGCTGCTCATGGATTTCCTTTTCCATGAAATGCCGGTGGTTGCCCTTGTCGATGAGATAGGCGGCGGCCGAGGAAACCTGCTTCGGGCGCTCGACGCGGTTGCCGTCCATATCGAAGATGAAGGCCCCGTCGCGGCCGATCACGGCCCAGTCGCCATCGACGAGATAGCTGATCTCGCTGGTGAAGGGGGCGAGCGCGATGGCGTCGGAGCCGAGGAACATCTCGCCGCGGCCATGGCCGATGGCGAGCGGCGGGCCGTTGCGGGCTGCCAGGATGGTGGACGGGTCGTCCTCGAAGATGACGGCGAGCGCATAGGCCCCGGTGACGCGGCGCAGCATGGCGTGCATCGCCTCGCGGCGGCCAAGGCCGTCGCGGCGGAATTTCGCGACGAGCTGCGCGACGACTTCCGTGTCGGTCTGCGTGACGAAGGTCGCGCCGCCGGCGGCAAGCTCGTCCTTCAGCTCGGAGAAATTCTCGATGATGCCGTTGTGCACGACAGCGACACCTTCGACGAAATGCGGGTGCGCGTTGTTCTCCGTCGGCGCGCCGTGCGTCGCCCAGCGCGTATGGGCGATGCCGATGGTGCCGCCCAGCGGCTCTTCCGAAAGGCGCTTCTCAAGGTTGAACAGCTTGCCCTCGGCACGGCGGCGCGCGAGCTTGCCGTCGACGATGGTGGCGACGCCGGCGGAATCGTAGCCCCGGTATTCAAGGCGCTTCAGGGCATCGACAAGCCGACCCGCGACAGGCTGGTTTCCAACGATACCGACAATTCCGCACATGGGCCGCTCCGCTTTTTCGAAATGCTGTGTCGCGCCCTTCGTAGAGCTTTTTTATCGCGACGCAACACGGCCATGCTCACTTTCGATTGCAGGCGGTAATGTGGGCGCGCCCAATGTCCGGATTATTCGGCCGCTTTCTTCTTCGCGTCCTTGATGGCTTGGTTGCGTTCGCGGATGAGCACAGCCCGGCCCTCCTTGTTCTCCTGCCGGGCGCGGCCGAAGGCGACGGCGTCGTCCGGCACATCGGCGGTGATGACGCTGCCGGAGGCGACATAGGCGCCGTTGCCGACGCTGACGGGTGCGACGAGCGCTGTGTTGGAGCCGATGAAGGCGTTTTCGCCGATGCGCGTCACGAACTTGTTGATGCCGTCATAGTTGCAGGTGATCGTGCCCGCGCCGACATTGGTATGCGCGCCGATGAAGGCGTCGCCGATATAGCTGAGATGGTTGACCTTGGCGCCCGGGCCGATCTCGGCTTTCTTGATCTCGGTGAAATTGCCGACCTTCGCCCCTTCCCCCAGATTCGCGCCCGGCCGCAGGCGGGCATAGGGACCGACCTCGGCATCGGCAGAAACGTGCGCGCCTTCGATATGGGAGAAGGAATGGATGAGCGCGCCGCTTTCCACCGTCACACCGGGGCCGAAGACGACGTTCGGCTCGATCGTCACGTCGCGGCCGATCCTTGTGTCGAAGGAGAGGAAGACGGTTTCCGGTGCGATCATCGAAACGCCTTCGATCATCATTTCATGGCGTCGGCGCTGCTGCCAGAGGCGTTCGATGACGGCAAGCTCGGCGCGCGTGTTGCAGCCGGTCAGTTCCTCTTCGGGGGCCTCGACGGCGATTGCCCTGCCCCCGGCCGCGCGTACCACCTCGACGATATCGGTGAGGTAGTATTCGCCCTTCGCATTGGCGTTGCCGATCCGGTCGATGAGGTCGAGTGCCTTGCGGCCGTCGATGGCCATCAGGCCGCCGTTGCAATAGGTGATGGTGCGTTCGGCCTCGCTGGCATCCTTGTGCTCGCGAATCGCCAGCAGTTCGCCGTTCTCCGTGATCAGCCGGCCGTAGCCGGTCGGATCGGCCGTTTCGAAACCGATGACGACGACATCCGCGCCGTTCGCAAGGCCGTCACGCGCGGCGATCAGCGGTGTTTCGGTGATCAGCGGCGTATCGCCGAAGACGACCAGAACATCGTCGTAGCCCCTGGCGATGGCTTCGCGGGCCGCGAGCACGGCATGCGCCGTGCCGAGCCGTTCGGTCTGGAGGTGGACCGTGCTTGCGACGGCCGCATTTCGCGCCGCCGCCTCGACCTTTTCCGCGTCGCGGCCGAGCACCAGCGCGATCTCGGAAATGCCGGCCTTGGCGAGCGCATAGACGACATGGGCGATCATCGGGCGGTTTGCGACCGGGTGCAGCACCTTCGAGCGCGAGGACTTCATCCGCGTGCTCTCGCCGGCCGCGAGGATAACGGCCAGGCAATTGCGTTTCGTGCGGTCTACGGTCATGGGAATCCCTCGTTCGTCGGTCTTTCTCGCCGTTCCTTAGCAAAAAGCCATGGAAAGAGACAAAGGGATTTCTTCACGCCTCAGTTCGCGTTGCTGCGCAGGCGGCTTTCGGTGAGAAGGCCGTTTTCGTCGAGGATCGGATAGGCGACGGAGACGAGATGGGCGTTGACGCGCTTGAGGTCGCGCAGCATGTCGAGATGCAGAGAACTGGTCTGGAGGCTGTCCAGCCGGCCATCGCGCAGGCGCTCCAGATGGCGTTCCGACGACTGCTTCTCCATGCGCCGCACATCCACCTTCACCTCCATGAGCTGGCGGGCAAGGCCGGAATCGCGAGTCACGAAAATGGTCTGGGCGATGCGAAGGTTCTCGATGGTCAGGTTGAAGAGGTTGGCGAGTTCCTTGTAGCCGTCCTCGGAGAATTTCAGGCCGTTGACGATCTTCTTGCGCACCTGCTCCTGAAGGCCCTTCTCGATGATGTCGCCGACATGCTCGAGATTGATGGCATAGTCGATGATGACGATGGAGCGAGCGGCGCATTCGCCGGTGACGCCCTGCCGTCCAAGGCGCGAGAGGTAGATCTTCACCTCCTGCTGCAAGGCGTCGACCTGGCGTTCCAGCTCGCCGATATCGGCAAGCGGCGACAGGTTGTTGTCGTTGAAGGCTCGCATGGTGCGGATCAGCATGGCCTCGATGAGATCGCCGACGCGCAGCACCTCGCGCGTCGCGCCGGACAGCGCGACGACGGGGCTGGCAAGCGCCGAATCGTCGAGATATTTCGGGCCGGTCTCCGGCTGCTTTTCTTCCGGCACCAGTTTTTCCATGAGCCGCGACAGCGCGCCGGACAGCGGCCACATCACCAGCGCCACGACGAGGTTGAAGGCAAGGTGCACATCGACCGGCAGCTTTGCGGCCGGGATGGGCAACAGCGCCAGCAGCTCGGCGACCTGCCCGGCGAACGGCAGGACGGCGAGGCAGCCTATACCGCGCACCAGGAGGTTGCCGAGCGTCACGCGCCGCGCGGATGCCGCCGCCTTCGCCGTGGCGATGACAGGCGGCACGGCGCCGCCGAGATTGGCGCCGAGCACGAGGATGACGGTCAATGCAGGTGAGAGGATACCCATACCCGCCAGCGAGAGGATCAGCACGACGACCGCGAGGCTGGAAGAGGAGATGATGGCGAGAACCGTCGAGAATGCGAGCGCGGCCGGCCATGCACCGTCGAGCAGCTTCAGGAAGGCGGCGAGCGCCGGGGACTGGCGCATCGGCTCCGTGGCGAGGCTCAGCAGATGCAGGGACAGGAGCATGAGGCCGATGCCGACGAGCGCGGAGCCAAGACCCTGCCGGGCGGTCGAACTGCTCGACTTGTAGAGGACGACGCCGACGAGAATGATCAGGGGCGAGACCGATTCGATACCCGTCGCCACCAGCCAGGCGGTGACGGCGGTGCCGACATTGGCGCCGAGCAGCACGATCTGCGCCATCCGCGCCCTGACGAGGTTCTTTTCCACGAAGGAGGCGATCATCAGCGCCGTGGCGGTCGAGCTTTGCAGGGCGACGGTGGCAACGAAGCCGCCGAAGAAGGAGCGGAAGGGACCGCGCGTTCCGAGCGCCAGCCCGGAGCGCAGCTTCACCCCGAAGGCCCGCGTCATGCCGTCCTTCACCTGCGCGAGGCCGAACAGGAGCAGCGCTACCGCGCCGAAAAGGTTGATCATGACGACCGTGGATTCCACCTCTTTATCTCCCTGCGCGGCGGCCGGCGACAGACTCACCGGGGTAATCCTGCATCCGATCACGGATTTTCAAATTGTGACAGCGGAATAGGGCCGGATTCTGCCAATAATTTCATAAAAATTTCTTTTGCCGGCAAAAGAAATCGACCTTGGGCAACGCGTTTGCGCCATGCCCCGCTCCCGCCGGGCGCCACAGGCATGCTGCGGACTTCTATTCCCGCAAACTTTCCGTTAAGAGACGATCTCCGGCCGCATGGCCGCGTATATGAGGAAATTTAGACGATGCTCGACGCCCTGAGACGCGCTTCCCAGACCTGGGTGGCAAAAGCCCTGCTGATCGTACTGGTCGGTTCCTTCGCTGTCTGGGGCGTTTCGAGTTCTCTTGTCACCGGCACGTCGAGCGCCGTCGTCACGGTCGGCGACGTCAAGGTATCGCCGACGGACTTCCGTCTTGCCTATGAGCGCCAGGTCGGCGCCATGTCGCAGCGCCTCGGCATGCGGCTGAACGCCGAGCAGGCCCGCGCCTTCGGCATAGAGAACCAGGTCTTCGCCGAACTCGTCGCGGGCGCTGCGCTCGACCAGCTTTCGCGCGACATGAATCTCGGTCTTTCCGAAGGCCGCCTCGCCCAGTTGATCGCCGACGATCCGGCCTTCCACGGCGCCGGCGGCCAGTTCGACCGCGCCGCCTTCTCGGCGATCCTGCGCAATGCGGGCCTGCGCGAGAGCGACTATATCAGCAACCGCAGCCAGGTCGCGATCCGCACGCAGGTCGTCGAAGCCATCTCGGACGGCTACAAGGCACCCGATGTGCTGACGGATGCGCTGCGCCAGTATCGCAACGAGGCGCGCAGTATCGACTTCCTGCTGCTCAGCAATGCCAATATCGACCCCGTCAAGGCACCGGCCGACGATGTGCTCGCGCCCTGGTTCGAACAGAACAAGGCGAAATACCGCGCGCCCGAATATCGCAAGTTCGTCTATATCTCGCTGGAGCCGAAGGACATCATGGACGCCTCGGCCATCACCGACGAGGCGCTTCAGGCCGATTACGAGAAGAACAAGGAAAAGTATCGCACGCCGGCGCTGCGCACCATCGAGCAACTGACCTTCAAGGATCGCGCCAGCGCCGATGCCGCTGCGGCCAAGCTTGCCGCAGGCACGACCTTCGACGCCATCGTCGCCGAACAGGGCAAGACGGCAGCCGACGTCCTGCTCGGCGATTTCACCAAGGCCAACGTTCCGGACCAGAAACTGGCCGAACCCGCCTTCGCGGTCGCGGAGAACGGCGGCACGACGCCGGTCATCGACGGCACCTTCGGCCCGATCATCCTGCGCGTGACGAACATCCGCCCGGAAGTCCTGAAGACCTTCGACGAGGTCAAGGAAGAACTGCGCAACGAACTGGCGCTCGCGGAGGCTGCCGACGGCATCCTCGCCGTGCACGACCGCATCGAGGACAGCCGCGCCGAAGGCCTCACTCTTGTCGAAGCCGCGGCCAAGAACAATCTGAAGGCCGTGACCGTCGAGGCGATCGATGCGCAGGGCAACGACCAGAAGGGCGAGGAAGTCGCCGGCCTGCCGGAAGAGGCAGCGCTGCTCGGCGAAGTGTTCAAGACAGATGTAGGCATGGAAACGCAGCCGCTCAATGTCGGCCGCGAGGGCTATGCCTGGTACGAGGTGCTCGACGTGATCCCGGATCGCGACCGCACGCTCGATGAAGTTCGCGACCGCGTCGTCGCGGACTGGACCGCCGAACAGCAGCGTCAGGCGCTCGCCAAGAAGGCGGAAGAGCTGGCGGAGCGCGTGCGCAAGGGCGGCGACCTCGCCGCGATTGCCGGCGAACTCGGCATGGCGGTCGAGAACAAGACGGGCCTGCACCGCGGCGCTGAAGACCCGGTCCTCGGCCCGGCCGCCGTGGCTGCCGCCTTCGCCGGCCCGCTCGGCCATGTCGCCAGCACGCCGGGTGTCGACGGCGAAGGCCAGATCCTCCTGAAGGTGACCGAGGTCAACGATGCGGCGACCGACGCGCTGACCAACGACGAGCAGCAGATCCAGGCCGTCGCGCGCACCAGCGGTGACGACATCCTCGACCAGATGGTCAGCTCGCTCCAGTCGGCCTACGGTGTCTCCATCAACCGTGCGCTCGCCGAACAGAGCCTCGCGCGGTAAGGGAAAGGGAGCCGCATGTCCGACCTGAAACCCTATATCGCCAAGGTCGCCGCCGGCAACGCGCTCGACCGCGAGGATGCGCGCGGCGCGTTCGAGATCATCATGTCGGGCGCCGCCACGCCCTCGCAGATCGGCGGCTTCCTGATGGCCCTTCGCGTGCGTGGCGAAACCGTGGACGAGATCTACGGCGCCGTCGGCTCCATGCGCGCCCGCATGCTGCCGGTAAACGTGCCGGCAGACGCCATGGACATCGTCGGCACGGGCGGCGACGGCGCGGGCACCTACAACATTTCGACGCTCGCGGCGATCATCGTCGCGGGCGCCGGCGTTCCCGTCGCCAAGCACGGTAATCGGGCGCTCAGCTCCAAGTCGGGCACGGCGGACGCCCTCTCCTGCCTTGGCGTCAAGCTCGATATCGGCCCGGCCGATATCGCCCGCTGCGTGCACGATGCCGGCCTCGGCTTCATGTTCGCGCAGTTGCATCACCCTGCCATGAAGCATGTCGGCCCGTCGCGCGTCGAACTCGGCACGCGCACGATCTTCAACCTGCTCGGCCCGCTCTCCAATCCCGGCGGCGTCAAGCGCCAGCTCCTCGGCGTCTTCTCGCCGCAATGGCTGGTGCCGATCGCCGAGGTGATGCGCGACCTCGGCTCGGAAAGCATCTGGGTCGTGCATGGTGAAGGCCTCGACGAGGTCACCACGACCGGCGTAACGCAGGTCGCGGCGCTGGAGGACGGCAAGATTCGTACCTTCGAGCTGACGCCCGCCGATTTCGGCCTGCCGCAAGTCGCGCTCGACGACCTGCGCGGCGGCGACGGCGCGCACAACGCGGCCGCTCTCCTTTCCGTGCTCGGCGGCGCGCATATGCCGTATCGCGATATCTCGCTGGCGAACGCCGCCGCATCGCTTGTCGTCGCCGGCAAGGCTGAGACGCTCGGCGACGGCATGAGGCTTGCGAGCGAATCCCTCGAAAGCGGTCGCGCCCGCGCCGCGCTGGAACGCCTCGTTGCGGTTTCCAACGAGGGCGGGACGGACTAGGATTGGCCATGACCGACATTCTGAAGAAGATCGAAGCCTACAAGCTGGAAGAGATCGCCGCCGCCAAGGCGCGCGTCGCCCCCGCCGAGCTTCGCGCGCGCATCCGTGATCAGGAGCCGCCGCGCGGCTTCTTCGCGAGCCTGAAGGACAGGAAGGCCGAAGGCCGCTTCGGTCTCATCGCCGAAATCAAGAAGGCAAGCCCTTCCAAGGGCCTCATCCGTCCGGATTTCGATCCGCCGGCCCTCGCGAAAGCCTATGAGGCCGCCGGAGCGGCCTGCCTTTCCGTGCTGACGGACACGCCGAGCTTCCAGGGCGCGCCGGAATTCCTGACCGCCGCACGCGGCGCCTGCGCGTTGCCGGCGCTGCGCAAGGACTTCATGTTCGACAGCTACCAGGTGCTGGAAGCCCGCGCCTGGGGTGCGGACTGCATTCTCCTGATCATGGCCTCGCTTAGCGACGATGCCGCGAAAATGCTGGAAGACGCCGCCTTCTCGCTCGGCATGGACGTGCTGATCGAAGTGCACGACGAACCCGAAATGGAGCGCGCGCTCAAGCTGAAGTCCAAGCTTGTCGGCGTCAACAACCGGAACCTGCGCACCTTCGAAGTCGATCTTGCGGTTTCGGAGAAGCTCGCCGGCATGGTGCCGGAAGACCGGCTGCTCGTCGGCGAAAGCGGCATCTTCACCCATGCCGACTGCCAGCGCCTCGGCAAGGTCGGCATCTCCACCTTCCTCGTGGGCGAAAGCCTGATGCGCAAGGAAGACGTGGCGGCCGCAACGCGCGAACTCCTGACCGGCAATGCCGGCATGCTGGCCGCCGAATGACGAAGCTCACGCATATCGACGCCTCCGGCGAAGCCAACATGGTGGATGTCGGCGACAAGGGCGAAACGGTGCGCATCGCTGTCGCCGAGGGTTTTATCCGCATGGCGCCCGCG
>Ga0209793_1001761_pt1 | contig 12256 bp, 6 predicted proteins | sample EBPBio122009_DNA_FD_185863 | JGI IMG/M metagenome (GOLD analysis project Ga0209793, IMG submission 185863) | Wastewater treatment Type I Accumulibacter community from EBPR Bioreactor in Madison, WI, USA - Reactor 1_2/2/2009_ DNA (SPAdes) (version 2) | ecosystem: Engineered > Bioreactor > EBPR >... | reverse complement strand
AACATCTAACGGTGGGGCCTATACGCACGCCGGGCCTGAAATCGGTGTTGCCAGTACCAAGGCCTTCACCGCCCAACTGGCGGTACTGGCAATGATGGGCCTGAAGATTGCCGAATACCGAAACAGCATTAGCCAGGATCGTTTCCGCCAACTACTAACCGAATTAAACGAAGTACCGGAAAAAGTAAAACTGGCATTGGAGCAACACGCGCACATCGAACAACTAGCACATAAATACAAAGACGTTACAGATGCACTCTACCTGGGTCGTGGGTATAATTTTCCGATTGCCCTCGAAGGTGCGCTCAAGCTAAAAGAAATATCTTATATCCATGCAGAAGGCTATCCGGCGGCTGAAATGAAACACGGCCCCATTGCATTGGTCGACGACAAACTACCTGTCTTTTTTGTGGCCACCAAAGATTCATTTCACGAAAAAGTGCTGAGCAATATGCAGGAGATAAAAGCCCGCAAAGGCAAAGTAATCGCTGTAGTAAGTGAGGGTGATGAATCGGCCCATGCACTCTGTGACGATAGCATCACCGTACCCTTTGCCGATGAACTGATGGCGCCGCTGGTCAATGCCATTCCCATGCAATTGCTTGCTTATTACATAGGTGTAGCCAAGGGGCTTGATGTCGATAAACCACGCAACCTGGCCAAAAGCGTGACCGTAGAATAAAGTTACAAGTATGAACCTGATCAGAAAAAGTCCGGTGCAGGCCATGGGATATAATTTCATCCCCGACTCCCTGTTGCCCGCTGGAAAAGATGAGTACCATCTTCGCAACCAGCAAAACAAAAGTGGCATACTATACCGGCAACTAACTGCCTTCGAAATTGAAGTGTTGGTGCGCAATCGGAACCACAGCGACGACTGGAATAAAATTCTTGTTTCCGACGCCTTCAATCCCGAACTAGTAAAGAGCTGTACATTTTACGGCTTGGTTCGAATTGGAAAACTCGAAGCATTTTGTCTTGAATACAGCAACCTGCAACTGCCCGTGGGTTTGTATAATAGCACCATCATCAGTTCTGATTTCGGCGACAATGTGGTGGTGAACAATGTCAACTACCTGGCCCATTATATTGTTGGCAATGAAGTAATGCTGGCAAATATAAACGAACTGGCCACCAGCAGCCATGCCAAATTCGGCAACGGCATCATCAAAGAGGGCGAAGAGGAAAAGCTTCGCATCTGGTTGGAAATATGTAATGAGAACGGCGGACGTAAAATACTGCCTTTCGACGGCATGCTACCCGGCGACGCTTATTTATGGAGTCGTCATCGGGAAAACAAAAAACTGCAGGAACAATTCATCCATTTCACCACCAATATATTCGATAGTCAACGCGGTTACTACGGCATGATTGGCGATCGCACAATCATCAAAAACACCCGCGTCATTAAAGACGTTATGATTGGCTCGGATGCCTATATCAAGGGCGCCAATAAGTTAAAAAACCTGACCATACATTCAACCGCCAGCGCCAGGTCGCAGGTGGGCGAAGGCTGCGAGTTGGTAAACGGTATAATCAATATCGGCTGCCGCATCTTTTATGGCGTCAAAGCCGTTCGCTTCGTGATGGCTTCGCATTCCCAACTTAAATATGGGGCCCGTCTTATCAACTCCTATCTGGGAAACAATGCTACCATCTCCTGTTGCGAAGTGTTGAACTCACTTATCTTCCCCGCGCACGAACAACACCATAACAATTCATTTCTTTGTGCTTCTCTCGTCATGGGCCAAAGCAATATGGCGGCTGGTGCCACCATCGGCTCTAACCACAACTCAAGAAGCCCCGATGGTGAATTAATTGCAGGCCGTGGCTTCTGGCCAGGCCTCTGTGTAAGCCTGAAACACAATTCTCGATTTGCTTCTTATTGCATGTTGGCCAAGGGCGATTATCCTGCTGAAATAGACATCAAATTCCCCTTTGCGTTGGTCAGCAACGACCTGGTCAACGATCGATTGCAAATAATGCCCGCCTATTGGTTTCAATATAATATGTATGCCATCGCCCGGAATGCCTGGAAATATGTAGACCGCGACAATCGAATCGACCGAACCCAGTTGTTGGAATACGATTACCTGGCACCTGATACCGCAGCCGAATGCCTGGAAGCAATGGCATTGTTGGAAACTGCCACGGGAACAGCCTGGTACCGACAACAGGGCCTAACTGGTACCGAACGCCAATACAGGAACAAGGGCAAACAACTACTCTTAGCAACCGATGGCGACATAAATCAACTCCTGGTGCAGGTTTCTGGTGCAGAGAAAAGCCAACGACACGTTGTGATTTTGAAGCCAGCAAAGGGCTACCAATGGTATCGAAAACTACTGTCGTATTACGCAACAAGGGAAATAGTTGCGAAATGCGAAACATTGGATGTGTCACTTAGCAAAGTGTTCAAGAAACTACCAAAGGCAGGGAAGTTGAAAGCATGGGAAAATATCGGCGGACAACTAATTCTCGCTGATAAGGTTAAAGACCTGCTCACGCAGATAACCAAAAACAAGATAGCCGGCTGGAAAGATGTGCACGCATTTTATCGCGAACAACAGCAACACTATGCCGACGACAAACTGCAACAAGCTATATCCTTGTATGCTGCGGCCTTTGGCGTTGACCTCAGCAATGATATTCATGCGGTAAAACAATTGTTGGCCGACAGTGTTCAATTCAGGAAAGAACTTACTGAGCGCATTCTTACTTCGCGCGAAAAGGATTACCAGAATCCGTTTCGGGCGATGCTATACAATAGCCAGGAAGAAATGGACGAGGTTGTGGGAAAATTGGCCGATAATAGTTTTATCAAACAGGAAGAAAAAGCGTTTCAGCAATACCGCCGAAAAATACGGCAGCTATTGCAATAACACTAGCCGGCTGACCGAAAACTGGTTGTTGTCTGTTACCATCACCACATAATTTCCGCGTGCATATTGTTTTTGCCGGAGGAAAACCTGGTTGCTTCCTTTCTGTAAGACAATCTTCTGCCGAACAAGCAGCCGGCCGCATCCATCAAAAAGTTGCACGGTAGTAGGGCGAGATTGATCGCTCAAAATTACCAGCGATTGATTGCGTATCGGTAGCACTTGGATCGCCCATTTCTCCGGCACAACACCAAACCGCATTGGCTTACCGACAATACTGTTTCCATCAGCCGACGACAAAACAATTCTGCAGAACCCCCGTTCGCGCGCAGCTGGAATTGTTTCCTGGTAAAACGACTGATCCATCAGCAAAGGAATAGCTGTGATTTTTTCATACCTAAATCCATCGGCCGACCATTCAATAAAACAGCTATCGCCTGCACTGATATCGAGCACCCGAAAGCGGCAAACCCAACGGTTGTTCCACTGTTGCATTTGCTGGTCAGTTATATGCATCGGAAGAATATTTTCTCCAGCCAGGTTGCTTGCCAGCGTCAGCTGCAAAGAAGTCCCGGCATGAATCAGGTCGCTGCTAACCGACCCATAATCTGTATTGCCTGTAGTCGCTGCATTACCCGCATCTGTCCAGCTACTGTTTACCAAATGGGCTACTCGTAAACTGCCGGGATCAGTTAAGATGCCACTTACACCTGTTGCGAACGACAGCGAAACTTTTAGTAAGGATGGCTGTGACAAGGCAACCGACCAATACTCCAGGTCAGATACATGGTCTATACCCGTCGCCATTTGACCACTCAGGCTTAAAGCAGAACTGCCATAATAACCCAATTCAATATCGCCACTGCCACCTGTTAAAACGATCCAGCGCTGTCGGTTATTTTTTCCCAACGGAAAACGAAGTGCCGCGCCATTCCAGCCAATCTTACGAACAAGTCCATCTATATAACTATTGTCATTCAAACTATCCGACAGCAGGGTTGCTGAGGCACCCAACAAAACCCCGGAGCCGTTCTCCATGGTCAGCGCACCATTTTGCAACTGTAATTCGTGCAGCACAGAGAGATCACTACTGGCAATACAGCCCGCCAGATTGTTAAGCACCAGTTTCGTTGCTGAACCAATGGCTGCACCCATGAAAACGTGTTGCGGTTGATTACCCGCCAGCAGCAATCGGCCTGTTGCGCCATTTACATTATTCGACTCAATTAGGCCGTTCTCCCAAAAAATATCTTTTTTAATATCCAACGTAAGCGACCTGGCGGCACTTGCCAGGTTCATAGACGCACCATGCGCTTCGAGATTGCCAAGAATGTTGATGGTATTACTAAAATTGAACGCAAGCCGAACACCTTGCTCCAATACAAAGTCTGATCGTATCAGTGCATCATTCGTACCCGCTGCTGTATAAGAAATTTGCTGGCCTGGGGCATACTTTGCAGACAATTCCAATCGTCCATACACACGACCACTCAAAGAAATAACCGAGGCCGCGTCTGTATTCTCAAAACGAAAAATGCCTTTTTCTGTTCCCGGTCGACGGCTTAGTCGCTCTACCAATTCGGCATGACCCGTGCGGGTTCTATGCACAAATCGGCCTCCATTCTGTACCAGAATTGAATCAGCAATTCGGATCGAATAGCCGCTGCTGCTGCCTGATGCGTTCACAAAAACAGCGCCCTCACCAATCTCCAAAGCATAACCGCCACCGGTTAAAGTCAGGGCCCGGGTATCGGGCGAGCCTGCAGCACTTACAATGTTGTTTGAAACAGGTAGAATGAGTTGAATAATACTTGGTCCGCCGATTTGAATGCGACTTACCGTAACAGCCATATCCGGCAACATGACCGTATAGGGCCCGGATACATAATTATTGTCCAACACAACTTCATCGGTTGCAGCGGGTAACACCGCGTTTTCCCAATTCAGGGGATCATCCCACCTACCGTTCCCCGCCATACCCGTCCATCGAATGGCTGCAAACCCATGTACCGCTGCTATCGTCAGCAAAAAAATCACGCCCACTTTTTTCATAACCTGCATTTTGCTACCTGCAAATTATTGGGGCGGTCTTCCCGAAAAAAGAGTGAAAAAACGGATTTTAGAACCAATAAAAAAGCCGACGTAAACGCCGGCCTTTATATATAGTCAATTATTGCCTTATTTTTTCAGGCTATCAACTTTGGCTTTAACGCTGTCAGTAGCAGCTTTAACAGTAGAGTCTACTTTGTTAGCAACTGAATCGATTGTAGTTGTTGCAGCAGCAGCGTTGGCTGTAGAATCAATTGTTTTTTCAGTTGATTCAGCAGCGTTGTTACAAGCAGCAAAAGCAGCAGTGATAGCGAGAATAGCAAATACCTTTTTCATTGTTTCTTGTTTTTGATGGATATTTTTTCCGCCGCAAACCTAGTTAATATATCTCTAATATGCAAACATTCCGCTGCTTTTCTTAGGCATTGGTTCGGAAAATAGTCTCATCCATCTTCTTTTCTTCTTCTGCTTTTGCCCTAATTTTTTGGATTTTCCGGCCATATGAAAGCTTGGTAATCAATACAAAAAGAACCGGAACAACAAAAATGGCCAGGGTGGTTGCAGCCATCATACCGCCAAAAACTGTCCAGCCAATGGTTTTCCGGCTTTCAGCAGCCGCACCCGTAGCAAAAGCCAGCGGAAGCACCCCCAAGATAAATGCCAGCGAGGTCATGATGATGGGTCGCAAACGCAATTGCACAGCTTGCAAAGTGGCATGCAATATATCAATACCTCGGTCTACCCTTTCTTTGGCAAATTCAACTATGAGGATGGCGTTCTTCGCCGCCAGGCCGATCAAGGTGATCAATCCAATTTGTGCATAAACATTGTTCGTCAGGCTGGGCAGGAAAGTAAGGGTGATAATAGATCCAAGGGCACCAATTGGTACTGCAAACAATACGGAAAATGGAATCGACCAACTTTCATATAAAGCGGCGAGGAAAAGAAATACAAATACAATCGAAATGGCGAAGATGGTCGTTGTGCTACTTCCTGCTGCAATTTCCTCGCGGCTCATGCCCGAGAATTCATACCCGTAACCATCAGGCAATACCTGTTGTGCTACTTCACGCAGCGCCTGGATGGCTTCACCACTTGAATAACCTGGCTTTGGTGTACCATTGAATTCAATCGAACGATAAATATTATAGTGCGATATCACCGAAGGATTCTCGATTACTTTCGAAGTAACGATAGAGCTCAACGGAATCATATTGCCCTGGCTGTTTCGAACATAGAAATTCTGGAACTCAGACAGGTCAGAACGGAAACTGCTGTCGGCCTGTAACATCACCCGGAAATTTCTTCCATATAAGTTGAAGTCATTTACATAACTACTACCCAGCAAGGTCGATAAGGTTCCGTATACATCAGACAAACTAAGGCCCAACTGTTTCACCTTCGCGCGATCTACATCAACCTGGTAGGCCGGTGTTCGAGTACTGAAAAAAGTGAAAGCAGCGCCGATCTCGGGACGTTTTAACAACGCTCCCAAGAATCTTTGTCCGACGGCTTCAAATTGTTTGAGGTCGTCCGTACTGGTTGTTTGTTGCAACTCAAAGGTGAAGCCGGCTGTTTGTCCCAAGCCAGGAATGGCCGGCGGCGCTATTGGCATGATGCGTGCTTCTTTGATATCAGCGGTTCGCTTGCGAATTTCAGCCATCACACCCTGTACCTGCATTTCTTTGCTTTCGCGAACATCCCAGGGTTTGAGGTTGACAAACATAGTACCCACATTCGATTTATTGGAGAAGCTGATGATATTGAGTCCGGCGATACCACCCACCACTTTAACGGCGGGGATGGTTTGCACTCTCGACATAATTTCTTTCATCATCGCTACACTACGCGTGGTGGAAGCACCTTCCTGCATTTCGTAGGTAACATACATACGTCCTTCGTCTTCTGTGGGTATGAATCCGGTTGGTTTGTTTTTGAATAGCAGGAACAAACCCACAAACACGCAGATCATCATCACGATTACATAAGGTGTTGCCTTGATCCATTTTGCTACGCCACGGGTATAAGAACGGGATACTTTGTGGAACCAATTGTTGAATGAAGCAAAGAATTTTTCGAGCAAATTCTTTTTCGCACCTTCTTCCTTTGAAGGTTTGAGCAGCAAAATACAGAGTGCCGGCGTCAGCGACAATGCCACAAAAGCAGAGATCACGACCGACATAGCGATGGTAATCGCAAATTGCTGGTACAGCCTGCCCACGATGCCCGGCACAAAACTAACCGGCACAAATACAGCCGCCAGGATCAGCGCGATGGCAATAACTGGTCCGGAGATATCGCGCATGGCTTTTTGCGTCGCCTCTCGCGGCGATATTTTTTCGTGGTCAATATAGTGTTGAACGGCTTCTACCACCACGATGGCGTCATCCACAACAATACCAATCGCCAATACAAAGGCGAACAGGGTAAGTGTATTGATGGTAAAACCAAAGGGTATGAAAAATATAAACGTAGCGATCAACGATACCGGTATGGCCAGGATGGGAATCAAGGTTGCCCGCCAGTTCTGCAAAAACAGGAACACCACCAGTATTACCAGGATCAGCGCTTCTACCAGGGTATGCATTACTTCATTGATCGATACCTGCACCACGGTGGCTGTTTCGAGCGGCACCAGGTAGTCAACATCTTTCGGGAAGTTTTTCTTCAGGCGCTCCAAAGCAGTCATGATGCCTTTGTAGGTGTCGAGCGCATTGGCGCCAGGCGCCTGGTAAATGAGCACAAATGCTGCAGGATGGCCATTTGCAAAGGCATTGATGCCATAATCAAATTTGCCCAGGTCGACTTTGGCTACGTCGCGTAAGTACACCACGCTGTTGTCAACAGGCCGCGTACGCACAATGATTTTCTCAAACTGTTCTACCGTATTCAGCCGGCTGTTGGTAAGTACGCTGAATTCATAGGTTTGTGCACCTGGTTGGGGGTTACCCCCCACGGTTCCCGCAGCTACTTGCAGGTTTTGTTCCGCTAATGCGGCATTCACTTCTGTGGTGGTGATGCCAAGCGCCGACATTTTGCCGGGGTCCAGCCAAACACGCATACTAAAATCATCGGCCCTGGTGAAGATATCACCCACGCCTTTCACCCGCAACAGCGCGTCTTTCAAGTAAATATTGGCATAGTTGCCCAAAAAAGTAGCGTCGTGCGTTCCATTGGGTGAAATGAGGGCCAGGGCCATCATGATACTGGGGTTACGCTTTCTAACGGTAAGGCCTAAACGCTTTACCGCATCGGGCAAGGTTGGCTGTGCAACACTTACGCGGTTTTGCACATCGAGCGTAGCGATATCAATATTGGTACCTACTTCAAAGTTTACCGTGATACTCGACTGACCACTACTGGTACTATTACTGGTCATGTAGGTCATGCCCGGTGTACCGTTCACCTGGGTCTCAATCGCCGTGGTGGTGGTTTGCTCTACCGTTTGCGCGTCGGCACCGGTAAAGTTACCGGCAATAGAAACAGTGGGCGGCGTGATATCCGGGTATTGCGCTACGGGCAGAGTAATCATCGCGATGATTCCCACCAGCACCAATACCACCGATATTACAATGGCGGTAACAGGCCGCTTTATAAAAGTATCTGCAATCATCTTTTTTTATTTATTCGGTGCAGGATTGATCACCGATCCTTCGCGCAGGTTCTGCACACCCTGAACAACAATTTTTTCACCCGCATTCAAACCTTCTCTGACGATCACCATAGAATCGATCTGTTTACCCAGTTTGATTTTACGCTGGCTGACTTTATTACTATCTATCGCTACATACACATAGAATTCACCCAACTGTTCAACTACCGATTTATAAGGGATGCTGATGGCGGTATTGCCTGCATCGGTATGCACACGTACCATCGCATTCATACCGGCTTTCAACGCACCCTTGGGGTTTGGAAAATTTAGTCGGGTTTTTATGGTGCCTGTTTGTGCATCTACTGCGCGATCTATAAAGGCGATACTACCTGTATATGGATATACGGTATTGCCAAAGGCCAGGGTGAACAGCGAATCTTTGGGGTTTCTTTTCTGCTGCTGCAAAGTCGTAAAGCGATAGAGGTCTTTTTGGTCGACCGAAAAATCGACTGCCATTGGTTCATCGGTTGATATGGTATTCAACACTGTTGAGCCGGCTACCACCGACGTGCCCTGTCGCACCTGCGAAATACCAATGGTGCCACTGAACGGCGCCGTGATGGTTGCAAACCGCACATTGGCCTGTACAGCACGTACGGTTGCTTTCGCTGCATCAACCTGTTTCTTTGCTGCTTCGAGGGCTGCATTGGCATAATCAACCTGTTGCTTCGCAATCGCATCCTGCTTATCCAGTTCATTGTACCGGTCGGCATCTTTTTGCGCTTTCAACAAATTGGTTTCCTGCACCTGCATATTGGCGATGGCGTTCTGGTAATTGGCATCATACGACTGTGCATCGATGCTGTATAGACGTTGACCTTTTTTGACCTTGTCCCCATCTTTGAAATAAATACCGGTAACATAGCCTGTTACCTGTGCCCGAATTTCTGTTTGGTTCAAGGGCACCAGCATACCCGGGTATTCATCATAATAAGATGTTTTTGCAGCACTCACTTCAGTCAGCGTTACCGGTACCGCGGGTGGCGGCGCCTGGCTTGCCTGCTGTTGCTTATTGCCGCAAGACGATAGGATAAAAAGCAGGCTGAAGAACCCGCCGGCAACATAACCTTTATGCAACATGTGATTCAAAGTTTTCTGATTAGTAGTTGATTTGACCAAGGCTTCTCTGCACATCAATTTTGGCAGACAATACTTCGTTCAATGAATTATAATAATTGATCTCAGCCGATCGCAGATCGGTTTCTGCTACGATTACTTCCAGGTAGGTTTTTACACCTGAACGATACTGGAGATTAATCACATCATATACCTCGTGCGCCAGGGCCAGGTTTTCTTTTAAAGCCAGGTAATTGGCATAACTGCTTTTATAAGCTGCCATCGCCTGGTTGTATTCGGCGTTCACCGAATTTGAGAAACTGATCTTGTCCAGCTCAATTCTTTTCAATTGCCAGGTTGCCGCTTCAATGCGCGCTTTGCGCTTTCCACCCTGAAACAAAGGCAGGCCGAGTGTGAGGCCGGCATAAGAGTTGGGATAATTGGTGCTGTACAATTTGGATATTTCTTCATTCAGGAACATCATATTGTAGTTGCCATTCAGCGACAAGCTGGGCAGGTATCCCCAACGTTCGTATTTCAGGTTGGCTTCCAGCAAACGTTGTTGTGTTTCCAGTTGCTTGTATTCAATGCGATCCTGCACCCGGGCGGTGAGCAGGGTATCGGTGTTGAGTTCACGTTCCATTTGCAGGCTGTCGTAGGAAATCTGAAGCGGCTGATTGGTGGGATAACCCATCAGGTACTTCAGGTATTCTTCCTTGGCCTTTAACAGCACATAGGCCGATTGCAAATTGGCCTTGGTATTGTTCTGTGTGATGCTGGCACGTTTGTAATCGGTTTTGTCGGCAATACCCGCCTTGTATTGGTTGTACGCATCCTGCAGGCTCCGGTTAATGCGGGTAAGATTTTCTTCATTCACCCTGATCTGCTGCCGCGTGGCAACAATATCATAAAAGGCCTTCGATACATTGGCGGCAACATCAATTTTATTGGCACTGGTATTCTGCTTTGCCTGCAACCGGATATCTGTTTTTGTGCGGGCAGCCAGCAACACATCGCGGTTGAAAATCTGCTGCGTGAGGCCAAATTGCAACGACGAAGTATTGGCCACACCCAAGCGAACGGGGTTGCCGCCAATAACACTGGTCTGCACCTGGAAATTGTGTTGCGCCAGGTAATTCATATTCACCTGCGGATACCAGTCGGCCAGTTTTGTCCGGATCGTGGTTTCGGCCAGTTGCTCATCAATTACCGCCTGCTGCACCGCCGGTTGGTGGCGCAGGGCGTATTGGATACATTGCTGCAGATCAGGCGACACCAGGGTGGAGTCAGTCTGTGTCTGCGCTATGGCCCACTTTGCTCCTGTTAAAAGGAACAGACACCAAAAGCTATACTTCATAAAGATTGTGATCTGAAATTGCGAATAGAACAGCAGACAGTTCGAATTGTTTACAAACAAATCAAAATTGTTTACTTAAGCAAAACTACCGCTTGTCGGTTGTTCGCCAGCTACCTATTTTACTGTTTGTATTACCATTATAACTGCTTATTTCTTTCGGAAAAATACGCGCACGGGCACGCCACTAAAGTCAAAAGCTTCGCGCAGTTTGTTTTCCAAATAGTTTCGATAGGGCGTTTTCACATCGTCGGGGTAATTACAGAAAAAAGCAAAGGATGGCACAACCGTTGGTAATTGGGTCACATATTTAATGCTCACTGGATTGCCCCTTACCACCGGCGGATGAAAAGCAGCAATGGCCTTCAGCATTACTTCGTTCAACTGCGAAGTGGGGATTTTTCGCTTCCTGTTTTCAACCACTTCGAGCCCTTTCTCCATCGCCTGGAAAATGCGGGTTTTCTCTTTGGCTGAAATAAAAAGGATTGGCACATCGGTAAAAGGCGCCAGTCTTTCTTTCAGTTGCTTTTCATAGTCCCTCGCGGTGTTGGTCACTTTCTCTACCAGGTCCCATTTGTTTACTAATATAACGATTCCTTTGCCTTTACGCGCAGCCAGGCTGAATATACTGAGGTCCTGTGCGGCAATGCCTTTTTCAGCGTCCAACACCAGGAAACAAACATCCGCTTCGTCCATCGCTTTGATAGCCCGGATTACCGAATAAAATTCCAGGTCTTCGTGCACTTTCTGTTTGCGCCTGATGCCTGCCGTATCGATGAGAATAAATTCTTTCTGAAAGAGATTATAATGGGTATGAATGGTATCTCGGGTAGTGCCGGCTACATCGCTGACAATGGTTCGCTCCTGCCCTACCAGCGCATTCAGTAAACTCGACTTGCCCACATTCGGTTGACCGATAATGGCAAACTTCGGCACTTCGTTGTTTTCTTCGCCCGCTTGTCGATCATCAGGAATAGCAGCTACCACAGCATCCAGCAATTCACCGGTTCCGCTGCCACTGATAGCGGCAATATTGAAAACGTTGTCAAAACCAAGCGAATAAAATTCTGCCGCATCGATCATGCGTTGCGGATTGTCGACTTTGTTTACAACCAGGTACACCGGTTTTGTGGTGCGGCGTAGTACATCGGCCATCGCTTCATCAAGATCCGTAATGCCGGTAGAAGCATCGGTCACAAAAATCAACGCATCGGCTTCTTCCAGCGCAATTAGTACCTGTTTGCGGATTTCCTTTTCAAAAAC
>Ga0209793_1001753_pt1 | contig 12341 bp, 13 predicted proteins | sample EBPBio122009_DNA_FD_185863 | JGI IMG/M metagenome (GOLD analysis project Ga0209793, IMG submission 185863) | Wastewater treatment Type I Accumulibacter community from EBPR Bioreactor in Madison, WI, USA - Reactor 1_2/2/2009_ DNA (SPAdes) (version 2) | ecosystem: Engineered > Bioreactor > EBPR >... | reverse complement strand
ACGGTGTGTTTCCCAACGGTGCGACGGAGGAGACCTTGATGCGTCTCTACCGCCCGCGACCCGGTCTCCCGTTCAGTCCGTACACCCTCGCCGATGGCACCAAGCGCCTCGTCTGGACCACGTTCACCGCCAATCAGATCGATATCGATGTTCGTGAGCCGATCACCTGCGACTACCTGCAGAAGGTGCTTGACCGACTGGAAGGTGCCGGCGTACGTCGGGTCCGATTGGACGCTGTCGGCTATGCGCTGAAGACGCCGGGGTCGACCTCGTTCATGACGCCCGAGACCTTCGAGTTCATCGGCGAGATCACGCAGTGGTGTCGCGAACGTGAGTTGGAGGTCCTGGTCGAGGTTCACTCCTACTATCAGCAGCAGGTCGAGATCGCCAAGCAGGTCGACCGCGTCTACGACTTCGCGTTGCCGCCACTGATCCTCCACGCCCTCACCGCTGCCGATGCCGACCCTTTGCTTGCGTGGATGGCGATTCGGCCGCTCAATGCGGTGACCGTGCTCGACACTCATGACGGGATAGGGGTCATTGATGTCGGCGCCGACGCAGCGGACCGATCCAGGCTCGGGCTTCTCACTCCCGCGCAGATCGACCAACTGGTCGAGACCATGCACGACAACTCAGGTGGTACGTCCCGGCAGGCGACCGGGTCCGCCGCCGCCAACGTCGATCTCTATCAGGTCAACTGCACCTTCTACGACGCGCTCGGAGCTGACGACGACCGCTATCTCCTGGCGCGGGCGCTCCAGTTCTGGACGCCAGGCGTTCCGCAGATCTACTACGTCGGCCTGTTCGCTGGTCGCAACGATGTTGCACTGCTCGAGCGGACCGGAGTCGGTCGGGATATCAACCGGCACTACTACGCCTCGGCTGATATCGAGGATGAACTGCAGCGGCCAGTGGTCCAGGCGCTGGTGCACCTGATCCGCTTCCGCAACACTCATCCTGCCTTCGATGGTCAGTTCTCGGTGTCGGGAGGCGGGCGCCTGCTTTTGGCCGCGTGGCGGACGAGCGACGCGGTGGCCGAACTGCGCGCCGATCTGGCCACCGGCACCGGCACCGTGCGGTGGACCGCTGGTGGTGTGATGTGCGAAGCACCCCTGGATCGGCTTGGCGAGGGGATCGGCCGGTGATCGCGCCGACCTACGGAGAGACTTCAGACCAGGTTGAGCGTGGTGGTGCCGTCGTGCCGCGCAGGATCAGACTGGTGGGGAGCAGCAACGGCTGACCGCCTGGTACACCAGGCTCGACCCCGAGCAGTTGGAGAAGCAGCTGAGCAGCCACTCGCCCCTGCTCGCTCACATCCTGCGAGATCGTGGTGAGGTCGGCGAACTCGGCCATCTCGTGGTTGTCGATGCTGATCACTGAGATGTCCTGCGGCACCCGGAGACCGGCCCGTCTCAGGGCGATGATGGCGCCGATCGCGAGTTCGTCGAACTCGGCGAACACCGCAGTGGGCATCTGTGGCCGACTCAGCAACTCGGCCATGGCGGAGACTCCCCCGCGGATTCCGGGCTGACCACGGACGATGAGTTGGTCGTCGGCATCGATGTCCGCGGTTTGGAGCGCCTCCTGGTAGCCATGTTGCCGGCCCGGGGAAGGAGTGAAGTCAAACCGCGGGTCGTCCGGCTCCCCGGCGATGAACCCGATGCGCCTATGGCCCAGGTTGAGAAGATGGCTTACCGCAGACCGCGCAGCCCTGCCCTCGTCGATGCTCACCGACGGTGACCCGGGGATGCTCGATCCGAGGCTGACCAGCGGAAGACCCAACGCACGCAGCGCCAGGGTGTGGTCCTCCGTTAACGGCATGGACAGTGACAAGATTCCATCAACGCGTCCGGAGAGCGGCATTCGCCCGAAGAAGGCATCGCGTGCGTCCGGACTGCCGAGGTGGTAGAGCAGAACGTCGTACCCGTGTGCGCGCAACTGGTCGATGGCGCTGGCTGTCGCGACGCTGAAGAACCAGCGGGTGATGAAGGGCACGATGACGCCGACAGTGCGTCGTCCCGCGGCTTCCAGCGTCGTCACGTACGAGAGTTCGCGGGCGGCATCCAGCACCCGCTGTCGAGTGTCACCGGAGACCTTCGACACGCCGCGGAGCGAGCGTGACGCGGTGGCCGCAGACACACCGGCGAGAGTCGCGACGTCGGCCAGGGTGGCACGGCGACTCGGCACTCTGGCTCGTAGGTCATCCCCCACGGGGCTCAGGGTAGTGCGCTGAGGGATTTCAGGCATACTGGCGGAGCGCTCGCCGGTCGCCGCCTGGCACGGTCAGCACGCCGAGTTCGCGAGTTCGTGACCGACGATGGCGGAACGCCGCGGCGAATCGACGTGGCGGCATCGGTCGTGCCTGAGGACTGTGGGCATGGATCGAGGCCTCCTCGGAGCTGCTCGATGACACAGACCTGGACCCGACTGACATCGTCGCCGCCTTGGACGCGACTGAGCACTGATCGGCATCGACTCCCCTGCTCGACCCACGATCACACGCCACGATCAGGGGAGACGACGGGCCTATCGAAGGCGCTGCCAAGGTCGCCGTCGCAAGTTCGGTGCGAGGCCGCGCACAACGTCGGCAACAGCAACGGTGGGCTGCCCAAGACCAGGCTGCCGCTCGAACCGCCAGCGCCTCGTCATCGGTCGATGCCGCCTCGCCCGCTCGCCCGGCCACCCCTGCTCAGCCAGCCGCCCCCGGTCGACGTGAGCGTGCAGTTCGCGCAGCTGGCCCGGCTCGGTGAGCTGCCGCAGCAGGGCGTGCTCACCCACGCCGAGTTCGATGAGCAGGAGGCATGCCTGCTCGGCCGATGACGACCACGAACTGAGATCGCGGCCGGCCAGCCAGGGGGCTCGAGCAGCGCGGAAGGTGTGGGGTCGTGCAGCCGTTCGAGGTGCGACTGGCTAGCATCACGCGGGTGACGACCCTTGTGCTCACCGTCGTCGGTGAGGATCGCGTTGGCCTGGTGAAGACGCTTGCTGACGTCGTGTCCGGCTACGGTGGCAACTGGGAGCGCAGCCATCTGGCGGAGCTGGCCGGGACCTTCGCGGGCGTCGTCGTGGTGACGGTCCCGGACCGTCGAGCCGACGAGTTGACCGCTGCCCTGACCCCACTCGATGGACTGCTGGACATCTCGGTACGTTCCGCCGGCTCGGATTCGGCTCAGCAGCCGGCGTCGGCGCCGTCGCGACAGGTGCGGCTCGAACTGCTCGGCAATGATCGGCCCGGCATCGTCGCGGCCGTCTCCGGCATCCTCGCCGAGCACGGCCTCGGGGTCGCCGACCTGCAGACCTCGACCAGGGAGGCGCCGATGGCCGGTGGTCTGCTGTTCGAGGCCACCGCGGTCGTCACCGTGGCCAATGACGTCTCGTTGGACGGGGTACGCGAGGCACTGGAAGAGCTCGCCACCGAGATCCTGGTCGACCTGTCGGTCGTCGAGCTCGACTGAGGGCCGACCGGTGGAGCCCGAACTGAACGTGTTGGGTGGCCCACTGGAGCTGTGCGGCATCGACCCGGTCACCGGCTTCTATCGCGATGGCCACTGCACCTGCGGTCCCGCCGAGGCACGGCATCTGATCTGCGTCGTCGTCACCACCGATTTCTTGGCCCACCAGCGCTCCGTCGGCAACGACTTGAGCAGTGCGATGCCTGCGTACGGCTTTCCGGGGCTGCAGCCCGGGGAGCGTTGGTGCGTGATGCTGGAGCGCTGGCTGCAGTCCTACAGTGCCGGGCGCGCCGCGCCGGTGGTGCTCGCCGCGACCAATCGGCGGGTTCTGGAGGTGGTGCCGCTGGAGATCCTGCAGCAGTTCGCCGTCGATGTGCCCGACGATCTCAGCTCGCTGGGCTGACCTCCTGCCCGCTCGCCCTCGGCCCCTCCACCCTGCTCTCGCCTCCGTGCGCCCATCCACAGGGTTCTGTCGAGCTACCGACACGCGGTGAGGCAAGCTCGATAAAAGTTCGGCCCTTCAGCGGGTACGCAGTGTCGCGAGCACATTGGCGATCACCACGATCGCTATTCCGAGCCACTCGTGGAACGACAGCAGTTGGCCCAGCACGACCACTCCGGCGAGGGCCGCGATCACGGGGTGCACGCTCGTGAAAACGGCGAAGAAGCGCTTGGGCACGTAGCGCAGGGCGGTCAGATCGGCCGCGTAGGGGATGGCTGACGACAACACGCCGGCCGTGGCCGCCAGCAGCAGCGGCTGGCCCCAGAGCCGACCGTCGACGGCCAGCCAGACCAGTATCGGTATCGCCATGGTGGCCGAGATCAGGCTGCCGACCGCCGGCGCCTGTAGCCCGCTCAACCGACGGCCGGCCAGGGAGTTCGTGAGAATGTAGGCGGCCCACCCGGCGCCGCCGAGCAGACCGAGACCGATCCCGATCAGGTCGCTGGCCGGGCCCGGCAGGATCAAGACGTAGACCCCGATGCCGGCCAGCGCGGCGAGACCGATCTCTCGAACACCGCGGGAGCTCAGCAAGGCGATCGTCAACGGACCGAGGAACTCCAAGGTCACCGCGAGGCCGAGCCCGATCCGGTCGATCGCGGAGTAGACGGCGAGGTTCATGGTGAGGAACACCCCACCCAGCACCAGGCACGGCCACCACTGCTGCCAGCCGAGTCGGTGCAGCTTGGGCCGGGCGGCCGGCAGCAGAACGGCCGCTGCGACGACTTGGCGTACGGCGACGACACCGATCGGTCCCATGGCAGGGAAGGCGTGGGCGCCGATGGCGGCACCGGTCTGCGCACTGGTTGCGCTGGTCAGGATCGCAAGGATCCCGCGGAGCTTGGCGCCGGGACGGTCCGGGCCGCTGCTCGGACGGCTTGTCGTGGCGGTGGCCTCCTTGGTCCGGTTGTCCGAGGCCACCTCAAGGTCGGGGCTGGTGCTGCTCACATCGTCACTGTGCGACAAGGACGACGGATACGCGAAATGCAACCGGTGTATCTGTCATACGGTAGGCGTATGTCTGTCGACCTCCGCCAACTCCGCGCCTTGGCTGCCGTCGTCGACCAGGGCACCTTCACCGACGCGGCGATCGCCTTGCGGACCTCGCAAGCCTCGGTGTCCCGCGCGGTCGCCGACCTGGAGCGCTCGCTGGGCCGCCGGCTGCTGCTGCGTACCAGTCGGGGGGCGATGCCGACCGCCGTCGGACGCAGGGTGAGCGAGCATGCGCACCGGGTGCTGGCCGAGATCGCCGTCATCGAAGGGCTGGGTGACTCGTCGGTGGCGGAGCTGCGGATCGGGTTCTCCTGGTCCGTGCTCGGTCGGCTGACGACGCCGCTGCAGCGACGCTGGCAGACCGAGCATCCGAGCGGGAGCCTGGTCTTCGTCCAATCCGGCACGTCGACGGCGGGCCTGGTGGAGGGTGAGGTTGACATCGCAGTCGTCCGACGACCGCTCGACGATCACCGGTTCGAGACCTCGTCCGTCGGGATGGAAGACCGGGTCGTCGCGGTCGCTGCCGATGACCCCTTTGCTCGGCGTCGACGGCTGTCGTTGGCCGAACTGGCGACCCGATCGATCGCCATCGACCGGGTTACCTCGTCGACCTCCGGTGGGCTGTGGCCGGAGGGTGCGCAGCCGACCGAGTTCCGTGAGATCCACGGCATCGAGGAATGGCTGACCCTGATCGCGGCCGGGGAGGTGATCGGCGTGACCTCGCAGGCGACGGCCGACCAGTCCCGCGGCCGGGCGTGCGCTATCGGCCGATCATCGATGCCCCGCCGATCGTCGTCTGGCTGGCCTGGTGGCGGGACGCACCACCTGCCGGCGCCGCGGCGCTGCGACGCATGGTCTGTGACCTGTACGCCGGTCGCTGACTCTGCTTCGGATGTCGGGCTGGTTTGGGGCGAATTCCCGACGGTCAGTGGTCAGATGTTCGTCCCATCCGGGGGTACCCCGACTGGCAGGGCGGCGGCTGATCCCGCTCCCGTATCGGCGCCTGGACAGCTGAGATCGAGGGTGTAGGCGGTCATCGACAAGGACCCGTACGCGTAGCCGTCCACCAATACGTCCGTGCCGCGTCCCGCTGCTCCGGCCAGACCAGCCAGATAGAGCAACGGGATGTAGTGATCGGGCGTCGGCACCGCACTCCGGAAATCGCGATGTGCGTCCAGCGCTGCGGTCTCGGTCGGCTGGTCGGCCATCACCGACTTGACCTGCTCGTTGAACCGCTGGGCCCAGCCGAAGCCGCCGTCGGGCATGCTCGCGGTCATTCCGCGAAGGTTGTGCACGACGTTGCCGCTGCCGATGATCAGCACGCCGCGCTCCCGTAGCGACGCCAGCCGCGCGCCCAGGTCCAGGTGGTAGTCGAGCGGCTTGTCGGCGTTGATGCTCAGCTGCATGACCGGGATGTCTGCGTCTGGAAAGGCGTGCATGAGCACCGACCAGGTGCCGTGATCGATGCCCCAGGAGTCGACGTCGGCGCCGAGCCAGGTCGGATGAACTGCGTCACTGATCTCCTCGACCAAGGAGGGCATACCTGGCGCCGGGTACTGCACGTCGAACAGCGGCTGCGGGAAGCCGTAGAAGTCATGGATGGTGCGGGGCCTGGGCATCGCGGTGACGGCCGTGGCGTTGATGTACCAGTGCGCAGAGATCACCAGGATCGCCCGCGGTCGGGGGACTGCTCGGCCGAGCGCATGCCAGGCGCGGGTGTAGCGGTTGTCGGCCAGGGCGTTCATCGGATTGCCGTGCCCGAGGAAGGCTGCCGGCATCAGGTCTGGTGTGCTGCTCGTCGTCATCTGACTGCCTCCGAGATCAAGGTCGTGCACCGTCTCAATGCCCCTATGCCGCATGCGCGTCGGTACCTCGAAGGTTAGTCCTGCTGGAGCCCCTGATAGATCCCCAAGACCCATCGAGTGGTGCGTGGATGTGGTTTCGCCGGCCGCGAAGCTACATCTACGCACCTGTCGACGTACGTCGGTCCCTTGATCCGCCTGTCTGTCGGGTGGGCACCCGAACTTGACGTCAACCTGAGTTGACTTTCGGAGCCCGTCAACGTAGGTTGACGACATGTCTGACACGTGGCTGTTGGCGGCGGGAGACGACCCGCACGAGGGACTCCGCGCGGTCCGCGCGGTGCGGGAGCTGGCCGACCGGCTGGAGTACCTGCAGGTGGAGCGGGCCCGGGGGCTCGGCTGGTCCTGGCAGGAGGTTGCCGATGCGCTCGGTGTGACCAAGCAAGCGGTGCACAAGAAGTACGGCAGGAGGATCTGATGTTCGAGAGGTTCACCCGCGAGGCGCGGGATGTGGTGGTGCTGGCACAAGAGGTGGCCCGCGAGGTGGGCGCACGGTCGGTCGACGCCCGGCATGTGCTGCTCTGCCTGGTGGAGAGCAGGGGACCGGCCCGGAATGGCTTGGAGTCGGTCGGGATCGCCGTTGCCGCGTTCGCGGAACGGCTGCGCAACGAGGTGGCGCAAGGCGGGCTCGATGCCGGAGCGTTGGCATCGGTCGGGATCGATCTCGACGCCGTCCGGGCACGCGCGGATGCGGTGTTCGGCGAAGGAGCGTTGGACCAGGCCGGCGGACGTCGGCGATCCGGACACCTCCCCTTCTCCCCAGATGCGAAGAAGGTGCTCGAGTTGGCGCTGCGGGAGGCCATCCGGCTGCACGTGAACCGGATCGACAGCGCGATGTTGCTCCTGGGTGTGCTGCGTTCGACGGGCTCGCCGGCCGAGTCGGTCCTTCGATCCGCGCTCGCTGAGTGCGGATCGAGCGTCGCTGACCTGCGAACGGCGCTGGAGAAGCCGGCGGCCGAAGCATCCTGAGTTCGGCCCCTGGGTCGGTCGCCGTCATTCATGGCAGGCTGGGCCCGTGCCCGATCTTCCCGTGCTGGATCCGGTCGAACAGCGAGTGCTCGGTGCGCTGCTGGAGAAGCAGCGGACGGTGCCGGACTCGTATCCCCTCTCGCTGAACGGCTTGCGGACGGCCTGCAATCAGTCCACCAGCCGCGATCCGGTAGTGGCCTACGACGAGGCCACGATCCTGGATGCACTCAACCGGCTGCGGGATCGCGAGCTGGTCCGGTTCGTGAAGCCGACCGGGTTGCGAGTCGTCAAATATCACCAACGCTTGGAGGAGCAGCTTGGACTCGACGCGCCGGCAGCGGCCTTGGTCTCGGTCTTGATGCTGCGCGGCGCGCAGACTGCCGGCGAGTTGCGGCCGCGTACCGAGCGACTCCATCCCTTTGCCGATCGGGAAGCGGTCGAGGGCTCGTTGCGCGCGCTGGCGGCCATGGATCCGCCCTTGGTGCATGAGCTGGAGCGACAGGCCGGGCAGCACGACCGCCGATGGATCCATCTGCTCGGCGCGGCGCAGGTCGCGGAGGCGGCTGCGCCGGCGACGGTCGTCGATCGAGAGGGTCTGCTTGCTGCTGGACCGCTGGCGCGAGATCGTACGGTTGCCGCCGAGTACGACCGGCTGGCTGAGGCGTACGCGATCGAGCTCGGCGACGACCTGTCAGGCAAGCCCTTCGACCGCTGGCTGCTGGCCGAGCTGGCCGGCAACGCCCCTGGTCAGGGGCTTGACGTGGGATGTGGTCCGGGCCAGGTGGCGGGCTATCTGGCCGAGCTGGACATGGAGGTGACCGGTCTAGATCTGTCCGCGGGGATGCTCGAGCAGGCCCGCGAGTTGCATCCGGATGTTCCCTTCGTCCAGGGCACGTTCATGGTGCCGCCGATGCCGCGAGGGAGCGATCCGCGTGATCCGGGTTGGGGTCTGGTGACCGGCTGGTATGTCTTCGTGCAGTTGGCGCAGTCCGAGATCTCGAAGGCTGTGGTCTCCTTGGCAAAGGTGCTGTGCCGAGGAGGCTATCTCGCACTGGCCAGCCATGTGGGCGACGAGGTGTTGCACCCGGGTGAGCTGTTCGGCGAGCCGACCGAGCTCGGCTTCGTGCTGCACGATCCGGAGGTGATCATCGCGGCTGCCGAGGCAGCCGGGCTGGTGGACATCGAGTGGTACATCCGCAGTCCGCTGCCGCACGAGGCGCCGACCCGTCGGCTGTATCTGCACGGTCGCCGCCCGTCATGAACCAGCGTCGGCGACGCTACGGGGCCGGCGGACATCCGCATGATTCGCGCACCACGAGCTCGGGCTTGGTGATGGTCGTCAAGGTCTCGCGACTGGTCGGGGCACCGAGCTGTCGGAGCAGGTTCTGGGCCGCGAGTTGTCCCAGTTCATGAGCCTGGGTGGAGATGCTGGTCAGCGGCGGCTCCCAGAGGCGTGCGACCGGGATGTCGTCGTAGCCGACGATGCGAGGCAGCCGATCGCAGTTGACGCGGCGCAGCGCGCGGAAGGCACCGAAGGCCACCTGGTCACTGTGGCAGATGAATGCGTCCGGCAGTGAGCCGGCCTGGAGCAGCTGATCTGCGGCGGCGAGGCCGCCGTCTCCGTTGCTCGGGCCCGGCAGGTCGATGATCGCCCCGGGATCGAGACTGCCTCCAGCCAGCGCTCGTCGGACGCCGTCGAGCCGGTCCCAGCGGGACTGGACGGCGGAAGGACCGCCGAGGTAGGCGAAGGTGCTGGCGCCGTGCTCGAGGAGGTGGCGGGTTGCGAGGTAGCCGCCCAGCTGATCGTCGGCGCCCACGTAGTGCGTAGGTGCGTCTTTCACGTACCGGGTCATGAAGACATGGGGAAGATGAGAGTCACGGATTTGGTCCACCAGGGCCGGCGTGCTGCCGCTGGCGGGCACGATCGCCACGCCGGCGACCCGATGTTCGCGGAGTTCGGCGACTGCCGCGGCCTGGGCGGCAGGATCTTGTCCTGTGTTCACGATCAGGCAGGACAGCGACGACCTGGTCAGCTCCGCCTCCAGACCGCGCAGCAGTTCGCCGAAGAACGGGTTGGCCACGTTGGTGATCACCACTCCGACCGTGTCGGCGCTCTGTCGGCGCAGGGAGGCCGCGCCGCGGTTGTAGACATATCCCAGCTCACTCATGGCGGTTCGGACCCGTTGGCGCGTGGCCTCCGACACCCGGCCGGTGTCGCGAATCACGAGTGAGACCGTCGCCCGGGACACACCGGCCCGCTCGGCCACGTCGATCAAGGTGACGGTCCGGGCCTCAGTGCTCATGGTTGCATCGTAGTGGTAGATCGTTCTATCCTCTGATAGAACGATCTATCAGATCGGGCGAAGCACCCGTACCGGGGTCCTCTGGCAGTCGAAACAGAGGCCACATTCGAGGAGGAATGCATGACAGAAGTCAAGGACGCGCTCGGCCGTGCGATATCGCGGCGGAGCTTCCTGGGTACGACGGCATTGGCCGGCCTCGGCATCGCCGGTGCCGGGACCTTGCTGACCGGCTGTGGCTCGGGTCCGGGCGGGTCCGGTGGCAGTGACGGTGGCGAAGGTGGCGGCGGTCCGATTACCTGGGCCAACTAGGCGAACCCGGGTGAGGCGACTCGCTTCAAGGAGTTCTCCGCCGACTACACCAAGCAGCACGGGGTGCCGGTCACCTGGCAGCAGGTGGTCGGTGACTACCAGCCCAAGATCATGACCCAGTTGGCGGGCGGCGCAGCCCCGGACGCCTTCTATGTCAGGGACACGATGATGGCGCCGCTGATCGCGAGCGGAAAGATGGAACCGCTGGATGAGTTCCTGGCTTCTGGGGACGCCCCGGTGAAGGTGGACGACTTCCATCCCGCCCTGTTCCAGTGGATGAAGTCGGAGGACGGCAAGCTCTACGGGCTGCCGGTCGACTGCAACCCGATCGTGATCTGGTTCAACAAGGGCATGTTGGAGAAGGCCGGTGTGGCGGCCGATCCGGCGGCGGCGTTCGCGGCTGGCGCCTGGACTCAAGCCGCGTTGGATGACATGTTGGCCAAGCTCAAGGCCGTCGGCACGCGGGGGATGATCCTGGAGGCCGGTTGGCGCGACTTCAGCAGCTTCATCACCAGTCTCGGCGGCACCGCGTTCGACCCCGACACGGGCAAATGCGTCTGGGACACCGATCCCAAGGCGCAGGAGGTGCTGGCTTGGATCTTCGATCACTTCGAGGCGAAGACCATGATGTACGGCGGCTCGCTGCCGCAGGGCCAAGGGGTCGAGCAGCTGTTCTACAGTGGCCAGCTGGCCATGGTCCAGAAGGGCCGCTGGATCCTGCCGAACCTGAAGAAGCTGAAGAACCTGCAGTACGACATCGCGCCGTTCCCGTCGGAGGACGGGAAGTCGATCACGCCGGTCGCGGTGGCGACTGCTGGCATGTCGGTGCAGAAGGAAGCCGAGGATCTGCAGGCGACCTTGATGTTCATGGGTCGCTATGTCAACGTCGAGGGGCAGAAGTTCCGGCTGTCCGGCGGTGGCAACGCGGTGCCGTCGACCAAGGGACTGGAAGATCTCGTGCTCGAGGACAACGATCCGCCGAATGCGAAGGTCTTCAACGAAGCCGTGGCTGTGGGCTATGCGGTCCCGCAGGTCATTGCTCGCAACTCTCAGGTATCGACCAACCTGCAGCCCACGATGGATGCGCTGATCAAGGAGGGCGTGGACTCCAAGACCTTCGCCAGCAAGATCTCGAGCTACATCAACGGTGGTTCCTGATCAGGCCTCTCGCTGCTCAGCCGTCGCCTGCCGTCAGCCTTGTCCGCTGGTGGCAGGCGCTCGCGAGAATCCCTCGGCCGGACAGTTAGGGTTCATTGATCAACGATGGATGTTGCTGCGAGGGAGGCAGGCACGTTGTCGACGCTGCGTGAGGTCTTCGCGCCCAACGCCCGAACGCAGCGCTATCTCGACGTCGAGGCGGCGCTGGCGTTGGCGGAGGAGGAGTTGGGCATCATTCCGGCGGGGGCAGGTCGCCGGATCGCGGCGGCTGCCAGGTTGGAGTTGATCGATCGGGAGCGGCTCGCTGCCGACCGGGCCGTGACCGGGCATCTGATGATGCCGATCGTGTCCGAGCTGGCCAGGGTGGTCGGCGAACCCGACGGCGGCTGGGTGCACTGGGGTGCGACCACGCAGAACATCCAGCAGACAGGCGATGTGCTTGGCCTCAAGGAGGCACACACCATCCTCACTCGGCAGCTGCGTGAGCTGCTGGACGCCCTGGCGCGGCTCGGTGAGGCGACCGCCGAGACGGTGATGCCGGGGCGGACGCACTGGCAGCAGGCCGTGCCGATCACCTTCGGCTTCAAGGTCGCTGCCTGGTCGGATGTCTTCCTGCGTCATCTGGACCGGCTCGCAGAGTTGCGACCGCGTCTGTTGCGGTCGATGACCGGCGGTGCGGCCGGCACCTTCGCGACCTTCGGCGACTCCGGGCCGGCGCTGCAGGCGGCGGTCGCGCGGCGGCTCGCTCTGACGCCGATGAGCCTGCCGCACCGTGGGATCGTCGACCATTTCACCG
>Ga0209793_1001750_pt1 | contig 12345 bp, 9 predicted proteins | sample EBPBio122009_DNA_FD_185863 | JGI IMG/M metagenome (GOLD analysis project Ga0209793, IMG submission 185863) | Wastewater treatment Type I Accumulibacter community from EBPR Bioreactor in Madison, WI, USA - Reactor 1_2/2/2009_ DNA (SPAdes) (version 2) | ecosystem: Engineered > Bioreactor > EBPR >... | reverse complement strand
CGCCACCGTCACCGCTCAGGCCTCAAGCTCCCGGTCGACACGACGAGCAGAGGGTGGGGACTTCTACTTGGCCACCAACGGGGACCTCACCTGGCCACCACTGGGGACTTTTTCATGGCCATGGACACCAGTCACACGATCCATGGTTCCAGTTGCTTAACACAAGACGCTTCACCCGACTGCCGCCCTGTTCACCCCACTGGCGCCCCACTTCAACCAGGGCGCCAGTCACGCGAAACGGGCGCCAGTCACACGAGAATGGCGCCAGTTGGTGTCGACGGCGGCGCGGACGGTGGTTGGCGCCGGGCAGTACATGGCCCCCCACCTCAAGGTCGAGCCCCACGGCGACCCCACCCCACGTCGAACCCACACCATTTTGTCCCCACCCCCGTCAACACCTCGACGTCGTCCACAGGGCCAAGGCTTCTCCGGCAGAACCGCTCCGCCCTGGCGCAGGCTGAGCCATGACCCTCGACGTCCCGCGTCTGCTCGCCGTTCGTGGCGACCTCCCCCGCGCTGACCTGGTGGCCCTCGGCGTGACGGAGACTCGGCTCCAGGACTTGATACGCAGGGGCGTCATCGTCCGGGTAGGTCGCGCGACGTACGGCGTACCACGGCCACACCTCAGCCCTGAGGAGGCACACCAACGATTGGCTGCCGCGACCCTGCGGCGCTACGAAGGCCGGGCCGTGCTCAGTCATCACAGCGCGCTGGCTGCGGCGGGCCTGCCCCTGCACGGAGTGCCTCTCGGTGTGGCCCATGTGACCTCGCTTCGCGGAGCGCGGTACCGGCGCCGTACCGATCACGTCCTGCACGCCGCGGACGTGTCCACCCGCCCTCCGTCGGACTCTCCCGAGCGGGTCGGTACCGGTCTCGACGGCCGGGTGCACGTGGCGCATGCCCTGGTGCAGACCGGGCTGCGGTGGGGTGCCGAGGCGCTGCTGCCGTCCGCGGATCAGGCCATGCACCGCGGACTGGTGACGCGGCAAGAGCTCCAGGCGGCGGTGACCGACTACGCCCACTCCCCTGGGATGTCCGAGGTTCGGCCCGCCGTTGCCGCCGTCGATCACCTGGCCGAGTCGGTCGGCGAGAGCCTGCTGCGATGGCGAGTGCTCCAGCTGGGCTACCCGGTCAGGAGTCAGGTCGACCCCGGCTGTCGCGGCCACAACTACCGCGTCGACCTGGTCATCGACGGATACCGGGTCGCCCTGGAGTTCGATGGCATGGACAAATACGCGCTACGCCCCGGTGAAGACGAGGCAGTGCGCCGGGCCCGCATCCGCGCAGAGCGGGCGCGGGACGAGGACATCAGGACGGCCGGCTGGTATGTCATCCACTTCACCTGGCCCGAGATCTTCCGGCCCGCCGTCATCGCCGCCCGGATCGAGGCCGCCATCGCCTGGCTGACTCGGGCAGCCTGAGCGAGTGCGACGCCCAGATGCCGGTCTCAGCGCTGCGGGCGTCCGGCTGACCGAACACCACCGGGGCTCGGTCAGGCCTGGCGGGCGCGGCGCTTCGCGGCCGCTGAGGCCTTCTTGGCCACCGGCCTGCCGACCGTCGCGGTGGCAGCTGCACCGGTCTTTGCCGCAGCGGCCGTGACCTGGCGCCCGGCAGCGGCAGCGGCTGGTTTCCCGGCCTTCGCCGTGGCCCGCGACCCGCCGCCCCGCGCAGCGGTCTTCGCCGAACCCGGTCCGCCGGCCGCTAGGCCTCCGGCCGTCGGACCGCCGGCCGCTGGGTCGCCGGGCGCAGGAACGGCGGCGAGCCGCACCGGCTCGTGACGGGCCAGGACGGGAGCAAGGAACCGACCCGTGTGACTGGCCGGGTCGGCAGCGACCTGCTCAGGAGTGCCCTGAGCGACGACCGTGCCGCCCTTGTCGCCGCCTTCGGGGCCCATGTCGACGATCCAGTCGGCGCACTTGATCACGTCGAGGTTGTGTTCGATGACGATCACCGTGTTGCCCTTGTCGACCAGGCCCTGCAGCACCTCGAGCAACTTGCGGATGTCCTCGAAGTGCAGCCCGGTGGTCGGCTCGTCGAGCACGTAGATCGTCCGCCCGGTCGAGCGGCGCTGCAGCTCGGAGGCCAGCTTGACGCGCTGCGCCTCGCCGCCCGACAGCGTCGTGGCGCTCTGCCCGAGGCGCACGTAGCCCAGCCCCACGTCGTACAGCGTCCGCATGTGCCGCGAGATCGCCGGCACGGCGGCGAAGAAGTCGACCGCCTCCTCGATCGGCATGTCGAGGACGTCGGCGATGGTCTTGCCCTTGAAGTGGACTTCGAGCGTCTCCCGGTTGTAGCGGGAGCCGTGGCACACCTCGCACGGCACGTAGACGTCGGGGAGGAAGTTCATCTCGATCTTCAGGGTGCCGTCGCCGGAGCAGGCGTCGCACCGGCCGCCCTTGACGTTGAAGCTGAATCGGCCCGGCAGATAGCCGCGGATCTTCGCCTCGGTCGTGTCCGCGAACAGCTTGCGGACGTGGTCGAACACGCCGGTGTAGGTGGCCGGGTTGCTCCGCGGGGTCCGGCCGATCGGGCTCTGGTCGACGTGCACGACCTTGTCGAGATGCTCCAGCCCGGTCACGGTGCGGTGCTTGCCGGGCACGTGCCGGGCGCCGTTGAGACGGTTGGCGAGCACGTTGTAGAGGATGTCGTTGACCAGCGTGGACTTCCCCGAGCCCGACACGCCGGTCACCGCGACGAACACCCCCAGCGGGAAGCTCACGTCGACCTCGTGGAGGTTGTTCTGCCGGGCGCCGAGCACGCTCACCTGCCGCTGCGGGTCGACGCGTCGGCGCGCGGCCGGCAGCTCGATGCTGCGCCGCCCCGACAGGTAGCTGCCGGTCAGCGAGTCGGGGCAGGTCAGCAGGTCGTCGAGCGTGCCGGAGTGGACGACCTCTCCGCCGTGCTCACCGGCCCGCGGGCCGATGTCGACGATCCAGTCGGCGGCCTGGATGGTGTCCTCGTCGTGCTCGACGACGATCAGCGTGTTGCCCAGGTCCCGCAGCCGGGTCAGGGTGCCGATCAACCGCTGGTTGTCGCGCTGGTGCAGCCCGATGGACGGCTCGTCGAGCACATACAGCACCCCCACCAGACCCGAGCCGATCTGGGTGGCGAGCCGGATCCGTTGCGCCTCCCCGCCGGACAGGGTCGCCGCCGGCCGGTCCAGCGACAGATAGTCCAACCCCACGTCGAGGAGGAACCCGAGCCGCGCCGCGATCTCCCGCAGCACCCGCTCCGCGATCTGGGCCTCCCGGGCCCCGAGCCGCACCCCGCGCAGGAACTCCGCGCACTCCGCGATCGACAGGCGCGACACCTGGGCGATCGAGCGCCCGTCGATCAGCACCGACAGGGACTCGGGCTTGAGCCGGGCGCCCTGACAGGCGGGACACGGCACCTCCCGCATATAGGCCTCGTACTTGTCCCGCGCATAGTCGCTGTCGGTCTCGCCGTGGCGGCGCTTGACCATCGAGACCGCACCCTCGAAACCCGTGGTGTAGGACCGCTCCCGCCCGAACCGGTTGCGATATTTCACGTGCACCCGGTAGTCCCGGCCGAACAGCAGCGCGTCCCGGGCCCGCTCCGGCAGCGTCCGCCACGGCGCGTCGAGGGAAAACGCCAGGTCCTCGGACAGGGCCGTCACGACCCGCATCTGATAGTCGTTCATCTTCTGGCCCTGCGCCCACGGCGCGATCGCGCCCTGTCGCAGGGACAGCTCCTCGTCCGGGACCAGCAGGTCGGGGTCGACCTCCAGCTCGGTGCCGATGCCGGTGCACTGCGGGCACGCGCCGAACGGACTGTTGAACGAGAACGTGCGCGGCTCGATCTCGTCGATCGCGATCGGATGGTCGTTGGGGCAGGCCATCTTCTCGGAGAACCGCCGCTCGGGCGCGCGTCCCTCCGGGTCGTCGGGACCGATGTCGACGAAGTCGACGAGCACCAACCCCCCGGACAGCCGCAGCGCCGTCTCCACCGAATCGGTGAGCCGTTGCCTGGACCCCGGGTCACCGCCCTTGGCGACGAGTCGGTCGATGACGACCTCGATGGTGTGCTTCTTCTGCTTCTCCAGCGCGGGTGGCTCGGCCAGACTCACCGTCTCGCCGTCCACCCGCGCCCGTGCGTAACCCTTCGTCTGCAGCTCCGCGAACAGGTCGACGAACTCGCCCTTGCGCCCCTGCACCATCGGCGCCAACACCTGGAACCGGGTGCGCTCCGGCAGCTCCAGCAGCCGGTCCACGATCTGCTGCGGCGTTTGCCGGGTGATCTGTTCCCCACACACCGGGCAGTGCGGCGTGCCGGCCCGGGCGAACAGCAGCCGCAGGTAGTCGTGGACCTCGGTGATCGTGCCCACGGTCGATCGGGGATTGCGGTTCGTCGATTTCTGGTCGATCGAGACCGCCGGCGACAGGCCCTCGATGAAATCGACATCCGGCTTGTCCATCTGGCCGAGGAACATCCGGGCATAGGCCGACAGCGACTCGACGTACCGCCGTTGCCCCTCGGCGAAGATCGTGTCGAACGCCAGCGACGACTTGCCCGACCCCGACAACCCCGTGAACACGGTCAGCGCGTCCCGGGGGATCGAGATCGAGACGTTCTTGAGGTTGTGCTCGCGCGCGCCACGCACGACGAGGCGGTCGTGGGAGCGTCCAGTGGCGCCGGAACCTGAAGTCACGCGGACATGCTATGCGCCGCCTCCGACAACGCTCGGACCGCCGTCGAGGGTCGAGGGTCGAGGGGGTGGCCGGGCCACCGTCCCGGCCCGCCGCAGACGCCGGTCGTACGCCGTGCCGGGTGCTCCCGGAGGCGACGTACGACAGGATGGCTGCCATGGCCGCGAGCACCCCTGAACCCGAGAGCATCCCGCCGGAGACGTCGGAACACCTGTCCCCCGCCGGGATTCCCGCCGCCCTGGAACTGCTCGACGTCGAGACCGGCAAGCTGCTGGCCACGGTGTCGACGCTGACGGACGCCGACCTCGCCGAGCCGTCGCTGTGCCCCGGGTGGACCCGCGGCCACGTGGTCAGCCACCTGGCCCGCAACGCCGAGAGCCTGGTCCGCCTCGTGGTCTGGGCGCGCACCGGCGTACGGACCGACCAATACCCCTCCCAGGCCAGCCGCGACGCCGACATCGAGGACGGCGCGCCGCGGCCCGCCCAGGAGCAGGAGCAGGACCTGCGCGGCTCGTGCGACCTCGTCCGGGACGCCCTCGCCGCCCTGGCCCTGCCGCTGGCGACGCACGAGATCGAGATGAGCTCGGGCCCGGCGGACCCGCGCGCGCTCCCGCTGCGGCGCCTCAACGAGGTGGTCCTACATCATCTCGACCTGCACGCCGGGTTCACCCTCGCCGACGCCCACCCGCTCGCCGTCGCCGATCTCCTGGAGCTCGCCGTGACGCGGCTGGACGCCGATCCCACGGCGGCGGCGGGCACGCTGATCAGCGACGAGGGCGACCGGTACGACGTGCGCGGCGGCGGCCCGGAGGTGCGTGGCCCCGCCGCCGCATTGCTCGGGTGGATCACCCGCGGCCTGACCGACGACATCCGCACCCGAGAAGGACGATCGAGATGAGCGAGAAGACCCCGACCCCCACCGACGGCTACACCGGCGACGTCACCCCCGGCGGACCCAGTGACGTCCGTGAGCTGGGACCGCTGACCGTGCGCAAGTGTTCCGTCGGCCCGCAGGACAACAACTGCTATCTGCTGACCTGCACCGACACCAAGGAGCAGCTGCTCATCGACGCGGCCGACGACGCGCCTCGGCTGACCCGGCTCGTCGGCGAGGGCAGCGGGCATCTGTCGATGATCGTGACCAGCCACCGGCACTGGGACCACGTACGCGCCCTGGCGGAGATGGCGCGCACCACGCAGGCCGCGACCCTCGCGGGCCGCCACGACGCCGACGACATCCCACTTCTCCCCGACCGCCGCCTCGCACACGGCGACGAGATCGTCCTCGGCCGCCAGAAGCTGGCCGTGCTCGAGCTGCGCGGGCACACCCCCGGCAGCGTCGCGCTCGCCTGGACCGAGCCGGAGGGCGGCCGAGCGCACCTGTTCGTCGGCGACTGCCTCTTCCCCGGCGGCGTCGGGAACACGTTCGGCGATCCAGCCGCCTTCACCCGGCTCATCGACGACGTCGAGGAGCGGGTCTTCGCGGCGTACGGCGACGACACCTGGATCTACCCGGGTCACGGCAAGGACACCACCCTCGGGGCCGAGCGACCGCAGCTCGCCGAATGGCGCGCTCGCGGCTGGTGAGCGAGAGCGGGGGCTCGGGGCCGGGGACCCACAGGGACCCGAGTGACCGCTGACCGTGCCGACGGGGCCCCTCGCCGACGCCGGCCCCCGCAGATTGGCGCCACGTCGGTCGCACCCCCCGCACGGTGTGGAACAGTGTCCGACGAACGGGGCGCCGCGGCCGCCGTCGCCGCGACGCCAGATCGACACCGGCCTCACGCCCCAGACTGGAGGGTCTCATGGCGACTGGAATCTGGATCAGCCTCATCGCGTACTTCGCGCTCATGCTGGCGATCGGTTTCTATGCCTACCGCAAATCCACCGACAGCTCGGAGGCCTACGTTCTGGGCGGGCGGCAGCTTCCACCTGCCGTCGCCGCGCTCTCGGCCGGAGCCTCCGATATGAGCGGTTGGCTGCTGTTGGGGCTGCCCGGTGCGCTGTACGCCGCCGGCCTGGTGGAGGCCTGGATCGGCATCGGCCTCTTCATCGGCGCGCTGCTGAACTGGATCATCGTGGCGCCGCGGCTGCGCGAGCAGACCGAGCGCTATGACAACTCCCTGACGATCCCGGCCTTCCTGGCCAACCGGTTCCCCAGCCAGGCCCTGGCGCTGCGCACGGTTTCCGCGATCGTCATCGTCGTCTTCTTCGCGGTCTACACGGCCTCCGGGCTGGTCGCCGGAGGCAAGCTCTTCGACAGCGCGTTCGGGGACATGTTCGACCTGAGCTGGCTCAGTGACTACGGCATCGGCGTATGGCTGACCCTGGGGATCGTGCTGACCTACACGGTCATCGGTGGCTTCCTCGCGGTCAGCCTCACCGACTTCGTGCAGGGCTGCATCATGATGGTTGCGCTCGTCGTCATGCCTACGCTGGTGCTCACGACCGGCAAGGGCGACGGCGTGGGGGCGGCTGCCGACCGACTGCGCTCTATCGAGCCCGACTTCCTGTCGCTGACCTCCGGCCTCACGGTGGTGGGCTTCCTGTCGGCCGTGGCCTGGGGACTGGGCTACTTCGGTCAGCCGCACATCATCGTCCGGTTCATGGCGGTGCGCAGCGTTCGCGATGTGCCGATCGCACGCAACATCTGTATGGCGTGGATGGGCATCTCCCTGGCGGGAGCCATCGGCGTCGGCATCTTCGGCCGGGCCTACACCGCCCGCAACAACATCGACCTGACCGACCCGGAGACCATCTTCATCCTGCTGGCGAACACCCTCTTCCACCCCCTCGTCACCGGGTTCCTGTACGCCGCGCTGCTGGCCGCGATCATGAGCACGATCTCCAGCCAGCTCCTGGTCGCCTCGTCGTCCCTGACGGAGGACTTCTACCGGCTGTTCCTGCGCCGGCACGCCTCCGAGCGCGAGGCGGTGACCGTCGGTCGGGTCTGCGTGTTGCTCGTCGGGCTCACGGCCGCCCTGCTGGCCGGCGACCCGAACTCTCAGGTGCTCGGCCTCGTCGCCAACGCCTGGGCGGGTTTCGGGGCCGCGTTCGGCCCGCTCATCCTGCTCTCCCTGACCTGGCGACGGATGACCGGCGCCGGCGCGGTCGCCGGACTCGTCACCGGTGCCACCGTCGTCATCCTGTGGATCCAGGCGGGCTGGAACAAGGCGTTCCTGGGTGGTCCTGGCGTCTACGAGATCATTCCCGGGTTCCTCGCCGCCGCGACGGCCATCATCCTGGTCAGCCTCCTGACCAGGGAACGCGACGAGTTCCGGCCGATGGTGCCGGTCGAAGAGGCCGCCGTCGCGCGGTAGCCGCCAGCCCCGCTCCAGAGGGGTCCCCGCCGCGGGGGCAGAATGGCCGCTGTGAGCACGAGCAGCACCGGGCTGGGTACGACGACGTCGGGCTATCCCGTCGCCCTGGTGCTCGCCTCGATCCTGTCGGTCCAATTCGGCGGGGCGCTGGCGGCCACCCTGATCCCCGTCATCGGGGTGCTCGGCTCCGTGGCGCTCCGGCTCGGCATCGGCGCCCTGGTCATGCTGGCCGTGGCCCGCCCCCGGATCGGTGGGCACACCCGGGCCGATTGGCTGACCGCCGCCACGTTCGGCATCGCGCTGGCGGTGATGAACTCCACGTTTTATGGCGCCCTGGGGCGGTTGCCGATCGGCGTCGCCGTGACCATCGAGTTCCTCGGGCCGCTGCTGCTCGCGGCCGCGTTGTCCCGGCATCTCCTGGACGGCGTCGCGGTGTTGGCCGCCGGCGTCGGGGTCGTCCTGATCTCTCAGGTCGCATCCACCGCACGGGACCAGGTCGACGTGATCGGCATCGGGCTGGCGCTCCTGGCCGGCGCGGCGTGGGCGGCGTACATCCTGCTCTCCGCACGCACCGGCCGCGCGTTCGGCGGCACTGAGGGACTCGCCTGGGCGATGGTCGTCGCGGCGGCCCTGGTCGTGCCCGCCGGACTCGTCGTCGACGGTACGGCGCTGTTCGCCCCGGACGCTCTCATCAAGGGCGCCGGGATCGCCATCCTGTCCTCGGTCCTGCCGTATTCCCTGGAGTTGCTCGCACTCCGCCGCCTGGACCCGCGGGTGTTCGGGATCCTGCTCAGCTTGGAACCCGCGGCGGCCGCGCTTGCCGGGCTCCTCATCCTGCACCAGAGCCTGACGGCCATCCAGCTCGCCGGGATGGCCCTGGTCGTCTGCGCCTCGGCGGTCGTGACGATGCGCTCGGCCGCACCCGTCGACTGACGGCTGCGGACGAGCGCATCGCGGGGTCTGCGCGCTTCGTCACAGGCCCAGGTCGCGACCGATGAGCTCCTTCATGATCTCGTTCGTGCCGGCCCAGATCTTGTGCACCCGGGCGTCCCGCCACGCGCGGGCCACTCGGTATTCGTTCATGAACCCGTAGCCGCCGTGCAGCTGGACGCACTCGTCGAGCACCTCGCTCTGCATCTGGGCCGCCCACCACTTCGCCTTCGCCGCGTCGACCGCCGTCAGCTTGCCCTCGACGTGAGCGGCGATGCAGTCATCGACGTACGCCTCGGCCACCTCGACCTTGGTCACCATCTCGGCGATCTTGAACTTGTTGTGCTGGAACATGCCGATCGACTGACCGAAGGCCTTGCGGTCCTTCGTGTACTGGATGGTCTCCTCCAGGATCTGCTTGGCGTTGGAGACGTTCGCGATGGCGTTGCCGATCCGCTCCTGCGGCAGGTGCTGCATCATCGCGATGAAGCCCATGCCCTCCTGGCCGAGCAGATTGCTCGCCGGGACCCGGACGTTCTCGAAGAACAGCTCGGAGGTGTCGGACTCGACCTGGCCGACCTTGTCCAGCGGCTGGCCCTTGGTGAACCCCGGCATGTCCTTCTCGAGCACGAGCAGCGAGATGCCGCGCGCGCCCTTGCTCGGGTCGGTGCGGACCGCGACGACGGCGAGGTCGCACTGGTGGCCGTTGGTGATGAACGTCTTGGATCCGTTGACGATCCAGTCGTCGCCGTCCCGGACCGCGGTCGACTTCAGGTTCGCCAGGTCGGAGCCGCCGGACGGCTCCGTCATGCCGATGGCCAGGATCTGCTCGCCGGCCGCCACCGGGGGCAGCCAGCGCTGCTTCTGCTCATCGGTGCCCATGTGCACGATGTACGGCGCGGTGATGTCGGCGTGGATGCCGAAGCAGGACGCCGCGGCCGCGGTGAACTTGCCCATCTCCTCGGCGAAGATCGCGTTGAACCGGTAGTCCTCCACGCCCGCCCCGCCGTACTCTTCGGGGATCGCCAGGCCGAAGAAGCCCTGCTTGCCGGCCTCGAGCCAGATGTCCCGCGCGATGACGTGGTCCTTGATCATCTGCTCGGCGCGGGGCTTGAGCGTGCGGTCCACGAACTCGCGCACGGAGTTGCGGAAATCCTCGTGCTCCTCGCTGTACAGGTTGCGCGGCATGACTGCTCCTTCGTGGATCGGTCCGTCGTCGATGCGAGCCAGCCCTCGGTCGCTTCGCCGTGGGCCGTGGGGTGTTCCGGCTATCCTACGGTAACTAAGCGCTTGCTTATCGGTTTCGCGCCCTGGATGCGCGACTCCACAGCGGGAGGACGGATGGCGCACAACCCGGCCGCAGGCCCCGCGGACGAGACGCTCCCGACCGGCGATGTCGGCCGCTTCCCGACCGGTGATGTCGGCCGCTCCCCGACCGGCGATGCCGGCCGCTCCCCCACCGGCGATGCCGGCCGCGACCGGCTCCTTGCGGCCGCTGTCGCGGCCTTCGGGGAGAAGGGCTTCCACGCCACGACCACGCGGGACATCGCTCGGGCCGCCAACCTCAGCCCGGCCGCCGTCTATGTGCACCACCCGTCGAAGGAGGACCTGCTCTACCTCATTTCGATCGCGGGGCATTTGGAGTTGCGAGCCGCGCTGGAGGTTGCGGTGGCCGCGGCTGACGATCCGGCCGGGCAGCTCGCGGCCCTGGTGCGGGCGTTCGTCACCGAGCACGCCGCCCGTCGGGACGTGGCCCGCGTGGTCAACGACGAACTCGATGCGCTCTCGCCGGAGCATCGGGGCGAGGTGGACGAGCACCGGCGGGCGATGGAGAAGCTGGTGCGCGACATCATCGCGGCCGGGGTGCAGCGTGGCGATTTCGTGGTGGCGGACGCGCACCTGACCGCCCGAGCGGTGCTGTCCCTGGGCATGGACGTCGCGCACTGGTTCCGGTCGCCGGGGCGGTGGAGCGTGGCGACGGTGGCGCAGGAGTACGCCGAGCTGGCGCTGCGCATGGTCGGGGCTGTGCGTTAGGCCCGATGGCCGGGGCCGGCCCTCGACGGGACTGGTCGGGACTGGTCGGACGCTCAGTGGCCGTGCTCGCGTCGACCCGCGTGGATGTCGTCGTACGACAGCTGCGCCTTGGCGTCCTTGCGGGACTTGAGCAGGCTGGCGATGGTCGTCAGGGCGAGAATGAGCACGATGGCGCCGAGGGACACCCCGATCGGGATCTCGGGGGCGGCGTGCACGCCCTGACCGCCGTTGATGAACGGCAGGGTGTTCTCGTGCAGCGCGTGCAGGATCAGCTTCACGCCGATGAAGGCCAGCAGCACCGAGAGGCCGAGCCCGAGGTAGACGAGCCGTTTGAGCAATCCGCCGATGAGGAAGTACAGCTGCCGCAACCCCATGAGGGCGAAGATGTTGGCGGTCAGCACCAGGAACGGTTCCTTGGTGAGGCCGTAGATGGCGGGAATCGAATCGAGCGCGAACAGCAGGTCGGTCGTGCCGAGCGCGAGAATCACGACGAACATCGGGGTGATGAGGCGCTTGGCACCTTCGCGAGCGAAGAGCGCCGTGCCATGCTCCCAGGACTGGGTTGCCGGGAAGCGGTTCTCCACCCAGCGCAGGAGCGCGTTTTCCTCGAATTCTTCGTCGTCGTCGTCCGCCATGGCCTCCTTGGCCAGCTTGACGGCGGTGTAGATCAGGAAGGCGCCGAAGATGTAGAACACCCAGGCGAATTGGTTGATCAGCGCGGCGCCGACGGCAATGAAGATGCCGCGCAGGATGAGGGCGATGACGATGCCGACCATGAGGGCGCTCTGCTGGAGTTTCTCCGGCACCCCGAATTTCGCCATGATGATGAGGAAGACGAAGAGGTTGTCGATCGACAGCGAATACTCCGTCAGCCAGCCGGCGAAGAACTCGGCACCGTATTGGTGACCGGCGAGCACCCAGATCCCGATGCCGAACGCGATGGCCGCCCCGACGTAGACCGTCAGGTATCTTGCGCACTCGGCCATGGACGGCACGTGCGGGCGGCGTGCGATCACCACCACGTCGAGCAGGAGTACGAGGGTCGTCGCACCGAGGGTGACGAGCCACAGCCAAGCGGGGACGTTCACAGGGGTTCCTTCCGGACACGCTCAAGCGGCCAGAGGTCTCTCCCACCAGGGATGGCCAGGGGTCCCGGGCGCCTCTGCATGTCGAGCCGCCGTGCTGACGAGACCGCCGCGAACGGGATACTCCCCTCCGGCGCAGGATTCTGCCACGGACCGTCTCGGGCGGCCAGCGCAGCCCCCTCAGGCGCGTTGTGTGGGTTTGGTCTCGATGGCGTGTCGGTGCCTGACGTGAGGGTGCCCCTGGCCAGCGTGGTGGGTGTCGAGATCGCCACCTGGCAGGGGCACTTCTATGGTGAACGTCGAGGACCT
>Ga0209793_1001749_pt1 | contig 12358 bp, 6 predicted proteins | sample EBPBio122009_DNA_FD_185863 | JGI IMG/M metagenome (GOLD analysis project Ga0209793, IMG submission 185863) | Wastewater treatment Type I Accumulibacter community from EBPR Bioreactor in Madison, WI, USA - Reactor 1_2/2/2009_ DNA (SPAdes) (version 2) | ecosystem: Engineered > Bioreactor > EBPR >... | reverse complement strand
CCTGGAACAGGCCCACTTCTTCCTGCCGCAACAATTACTGCAGGCTTTACGGATGACTATAATCGCGGCCGGCATTTTCAAGGAGTGAACATGTGTTTCACGGATGGACATGTGAAATGGTTGCAGTCTTCCACTGTATTGGAACAAGCCCGCAATAAAGAGGCCGCAAAACCAAACGCCTGGGAACCGAATAATCCCAATTAATAGTAATGTAACTGAAAATCTCTTTATAAAAAATCAAAAAATGAACATCTATAGAATACTCCCAAGAATCTTAATCGGTGCCGGACTTAGCCTGTTAATCTCATCGCCTGCATTTGCCCAAACGGAATCGCGCACTCGTAAAAAACTCATCCAATTAGGATGGGATAAGCCCACCGCTGCCACGCTCCGTGCAAATTTGGCGCAGATGGACCAGACCCCGTTTGATGGCGCTTTGATTGGCGTGCGAGGCAAAGATGATAATGGCAAGGAAGTGGAAGCGCGGCTCGCTTTCTCAAATGTGCCCTGGAAGAAAGAATGGTTTCAACAAAGTGTTGACGATTTAAAGGTGGTTCGTTCACAGGCCAAAAAGCTCACCGAGAATTTTATTCAAGTGGGAGCTAATCCCGGCAATGTGGATTGGTTCGATGATGCGGGCTGGGAACAGGTGATAGAGCACTTTCGCATTGCCGCCTGGATTGCCAAGGAAGGAAACCTCAAAGGAATTATTTTCGATCCGGAAGCCTATACCAAACCTCACCGGCAATTCGACTACTCCTTACAAGCCCAGACCGGGAAGCACAGCTTTGAACAGTATCAAGCCAAGGCCCGGCAACGCGGGAGGGAGGTTATCAGCGCGATAGCGTCTGTCGATCCTAACTTGATGATGTATACGCTTTTCATGCTCAGCGTGCATGAAGGTGTGGCAAAAGCTGATCATCCTCAAGCAGCCTTGTTGTCCTCCGGCTACAATCTCTATCCCGCTTTTATCAACGGCTGGCTGGATGCGGCTCCGCCGTCGATGATTTTTGTGGATGGTTGCGAGATTCAGGGCTATCTTGCCGACAGCCAGTTAGATTTTCTAAGATCGGCAAATTTGATGCGGAATACGGCCTTGAATTTGGTTGCGCCCGAGAACCATCAAAAATATTTGTCCCAGGTGCAAGCCAGCTTCGGAATATATCTGGACGCTTACATTAATCCGCCCACGTCTTTTTGGTATATCGATTCGGAAGGCTCAACACCCACGCAACGTTTACAGGCCAACGTTCAATATGCCATCGACGCAGCCAACGAATACGTATGGATCTATGGAGAAAAATACCGTTGGTGGCCCACGACGAATGGTAGCGTAAACCCACAAAGCTGGGGGGAGGTTCTGCCGGGAATCCATGATGCCTTGTTGAGTACCACGCGGCCACAAATGATAGCGCAAAAGACAATTACCCAGGCTCAAATGAGCGGCAAATTGATAAACCTGCTAAAAAATGGAGATTTTTCCGAGAAGAAGCCCAATGTCGTTTCACCTGAAAATAATAAGCAGGATTGGAACGCAGTGGGAGCGCCTGCCGGGTGGAGTTCCTGGCAAACGGGTTATTCCCAGGGAACATTTTCTCAGGACAACAGTGTGAACCATGGGGAAGGGGAAAGTGGTTCAGCCCGGATAGACCGAACAAGTAGCGGTTGTTTCATTCAATCCATTAACGTGAAGCCTGGCGAATCGTATATCGTAAGCGCCTGGATACGCCAAACCGGCAACGGAAATGGATGGATTGGCGTGCGTTGGCAAACAAGCGCCGGTAAATGGACCGACGAACCATCGGATGTCATGATCGTGAATCCACCGGGTTCTCAAACAGCTTCCTGGCAGAAACTGGAAAGCGTGGTCACAGTTCCCGCTCATGCTGGAAAATTGGTGATGCTACTGAGCGCTGGAGGCCAGTCGCAGCCACAAGACGTCGTGTGGTTCGACGATGCGCAACTCTTTAAAATCAAATAAAGAAACTCCGTTCTCCCGTCTACAAGGGGCGGGAATATCACTCCACCATATTTTCCCTTCCCCTTTGTATTAAACGGACATCTTTTGTTCTTTGCGACGGGCGGGCGTAAGCGCTTGCGAAACTGAAAAGTCAGCCCGTCGCTCACGCTCGGGGTTCACAAAGAAAGGCAACTACCCGGCATCAAAAGCAAAAAGCATCCACTCAAAAAAACCTTACTCTACAGGGCACCAAACGGCCTGCAACGATTTTTTCTTCTCGCGCTATCGCTTTTCTGCAAAAATCTCGCGATTTCACAAAAAGAACAAGAGGAAACAGGTTTAGGAAAGAGGCAGAGCGGACATAATAACTACCGTCAATCATAAGAATTTGTGCCGGTATGGCCTGGTTGTTAGCCAAAGATCCGTTGGCAACATAAGACCTGCGGCACGATTCGCTATTTATTTCAAATTTACTATTAAAAAACGGTTGCTTTCAAAACTGTTTTTCGTTAACGTCTCAGTAGTTGTTACGTAATAATCCAAAAAAGAATTTAGCAGGAAACTTCTCAGGAGAAAGAGCTTCATCATGGCAGAAGAAAGAAAAGCAAGAATTGGCTTCATCGGAGCCGGTGGATTCGCTACCAACAAGATGTATCCCAACCTGCATCGTTGTCCCCAGATTGACCTGGTTTCGATCTGCGACCTCGACCGCGCCAAAGCCGAACTGAACGCCCGTAACTTCGGCGCCCGCAACGTCTATACCGATATCGACGAGATGCTCGACAAAGAACAGTTAGACGGCGTGTTCTGCATCGGCAGCGGCCCGCAGCAGTATGCGTTGTCGCCCAAGGTTCTCTCCCGCGGTATTCCGGTATATGTGGAGAAGCCCTCGGCCAACACTTCCGAGCAGGCACGTGAACTGGCCGAACTGGCCGAGGCCAACAACACCTGGGGCCAGGTCGGCTTCATGAAGCGCTTCGCCCACGTCTACAATATGGCCAAAGATGTGATTTCGCGTCCTGAATTCGGCGAAGTCAGCATGGTCAAGACCAAGTTCTCGCAAGGCCCGTACCCGCAGATTTGGGGTATCGATTCGGCCAAGCGTGCCTTCCTCATCGGCCAGATCTGCCATATCTGCGACCTCTCCCGCTACTTCGGCGGCGAGATTGAAACCATCTCTTCCATGTATCACGAAGTGACCCCGGAAAACTTTGCCTATGTCGCCAACGTGAAATACCGTTCGGGCGCAGTCGGCATCTTCGACTGGAACTGCCTCGAAGCTACCAACTTCCGCGACATCGTGGAAACCCTCGAAGTCGTGGGCTTCGAGTCGCACCTGGTATGCCGCGACATGCTGGAATTTGAATGGCAGCCGCGTGAGGATTGGAGCAAGGTCAACCCGGCACACGGCCGCTACCTCAAGACCTTCCGCCCCGCCTGGGCCGGAATGCAGTCGGACGCCCTCTTTGGCTACACCGGCGAAGTGGCCCATTTCGCCCTCAAGTGCATCGGTCTGGCCGAAGGCGGACCCGACCTGTGGGATTCCTACCACGCCCTCAAGATCGGTGAAGCCGTGTACGACAGTTCGCACACCGGCCAACCGGTGACGATTGACGCGATTTCGTAAAATCGGACGAAGCCGGAACAGTGTGAACTCCCCTCCCCCAGGGAGGGGTTAGGGGGAGGGAGTCGGAGAGTAATCGTAACGATGAACTATAGAAGTCAACTGTCTTTCATTCAGCATTTATAATTCATCACTCATTATTACTCTTCACTTCCCCACCCAACCTCCCCGAGTTACGGTATTATTCACCGCTTGTTTGATATGCCTGCACCCGAAGAACATTCCGTGTCGGAACTATATCAAATCGTCTCGGACAAACTCTCGCCGCAGCCCTGCGCCTCCGGCAGTTCGCGTCTGCTGCTGGCCCAACCAGGGCTAAAAGCCCCGGCCGATGTGGCTGTGCGCTATCGCCATGCCCCACCGCTCAAATCGGAGCCACATCACCAGTCGCGCATCTTTCTTTCGCGCTGGAAACAAGAATCGATGCACGCCGTGCGCTACCCCTATCTATGCTGCGTGCTGGAAGGCGAAGCGGATATGCGACTGGCGTTTCCCGCTAAACGAGGCCAGATAGCACAGGAAGACCACAACTACCAGATCATCTCATTGCATCCCCAAACTTTTTTGATGATTCCTCCCGGCGTGCTCTACCCCGATGGAACACAGGTGCATTGGGAGCGGCAGCCAAAACCGGTCGCCGATTCGCAACTCTTCTGGATATTGTTTTTGCCGACCGGCGTGTTCTGCCACAGTTGCACGACGCATGAGACGAAACACACCTGTCAGGATGATATTTTCGTGCCCGACCTGCAGTTGCCGGTGCTGGTCGAAATGATGATCGACGAATTGCGCACGCCCGGCTCCGAAGCAATTCAGGCCGCGCAAAACCTGTTGAACTTGATTCTTTTACGCGTGCGTCGTGGACTCTCCCAACTCAATCGCATTCAAACCCGCCAGAGGAAAACCCAGGCACGACGCAGTAGCGCACCGCTTAGCTCCGCGATGGAAGCCACCGACCGCTGTAATACATTGATGCCAGCCAATTCCGCCCTCGTGGAAAGAGCCTGCAACTATATCCGGTCTCATCTCAACCAGCCTTTTACCATCAAGGATATTGCCGAGTGCCTGTATGTTTCGCCATCGCATCTGGCAAGGCTTTTTCAACAGGAAATGGGCACCTCGATGATGCGTTACACCCGCCAGCGCCGTCTCGATTCGGCCCAGTCGATGCTGGCCAACACGGAACTGGCCGTTCAGGAGATCGCACGCCTGAGTGGCTACGACCATGTGCCACAGTTCAACCGCCTTTTTAAGCAGTCGCACGGTATGACGCCAACCGACTTTCGCAGCCGTCACCGCCAGGAGGGAAAGATAAGCGTAAACGTTAATGAATAGTTGTTTTTGTTAAGAAAAATCGGTTATTGACGACAAGGCGACGGGAATAATTAACATGACTCAACTGCAGCATAAATCAAGGAGAGTATCATGTCGATTTCCAAGTCATCGTCGCACCGGAGCAAAGGGTTTACCCTCATCGAAATTTTGGTCGTCATTGCTATCATAGCGATCCTCGCCGCTATCCTGTTCCCGGTCTTTGCCCGGGCACGGGAAAACGCCCGGCGCAGTTCGTGCCAGAGCAATCTCAAGCAGATTGGACTGGCGATGATGCAATACACGCAGGATTTTGATGAGACGATGCCGTCGATCTTCAACCAGAATTCCAACATCCGCATGCCTAATGGCAGCATTGCTCCAATTGCCCCGTGGTACCAAATGATCTACCCGTATATGAAAAACATTCAGGTTTTGAATTGCCCCAGTGAAAAGTCCATCATCTGGACCTCGGGCTCATTTACGGGCGACATCCCCTACGGTTATAACTTTACTTCGGCCTGGACACAGAGCTGTTCGCCGAACTGCGGAGTGCAACTGGGCTACCCTAACGATGGACCTGGAGCAAAGCTATCAGCAATTGAGGATACCTCGGGCACCATCATGATTACGGATTCGAAATATTATGCAATTTCGTTCCGCGTAATTTTGCCCGCAGAGGAATTTCTAACAGATAGTGCCTTATTGACCGGTGGCCGTTGTTACTCGACTGGAACCGGCCCGGAAATTACCCGCTGTATTCGTCCTCGCCACCTGGATACCCTGGGCACATTGTTCGTTGATGGTCACGTGAAGTCGATGCAGTGGAAACAAGTTTTAGGAAGCAACGACAGGAGCGTTGTGCGTTATTGGACAACCAGCGCCGACTAAACGCTGGTTCATCTTGCCTATGTTCAATAACCAATACTCTCCCACACCACAACGATGGCGCACCGCACGCGCCATCGTTTGTGGCCTGTTGCCTGTTTTCTTGCTACACACGCAAGCCCGCGCACAGGAAAAAGACCTGGTTTTTCACTTCGATTTCACCCATGCCCAGGGCAAAACCGAACTGCAAGACCAGACAAAACGTTTTAAATCGCTCTCGCAAGTGGGGCCGTTTGCCGTTGAAAATAAGGCGCTCCGCATCGCCGAAGGCGCAAAAATCATGATTGCGCCAGAGGGACTGCCGCCGCTTTCACAAGAACTCACCATCAGCCTGTGGCTGGCTAAGGGCTACTTTGGCGATACCGCGCCGCTGCTCTTCAAAGGCAAGCACGCCCAGCCGATTCAGTTCTCCTTTTCCGTGACCGGGCAGTTGCCTCAATTCAGCTATAAGAACGAATCCAACCAGCAGTTCTGGAAAGGCTTGTTCGCCACCGGCTCCAACTACGGTTCCAGCCAGCGTTATGCAAACCCTCAGTGGAAGATTGAAGGCGAAGAAGCCGGTGTTAAAGCCGGGGAATGGACGCATCTGGCGGTGACCTTCAACCGGGGCACCACCAAAATCTACCGCAACGGCCGCCTGGTGTTGCAGGCGCAAAGCGAAACGCCGCAAGAGCTGCTGCCTAACAACGAACCGATTTGGATCGGCAGCGAACGGCTTGACCGCGAAACCACCAACTACCTGACTGCCAATGCGCTGCTCAACGACCTACGGCTCTACAGCAGCGCTCTGGGCGGCGAGGAAATTAGCAAGCTCTATCAGGCTGAAAGCGGCGATTATCCCAAAGAGAATCTCATTCCCACGGGGCAAGTGACGCTGCCGCCCAACAGCAGCTATCTGCGCGCCTTGCATCCCGATTTCGACCCAGATTTTGCCCGCACGCTCCAGCAAACCGCGCGTTATGAGCAGCAGTTGCCTGGCCCGGATGCAAAAATCGCGACCACCGTACTCACGCCACGCAACGGACAAATCGACCTCACCATCAACGGCCAGCCGCAAGCGCCGCAGATGACCTATCCGCTATTGGCCCGCGATAACAAACTGCGTCTGAAGGAAGTTTTCGGCATGCAGCGCGATTTCGCAGCGGCGGGCATTGAACTGGTAAATACCGGCGCAATTCCGCCCATCTTCTGGACCGGCGACGGCCAGTATGACTGGGCGCTGTTCGATTCGGTTTTCGAGACAACCATCAAAGCCAACCCACGCGCCAAGATCATGGCGAACCTGTATCTGCGCCCACCGGCCTGGTTCTTCAACAAATATCCGGACGAGATGGAACGCTATCTCGATGCTTCGGGCAATTCCCACATCTGGTATACCTCCGGGCCGCTGGCTTCGGAGCTGTGGCTGCAAACCTCGCTCAAAATGTTGCGCGACGTGGTGGCGCATATCGAAGCCAGCCCATACGCCGACCGTATTTTCGGCTACATGGCAGCCGGTGGCGATGCCGGTGAATGGTATTGGGCCGGTTCATTTACCGGTGGGTGGCCGGGGTATTCCGTTGCGACCGAAAAACGCTTCCAGCAGTGGCTGGCACAGCGCTATGCCGATGACAAAGCACTGCAAACCGCCTGGGGCGATGCGGCCGTCACCCTCCAAACCGCCAAAGTCCCCACGCCCGTTGCGCGCAATGCCAGTGAATATGGCACTTTCCGCGTGCGCGAGAAGGCCCGCCCGGTTTTCGACTATCGCGAGTTTCTCAACGAAGTCACCTACCGTAACATCGCAGAGACTTGCCGCACCCTCAAAGAGGCGAGCAACCGCCAGAAGATCGTGGCTATCTACTACGGCTACACGCTGCTCTACGCGGGTAAAGGCTCCACCATGCAAAAGGGTGGTTTGCAAACGCTGGGCAAGGTGTTCGCAAATCCCGATATCGACTGGATTGCCACGCCGCTCGACTACGTGCAGCGTCGCGGCAAAGAAGCAGGGCTTAACATCAACGCCTTCAATGGCAGCGCACGCCTGCACGGCAAGATGTTGTGGCAGGAAAACGACCTGCGCACCCACTTCCTCACCAGCCCCGAGTTTGGCCGTACCGCCGACCTGTCCGAAACCCTGGCCGTGATGGAGCGGGGCCTGGGACACGTGCTCACCAACGGCGGCGGCCTGTGGTGGAACACGTTGGTGGGTAACGCACTGTTCCATGAAGAAAAAACCATGGCATCGGTAGCGCGTTTCCAAACCGTGGCGCAGGAAACTCTCCAGGCCGACCGCAAACCGGTGGCACAGGTGGCATTTTTCCTCGATGACGACAGCACCAGCCTGACCGGGGTGCCCAAAAACGATTTTCTCGACCGCCTAAATTGGGGCGCTTACGAAAACGCAGCCAAGATGGGCGCGCCTTCGGACTTTTACCTGCTGAGCGATATTCAAAGCGCTAACCTGCCGCAGTATAAGCTCTATGTTTTCCTCAACGCCTTCCATATGGACGCCGCCAAGCGCCAGGCGATTGAAGCGAAAGTGCGGGCTAATAATGCGGTGGCGGTATGGTGCTATGCACCGGGCTTTATTACACAAAATGGCTTTAGCACCGATGCCATGCAGGAGCTGACCGGCATTACCTTCGATAAAGAAGATGTCGAGAAGAAACTGGCCAGCGTGGTGAGCGACCCGCAGCATACCATCATGCGCTATGTGCAAAAGCTGGATGAGGTGACGGTAGCGCCCAGCTTCTACGCAACGGATTTAATGGCCCACACCCTGGCCAGCGGCAACGGCAGGCCGGTGATTGCGGTGCGTGAATTCGATACCTGGCGCAGCGTTTATTCGTTGCTACCGCTCTCGAAAGAATTGCTGATGGGGCTGTGCGACTACGCCGGTGTGCCGGTATATAGCCGCAGCTTCGATGTCTTGAACGCCAACCAAAGCTATCTTCTACTCCACACCGTGACGGCCGGGGAAAAGAAAATTTCCCTGCCTGCCAAAGCCGATGTGACCGAAGTTTTAGAAAACAAACTCATCGCGCGCGGCGCTGATGGCTTCAGCGAAACGCTGGAAGCCGGTGTAACGCGCGTGTATCGAATCACTGAAAAATAACTCTTATGAAATCCCTGAAAATTTTCGCCGCTCTTCTGGCGACCTGCACGACAACGACAACATGGGCCATTGCTAACCCGAATAATATCGCACTGGGCAAAACCGTCACTTTCAGCGCCCCGCCCAATTATTCGCTTTCCAACGACGCCGACGATATTAAGCAACTCACAGACGGAAAATACAGCAGCATCGGCGCATTGCAACAAGTCGAAAACACCCGCGCCATCTGGGTGCAAAAAGGCACTGTGGGGTGGTCCAAAGTTTTGCCGGTCGTGGTGACCATCGACCTGGGCAGCGTGCTGCCAATTTCCGGCATCTCTTACAGCACCGCAGCCGGCACCAGCGATGTGACATGGCCGCGCGCGCTTTATATCCTGGTCAGCGACGACAACAAAACCTGGCGTAGCGTCGGCGACCTGATGCACCTCTCCCGTAAAAATGGCCTGCCGCCGATGAACGGTTATGCCAATTATCGCTTTACTACCAACGACTTGCAGACCAAAGGCCGTTATATCGCGCTGGGCATTGCGCAGGAACCCTATGCGTTCGTCGATGAAATCGAAGTCTATAAAGGCGATGAGGCCTGGCTGAATAAGGCGGTGGAAGGTGCGCCGATTACCGATGTTAAGAAATGGGTGAAAGAAGCGCTCACCCCTTCGATGGTGCTACGCCGCGTGGAGCAGGATGCCTACGAAATTCGCAATGCACTCAAGAGTTCAACAATTGCGACAGCACGAAAGAATAACCTGACCGCGCAATTAGACAGCAATGTGGCGCAAGCCTTTAAAATCAATACACTACCCGCCGATTACAAAGCAATAATTCCGTTACACACACCACACCGCAACATTTTGGCAATTCACGGCGAGCTCTTAGCCAGTCAGGGTTTTGCGCCGCTCACGGTGTGGAAACAGCACCGCTACCAGTGGCTGCCGCTGCTGGCCCAGCCCGTGAAACAGGCTTCGACCCGGCTGAGCATCTCCATGCTCAAAAATCAGCATCGTTCCGATGCACTGCTGCTCACCAATGCCAGCAACCGCCCGCAAACCGTGACGCTGCAACTGAAAAACGCACCGCGCAACGCCCAGAACGGCTGGCTGAGCGTTTCTTCGATAGAGTGGATCGATACCGCGCAGAGCATACCGGTCGCCGATGCCCAGTTGCCGCTGACCGCGACCAATGGGGTTTATCGTGTCGAAGTGCCTGCGGGTATGACGCGCAAAGTGTGGCTAACGGTCGATTCTTCCAAAATACCGACTGGTTCTTATAGTAGCGTGCTAGAAGTAAACGGCGGCGGCAAGAAAACGGCGGTGCCTTTTACCCTGGGCATCACGGCAATGGCAATGCAGAAGCCGCGCATGTCGCTGAGTGTGTGGGATTACACCAACTCGCCCAGTTTCGCCGGTATCAACCCGCAAAACCGCGCCGCCGCCATGAAGCTGATGCGTTCGCATTATGTCGATAGCACCTGGGCCACCAGCCTTACCCTTCCCAAACCGGATGGGGCGGCCTTCGATGCAACGCACCAACTGAAGGGAAAACTTGATTTCACCAACTTCGATGCCTGGACCGCTCAGTGGCCCGATGCGCGGCGCTATTTCGTCTTCCTCGCTGTGGGCGATAACTTCGCCGGAACTAAAATGGGCACGCCCGGGTTCAACGCCCGCGTTGGTAACTGGGTGAAGGCAATTTCAGCTCATGTGAAGTCTCTCGGTAAAGACCCCAAGCAGTTGGGGCTGCTGTTGGTCGATGAGCCGCACTCCGATGCGCAAGATGCCATCATTGCGGCCTGGGCCAAGGCTATCAACGCCACTGCGCCGGAGCTGACGCTGTTTGAAGACCCCATCTGGCTGCGACCCGACCAGGCTAAAATTCAGGAAGCCTTCACGGAAATCGATTTGCTGTGTTTCCACATTCCCGTCTACAAAATGGGCGGACCTGAAGTGGAGGCCTATGTGCAAAAGCTGCGCGAAAGTGGCAAGGAGTTATGGATGTATCAGGCCACCGGCCCGGTGCGCCAGTATGACCCGCAGCTTTCCTATCGCCAGTTAGCCTGGCACACCTATTCCATTGGCGGAACCGGCATGGGTTTCTGGGCGTTTGGCGATACCGCAGGCGTGCCGACTTCGTGGAATGAATACGCCGCCGACTATGTGACCTTTGCGCCAGTCTTCGTCGATAAGAATACCGTTTATAATAGCTTGCATTGGGACGCCGTACGCGAAGGCATCCAGGATTTTGAAGAACTCTCCATGCTTCAAGACGCCATCAACAAATCTGGCAACATCGCCTGGAAACAGCAGGCACAGCGCGTGCTCGATGACGCGGTGCAGGCCGTCACCGCGCCGTGGGACGGCAACCGCGACTGGCAAAAGAAAACCAACCCTCACCTCACCGATTCGCAACTTCAAAAAGTGCGAAAAATCTTAATAGGAAAACCAAAATAGTCTATGTCAACAAACCAACCTGTACGTATTGCAATCGTGGGTGGCGGGCGTGGCGGCGTTTATCGAAACGTCAGCCAGGCCCTGCCCGAGAAAGTGGAACTGGTCGCCCTGTGCGACCAGAAGCCCGAAGTGCTTGCGCTCTGGAAAGCCGAATTTCCAGAGCTCAAATTGTTTAGCGATTATCAGGAATTGCTGGATTCTCCCGATATCGATGCCGTGATTCTTGCCACCCCGATGCAAGTGCACGCCAGTCAGGCCGTGCAGGCGCTGTATGCCGGAAAACACGTGCTGACCGAAGTGGCCGCCGCGCTCACGCTGGAAGAGTGCTGGGAACTGGTCGAAGCCGTCGAAAAGACAGGTTTGGCCTATATGATGGCCGAAAACTTCTGCTATCTGCGCATGAACCTGCTGGTGCTCAATATGGCCCAACAGGGCGCTTTTGGCGAACTGACCCACGCCGAATGCGGCTACGTCCACGACGTGCTGGCCGCCACCCACCTGCCCGATGGCTCCATTGCCTGGCGCGGCACCATGATGCGCGACTTCAACGGCATCAACTACCCCACCCACTCGCTGGGGCCGGTTTCACAGTGGCTGGGCATCAACCGCACCGATTCGTTCGACTACATGATGACGGTGGTCTCGAAAAACGCTTCACAGGCCGATTACTACGCCCGCAACTTCGGCAACGACCACCCCGGCGCCAAGCCCGAGTTCTGGAAGCAAGGCGATTCGGCACTCACATTGATGCGCACCAAAGGCGGCGTAGTGGTTTATCTGCGCAACGACTTCGCCTCGCCGCGCCCGTGGAACTATCTGCACTATGGCTTGCAGGGCACCAAAGGCGCGTTTCAATCGGGCCGTGATATCAACGAAGAGCCGGTCGCCTGGCTGCGCAACGGCGAGCCTGATTCTTCGGGCGCAACCTGGAACCCGCTTTGGGACTATGCCGCGGAATATGAGCACCCGGCATGGAAGAAAGATGGTGAGGCCGCTCTCGCGGTAAGCCGTTTGAGCGAGTATTTCGTATT
>Ga0209793_1001746_pt1 | contig 12373 bp, 10 predicted proteins | sample EBPBio122009_DNA_FD_185863 | JGI IMG/M metagenome (GOLD analysis project Ga0209793, IMG submission 185863) | Wastewater treatment Type I Accumulibacter community from EBPR Bioreactor in Madison, WI, USA - Reactor 1_2/2/2009_ DNA (SPAdes) (version 2) | ecosystem: Engineered > Bioreactor > EBPR >... | reverse complement strand
TCGATGTCGAAGTCGGGCATCGACACGCGGTCGGGATTGAGGAAGCGCTCGAACAGCAGCGAGAAGCGCAGCGGGTCGACATCGGTGATGGTCAGCACCCAGGCGACCAGCGAGCCGGCGCCTGAACCGCGGCCGGGCCCAACGGGAATGCCCTGCGCCTTGGCCCATTTGATGAAGTCCGACACGATCAGGAAATAGCCCGGATATTTCATCCGCTCGATGACGCCGATCTCGAATTCGAGCCGTTCGGAATATTGTTCGAACGTGTAGCCGGGCGTGCCGCCGACGGTCGCCAGCCGCATCTCCAGCCCTTCGCGCGCCTGGCGGCGCAACTCGTCGGCCTCGGCCTTTTCGGCGGCCGCCGGATCATCGGACGCGCCAGTAGTGAAGCGTGGCAGGATAGGGTTGCGGTTGGCGGGATAATAGCCGCAGCGCATGGCGATCTCGATCGTGTTGTCGATCGCCTCGGGCAGGTCGGCGAACAGGTCGCACATTTCTGCCTGGCTGCGCAGATAGTGGTCGGGCGTCAGCCTGCGCCGCTCGTCGACGGCGACGACGGACCCTTCGGCGATCGCCATCAGCGCGTCATGGGCGTCGTAGTCGTCGCGGGCGAGGAAGAACGCTTCGTTGGTGGCCACCAGCGGAAGCCTGAAATCGTACGCCAGCGCCACCGTCGCGCCTTCCACCTGGCGGTCGTAGCCGACGGGGCGCTGCAGCTCGACATATAGTCGGTCGCCGAAAATGGCCGACAGTTGCGACAGCCGTTCTCCGGCGACGTCGGTCCGTTCGGCCTTGAGCGCCGCGCCGACCGGTCCGCGTTCGCCGCCGGTGAGGCAGATGACGCCTGGAGCCAGTTCGCGCAGCCAGTCGAGCCGCACCTGCACGCCGATTTCTGCCGGGTTGTCGAGATAGGCGCGCGAAACCAGCCGCACCAGATTGGCGTAGCCGGTCTCGGTGGCGGCGAGCAGCACCAGCGGAAAGGTCTGGCCGCGCTGCTGGCCGGGCGCGCGCAATGCCGGCTGGTCAGCCGCCGCGTCCTCGAACATCACGTCGACCTGGCAGCCGATGATCGGCTGCACTCCGTCCTTGGAGGCGTATTGGGCGAATTCCAGCGCGCCGAACAGATTGTTGGTGTCGGTCACCGCGATCGCCGCCATCGCGTCCTTGACCGCGTGGCCGACGATCTTTTTCAGGGGCAGGGCGCCTTCGAGCAGCGAATAGGCCGAATGCACCCGCAGATGAACGAACGGGCGCGCCGGCGCCGGTCCGCGCGCCTCGATAGCCGCCGCCTCCCGCCGCAGCGGGTCCTTGATCGTGTCCCTGTCAGCCAATGTCTCGCTCGCCGCTGTCCGACTCGCCGTCCATTGTCCGGGACCGGCCCGTTCGCGTCCAGCCGTTTTGGCGAAGCGTCCCCGCTTTCCCCGCGGCCGCGCCCATCGTCACTCGTCATCCGGCGTTTCGGGCGGATGGGCGTTGCGGCCCTTGCCGAACGTATAGCCGGTTTCCACCGCCAGGCGGCCGAACTTGCCGCGCAGCGCGTCGACCGCGACCTCTGCCCTGGCGCGCTTGGCAGCCTGCACGTCGACCAGGTCCGGCGGGTCGGCCTTGCCGTCATCGGTCAGGTCGGAGACGCCGATACCGATCAGCCGGTATCTGACGCCGGTGGTTTCCTTCGCCAGCATTTCGCGGCCAATCGAAAAGATCTTGTCGGCCAGACGGGTCGGATCGGCCAGCTGGCGGTTGCGGGTGCGGATCCTGAAATCGGCCGACTTGAGCTTCAGCACCACGGTGCGGCCTGCGATGCCGGATTTCTTCAGCCGCGCCGAGACTTTTTCCGACAGCGCCCGCAGGATCGGCGCCAGATCGGCCGCCGTCGACAGGTCCTCGTTGAAGGTAGTTTCCGCCGATACGCTCTTGGCCTCGCGCTCGACATGCACCGTGCGCTCGTCCTGACCGCGCGCCAGATGATAGAGCCGCGACCCCATCGAGCCGTAGCGGCGCATCAGGTCCGCCAGTTCCATCGTCTGCAATTGGCCGATGGCGCGGATGCCGTCGCCCTGCAGCGTCGCGGCGAACGCCTTGCCGACGCCCCAGATCAGCGTCACCGGCTGGTCCTTGAGGAATGAGACGGCCTCGGCCTCGCCGATCACCGAAAAGCCGCGCGGCTTGTCGATGTCGGACGCCACCTTGGCGAGGAACTTGCAGTAGGAGAGGCCGACCGACACGGTAATGCCAATGTCGGTTTCGACCTGCCGGGAAAACCGCGCCAGCGTTTCGGCGGGCGGCATGCCGTGCAGCCGCTCGGTGCCCGACAGGTCGAGAAACGCCTCGTCGATCGAGATCGGTTCGACCAGTGGCGTCAGCGCCTGCATCATCGTGCGCACCTCGCGCCCGACCCGAACGTATTTTTCCATGTCGGGTTTGATCACCACCGCGTCGGGGCAGGCTTCGAGCGCCTTGAACATCGGCATGGCCGAACGCACGCCGCTGATGCGGGCGATGTAGCAGGCGGTGGAGACGACGCCGCGCCTGCCGCCGCCGATAATCACCGGCCTGTCGCGCAGTTCAGGCCGGTCGCGCTTTTCGACGGATGCGTAAAACGCGTCGCAGTCGATATGGGCGAGCGACAGGGCGTAGAGTTCGGGATGGGCAGCGCGGCGCGGGCTGCCGCATCGTTCGCAGCGTCGTCCGGCCCTTTGCTGGCGGGCCAGACAGTCGCGGCAAAAGCCTGACGTCGGATCGTTGGCGGGCTGCATCTGTGTGTGAACGGAAGTGGAACGCGGCCATCCTACGCGAGCGGTCCCGCGCCAGCAAGGCGCATCGTGTCAGATGCCGAGCACCCTGGCGATGATCGGCGTCGCCTCCCGCCAGTCTTCGACGACGTGAGCGCCGCCGGGCGGCTCGGGCAGCATCTTTCGCAGCGAATTGTCCGCCATCAGATGGATCAGGTGAGCGTCGGGCACGTGTTCCAGAGCCGAGGCCAGGTTGCGCGGCTGGTCGTCGACAAAGGCGACCGGCCGTCCTCTGTCGCCGCGCAGGCGCCTGATCGCGGGTCCCTTGGCCATTTCGGTCGTCAGCAGCGGATAGGTCATGCCCAGAGCTTCGAGATGCAGACGGCGGGCGTCGCGGTGCCGGTGCGGCATCATGGTGAGCAGGATGATCTCCGCGCGGTCGCCGAAATGCGCCAGCGCATCGGCTGCGCCCTCGGTAACCGCCTGCCAATGCGCCTGCTCGCCGAAGAAATCATCGACCAGGACGGTCACTTCCTGCGGCTCGAGCGTGCGGCCGCCGGCCTTCTCGGTGACATTGCCGAACAGCCGGAAACTGTCGAGGGCGAGGTGGAAACCCCGCTTCTCGAGAAATTTCGGGAACGGCCTGACGAATTCCAGCAGCACGTCGTCGACGTCGAGCACGAGCAGGGGCCGGTCGTCTTGCGACAGTTCTTCGATCTGGCGCAGCGTTTCTGGATCGTCGCTCACACTGACCTCTCATGACTGTCGTCGCCCAATGGCAGCGCCTGGCGGGCGCGACCGACATCGGCGGGATCGACGCCCGCCTGCTCGGCGAACGCCATAAGCGTCGGTTCATGCGCCAGCACGAACTCGATCACGCCGGCTAAAAATCCCGGCTGCATCGCCGCCGCCCTGATCTGGCCGGCGTCAATGCCGGTGATCGCCAGGAAGCGCGGCAGCAGCGCCGGGTCCGAGGCGATGAAGCCAAGCGTCTGTATCGCCAGAGCCTCGGCGGCCTCTCGCCCGATCGGTGTCGATTTGCGGTTGTCGATCATGCCAGCCTTTCCTGCGGCGCTTATGGAAGATGCGGCCGGTGCGCACAAGGGCGATCGGCGGCGCCTGGGACTTGCAAGTGCGGTTTTCCGTTCCTCAATGAATTTGGGTTAGAATTCGCAGAGAATCACGCCGGCTGGGGCAGGCGGGCTTCGCGACGGCGAGGGCTGGGGAACGGGCGCATGGCCAAAAAGGTTATGATTGTCGAGGACAACGAGCTCAACATGAAGCTCTTCCGCGACCTGATCGAGGCGACCGGTTACGAGACGGTGCGGACCCGAAACGGCCTCGAAGCCCTGGATCTGGCGCGCGAACACCGGCCCGACCTGATCCTGATGGACATTCAACTGCCGGAGGTGTCGGGCCTGGAAGTCACCAAATGGCTCAAGGACGATGACGACCTGCGGCCGATCCCGGTGATCGCGGTGACGGCGTTCGCCATGAAAGGCGACGAGGAACGGATCAGGCAGGGCGGCTGCCAGGCCTATATTTCGAAGCCGATCTCGGTTCCTAAGTTTATAGAAACGATCAAGTCGTATCTTGGCGACGCCTGACTAACACCGTCGGGCGTCAGGAGTTATGGCTGATGACCGCACGGATTCTCGTCGTCGATGACGTTCCGGCCAATGTGAAGCTGCTGGAAGTCCGGCTTCTCGCCGAATATTTCGACGTTGTCACTGCCTCCAACGGGCCGAATGCGCTGGCGATCTGCGCGCGTGGCGGCGTCGATATCGTGCTGCTCGATATCATGATGCCCGGCATGGACGGCTTTGACGTGTGCCGCAAGCTCAAGGCCGACCCGTCGACGGCGCACATTCCGGTGGTCATGGTCACGGCGCTCGACCAGATGTCCGACCGCATCCAGGGATTGGAGGCCGGCGCCGACGATTTCCTCACCAAGCCGGTCAACGACATGCAACTGATGACGCGGCTGCGCAGTCTGGTGCGCCTCAAGATGCTCGGCGACGAATTGCGCCTGCGGGCGTCGACGACGCGCGACATGGGCATCGAGAAACTGCTCGGCGGCGGCCAGCCGGCGTTTGAAAAACGGCCTTCGGTGCTGCTGGTCGACCAGCGGCCGGCCTCGCGGGCGCGGATGGCCGAAATGCTGCAGCCGATCGCCGACGTCGAGCTGTGCGAGGACCCGCAGCTTGCGGTTTTCCGCGCCGCCGAAGGCGATTTCGATTGCATCGTCGCCTCGGCCCGTTTCGACAATTTCGATCCGCTCAGACTGTGCTCGCAACTGCGTTCGCTCGACCGGACGCGGCTGGCGCCGCTGATCCTGATCGTCGAGGCAGGCGAAGACGATCTGGTCGCCAGGGCTTTCGACCTCGGCGCCAACGACTATCTCGTGCGTCCGGTCGACGAGCAGGAACTCGCCGCCAGGCTGCGCACCCAGGTGCGTCGTAAGCGCTACACCGAGCATCTGCGCTCCTCCATGGCGCAGACAATCGAGCTTGCGATCACCGATCCGCTGACCGGGCTGCACAACCGCCGCTATCTCGACAATCACCTCGACGCGCTGTTTGCGCGCGCCGCTGCGCGCAAGCGCGAACTGTCGGTGATGATTACCGACATCGACCGGTTCAAGTCGATCAACGACGCCTACGGCCACATTGTCGGCGACCGGGTCCTGGTCGAGTTCGCCCGCCGGCTGCGCAAGAATGTCCGGGGAATTGACCTGGCCTGCCGGTTCGGCGGCGAGGAGTTTGTCGTGCTGATGCCCGATACCGATCACGCGACCGCGGAACTGGTTGCGGAACGGGTTCGCAAGGAGATCGAGAGCGACCTGTTTGCGACCGGCGAGGGACAGTCGATCCCGGTTACGGTCTCGATCGGCGTCGCCTCGATGTCGGGCGGAGAGCCGGGGGCGCAGTCGCTGATGGCGCGGGCAGATTCGGCGCTCTACGAAGCAAAACGAAACGGTCGCAACAGGGTTGTCGCGAAGGCTGCGTGACAACCCATTGGATGTGCAAGTGCAACGCCTGAATAGATGGTTCGTATTCTAACTATTGCCAGTTTACCGCGTTGATTAACTGCAATTGCGGCCAGCTCTCTTCGTTGGTTAAGAAAAGATTGATTTCGCAGGCATTTTTTGCGACTGTCCAAAGGTAAGGGGCGGGGGCCTCGATGGTTTCGTGTCTTTCGCCCTGAAAATACCCCTTGATGCTCAGGTCCGCCGCATCTCCTGGGATCTTTGGGGTTGGTCGGTCGGCGCTGGCGCAAGTGGCCTCCTCGTACCGCTGTCGGCTGCCGACCGGCCATCTTTCCGCGATGATCGCAAAAATCTGTTCGCGCATCCGGTGAGGAGGCAGGCTTAAATGCTTGTCGTCCAAAACAAAAACGCCGCCCGAAGGCGGCGTCTTTTCAAACGGGGCGCAAGATCTACTTGATCTTGGTTTCCTTGAATTCGACGTGCTTCTTGGCGACCGGGTCATATTTGCGGAACGACATCTTTTCGGTCTTGGTGCGGCTGTTCTTGCTGGTCACGTAGAAGAAGCCGGTGTCGGCCGTCGAAAGAAGCTTGATCTTGATGTTTGCGGCTTTTGCCATCGGTCTGGTCCGTGTCTTTTCGGTGGTTCACTTCGCGCGCGAGCGCCAAGCGATTGCCCGGCCGCGGAAAACTGCGGCGACCAAATACGGATCGGCCGCCAAAAGTCAAGGGCAAGGCGCATTTTCGCGCGCTCAGATCAGGTCGCGCAGGAATTTGCCGTGCCGCATCCGGTAGAACGGGATCGGGTAGGAGGGGCTGAGCCCCGGGTCTTCGGCCAGCCGCGCCTGCAAATCCTGCAGGATCGATTTGGTGATCAGCGGAACCTCCTGATGCATTGCGTCGGCAATCGGCAGCCAGACCAGTTCCTCTAGTTCATGAGTGGGGCCGCCGTCGGGCAGGACGACAGCCACCGAGTCGCGCCAGGCGGCGACAAAATAGGTGTCGAACCGGCGCACGCGGCCCGGCGGGGTGATGGCGCGGGCGACGATCCGGAGATTGGCGAGCCCCGGCACCACATTGTTGTCGGCAAAGGCCTGCCAGGCGGCGCTGCGGCACTGATAGTCGCCCGGCTCGCCGATCAGCAGGCCTGCTTCTTCATAAGTCTCGCGCACCGCCGACAAGACGATGGCGCGGGTGCGCGTCGCCGACAGCGCCTTGCCGCGACCGCCCTGCAATTTGGCGAACACTTCCGGCAGCAGTTCGCTGCCGGTCGTCACCCTGCCGTCGTCACGATCGGTCCTGCCGCCTGGAAACACCAGGCGGCCCGGCATGAAGGCGTGTTTTTTCGACCGGCGGCCCATCAGCACACGGACCTCGCCGCCGGTCTTGTCGAGCAGGATCAGCGTCGCGGCGTCGCGCGGCCGCTTGGGACCGGGACCGAGCGCGAAGTCCTTCGATTCGCGCTTGTCGAGTTCGGTGCGGGTGATGCCCGCGGCGTCAGGCGTCGGTTTCATGCTTCGGGATGGGATTCGATGAGATCGGGCTCGCCGCCGAAGCCGTGCATGTAGTTGGCCCATTGCAGGCCGACGACCGCGCCCTTGATCGGTTGCAGCAGGACCAGCGACGAAATGACCGTCAGCGGCGCCCAGATCGCCAGGTGCTGCCACATCTGCAGGACCACCGTCGCCTCGACGGCCATGAAGGCGGCGACGACGATGTGGCCGACGATCAGGATGACCAGATATGCTGGCAGATCGTCAGCGCGATGGTGCGACAGCTCCTCGCCGCATACCGCGCATTCGTCGGCTACCTTGGCGTAGGAGCGAAACAGCCTGCCTTCGCCGCAGTTCGGGCAACGGCCCTTGAAGCCGCGCGTGATCGCCTGCCGCAGATTGCGGGCCGGGCGGCCGGAATGATCTTCGCCGCCGAATTCGAGCGTTGTCATCTATTGTCTCCTTGCGCGCGCCCGTCCGGTCGTTCCCCGGCGTGTGCGCGACTGCTTCCTGACGCCCGACTTGTGAAACGATTGCCGCATTCCCGGCAACGCGACCGGTTCGGTCAGCATCTGGAAACGCATCGATCCCGCCAGCGGGGTCGCTTCCACAAGCTTGACCTCGACCGCGTCGCCGAGCCGGTAGCCTCGTCCGCTGCGGTCGCCATAAAGGGCGTGCGCGGCCTCGTCGAACAGAAAATATTCGTTTCCAAGCGAAGATATAGGGATGAAACCATCTGCGCCATAGGTCGGCAACTGAACAAAGAGCCCGGCCTTGGTGACGCCGGTGATGCGTCCGTCGAAGGTCTGGCCGATCCGTCCGGACAGGAAGCCGGCGATCAGCCGGTCGACGGTGTCGCGCTCGGCCGCCATGGCGCGCCGCTCGGCGGCCGAGATCAGCGCCGCAACCTCCTCGAGCTGGCCTTCTTCGGCGATAGTGAGGCCGCCCGGGCCGAGGTTCAGCGCCTTGATCAGGGCGCGGTGGACGATCAGGTCGGCATAACGCCGGATCGGCGAGGTGAAATGCGCGTATTTCGCCAGGTTGAGGCCGAAATGGCCGAGATTGGCCGGCGCGTAGACAGCCTGGCTCTGCGATCTGAGCACCACTTCGTTGACCAGTCCCTCATGATCGGCGCCGCGCACCCGCGCCAGAATCTGGTTGAACTGCTCGGGCCGCAATTGCGGGCCGCGCGCCAGGCTCATGCCGATGGTGGCGAGAAACTCGCGCAGCGATTCCTGCTTGGCCAGCGACGGCGTATCGTGCACCCGGTAAACCAGCGGCTGGCGCCTGGCTTCCAGCGTCTCCGCGGCGGCGACGTTGGCCTGGATCATGAATTCCTCGATCAGCCTGTGGGCGTCAAGGCGGTCGGGAACGATGACGCGGTCGACCGAGCCGTCGGGTTTCAGGATGATCTTGCGCTCGGGAAGGTCGAGTTCGAGCGGATTGCGCGCGTCGCGGCCGCGCTTGAGCGCCTTGTAGCCGTCCCACAGAGGCCGCAGCACGCTCTCAAGCAGTAGCGCGGTCTTGTCGTCGGGCGCGCCGTCGATCGCCGCCTGAGCCTGCGGATAGGCGAGTTTCGCCGCCGAACGGATCATCACCCGGTGGAACGCGTGGCGCAGCTTGCGGCCATTGGCGGCAAACACCAGGCGCACGCCGAGCGCCGGGCGGTCCTCGCCCTCGCGCAGCGAACACAGATCGTTGGATATGCGTTCCGGCAGCATCGGCACGACACGGTCGGGGAAATAGACCGAATTGCCGCGCTTCAGCGCCTCGCGATCCATCGCCGAACCCGGCGTAACATAGGCGGCGACATCGGCGATGGCGACATAGGCGATGACGCCTCCGGGGTTTTGCGGGTCGTCGTCGGGCGTGGCGAACACCGCGTCGTCATGGTCCTTTGCGTCTGCCGGATCGATGGTGAGAAGCGGCAGGTCGCGCCAGTCCTCGCGCCCGTCCATCGTCACCGGCCGGGCAGTCTGCGCTTCCTCGATGACCTGGGGCGGGAAGATGTGGGGAATTTCGTGGGCATGGATGGCGATCATCGAGACCGCCTTCTCGCTGGCGAGCGAGCCGAGAACCGCAACGACCTTGGCGCGGGGCAGGCCGTATCGGGCGCTGCTGACGGGTTCGGCCTCGACCAGGTCGCCGGGCTTGGCATTGGCCAGGTCGGCCTCGGCCACCATCAGTTCCGGCTGGCGACGCTCGACCGGATCGAGGCGCCAGCTGCCGTCGTCCAGCTTGCGCACGACGCCCAGCACCGTCTCGCGGCGGTGGTCGATCATCCGGATCACCCGGCCGGAATAGGCAGGGCCGGATTTGTCCTTCGATCCGAAAATCTTGGCCAGCACCCGGTCGCCGACCCCCGGCGCCGGGCCTTTCTGGCCGCGCGGCTGGCGGATCGACACAATGGCCGGGTCTGCGTCGGGCGATTGTTCGACCGGCCTTGCCAGCAAGCCGCCGTCAGCGTCGCGGGAAAAGATTTCGAGCGCCGCCACCGGCGGCAGGCTCCCGGGCTTGCGAAAACTGCGCTTTTCGGAGGTCAGTTCGCCGTCGTCGATCAGGTCGGCCAGCAGCCGTTTCAGCCCCGCCCGCCGGTCGCCCTTGACGCCGAACGCCTTGGCGATGTCGCGCTTCGACGACAGGTCGGGATTGGCCCTGATCCAGTCGAGCAAAGCCTCGCGCGTCGGCAGTCCGTCGCTATCGAGGGCCGCGTCGTCCGGCTTGCGCGCGCCGCCGGACCTGCGGGGAGGCGAAATCCGGCGCGCCATGGCTATTCCGCCGCCTTCTTGGGCGCGGCCGTCTTCTTCGCCGCCGCCTTTTTGGGCTTAGCCGCCCTGGGTTTTGCCGCCGCCTTTGGCGCGGCCGCCTTGCGGGTCTTGCCGCCGCTCGCGCCGCCCTTGGCGGCGATCAGCGCCACGGCCTCGTCCATGGTGACGCTGGCCGGGTCCTTGCCCTTGGGCAGGGTCGCGTTGACCTTGCCGAAATTGACATAGGGGCCGTAGCGGCCGTCGCGCACCGTCACCTTGCCGCCGCCGTCGGGATGGTCGCCCAGATCCTTCAGCGCCGCAGGCGTCGCGCCGCGCCGGCCCGGGCCCTTGGCAAGTTTTTCGGCGAGGATCGAGACCGCGCGGTTGATGCCGACCGAAAACACGTCCTCGATCGAATCCAGATTGGCGTAGACGCCGTCGTGAAGCAGGAATGGTCCGTAACGGCCAAGGCCGGCCGAGATCATCTTGCCGGTTTCGGGATGCTTGCCGACGTCGCGCGGCAGCGCCAGCAGCGCCAGCGCCTTTTCGTGGTCGACCGATTCCGGAGTCCAGCCCTTGGGCAGGCTGGAGCGTTTGGCCTCCTTGCCGTCGCCGCGCTGGACATAGGGCCCGAACCGGCCGTTCTTCAGCACAATTTCTTCCGATGTATACGGGTCCTTGCCCAGCACGCGGTCGCCGCTGTCGCCATTGGCGGTTTCGCCATTGCCGTCGACCGCTTCGCCCAACTGCCGGGTGAAGCCGCATTCGGGATAGTTGGAGCAGCCGACAAAGGCGCCGTATTTGCCGAGTTTCAGCGACAGCTGGCCGCTTCCGCAGCGCGGGCAGACGCGCGGGTCCGAACCGTCGTCGCGCGCCGGGAACAGCAGGGGAGCCAATTCCTCGTTCAGCGCCGACAACACGTCGGTGACGCGCAGTTCCTTGATGTCATCGACGGCGGTGGAAAAATCGCGCCAGAAATCGCGCAACACGTCCTTCCACTGCAACTGGCCATCGGAAATCTCGTCGAGCTTTTCCTCCAGCGAGGCGGTGAAATCATATTCGACGTAACGGGCGAAAAAGTTCTCCAGGAACGCGGTGACGATGCGGCCCTTGGAATGGGGGATCAGCTTGCGCTTGTCGATGACGATATATTCGCGGTCCTCGAGCGTTTTCAGCGTCGAGGCGTAGGTCGAGGGACGGCCGATGCCCAGTTCCTCGAGCTTCTTGATCAGCGAAGCTTCCGAATAGCGCGGCGGCGGCTCGGTCGAATGCTGCTCGGCGACGATCTTTTCTCGCGCCAGCGTCTCGCCGGAGCGGATTTCGGGCAGGCGGCGATTGTCCTCGTCCTCGCTGTCGTCGTCCCTGGGATCGATATAGGCGGCGAGAAAACCGTCGAAACGGGTCACCGAGCCTGTGGCGCGCAACTGAGCGGTGCGGGCGCCGTTCGCCGCGTCGATGTCGACGGTGGTGCGCTCGATCTCGGCCGACTGCATCTGGCTGGCGATGGCGCGCTTCCAGATCAGGTCGTAGAGTTTTGCCTGGTCGGCGTCGAGATGGGCGCGCATCATCGCCGGCGTGCGGCTGAAATCGGTCGGCCGCACCGCCTCGTGCGCTTCCTGGGCGTTTTTGGCCTTGGCCGAATAGTAGCGCGGCTTTTCCGGCAGGTAGCGGTCGCCGAACTCGCGGCCGATGGTGGCGCAGGCGGCGGAAATCGCCTCCGGCGCCATCTGCACGCCGTCGGTTCGCATATAGGTGATGAGACCTGCGGTCTCGCCGCCCAGATCGATGCCCTCATAGAGGCGCTGCGCGATCTGCATGGTGCGCGAGGCCGAAAAGCCGTAGCGCGACGACGCCGCCTGCTGCAGCGTCGAGGTGGTGAAGGGCGGGCCGGGATTGCGCTTGGTCGGCTTGGCTTCGACCGACGCCGCCCGGAAGCTCGCGCCCTCCAGCATCGACTTGATTTCGTTGGCGCGCGCGGCATTGCCGATGTCGAGCTTTTGCAGGCGTTTTCCCTCGAAACCGGTCAGCCGCGCCTCGAAGCTGTCGCTGCGCGGCGTCGCCAGTTGCGCGGCGATGGTCCAGTATTCCTCGCGCACGAAACGCTCGATCTCGTTTTCGCGGTCGGCCACCAGGCGCAGCGCCACCGACTGGACGCGGCCGGCCGAACGCGCGCCGGGCAGCTTGCGCCACAGCACCGGCGACAAGGTGAAGCCGACCAGATAGTCGAGGGCGCGGCGGGCGAGATAGGCGTCGACCAGCGGCATGTCGATCTCGCGCGGATTGGCCATTGCGTCGAGCACCGACTGGCGGGTGATGGCGTTGAAGACGACGCGCTTGACCGGCTTGTCCTTCAGCACCTTCTTGCCGCGCAGCACTTCCAGCACATGCCAGGAAATCGCCTCGCCCTCGCGATCC
>Ga0209793_1001744_pt1 | contig 12375 bp, 15 predicted proteins | sample EBPBio122009_DNA_FD_185863 | JGI IMG/M metagenome (GOLD analysis project Ga0209793, IMG submission 185863) | Wastewater treatment Type I Accumulibacter community from EBPR Bioreactor in Madison, WI, USA - Reactor 1_2/2/2009_ DNA (SPAdes) (version 2) | ecosystem: Engineered > Bioreactor > EBPR >... | reverse complement strand
TCAATCCGATCAATGGTCAGTTCAAGCGCAACGCGGACAATCCTCTCGAATGCGATCTTCTGGTGGCCGACGAATGTTCGATGATCGACGTGCCGTTGGCAAACCAGTTGCTCAAGGCCGTGGCGACGCGTACGGCGGTGATTCTTGTCGGTGACGTGGATCAACTGCCCTCGGTGGGCCCCGGCCAGTTCCTCACCGATCTCATTGACTCGGGTGTCGTCCCCGTCATCCGGCTGACCGAAGTGTTTCGCCAGGCGGCCACCTCACGAATCGTGCGCAGTGCCCACCAGATCAACCGAGGCGTCTTTCCCAGTCTGCCCGAGAAAGGAGAAACGTCGGACTTTTATCTCGTCGCCGCCGAGGAACCGGAAGCCATCGCGCAAACCGTGGTGGACTTGGTGCAGACCCGCCTGCCCAGGAAATTTGCGGTCGATTCGATCCGCGACATTCAGGTGCTGTGCCCGATGAATCGGGGAATCACCGGCGCTCGCGGTATCAACCAGGCTTTACAGGCGGTGCTCAATCCGCCGGGCGAGCATAGTGTCGACAAGTTCGGCAACCGCTTCAGTGTCGGCGACAAGGTAATGCAGATCGAGAACAACTACGACCGGGATGTTTTCAACGGTGACATCGGCTTCGTGACCGGCGTCGACCAGGACGAAGAGGAGCTCGCCGTGGCCTTCGATGGCCGGGTGGTCAGTTATCCGTTTGGCGAACTCGATGAGCTGGTGCTCTGTTACGCGACGACGATCCACAAGTCGCAGGGTTCCGAGTACCCGGTAGTGGTCATTCCGATCTCGACCCAACACTACATGATGCTCAAGCGCAACCTCATCTACACGGGCATCACACGCGGCAAGAGGCTGGTGGTGCTGGTCGGCCAAAAAAGAGCACTGGCGATGGCGGTCAAGGGTAAGCCGGTCGAACGGCGCTGGTCGAAATTGAAAGAACGGCTGGTGGCCACGAAACGGTAGTCGCGTGGCCTCTTTAGCGTTACCAGGAAACACGCCTGCGGGCGTCGCTGCGGCGGTCAATGACTGCTCCCGGCCAGGGGAGCAGACGGTCGCGGCTTTTCTTGAAAGCCGCCGTTGGCTTGGAGCGATCAGCCGTAAGCGGTCATTCGGCTGCGCATCTCACTTTTTTGTCTGACCGGCCGCTACGTGGCGCAAAGCAGCCGGTGGGCGCAGGATGGCGTCGGTCGGCAGCCGGCCAAGAAGAGACAGTGAAAAAGTCAACCGAAAGGAGCCATTGAACCGATCTCGGCGTATGCTATCGAGCTGACTAGTGAGGTGCAGCTTCACGCGCTTTTTACTGTATAGAATCACACACGAGCGGCGGAAGGCATGCTGGAATGAAGCTTTCAGCGTGGTAGCCGACGACGAGTTTAGGCCCACCCCCAGAGGAATCAGGGAGAGGTTCGTCGGGCGTTAGTTAACGACCACAACCAGCGTATCGGCGATGTTGCTGTAACCTTGCCGCTAAGGCAGCCTTGCTCTGTATGGTCCTCAACGCTAGCCGACGTGTCAGCGTTCTTCGTACTGTAAACAATCAGCACGCATACACTGGAAACCAGTGTCGGAAAAAAGGCTTCCCTTGTGATAAGCGATGCCCGTGTCATGGGGTAATATGGACTACCAACTCACCGAAAATCAAATTTGGGTGGGGGCTCTACTTTTTATTGTCTATCAACCAATGGTAGCCAACAAGACGGGGAGATACCCTTTAGCCCAAATCATAAGCGGATTCCCAGAAAACGAGCGAGCTGAGGTAAAGCATGGGATTGACGCCCTCATAGAAATGAACGTCTTCGCGATGAGTGGAAAAGACATTTGCATCACCACGATGAGTGAATCTTTGTTCGAGGCGCTTAATCACATAAATGGTAAGCCCGCCGATGCTGTTGAGGATATGCTAAAAAAGCATCCTGCTTTTTCTTCACTTTTGGCTAGGATCAACGCCGATGATCGCTTAGCTCCACCGTCTGATGTTGGTGACACTGCTCCGCGCAGCGATGATCATATAAAAACTGCACTCCCCACCCCGGCCAAACCAGCTCGAATGAAAGATAAGGCATTTCCGGTAATTATATTCATACTTATTTTGGTTGGCTTGATGTTGCTAGGTGTAGCTCTTTACGAGCTTGGCTCTGTATAGCATCAGCAGACGTAGGGTGCAAAGGCTGCTGGAAGAAGGCCTTCAGTGTGGTAGCCGCTGCCGCATTAGGAAGCTGGCACCGGAGCTGTGGCGCAAAAATAGTTTGTTTCCACGGAAGTTTACACCATGCCTATGATCCCAGTTCATGTTGATAGTTACACGCTTGCTATTACCTCCGTAATTTCGGGAATTATCACATTCGGTTTCTGCACTGTGATGGCGTTGAAGCCGGTTGTTTCACTCGCAATCGCAGTCTGTGTGACTTTATAGCTTCGGCGTCGTCCCAATCGGGTTATTGGCCGTAGTCGGACTTGCTATGGTTGTCGCGGTTTTCAAGAAGCTTTTTGGTGGCGGTAGCTCGCAGGGGTAGATCGCTAATGTTCGACCAACAGATATTTGATGCCGAAGGCGATGGAAGCCAAGACGTTAACACCCTATTTTCTCTATCAGGGGAGTTCTTAGCGGCTGCCCAGGTGTTACTGGCAGCGCCACGCGGTCGCGTAGGTTACTCGTCAGCAACTTACTATCTGCTTGGTCACTCGGCAGAGCTTATGCTCAAGGCGTTCTTATGCAAGCACGGGCAAACAATCAACGACCTGAGAAAGTTGAACCACGACCTAAGGAAGCTGGCAGCTCGCGCAAGAGATGCGGGTTTGCCGGAAAGAGTGCCGCTAGACCAAATCCTTCGTCTTGCGGCTGCATACAAGGAAAAATCCTTCGAGTACCGAAGGAACAAAAACCAAACTTTTCCGAGTCTTGATCTCTTAACTGAAGAAGTCGATAGTTTGCAGGTCGCTGTTTTTGACCAATTGTTGCGGGAATGTGACCCCTAACGAATAAGGTTAGATCGTGCGCAGCCGCGATCTGAACCGTTTGTTCGACGCGGGCCACCTAGAAAATAGGTAGTTGAAAAACTCTCAGGTTCGCAGATTAAGCTTCGGAGGGCCGCTTTTCCGGGCTCCGTGCGTCGCCTTTTGGTCGTGAAGAGACCGCCTGATTCCATTTGTCATCAGTTAGCACTCGGCCAAGAGGAGACGGTGGCAAAATCTGTCGAAAGCAGTCATTGAGGCGGCCTGAGTGTATGCTATCGAGGTAGTCTTGGAGGTTAGCTAGCGGTCGCTCCAGGAACTTTCGGGGCGACAGATAGACGCTATTCGTTATCCACATAACTAGTTTAAAAGGAGGTATCACATGCTACAGTTACCAGATGATCATAGAGGCCATACCATTTTTGCACACGCATCTGGCCCCACAGTCGGCCCATGGGTTGCATCCTATTCCGCTTGGCAAATAGAACCCAATAACTCTTATCGCGCCGTTGTGCAAGGCACAGTGTCGGGAATCTTCCCATCTACCGAAGACGCTCGTGCAGCCGCTACTATTGAAGCAAAAAGCCGCCTTGACGCACTGCTTGACTCAAAGTGAACTGAAGTGTTTCGCACATGCCACTATTCTGGTCAGCCAAACCCGTCGCTAAAGCGGGAGACCGAAAAAACGCGGCGCCCTTTAGCTTTACGTTAGCCAAGGAGAACCTCCATGAGGCGCACCACACTAATTTTCCTCGCACTGACAGTTCCAGCGACTGCATCCGCAGGCTGTATTGGCCCGACAATCATGGGCGAATGCAAAGGGCAAATCGTTCAGTGGGATACACACCCGCAAGGACAATCCGATACACCACCAGCTGCTCCAGGTTTTTACTACGACAAGCGTGACACAAACGCAGAGCAACAAAACCCAGGATCGGTCAATCCGTTCACTGGCAGAGATGCTCACGATGCTGATATGAATGCTAGTGATCGTCAGCGATGTTTCGAGCGGCGTGACAAACTATTACAGCAGGGCATTTTCATTAACTGCCCATAGCCATAAACAAATGAGCGCATCTGATTCCTCACTTTTGATTGCCTTTGCTGGTGTCGCCGTCGGTTTTTTCCTCGGGGAAGGCAGTAGATACCTTCGCTACCGTGTCGAGATATGGAGAAACAAGCGCCTCGTCCGAACGGAGCTAAAATCTGTCTTGGCTCAACTGCCGCAGAAGCGCGACATCCTTAATCAAGCGATTAGTCACATGACGCAACAGCGCTTCCTACCGATGTTATCGGTCAGCACCGTTACCATAGGTTATTACTCCGTCCAAGAGTCACTGTATCCTCACCTCAAACCGATTGAACGTAACTGCCTGCACATCATCTTCGAGCGCCTGCGCGTAGCTGACGAGCAGATGGATGGAATGGAAGAAACCTTCCTTCGCACAGTGAAAGAAGAGGTGCAAGTGGATCCGTGGGGTACTTTCATTGGACGTTGCGAGGAACTACTAACTTCATACGATGTTGTTGCAGAGCTTGCGCAGTCATATTTAGCCGGAAAGCCAGTTGATGTATTTGCAAATAAAGCTGGCTAGCCCGTCAGTCGAGAGGGGCTGCGCAAAAGCGCGCAGCTCCTCACCTTTACGTTAGGCCTCACAGGAGACCCCATGCCGCCCCTCGGCCGGTACGTGCGAAACGAAGCAGCGTTCAAGTCCGATGCATACGCGGTGCTGAAGTTGCACTTTGAGAGCCGAAGAGAGTTCAACCGCTACTACGCGGCCATTTCAAAGTCAAAGCTAAACGACTTCCTTCGAGTCTGCGCGTCGTATCGATATCTTGCCAAGCACGGCGACTGGAAAATCAAGGTACGTGGCTACGACCCGGTTATCGATTACCTGACGAACTCCTACAAGTTGGTCGCTGTCTTCTCCCTCATCGAGTCACTTTCCAGTCTCGGCTACTTGGACTTCTATCAGTGGCTCACTGCTAAAATCCGAAAGCAGTCATTCCCGATAGAAGATCGCAGTTCGCTTGACAAACTCTACCGCGAGTACAAGGCAGACTATGGTGCAACCCGACGCTGCGCAACGTTCTTCTCGAATCTGCCGCTTGAAGAACAGCAACGACTGTGCGGTTCGATCTCAGTCAACAAGAAGCCCACCGCCGAGATCAAGAAACTCGCCGAGTTCCTCTACAACCTCCGGAGTAGTTTTGTGCACAAGGCTGAGTTTGCACACGAACTGAGCGGACTGATCTTCGTCAATACCAGGGCCGGGATGGTCAAAAGCAAGCTCACCGTCGCGGGTATCCTTCAAGCATTCGAACTCGGCGTCATCGAGCACTTCCGCGGTGAGGCCTAACTGGTTGGCGCTCAACTTCTCTCCCGTCGGCGTCGCTGGACGCTGCGCGATAGAGCCGCGCAGCGCCGTTTTAGCCCTACGTTGAATGTCCGCTGCCAGCCAAGACCAAGGTCCGCTCTGGGTCGATTGCTGCCAGTGGCCTGAAGAATCTGAACGACTGCTCTCCGTCAGATCCGACCTTTGGCGCTCGGCCTCAGCAGTAACTGGTCTGGCTGGCCGCTTGTGGTTTGGGAGCGGCCACTGAGCTTTCGTGGTTTGGTGACGGCAATCGACCCATAGCCGACCGTCAGCGCCCAGGAACAGCAGACGTTCAACACTGACACTGGGCCGCGACCCGAGGCTTGCCGAGCGGAGTCGGCTCAAGCGACTGGTTTAAGCCATCCGGCGGCGGGCACGCGCACTGACAGTAAGAACCGCGAGGCAGGCAGCCAACAAAAGGCTACCAGTCGATGGCGTGGGAATTTTTTCTCCTTCTAAGCGAACGGCAAAGCCGGAGGAAGCATAAGCTATTTCCCATTGATTCTGATTGAAGGAAAACCGCTCGCCGATCCATTGCTGAGCCGGCGGCAAATCGAGCGACGCGCTATACCATTGGACCTCACTACCAGGGTCCGGGACGGAGAGCACTACCCAATAATCCCATCCACTGTGCAGAACAGGCCGAAGTGCCGAAACGAGATGGATGACGCTTCCCCTGGAAGCTGAAGTCATCTGGCCTTCGACTCGAAATGCCTCGATCGTTATCTCGTCCGGTTCGCCAAACTGGTGCCCCGGCTGCTGTTGATTTCCCATCAGCCAGACATCCAGGCGATTCGCCCCAGCAGCCAGGCGCACTGCCAAATCAATCGACGTTAGTGCGAAATCCGGTGCCTCGTAAACATGCAAGGCTTGTGCTAGATCAGCGTCTGCAGCCGGATTGCCCCGCGGTGGGGTGGTGGCCGACCGACTCCCAAATGCGTAGTACGAATTGTTTGCACCGAAACCGGAGTAGATAACATCTGCAGACGCGAAGTCGCATCCAGCCGCAAGGAACATTGCAAGCGCCAGGTGCCAGTTTGAGCTAAGAAGCATGCGAACTTTCTTTAGGATGGCTAACCATTCAATCGAGCTGCTGCGCGCTTTTGCGCAGTCCCTCTCGAAGTCAGGATTAGCGAAATAATCGGGCCGGCGACCACAAATCGCCCTAAAGTCACTCCGCGTGGTATAAATAGAAACAAGCGCTTAGAAGGAGTGACTTAAGAGCCCTGCGCCTCTGCAATCGGAGTGAAACTAGCACGCACTTCAATATCGGTTACCAATGCATTTTGAGGGCGCTCTCCCTTTGCTGATTCAGTACTAAACAACGTGACGTTGTAACCGTCTGCGCTAAGTGCACTATCGTAGATTATTCCGTCGAATCCAGCGCCCTTAATTCTTTCCGCAATGTACTGGGTCGGAATATAGGCGGTGTCATCTCGTGGATCGAATGGAGCAGAGAACATCCACGTAATAAGTTCACGCCAAGTAAACTCAGGACCTTCGTAGTCATCGCCTTCCGGGATATTCACCATATATTTCTTCGAGAAATTTATGCATTTGCAATCCTTAGACAAAACGAATTCAGCGACGGTGATGTTACAACCAACCCAAGGGCGGACCTCGCTCACAGCAGTTAATATATGGGAAGCCAAATAGAGATATGGTATGCCTCTGGGATTAAGGCGACCATGGCCCGCAAGGTGAATCGGTGGTGCTCCCATATATTCAATAGCGATTGGTTCTTCTTTTTCGCTTCCATCATTAATCCGCGCTCGAAATAAGACTTCTCCACGAGGTAAGATTTTGGATTTGTGCTTTTTGGCGTATTCAATGAGCAATTCGATGAACTTCGCAGGCTCCTCCGAAAGTGAAAACCGATTCTCTTGCTTCAAGCCAACCACGAATTTCTGCCAAACCTGTATGTCCTTAAACGGTAAGGTTACTCGGATGGTCCTATTATTTGATCCGCCGGCCATAAAATTCCTGTAGGGCTAACTCGGGGTCGCTTGGAACGCTGGAAGTCTTACCGTAGCAGGCTTCGCGCCGTATGCATGGGGATTCTATACAGTATAAAAAAATCATGAAAAGCGGCACTTCCTAGGCTAAGTCGATAGCATACACCTAGATGGCTTCAATGGCTTCAATGGCTTCAATGGCTTCAATGGCTTCAATGGCTGCTTTTGGCAAACATCTTCACCGTCCGTTCCTGGCCGGCTGCCGACCGACGCCATCCTGCGCCCACCGGCTGCTTCGCGCCACGTAGCGGCCGGTCAGGCGCAAAAAATTGAGATGCGCAGCCGAATGACCGCTTACAGCTGATCGTTCCAAGTCAATGTCGGCTTTTAGGAAAAGTCGCGACCGTGTGCTCCTGACCGTAATCCGACCCATTTCGATCAGCTTTGAGGGTGCTACTGCTATTCTCTCCGCCCGAAATCCACACGGTGGCGCAACCCCGATGGCTGACAGCTCTCACGCGGTTGACGACAGCACCATCTTGATGCGTTTCAAGCCAACATCGACAGTTTCCGCTAACTTGGCCACGCTTGGATCGTCGAAGGGCTTTTCTACCGTCCATTCGCAGAAAGAAGCCATGAGCGCCGCCCGTTCGACGGAGAGCCGTGAGTCGGCCAGACCAGATTCGATAATGGGGATGAGCGCTGCGGCGGCCCTGAGGCGGTTGATTTCCGGGGTTGAGGGCGGTGGCTGTTTTGACATTCCAGCATTCTAGCGAGGAGCAACGCCCTCGGCTACGGTGTGCCCATCATCAACCATCACACTCGTCACCGTCATCGCCCCGCCGATCGAGGTTCTTGGGCTCCCCGGCTCAGAGCCCTTCGTCGGGGGCGCTCGGGTTGTGGCTGAGGCTACGCCTTCGCGTCAAGGCAAGGATTTCCAGGAGACATGCTTCAACCGCATCCCGATTTCTCGAAGCCCGACACTTCCGGCGTGCACGCTCTTCCAGCTGCCTGACGCGCTCCCTCGTGACGCCAAGTTCATCGCCAACTTCCTGCAACGTGGCCACGTCGCCGTCCAGCCCGAGGCGGCGGGACAGGACAAGGAAGTCGCGGCTCCCAGTCCGGAGGCCCTGAAAGCAGGTGCTCACCGCGTCGACCACTCCGTCGCATGCGTCAGCGACAGCGTGTTCCCGGAAGTGTCCAATCTCCTGTTCGTTCGCGCCGAGTCGTTCGAGCACGACGCTGAGTCGAGTGTCTTCACCATACACCGCGGCCAACAAACCGTTCACCGCGGTCACTCGCTGCCGTAGATTGGCCGCCATCGCCCTTGAGTCCTTGTCACCTTGGTTGTGCAACGCACGGCGCTGAGCAGACGCAGTGGAATCACCCTGTCTATCGGTTCGTTCTTGTGCTCGCCGCAGACCGCATCGAATGCCGGCGCAGAGTTGGTGGCACGCATGACGATTGTAGTGGGCGACAGTGCGTCGTCAAGAGGTGTTGGTCCGTGAGGCTGGAGCCCTGCCAGGTTCTCCCATCGCCAAGCTTTCCGATTGCCCGGGCGACTGGAACGGCTCGCAGAAGCGCGCGCCGAAGAAGGGTGTTTCGATCGAAAGGGTGCCGAATGATCAGGCCTGCAGCGAAGACAATCGAGCCCCGCCGGTATGACGAATATGCAGGCGACTGGCTGCCACGAGGAGCCCTGGTTTCTCGGCCGTGACGTCGGCCTCCGGGTAGAACAGCAAGGTTTCCTCGAGCCGCTGGAGAAAGCGCTTCTTGAAGTCCAGCAAGCCGCGCGGCGTATCGCTGTAGTCGGCGCCGAATTGCCGCTTCAACGACTGCCAGGGGATGAGGGCACTGGGGTGACGGGTGACGCGCAGGACAAAGATGCGGTAGACGAGCCAGGAGTAGATGTCCATCGCCAGCGGCGACTGGGAGAGCGCGTGCAGCACACGCATGTCGATCGGCACCGGCGACTCGGTGATGTTGCGAAAGAACGCCCCCGATAGCTTGAGGGTACTCGTCCAGCGCCTCTGGTCGTCAGGCCGTTCGGGATCCCAGAAAAAAAAAGCCTCGTCGGCGATCGCCATATTTTGCAGACAAAACCGCCCCTGTTTTTGAAAGACGATCGACAGCACGGAAGAAAACAGCTTCATGGACTGCTCGCGGAGCCGCTGCCCATCGCGGCCATCGGTTCGCATGCCGAGCTTGTGCAGGAACTCTTTCTGGCTTCTTCCGAGGTCCAGCCGCGGGCACTTCGTCTTCACGGCTTCGGTGCAGATCCATGCGAGGACAAGCCGGGGAACCGTGCCGAAGGGCAAGCCGATTTTCGGGTCGGCGATAATCGAAAGAGACACGGCACCGCTCGTCCGCTCGAAGGATGACACGCCGGGGTCGGTGTGCGGCAAGGTGGTCTGAACCAGCGCCTGGCCCATGAAAGCGAGCGACTCGGCATCGACCTCGACATCGCTGATCTCGGAAGCGATGGACATCAGCTTGTCGGCGCGCGCGACCCTGGTCACGGGAATACCGCATCCCGGGATGCCGGACGGAACCTGGGGCCGCCGGGATGGAATCGCAAGAAGGGGAATGGGAGGCTTGGTTCGCATGCCGCAACTGTTGCACCCTGCCGCTGCTCGGTGCAGGCGAAAAGCGTCCCGAAAGGTGGCTTTTCGGATGCAAGGAGCGGGAAGGCGTCAGATCGCGAAGGGCTATGGGCCGCGGAGCTACGGTGCGCGGCAGCCTGAATCGCCGTGGAATCGGACGATTCGAAATCCACAGTCGAGATCCCGGGTGGTGACGGTGCGTTTGGTGGACGCTGACGCTGATCGTTTGGCGCTCGTGGGTCCTACGCGCAGCGAGACGTCTTGCGCGGTGGTGGCGTGAAGGCCTCTCAGGCAGCACGCTGCACGGTGAGCGTTTCACCCCCTGCAAAACCCTGCCGCGGCGAGGTACCGATCTGGCCATCCCCGCCTGATTGCCGCGACCGGGGTTTTTCTCCTGGCAGGCCGCTTTTCGCTTTTTTTGTCCTTTTCGACCTCGATTCCGCTGCACGTCACTCGGCGCGTGGGTTCTTCTGCGGCTCGAACGGAGCGGCGGCAGGTAGTTATCCACAGGCGCGACCGCCCTTTACTTGTAAATTACTTTAATTTACTTGTTAACTACTTGTAGACCCCCCTCAAAGCCTTGCCACGCAAGGCCTGTAGCCGAGGTCGTGAGACAGGTTTCACGTCGTTATGAGACAGGTTTCACGTTAACTGAGACAGGTTTCACGTGGATAACTTTTCCCCTCCTCTGGAAGCCCCTTGTAGCCTGGGTTTGCGGCGAATGGTGTTTGAGACAGGTTTCACGTGGATAACTTCTCTGAAGGGCGATTTCTGTGGATAACTTTTTCCGAAAAGCGGCCCAAAAGGACGCTTTTCGGGGACTTGCATTTTTTCAGCCATCCGTAGAATCGTTCTGGATAGCGTCCCGATCGGCGCCGCTCGCGGTGGATCGGAAACGTGGCGGGGCGCTCATTACGGAGGAGGAGAACATGCGCAACGAACAACCTGAACAATCCGGACTGATCACATCACTGGCGTCGCATTGCTGGCGCCTCTTGAGTCTTCGTGGTGACTGGAAATCCATGCCGGACTCGGCAGCTTTCGTCTGGCTGGCCATGGGCGCGACACTTCTCGGCGGCCTGACGGAACAGCTCGTCAGGGGCCGGTCGCTGGACGTAGCCGTCCTCAGCGCCGTGGTCTGGCTGGGATTCATTCTCGCCGTGTCCAGACACGGCGGGATTTTCAATCGTCGGTTCGCCGGCGCTCTCGCCCTGCTGTCGATCGGAATCGAGGCGCTGCTGGTGCTCACGATCTGGATTCCGGCGGCCGAATGGCCGGTAGCGATCTGGGCTGGCGTTGCCGTCATGCACCTGCTTTTCCAGGCCAACGATGCGAGTGCGGCGGCAGGGCGCTGACGCCGGTTAGCATCGAGCGCCGTTTGCCTCCGATGAAAACGCCGGTCATCGACCTCAGTGCAATGATGCGCACAGGATCGGGCGGCCAGTTCCCTGAACCGCTGCTTCTCAGGGATGAGTGCGACGCCGATCGCTGGCCCGACTTGGATCAGTCCATCGCCTTCGCAGCGCCGACGACCCAGCCCGACCAGACGTTCAATCTGGCGAAGCGAGTCACGGCACACGCCCAAACGCGCCACAGAAGAAAGCGTGCCGGCCATCCGTCGGCGCCATCGTCGAGCCGCGCATGATGGCCGTCTCCTCTCCCTACGACTTCGAGGTTCCGTGGCGCCCCAACTTTGAAGCCAAAATGGCGCTGGTCTGGGCGCTCGCGTCGGCCCTGATCATCGCCTTCTCCTGGGCGGTTCCGTTGTTCTCCCAGTTCTCGGCGCTGCTCGCCGTCGGATGTGCTCTCGCGGCGGCATGCCGCGGCTACCAGGCCTACCAGCGGCTGCTCGATGCCTCGCGTCTGCGCTCGTTCGGCAAGGCGTTCATTGATCTCGGGGAACTCGAAAAGAAGGCCCTTCAGGCCGCTCAACGGCAGGCACTGTGGCTGGGAACCGGGTTTCCCTGGACCGACATCGAGGCGAGCAAGCTGCATACTCTGATTTCACTCGGCGTCGTCAGAACGCTCGGCAAAGCCGCCCAACAGACCGAAGGCGCGTACTGGGTCCATGGCCTCGCTCCCGAAAACGATCTCTATTCGGAACTCGCCCACCTGGTCGGGCACACCCTGATCGTCGGCACCACCCGTGTCGGCAAGACGCGCCTGTTCGATCTGCTCATCGCCCAGGCAATCTTCCGCGGCGAGACGGTGATCATCATCGACCCGAAGGGCGATCACGCGCTCGCCAGAAATGCCCGCGCCGCGTGTGAAGCCAGCGGGGCAGGGGAGCGCTTCGTGTATTTCCATCCGGCGCATCCCGACCGGTCGGCGTGCATCGATCCCTTGCGCAACTGGAACCGCAAGACCGAGTTGGCCAGTCGCGTGGCGGCGTTGATCCCCTCGGAAACCGGTGCCGACCCGTTCACCGCCTTTGGCTGGAAAGTCCTCAACGACATCACCAACGGCATGATCGCCA
>Ga0209793_1001733_pt1 | contig 12486 bp, 7 predicted proteins | sample EBPBio122009_DNA_FD_185863 | JGI IMG/M metagenome (GOLD analysis project Ga0209793, IMG submission 185863) | Wastewater treatment Type I Accumulibacter community from EBPR Bioreactor in Madison, WI, USA - Reactor 1_2/2/2009_ DNA (SPAdes) (version 2) | ecosystem: Engineered > Bioreactor > EBPR >... | reverse complement strand
CTGCTCGAGTTCCTGCGACAGCTATAACTATGCAAAGGGCACGCCGGCGCCGCCAGGGCCGGACGTGCCTCGGCGCCAAGAACTGCACATAGTTGAGTCCTACGCATAGGGGTCGATTGCCGTCACCGAACCACGAAAGCTCAGTGGCTGCTCACGGCCACAAGCGGCCGGTCGAGGTGGTCATCGAATTTGAATAGCCAAGCCGTTCCCTGACGCGGCTGAATGTCCGGAATTCGGCAAGCAACTTGATGCCTGCACTGTCTCGACCCGGCCACAACCGGCCGGTCAGCATTCCACAACAGCAGTCATTCGAGCGGCTGCTCCTCTCTGAAAGCTGACAGACGATCGAAACGTGCTTATCGGCAAATCCGGCCATTGGGTTTCTCCGCCGCCAACGTCAACATCCGGCCGGTCAGCGGTCGTAACGCAAAAGTATGGTCGAGCGACGGCTTGTGAGCCTGAGTTTATTGGCACCCAGTCAAGCTCAGCCAGTCATCGTCTGGCAAGGTCGACCGGCATTATCGTGGCGCAAACCGAAACTGCGACGAAACAGGTCACCCAAAGCGCCGCTTTTATTTCGGTAGTACCTCGGTCACGGCATCCCGACGGGTGAACATCGCCTCCCGATTGAGCCCCACCACCACAATCGCAAGCGCCACGAACAGCCAGTTATCGTATGGTTGCGCGTCTGGCCACAGCGGATTGATCAATTGCAGGTGAAGGAACGCAGGGAGCAAAATGCTGCCCCGCGTGCTGTTGAACAGCGGTGTCACGATGACGCTGACGGCAATCGTACCGGCAAAGAACGGGGTAAACGACCAAGCGCTTTGTGGCATGCCGCTGAGTACGAAGGCCGGAAGGTGCCACAGCCCCCAGATCGTGCCCAGCACCAACGCCGCCCAGATCGGCGCCATGCGACGTTGCAGCAGTGGCAGCGCCACTCCGCGCCAGCCGATCTCCTCGACCGGCCCTTTGATAGCCATCAGCAGCAGTGCGAGCAGATAGGGCAGTACCCCTGGAAACGGGAACAGCGTATCCAAGGCGCCGTCCTTCATGAGCGCGGCCGCATAGAACACCAGTGGCACGCCAGCAATCACAAGAACATACCAATATAGGGACGCCCGCCACAGCAGCAGTCGCGATAGAAAACGTTTCGTTCCCGCAAAGCCGGACCGGTACAGGACCACGGTCAAGGCTGCGATGGCCGGTGCGTAAACCGCGAGGTAAAACAGTGGATGCTCGCCCGAAAGGCTGCCGAACGCTTGGGTCATCCGCTCTGACGTGAAGACGTAAAGCGCGAGGATGCCCCAGGCGATCAGAAAGGTGATGGTAAAGAACGGAATCAGGTCACGCTGGCGCATAGCCATCACTCCTTAAATGCGAACTCACAAGGTGCTCACTGTTACCCTGCGAGGTGCTCAGCGCTTCTGCAGTACGAAGAATCCGTAGCCGTAACTTGCTAAGTGGCGGCGGTACATTGTGATCTCTTCCTCGCAAGCGGCATATACGGCTTCGGCCTCGCTGATACCAGCGTTTTTCTGCTTCAGCATTTGCATTTGCGCGAGCATGGGGGTGTAGAAGTCATCCCACCACGCGCTGGCCGGCAGCTTGAAGTTGTCGACGACCGTATAGCCGCGAGCTTCGGCGAGTTCGCAAACTGTTTCTATTGAGCGGATGTCCGGATAGACGCGGTCGAGATAGGTGCGGATCTCGGCAGGCGGATCGGCTTCAAACCAGCACATTTCGGTGAAAGCCAAGTAACCGCCGGGCTTGAGGAATTTGTGAAAGTCCTGCAGCCCGCGCGCCAGACCGATGATGAAGATCGAGCCCTCTGCCCACAGCAGGTCGAAATACTCTGCGGCGAAAGGGATGTCGATCATCGACATTTCTTGTGTCTCCACGCTGAGGCCCGCTTCCCTTGCCGCTTGATCCAGATGGCGCAATAGTGGAGGATGGTTGTCGATGGCTAGAATCGTTGATTTCAGCTCGCGTGCCAGTGTCAGGGTCTGCAGGCCATTGCCGCAGCCGATGTCAAGCACTGTGGGGTGGGCAGGCAAGTGTTTGAGCAGGTGCAGTGCCTCAAGAGTGGCTTCCTCACATCCCGGTCCCTGGCGTGGCAGAGATTCGAAAAGCTCGAAAAAATAGTGCATCGACATTGTGTTGTCCTCAATATTTCGGGTCAGCATCCTGACCTGGACGGCTTCCTTTTCGCTGAGCCCAAGGCTCACGAGAAAAGCGTGATGTGCCGCAGGTGAGCGGCGTTCGAATTCGGTGTGCCAGTGTTTGAGTGCAGCAGCATCAAGGCCGCAGGCGTGTTGCAAATCCAGCCACAGTGCGGGGTCCAGCCCTGTCGCTTCCGGCCCTGAAGCAGACGTTCGTAGCATGCCGGCGATCAGGCGCTGCTGCGCCTTCAGTGCCAGCATGGCCTGCCTGCCCAAGTTCGTGCAGACGGCGCTCCAGAATCGGGCCGTGTGGCGTGTCGGCATCCAGCAGGCGGGCAATTTCCTCCAGGCTGATTCCAGCCTCCCGGAAAGCGCAGATACGCGCCAGTCGGTCGCAGTCCGCCTGCGAGTACAGCCGGTAGTCAGCCTCGCTGCGCCCGGATGGACACAGCAGGCCTATGCGGTCGTAATACAGCAAGGTTGAGCGGGAAAGGCCGAAACGCCGACCCAGTTCGGTGATACGAAAGCTGTCCATGGGCGCAATGTAAACCGTGAAGCTGTAGTCGGGTCAAGTGCGATTTCATTTCTCGCGCGAGCATCCGTCCAATCGGCCTAGACGCCATCGGCGGTGGGTACTTGAGGTGAGCGACGGTCTTGAACCGCTGTGAACCTTTGCGAAGGGGCGTGCCCGGAATTTTGTTTAAAGCTGCAGCTGGCGTGGGCTTGGCTGAATGGCGGCTATGGTCGAGCAGTGCGCGTTCAGCCACCGCTCTGAGCGGCGGCTCCAATCAGTAAGTTGCCGTTGCTCCGCCCAACAGGTGAAGGTCAGCTTTGGGTCGTCAGCACTCGGTTATGAATGGCCGCTTCCGGGAAGCGGAACTTCACTGACCGCTTTCCGGCGACGAAGTCGACGAGAGGTCGGTCGAATCACGACCCAAACCTGCCTGATGAATTTGTCATGCTCAATGGCGGCTTGCTGATCATAAAGCTGTTGTCGGTCACGAGCATCTGATGTCGGGCTGCTCCTCGTCCATACCTGCCGTCGGGCAGCAACTCGCGAAAAAAAGAACGCCTATGCTGGATGCCTACAAAATACGCCGCCGAACATTGTGTCCAGCGGGCGAGGCTTGTGGCCTTAGCCTGTTTGGTGTTGCGATCCAATCGATGAAATTATGCTAAGTTGAGGGCATTTGCCTACGAAGCGGCAGGCTTCCCGGTGTTAATGCAAAACAAGGATGCAACGAAAAAGCCGGCCCTCGGCGCCTTGCGACAAATCCAGAAATTGTCACAACTGGCGAGTTGCTTCTTTCGCCAGCCAGAGTATCAGTATGCTGCACTGCTAGGTTTCTTATGCACAAGTTGGCAAGCACGCATCAGTGGGACGTCTGCAATTTTTAGGGGTTTTAATTGGAGTATAAGAGGACGTGATGCACTCCGACTTATCAACTGGTGACCTTTTTCGTGAACTCGAAAGCGCGCTCCAGGCCGTCGCTCAAGCCGGTATCAGTCGGCAAGCTTTGAAACGTGGCCGAGCCTCAAGCGAAGGTAAACAATGCAGTTTAAAACCGAAATAGAAAGCAACAATGCTCAGTGCATTTTCTTCCGACAGAATCGATTACATTTGTGACAACACATGAAGTCTTTTGCCATTGGCTTCGGGGCGGCCTTTCAACACTATCTCGTATTTGCGTTTTGGTGGGTGATTGGCATCAACCTTGTTATTTGCGGACTAAGAGCAAAATCGCGCCGTAAGCGCTACTTGCTCTTGTCTGTTGCACTGGTTGTCTTTTGGATTCCACTATGGGGCATGTTTCCCGGGTACTTCTTGGCGCAGATGACGTGCAACCAGATGGGCGGGCTCCATGGAGAAGAACACCTTCCCATGACCAGCGATAGCGTCTTATTAATAGACGAGTGGACCAAGAGTGGTCAAGGCTATATACTTTATAATGCTGTTCAGCTTCTCCTTAAGAATGGCTTGAAACGCGTGGAGATAAAACGCAAATATACAAGTCCTGGCATCCCAACTATTGGATACGACGAAGGCTATCTCAGAGAGGTTGAGGGCGAAGGAGAGTATTTTGTGTTTTCGATATCCGATAAAGGTGACCCAGCCTGCAAGCCCTTTGAAATCGCCACTCGCCGTTCGCTTCCAAGTCGCGAGTACCGCATGATGGGACTCCTTCCGGGAAGATGCATTGCAATCCACAGAGAAGATTCATCGCAAGCAAGGACGATCGCCGCCCGCGAGCGCGGGGTAAAACGTTCGTTGATAACGTATGAATTCGACCGCACCACCATGGTCGACGATAAATCTCTGCAAAACAAGGTGGAAATATATACATTTACCTACTTCGGGCTCAACCCCTACTACTCAAACAAGTTCACGGTCAAATGCACGGAGATAAATACATCGTCGACCTATTACGGAGGCATCTTGATGGGAGGGCTATTCGGTGAAGAACACGCGGCAAAACTCTCGGCATATCAAAACGCAAGCGCGGCATTCCGTGATGCCGTTGAACTCGCAAAACGCAGCAGATCTGAGGAAGAACGCCAAGCCGCCGTGGACGCCTTCAATGCTTATATGAGCTCGTCTTCTGACACCTTGCGAGAATATGTAGAGTTAGGCCCATCCCTCGTCCGCTGGGCTGTTGCCCAAAACCGTAGCACACCGGCTGAAGTACTCCACCTCTTGATTTCTGACCCGTCTCCGGATGTGTCACAAGCCGCCACTCAGACCTTGAAATGATCTATCCGTGGCCTAAGCGCTCCAGGCACCCGGACGAGAGGCTCGCTTGTAATGGGCTATGTCGTTTGGTGCGGAACGAGCCGTGCCGCTAGGCAGGCATGGCCACCCCGACCAGCAGCATTGCGAGGGTTGAGGGGCGCTGTCAATGGTGGGCGATTGCCGGGGCGGTCGCCGAGGACGGACAGACTACGGTGGTCGCCGCGGTCAGAGACGACTGGAAGCAGAGTTTCACAACGCGTGCGGCAAGAAATCGTCGTCTGCAGGGCGGGTGAACGGCAATGCTCTCAACTTACCAGAACATAGTCATACTCCATTTTTGTAAGCGTGGGATAGATGGGGCTTTTGAGTGAAGTTTCTGGGGTATGACCGGTCTGGTTTTATGCGGACGAGGTTCTTGATGAGTTCGTCGAAGACGGAGGTGATATTTTCGAGAGCATCTTGACCCTGGAGGAGCCAGCGTCCGAGGGTACGTTTGATACGAGAGAAGGCGTCGCCGCGGTTGATGAAGTAACGTGCGCAGATGTTGGGATCGAGAGATTCACTGGCGGCGTGGACGGCCAGAGCATTGATGTTGTCGCAGAGGATTTTAGCGCTGAAGTCTTGTTGTGCGGCCAGCCAGGACATGCCCGAGAGTTGCTCCAGTGCCAGACGGTGCTTGATCCGTTTGAACGCCTCCTCGATTCGCCACCGAGAGTGATAGAGGCCCCCGAACGCGGCGGCGGGGAAGGCGTTCATGTCGAGGAGCGAGGTGACGAGGACGCGCACCTTGTGGCCGAACACCTGGCGAATGAGGCGAACTTCGCTCGGCGTGGCGGCGATTTCGTAGTCGAGCGCGTCCTGTTTGCAGGGGGCTGGCAGCATCACAACCTGCTCGGCCAAGCCCGATCGGCGGAATGCTTGGATAGCGCTGAAATTGAGGCTATCGGCCCGCATGCAGAAATGGCGTTCTCGCTGCAACAAGACGGCGAAGAGCCAGTAGGCCGGGTAACCTCGGTCGAGTACCAGGATGTCATTGGAACGGAGCTTGCCGAGGTGTTCGAAGAGCATCTGACGCTCGCCGGTGTTGGGGGAATAGAGCTTGGCAGCCAGGGTCATTTCGATACCGGGCAGATAGAGCGCGAAGCCAATGGCGTCGACTATGTGGCGGACGAATCGCTTGCCGTCACGGGTCTTCCCGAAGAGGGTCAAGCGCAGGACTGTGGCATCACCGGCGACGACGCGCAGGCCGTACCAGAGGGGAAAGCCGAACTGCGCATCGACCAAGGCCAGGAAATGATCGTTGAGGACCTCAAAGGCTGCGACCGACACCTGCATTCGGGCTTTGGCAAAGGCCTGCGCCGAGACTTCTCGCATCAGATCGGCGCGGTTGGCCAGGTTGGCAAAGAACGCGTCCAGTTCCGACTGCACTTTGGAGGTGTAGCCGCCGAGCAGGCAGGCAATCAGGCGGGGGAAACTGAGGACGCCTGTTCGTGAGAACGCTTTTTCTGACAGACGCGACTTGACGAAAAAAGCGTGAGAAAAAAGGAAGTTAGAGAACGCGTTAACGACGTTGACATAAAGATCGCGGCATATAAAATTTTACATCCGTATCAATGGGATACAGAGCCTGCCGCGTGCCGGTCCGGCGCGCAAGCCGTTTCTTCGTTTGCTGATCGTATTATGACATTGGCGCGTTACGTTGAGAACATTGGGGTGAACGGCGGTAGCGGACGACATCCGGACGGCCGTCGAGCCACCCCATCCGGCAAGTTATCGACCTTATGCAAAGCTCGCCATAGCAGAGAAATCTGGACCGACAGCGAACAGAGCCGGCGGCGGGTTCAGAATCAGTTAGCCGACGTTCGCGCCGGGCGATTTTTTGCCGCCTCTACCTCTCTTCCTGGCCGGTAGGTTGAGGTCGCCAATGGCGGCTTCGGAGCATTCCAGTTCGCAGATTGTGGATTTGGCTGACTGGCCGGTTTGGAGAAACCTGATCGGCTGCTGAGGGTCGATTGCCGTCACCAAACCACTAAAGCTCAGTGGCCGCTCCAAAACCACAAGCGGCCAGCCAGAACAGTTGCTGCTGAGGCCGAGCGCCAAAGGCGGGATCTGACTGAGAGCAGTCGTTCAGATTCTTCAGGCCACTGGCAGCGATCGACCCAGAGCCGCCTGATGACATTCGCAAGCGCTACGTCAGCTTACTGATCCTCAAGCTGCCGCTCGCTGAAGACTAACTCTTGGCGCCAGTTCGGCCGGCGCGGCCTTTGGCTCGTAGCAACCCAGGCGGCCGCTATAAATTCTTGACCGGACACAAGCCAGGAAGGCATCCCGAAAAAGGGCCTTGATCATTGGCCAATCCTTATGCGATCTGCGAAAGGAGGCGTTAGCAGAAATATATTGTAGTGTGTAGCGCTACACGCTACAATATATTTCTGCTAACCAAACTGAGAACCCCATGATCCCAACTAGCGATATCCTTCACCCGGGAGTACGTATCAAGGCCGACGTCATTCCGCCTGGTATGTCCGTCACCAAAGCCGCAGCACTCATGGGCGTAGGCCGTCCAGCGTTGTCGAACTTGCTCAACGGCAATGCAGCTTTGTCCGCCGAGATGGCCGCACGCCTGGAAAAGGCGTTCCAGTACCCGCTGAAAAACCTGATGGAGATGCAAGCGCGGTACGAGGCAGCGCAGGCCAAGCAGAAAGATGCACCCGCTGACACAAAAGCCTATGTGCCGCCGTTTTTGGCAATCAAGGCAAACGACATTGAAAGGTGGGTCTCGCACAATATCCCAGCGCGCACCCGCCTAGCGGTTTTCTTGCGCACGCTGGTGCACTCGACCGGTCGTGGCCTTACCAAAGTGGACTTTCCTGGCAACGACGATGGTGAGCGCCCAGGATGGGACGGGTTCGTAGAAGCAGACGAAGGAGCTCCTTGGGTACCTTCCGGTCGCTCCGGTTGGGAGTTTGGTACCAACGAGGATCCAAAGACGAAGGCCGAAGGCGACTTCGAGAAAAGCGTAAAGGCGCACCACATGAATGAACGTGCCGAAATGACGCTGGTCTTCGTCACGCCGCGTCGCTGGGCCGGGAAGGCTGCCTGGCTTGCGGACAAAAAGGCGAAGAGGCTTTGGAAAGACGTTCGCGTTTACGACGCGAGCGATCTTGAGCAATGGCTAGAGCAGTCTTTGCCGGCGCAAGCGTGGTTCGCCAACGAGACGCACGTCCCCGCGCAGCACGTTCGTTCGCTCGACCAGTGCTGGGCAGATTGGGCCTGTGTCTCGACCCCACCGTTGATCAGCAGTCTTTTTAGCTCTGCCATCGACGCGGCCAAGCGTCTTGTGTACTCGCGTTTATCCAAACCCGTTGAGGGTCCGATCCTGATTGCGGCCGACTCTACCCAAGAGGCACTTGCCTTCCTCTCGGGGTTACTTAGTGAGCGTGGGGGCGAGGAATTGGCTTCGTACCGCGATCGCGTTCTGGTATTCGATAAGCCGGGTGTCTTGCCGAGGTTGGCGGCGGGCGCGCAGACCTTCATCCCTGTCGCGTTCACGCGGGAAGTCGAGCGGGAACTCTCTCCCTACACAAAGTCGATGCATTCGTTCGTCATCTATCCTCGCAACGCATCAATCATCAAGTTCGACATCGTGCTCGAACCGGCAAACTACGAGACCTTCAACAAGGCGCTCCAAGATATGGGCAAAAGCCCTGATGATATCTCTCGGCTTGCGAACGCTTCGGGTCGGTCGCTGACCGTACTGCGCCGTCAGCTTTCGACGGTGCCCGCGGTGTGTACTCCGGAGTGGGCGGCAGATCATAAGACGGCAGCAAGCCTTGTTCCGTTCCTGCTTGTGGGGGCATGGAACAGCCAGAACGAGACGGATAAGCTTGGGCTCACTCTTTTGGCGGGGGATCGGTCCTACGACGATCTTGAGAAGGAGTGCCAAAGCCTCGCGCAATTGAACGACGCTCCGATCTGGTCTGTTGGCAAATTTAGAGGAGTGATCTCGAAGGTCGATCTGCTTTATGCCATCGCTGGCGCGGTAACGCCGGCTGATCTAGACCGCTACTTCTCGATGGCACGCATGGTCCTTGGCGAAGACGATCCCGCGCTCGATCTGCCCGAAGATCAGCGCCTGGCTGCCTCGATTCACGGCAAGACGCGTGAATTTTCCAGCGTGTTCCGGGAAAGTATTTCTGAAACGCTCGTTTTGCTAGCGGTTCACGGCGGGCAACTGTTCAAGAGCCGCCTCGGCATCGATACCGAGGCTGAGGCGGCACGCGTGGTGCGCGAATTGCTCCCGACGCCATTGACCACGCGGATTTTGGAAGCCAATGACCACGACCTTCCCACCTATGCGGAGGCGGCCCCCAATGACTTTCTCTCGATCCTGGAACGTGACCTGAAATCCGAGACCCCGGCGGTTCTTGGACTTCTGCGTCCAGTGAATCCGGCTGTCTTCGGCAGCAGTCCCAGGCGTACTGGGTTGCTTTGGGCGTTAGAGGGTCTGTCGTGGAGCCCAGCTGAATTGCCGCGAGCCGCTTACATCCTAGCCCGGTTAGCACAGGTCGAGATTAACGACAACTGGGTCAACAAGCCGGCTAATTCGCTGGCGTGCATCTTTCTGGCCTGGATGCCACAAACCGCGGCAAACCATGACCAGCGCGTAACTTTGATAAAGAAACTGGCCGAGAAGTTTCCCGACATTGCTTGGAAGCTCTGCGTTGGCCAATTCGGCGCAAATCACCAGATCGGCCACTACAGTCACAAGCCGCGCTGGCGTCCTGACGGTTATGGATTTGGCGAGCCATTTTCTACATTGGAGCCGATCATCGCTTTCGTGCGCGAGATGGTCGAGATGGCTTTGACCTGGAAGGAATATTCGTTAGAGATGTTGTGCGATCTTGTCGAGCGCCTACATGACCTGAGCGACGCAGACCAGAACCGCGTTTGGAAGTTAATCGAAGACTGGGCGAAGGCCGTCGCCAGTGACGTCGATAAAGCCAAGTTGCGCGAGAAGATCCGCACCTCGACCCTTTCACGACGAGCGACTATACGCGCCAAAAAGAGCGGCAAGACAACGAGCCTGGCGACTGCAGGCGTGGCTGCCTACGCCGCACTTGAACCGAGCGACCTTCTAAATAAGCACGCTTGGTTGTTCCGCGATGGATGGGTTGAAAATTCCGCCGACGAGATTGCGGGCATCGAAGAGATCGACTTTGACAAGCGTGACGAGCGCATCAAGAATTTCAGGACCGATGCGTTACGAGAAATTCTCAGGCACCGCGGTCTTGCAGGAATTCTGGAACTTTCAGAACGCGGGAATGCGTCATGGGTGATCGGCGCTCTCATGGCTAGTTCCGTGCTGTCCGAGGAAAAACTCCAAGAACTCTTGCGGGTCGCGCTTGCTCCAGTCCTTGAAGCGAAGGAACCGGTACACTCGTATAAGAATCTAATCGGCGGTGCGGTACAAGCTGTGCCCGATGATGACAAACGTGAAGTGATTATTAACGGCGTCGCAGCGAATCTGTCTGAAGAAGAGAAAGTCCAGCTGTTTATCCTTTCGCCATTCGGTAAGAGAACTTGGAAGCTGGTCGATGCCCTCAGCGAGGCCGCTCAGGCCAATTATTGGAGCGCGGTAACGCCGGACTGGCTTCGTGACAACGATGCCGAGAACAACGAAGCGGTCGAGAGGCTATTGAAGGCGACACGCCCTCGGGCAGCATTCTCTTGCGTCAGTAACCACCCAGAAAGACTCGATGCGCAGGTCCTGTTTCGCGTGCTTTCTGAGATGGCACAAGGTGGCAACGATCAGCCCGGCCAATACACGCTCCAGCATTATTACGTCGAAAAGGCGTTCAAGCACTTGAGCAGCAGCCCAGTGCTAGCGCTCGATGAAAAGGCAGGTTTGGAGTTCGCCTACATTGATGTTTTGGCGCGCCCAAGGGATCGCCGAGACAGCTACGGAATCCCGAATCTCGAGCGCTACATCGAGGCGCATCCTGAGTTCTTCGTCCAGGCAATCACCTGGATACACAAGCGCAAGGACGGTACTACCGACCCTAAAGAGTTGCAGGTTCCGCCGGAGCGCATAAAAACCATGGTCGAACGCGGCTACACGCTACTGGAAGCGATCGAACGTATTCCCGGCCACAACGAGATTGGGGAACTGAAGGCGGATCACCTCGCAAAGTGGATCACGAGCGTTCGCCACTCGTGCGCAGAATTGGGCCGCGCTGACATCGCCGATACCTACATCGGCGGTCTGCTGTCACATGCTCCGGTAGGCCAGGATGGTGTCTGGCCGTGTGAGCCGGTACGGGATGTGATGGAGGATATCCAATCGGAGTCCCTAATGAGTGGCGCCCATAGGGGCGTATACAACTCGCGAGGAGTTCACCCTCGCGGTGAGGGCGGCAACCAAGAGCGCCAGCTCGCGGAGAAGTACCGCAATTGGGGCCAAGCGCTTCAGGTATCACACCCGTTCGTCGCATCGAGGCTACTCATGGATTTGGCGAGAACATACGATCACGAGGCGAGCTGCGAGGATGCTGACGCTGGCATCAGGCGACGTTTGCACTGAGCGTTGCATAATGTGACAGGCGGGCTGTCGTGGATTTTGGTGTCCTATATTTCCCCGAATATCGGGGCACTCCCTCAACTGCGACTGCGGTACGGTCTGCGAAGCCTCAAAGATGGCTGTTGATCGTGTTGAACAAATAAGGTCAGAAAGATCAGCCAGTCACGTCGCCGACGAAGCGAATGTCCGATCATCGATGAATAGCAGCCAGAGCAGCCCCTGAACCGTCCTGTCTGCTCCGGCCGAGAACTGGACCGACAGCGAACAGAACCTGGCGGCGGGTTTCGGATCAGTTAGCCGACGTTCGCGCCGGGCGATTTTTCGCCGCCTCTACGTCTCTTGATGGCCGACTGCCGACGGACGCCATCCTGCGCCAACCGGCTGCTTCGCGTCGAGTAGCGGCCGGTCCAGCGAAAAAAGTGAGATGCGCAGCCGAATGACCGCTTACGGCTGATCGCTCCAAGTCAATGTCGGCTTTTAAGAAAAGCCGCGACCGTCTGCTCCCCTGGCCGGGAGGGGGTCATTGGCCACCGCAGCGACGCCCGCAGGCTGTTACGTGGTAACGCCAAAGTGGCCACGCGACTACCGTTTCGTCGCCACCAGCCGTTCTTTCAGCTTCGACCAGCGCCGCTCCACCTGCTTACCCTTGACCGCCATGGCCAGTGCCCTCTTCTGCCCGACCAGCACCACCAGCCTCTTGCCACGTGTGATCCCCGTGTAGATGAGGTTGCGCTTGAGCATCATGTAGTGCTGAGTCGAGATCGGAATGACCACCACCGGGTACTCGGAACCCTGTGATTTGTGGATCGTCGTCGCGTAACAGAGCACCAGCTCATCGAGTTCGCCAAACGGATAACTGACCACCCGGCCATCGAAGGCCACGGCGAGTTCCTCTTCGTCCGGGTCGACGCCGGTCACGAAACCGATGTCGCCGTTAAAAACGTCCCGGTCGTAGTTGTTCTCGATCTGCATCACCTTGTCGCCGACGCTGAAGCGGTTGCCGAACTTCTCGA
>Ga0209793_1001732_pt1 | contig 12487 bp, 8 predicted proteins | sample EBPBio122009_DNA_FD_185863 | JGI IMG/M metagenome (GOLD analysis project Ga0209793, IMG submission 185863) | Wastewater treatment Type I Accumulibacter community from EBPR Bioreactor in Madison, WI, USA - Reactor 1_2/2/2009_ DNA (SPAdes) (version 2) | ecosystem: Engineered > Bioreactor > EBPR >... | reverse complement strand
CGGCAGCGCGACTCAGAATCGCCATTTGGGTCGGCGAGCCCACCTCGGGATCGACCGGTCCGACGGGCAGCAGCCGGACCTCATACCCGTACGTCGCCGCGACCCGCTCCGACCAGGCAGCGAACTCGGCGCGGCCCCATTCGAAGCGGTGATCGCGATGCCGATACTCCCCCGCCGGCAAGGATTCGTAGCGCACGTTGTAGTCGGCATTGGGGGTGGTGACGATCACGGTGTCCGGTGCCGCCGTGCCGAACACACAGCGTTCCAGCGCAGGCAGCCGGGACTCGTCAAGGTGCTCGATCACCTCCATCAGGATCGCCGCATCCAGCTCGGCCAGCCGCTGATCGGCGTACGTCAGCGAGCCATGCAACAGCGAGATCCGAGCCTGTTGTCGTTCGTTCATCCGGTCCAGTCGGATCCGCCGGGCGGCGAATTCCAGGCTCCGCGAAGAGACATCGACCGCGGTCACGTGTTCGATCGAGCGGTCGGCCAGCAATGCCGGCAGTAGCGCTCCTTCACCGCAGCCGAGATCACCGACCCGACGTGCTCCCGAAGCATGCACCGCCGCGAGGACGGCGCCGCGGCGCTGCTCGGCGAGGCTCGGCATCCTTTCCGGCACCGGCTCCGTAACCTCGACGTCGTCGGGATCAAGATCGTCGACCTCGGCCAGCCGCCCGAGCGCGGTCCGAGTCAGCGAGCCACGGTGCCGCAGATAGCGCTTGGTGATCAGTGCCTTCTCCGGGTGCCCGGCCAGCCAACCCTCCCCGGCCCGGATCAGCTTGTCGATCTCGTCGGTGCTCACCCAGTAGTGCTTGGCGTCGTCGAGCACGGGCAGCAGCACGTACAGGTGGTTGAGCGCATCTGCCAACCGCAGCCGACCGGTCAACCGCAACGACAGATAGCGGGAGTCGCCCCATTCCGGCACGGTCGGATCGAGCGGGATCGGGGTGGCCGCCACGGTCCAGCCGAGCGGTTCGAAGATCCGCAACGCCAGTCCCACGCCACCCCGACACGGCAGCGCCGGCAAGACGATCTCCAGCTCCAGCGAGGTCGCGGCCAACTCCGGACGACTATCGCAGCGGCCCGTCATCGCCGTTCGAAAGACCTTGGTCAACGCGGTGCTGAGCAGCGACGACGCGGCGTACGGGCGGTCGTTGACATACTGCGCCAGTGATTGCGGCCCCGGTCGCGAGCGCGACCCACCGCGGACCAGACCGATCGGGTCGACCTCCAGCAACAAGGCAGCGGTGCAGCGTTCGGGGCTGGCTTCGGGATAGCAGACGTACGCCGTCCCGACCGACAACGCGAACGACTGCAGCTTGTCGGGATGCTTGTGCAGCAGGAATCCCAGGTCGGAAGCAGGCCCGAGCCCGGTAGCGCCGACGCTGATGGTGATGATCACAGCAGGGCCGGATCCTCGTACGCCGATGGCTCGTCGAACGCCTCCGACAGCAGTGGCACGACGACCAACTTGGACTCATAGCCCTGCAGCGCCCGCCGGTAGGATCCGACATCACGCCACCGGGTGACCAGCACCCACAGCTCCTCGTCGTCCAGATTGCGCTCCAAGTCCGCGGCCAGGAAACCCTTCCTGGCCTGGAACACCTCGAGCGCAGCAGCGGCGCGGTCGCGGAAGCCCTCGACGTCGTGGACACGGAAGCGGGTGATCACCAACACCCGCGACAGAGTACGGGGCCACCCTGGTCTGCGACGATGGAATTCCGGGTGAGCACGATGCGGCGTGCGGTCGTCATGGCACGTGTGGACCTCCCGTTCCGGTGCCGACGATCCTGAGGCGGCGGGTGTACGGAGCGGGGCCTGCGACCGTTGCCAGCAGCGTGGCGCTGAGCGGTCCCTGTCGCAGCGGCGCGAAGGTGACCGTGACCGCGAGGCGGCCGTCGGCCGGGATCACGGTCGAGACGGCGGGCCAACGGAAGCCGTTCGTCCTCGCCGATGGGATCGTGACCGAGACCCCATCATCCGGCGATGGATTGACGATGCTGACCGTCTTGGTCGCGGTGCGTCCGAGCGGCAGCCCCTTGAAGTCCAGCTCGGCAGGCTCGAACTCGATCAGCGGAGCACCGGACCCGAGCAACGGCACCTCGACGGGGTCACCGCCGGTCACGCTGACCACCAGGGTCTCCCGCCGGGGCCCAACACTGGTCGGCCGGAACCGGATCGGCATCCCCACCGACTCGCCGGCCTCGAGGGTCGTGTTCAGCGCGAACCGATGGAACACCGAACCCGACGGCGTACCGGGCGTGGTGATCTTCGCTCGGCCGGCACCGCGGTTGGTCAGCGTGATCGGGTCGGTGGCCCGGCCGCGGAGGGGTACGGACCCGAACGTGAGCGAGCCGGGCACCGCCACGATCGCCGGCCACGGACCGGTTCCGGCGCCGATGCCGATGACATTCACCTGCGTCTTCTCGCCGTCGACGGTCAACGTCAACGCTTCCCGGGCGGGCAGCACCGACACCGGAGTGAAGCGAATCGGGATGTCGATGAAGTCGCCCGGGGCCAGCCGAGTGGCACGGACCGGGAACCAGGCCAGCACCGACCCGCCTGGCGAACCGCTCACGGCGACGGTGGCAGCCGTCCGGCCGAGGTTGACCACGGTGCAGATCTCGGTCTCGCCGTGCCCGATCGGCACCTTCGCGAAGGTGACCGATTCGGGAAGCACGGCGATGTCCCTCGACGGGTACGCCACTGCGGTGAAGGTCCGGCCTTCGACGAACTGTCGGCCGGGGATCCCACAGATCCACGGGATCCGATTGCGGCGGTGGTCGGGGATGATGAAGCCGTCGGGGTCGATCGGATCGTTCAAGTTGGGGTCCGGAACGGCCACCTCGAAGTGGAGATGCTGCCCATGGGCACAGCCGACATCGCCTTCGATGCCCAGCAGGGCACCCGCGGCCACCGGGCCGTCGAGCACCAGTCCGGCCGCGGTGGCGCTGCCCTGGCGCAAGTGGGTGTATTTGGTCCATTCGCCGTTCGGATGCTCCAGCCACACGTAGTTGTTGTCGCACGGGTTGCCATCCGGCCGGTTCTGGTTGAACTGGTCGACGAGCCTGCGGACGATTCCGTCTGCCGCGGCGGCGATCCGATAGACCCCGTCGTCTCGACCCATCCCGACCAGGTCGTAGCGGGTCGGCGGGTAGTGGGATCCGGCGTCGCCGTTCACCCGGACGCGGGTGCCGTTGACGTATGGAACTCTGTAGACACCGCGCGCGCGTCGTGACGCTTGTGAGGTCATGAGATCGCATCCGGGGGGATGTTCTGGTTGATGTGGAAGGTGTTGTCCGGGTCATAGTGGCGCTTGACCTCGACCAGTCGGGCGAAGTTGTCGCGGTAGCTGGCGCGCACCCGGTCCAGGCCCTCGTCATCCATCATCATGTTGACATAGCCGCCGCCCACCGAATGCGGATGAAGGGCGTCGTGGTAGTCGCGGGCCCAGCTCGCCACCGACGCGAGCTTGGCCGGGTCCGGATCGACCCCGACGATCACCTGGGCATACTTCGCCTGCCGATGGGCGTACGCGGTGGCGCCAGCTGGCACGCGTCCGGCGGCACCGCTGACCGGATAGAGATGCATCGTCGACTGCGGCGACGGCAATTCGGTTCCGTGTTCCAGGTGCACCGCGATCGCCTCGTCGGTCAGCTCGTCGACGAAGTCGGTTCGCCAATACCACTGCAGCCCGGCCGGGAAGAGCGGGTCGAAGATCGACTGCAGCGCCGGCCATGGCACCTCGCCGACCCCGTCCAGCAGCGGGTCGAGGTCTCGCAACGGCGCCAGCAGCTGTCTCGCTTCGGCCAGCGGACCGTTGTGGCACCACATGATCGCCGCAACCGTGCGTCCGCGCAGGTCCGCCGGGAAGTCGTCCACGGCCGGCACGCTGAGAAACCCGAACCAGCCGTTCAAGTTCTCCGGTGCAGAGTCGAGCAGCTCGTCCCAGGCCCGCAGCACCTCCGCGCCGCGGGCGGCATCGAAGAACATCGGTCCCGCGGCGACGGTTCGTACCGGATGGGCACCGAAGGTGAACGAGGTGACGACCCCGAAGTTGCCGCCGCCGCCGCGGACCGCCCAGAACAGGTCGGGGCGACGATCGGCATCGGCAGTGACCAGCGTGCCGTCGGACAAGACCACGTCGACGGCCAGCAGGGAGTCGATGGTGAGTCCGAACTGCCGGCTGAGGTAGCCGATGCCGCCGCCCAGGGTGAGACCGCCGACACCGGTGGAGGAGATGAAGCCACTCGGCACCGCCAGCCCGAACGGGTGCGTGGCGTGGTCGACGTCGCCCCAGACGGCTCCGCCGTCGACCCGCACCAGGCGTTCAGCTGGGTCGACGTGGACCGACCGCATCGGGGTGAGGTCGACGACCAGGGCGTCGTCCCACACCCCGAGGCCGCCGGCGTTGTGGCCGCCGCCGCGGACGGCGATGGTGAGGTCGGCGGCACGTGCGGCCCTGACGGCGGCCATCACGTCCGCGGCGTCGACGCACCGGGCGACGAGTCGGGGATACCGGTCGATCGCGCCGTTGTAGACCGCGCGGGCGGCGTCGTAGCCCGCGTCCCCGGGCTCGATCAACTCGCCGCGAAACCCCGGGATCTCGACCCGGGACGCGGCGTTCGGCGATGTGTGAGTGGTCAGGTCTGTCGTCATGTCCATGACGCTAGGAACCGACCGACCTCACCGGTATCGGGAGGGCACCCCCCAAGATGGCCCGGCGCCACCCAGGTTTGGCCGGCCCGTGTCGATTCCGAGCCGGCGGGCGACGGCGGCAGCGTCGGCGCGCGAGGTGACGCCCAGCTTGCCGAACACCGCGCCGAGATGGTGCTCGACGGTCTTCGGCGAGAGTACAAGGCGCCGAGCGATGTCGGAGTTGGACATGCCCCGCTCCAGCAGCCGGAGCACCTCGAGCTGCCGGTCGGTCAAGCCCGCCGGATTGACGCGGGTGCTGCGCGCACGTCCTCGCGGGACACTCGCCACACCGAGCTCGCGCAGCCGCGCCCGTGCGAACGGAAGCACCCCCACGGCACCGATCCGGTCCAGCAGCTCGATGGCGTCGGTGACATCTCCGGCATCGTCCGAGCCGAGCAACGCGAGCGCCTGCTGGTACGGCTCGCCGAGCATCGCCCAGACTGCGCCGGCCTCGCGTGCCCGACCCGCTACCGCGAGCGCGTACGGCTCGGCCAGCCGATCCGGCACGGCGTCGAGCACCCCGGCGCGCCAGCGCCACTCAGCCAGCTCACTGAACTCCCACGGCGTGCCGCGTCGCAGCGCCAGCCGGTACGTGTCGCGAGTCGCCTCGTCCATCGCTGCCCCGTCGCCGTGCAGCCATGCCCACTCGGCGCGGAGGCTCGCCATCGGCCGCAGCCGCTGCAGCTCGTCCGTCGCCTGGGCGACACGCCAGCCCTCGGCCAGCAGCGCGACCGGATCGTCGACATCACACCGTACGGCGATGGCCGCGCGCACGAACAATGACGGTGCACGATTGGCGTTGGGCGCCTGTTCCACCAACGTCGCCGCCAACGCCAGCTCGCCGCGCGCCAGCGCCAGCAGGGCGCGGGTGACCTGGAGATAGTCGATGTAGATCGACATCTCTCGCTCCCGGGCCAACGCCATCGCCTGCTCGACCAACTCCATCGCGTCGGGGATCCGGTGGTTGGTCATGCAGCGCCAGGTGGCGTTGGTGAGCGCGCGACATGCCGTGTCGTCGTGGCCGAGCGCAGCCGCATATCGGGCCGTCTGCTTCAACTGCTCCAACCCCGCGTCGAGATCGCGCTGAGCCACTGCGCTGGCGATGTTGACCTGGGCGTGGGTGAGGGTCTCGACGTCGCCGACCGCCTGCGCGATCACCGCTGCACGCTCGCCCTGTCGGATGGCCTCGTCGTCGCGCTGGGCGAGCATCGCGAGCTGGGACTGAATGCTGAGCGCCATGGCGAGCTCACGGCACGGGGGATCGTCTCCGATCGCAGCTACGAGCACCGCGACGGCCTCATCCGCCGCAGCCTCGGCACCGGCTCGGTCGCCATAGACCCACCGCACCCGCGCGAGCCAGCCCAGCGTGTGGCCGACCCGGCGCGGATCGCCCAGCTCACGCCGAATGGCCAGCGCACGTTCGCGAGCACGCACCGCAGGCTCCTGCCTCCCGGCCCGATACGACTCGGTCGAATAGTCCTCGAGCACATCGGCCAATACGCGCGGAGCCAGCATCGTCGCGTGCGCCAGCACCTGACCCAGCAGGTCGGCCGCTTCCCGGTGGGAGTTCGACGCGGCGGCGCTCGTCGCGGCGGCGAGACCGTGCCGGATCACCGCGGCCGCGTCGCCGGCCCGCCAGGCATGGTGGGCAAGTCGGGCATCGGGCGCATCGGCAGCAACCAGCTCGCGCAGCACCGCACGGTTGTGCTCGGTGCGTTGCTGCCCGGACAGCGACTCCTCGATGGCTCGCCGGGCGAGCTCGTGCCGGAAGCTGATGCCCTCGCGCGTGACGACCAGCAGTCCGTACCTCTCACCCGCCGCGACATCGGCGGCCCCTTCGAGGCATGCCTCGACCAGCCACTGCTCCGCCCGGCCGGGCACGACGCTCACCAACTCGGCTGTGGCTCGGGCGCCGGAGGGAAGCCGAGCGAACCGACCGAGCACCGATTCCCGGACGCTGGCCGGCACCCGGCTGGTCCCCGCCGTCAGCGCCTCGGTGACGAAGAACGGGTTGCCTCCGGTGACGCGGTGCACCGCTTCCGCGTCGACTCCGGGTGCCGCAAGTCGACGTACCGCGGCCAAGCTGAGCGGCGCCAGGCCGATCCGCCGGCAGTGCGAAGGTGGCGCGGCGGCCAAGGTGCGGTGCAGCGGGTGATCGGCGGGCAACTCGTCGTCGCGGAACGTCAACAGCAGCAGCAACCGCATTTCCGACACCCGCCGTGCGAGATAGGTCAGCACGTCCAGTGTCGCCTGGTCGGCCCAGTGGACGTCGTCGATGACACAGATGGTCGGTTCGCTCCGCAAGGCGTCGTACAGGGCTCGGCCGGGATGATCGCCCAGCTCGACACGATCACCGCGCGTGGCCAGGCCGTCGACGAGTTCGCGGACCGCACCCAGCGGGGGTGCGGCGGCGAGGTCGTCGCAACGGCCGAGCAGCACCCGGCGGTCGGAGTCCAATCCGGCGCAGTAAGCGCGGATCAGGCTGGTCTTTCCGATCCCGGCCTCGCCGTGCACGAGCACCAGCCGGCCACCGCCACGGTCCAAGACGTCCGTGGCCGCGGCGAGTTCGGATCTCGCGCCGGAGCGTTCCAGCAGACCCGGCTGATCCGTATCGACCATCCAGCCTCCCGCAGCCGATGCAACGCGGGGTTCTCCCCTGTCGGCGGCCCTTATCCGTTACTGCGGATTTGACAGTACCTCTGAATACCCCCACAAAGCCTCCTACCGCAGTAGTAGACTTCTGCCATGCCTCGTGGAAACCCATCGCGCAAGCTTGCGATCAGCGTCGAATCTGGTGTCGCCCGGCAGGTGGAGACGGCGGCCGCCGAGGATGGCGTGAGCGTGTCCGCCTGGATGACCGAGGCCGCGCGTCGAGCGCTACGGATCCGCGATGGCCTCGCCGCCGTGGCTGAGTGGGAACGGGAGCACGGCGAACTCACCGATGAGGAGATGGCCGCCGCCCGAGCACGGATCGCCGGAGCTTCGACGTCGCGCGCCTCGGCGTAAACCGCGGTGCATGCCGCATGAGCACCGTGTACGACGCCGCCGCCCTGATCGCGGCCGAATCGAACAACCGACGCATCTGGGCCGAACACCGAGCCCGCCTTGAGTTGGGGATCGAGCCGATCACCACGGCGCCAGTCGTTGCTCAGGTCAGCCGGTCACCACGCGAGGTCCAACTTCGGCGATTTCTTCGTGGCTGCCGGCTGGTCGCCCTTACTCCCGACGACGCGCATCAGATCGGCATACTCCTCGCCGCGACCGGCACTTCCGATGTCATCGATGCCCACGTAGCGCTTGTCGCCTCGGACGAGCGGGCCGACATCTGGACGTCCGATCCCGAGGACCTACGCAGCCTGGCGCGGCACACCGATCACCCGGCAGGGATCCAGCAGGTCTGACCACCTGGCGGGAGGTCGTCGGCTACTGCTGTTCCAGCTCGACCAGGAACTCGACCTGGCCGGAGTCCTCGACCTTGACGAACCCGAGGTTCGGCGCCTGGATGCCCCAGTCGGCGAAGGTGACGTCGATCGAACCGGAGGCCCGGACCGAGTCGCCGGCCCGCACGACCTCGATGGTGGCGGTCACGGGACGGGACGCACCGGCCAGTTCCAGGTTCCCGGTGGCCTTGACCTTGACCGCTTTGGCACCGATCTCGGGCAGCTCGACAGGCTTGGTCAGCGTGAAGGTCGCCGTGGGGTGCTCGTCGGTTTGCATCGCGTTCGAACGGAAGTAGGTGTCTCGTCGGTCCGTGTCGGTGGCTACCGAGGCGACATCCACCTCGATCTCAGCAGCGGTGAGCTCGTTGCCGGCGATCTCGATCGTGCCGCTCACCTTGTCGGTCCGGCCGACCACCGTGACGTCTTGTCCGTTGAGCACCTCATCCACCCGGTAGCCGGCCTCCGACCCGTCGGAGACCTCCCAGGTTCCGTCGTCGTCACTGGCCGCGCTCGCGCTCGGAGTGTCGGCCGCACTCGGCGATCCTGAGGCATCGGCACTGCCGGTTGGTGAGGCCGTCGGTGAACTGGTCACCGAGAGCGGCGGCGGCGCCGCGGATTGGGTCCGCGCATAGATGATCGGGCCGATGATCGCGGCCAGGATCACGACGACGACGCCGGACAGGACAGCGATCAGGATGCGCTTCTTCTTGGACGGGGGCACCGAAACTCCTCGGGGGTGGGCGACGGCTGGTCACCAGAGCGGGGAGGGAAGGGGGGTCTTCGTCCTCAATGGTTGATCGTTCATCTATTTACTTTTCACTCGACACCAACGGCTTGCCTTGTCCACCGGTTCCCCATGTGACGCACGCCACGGCGTCAGTTGTCACTCGTCGCTCGGCCACTCGCGACGGGACCCACTACATCAACCTTCATCTCGCCGATACACCGACGTAACGACCGCCTCCTACGTTCGACGTCAACCAAGCACCGATGCCGAGGCATCGAGAGGAACAGACCAGCACCAACGTCACCAGCCAGCCGAGAACGAGCCAGCCGAGAGTGAGGCGGAATGTTCGAGTACGTGGATCCGTTCGTCGGCTCCGGCGCGTCCGATCTGCCTTCTCCGCACGGGCTGGCCGCAACCTGGTGGTCGCCGAAACCCCAGATCGGCAACACCCACCCGAGCGCGACGTACCCCTTCGGGATGGTGTCGGCCGGTGCCTACTCGGGGGCCTATCCGACTGGCTACGGCCTGTACGAGCTGAACACCGAAGGCGTGCCACCGCGCATGTACGAGGAGCTGATCGCCTCCGGGTTCACCCACTTTCACCAATCAGGCACCGGGGCGATCCGCAAGTACTACAACTACTTCCGCGTGACGCCGATGCTGGAGCCGCTCGACGCCCTGGGCAGCACCTGGCAACTGCTCGACGAGGTCGCCGAGCCCGGCTACTACGCGGCCACGCTGTCCTCGGGGATCCGCTGCGAGGTGACCGTCGGCCCACGCAGCGCGGTGCACCGCTACACCTTTCCCGAGCATCACGACGCCCGGATCGTCATCGACCTGTCCCTCGGTGGCCTGCAGATCCCGTACGGCGCCACAGTCCCGCTGCGGGCATTGCTCGAGACGGTCGGACCGGGGGCGGCTCAGGCCGAGGTGGTGCTCGAGGGCGCACCCCTCGCGGTCCGGATGGAATGCGACAGCCCGGGCTTCCACCAACTGCTCTGGTACGACCGGCGGCTGGTCCCGGGCGGCACCCGGCTCGACTTCGACCGCATCCGACCCACCACATTGCGTCCGTTCGGCCTGATGTGGCGTGGTCCGACCCAAGCCGGCCAGGTCGTGGAGCTACGGTTCGGTTTCTCCCTCCGTGGTGTCGGGCAGGCGACCGAGAATCTCCGCACCGACTGCGGCACCGGGGCGTACCGCTTCGACGCCCGCCGGTCCGACACCGCCGCCGTCTGGCGAGAACATCTCGACACGGTCGCCGTCGACACCGGCTCCGACAGTCGGCGGAGAGTTTTCTCGACCGCGCTCTACCACTCGCTGATCAAGCCCTGCTTTGCCTCCGGCGAGAGCCCGTTCTGGCCGTCGGACGGGCCCTTCGTGTTCGACATCTGCACGATGTGGGACATCTACCGGACTCAGCTACCGCTGATCACCGCGCTCTTCCCGGAGCGCGCCGTCGAACTGGCCAACGCCTTGCTCAGCATCTGCGAGGAGGAGGGCAATCTCCCGATCGGCTATCGGATGGCCAAAGGGGCAGATCGGTTCTCTCGCCAGGGCAGCGCGCTCGCGCACACGTTCCTCGCCGATCTCTGTCAGCTGGGGATGCCTGGCATCGACTGGGAGTGGGCCCTCTGCCACCTCGATGCCGACCTCCGCCGGTCGTACGGCGAGGAGTACCTGCTGCACGGGATCACGCACCCGGTGACCCACACCTTGGATCTCTCCGTCGGCTATCGCAGCACCGCGGTGGTCGCCCGCCACCTCGGCGACAACCGGCATGCCGAACAGCTCGAAGCTCTGGCGACTCGCTGGGTGAATGCGTACGACCCGGCGACCGGACTCTTGGTCGACTCGACCTTCTACGAGGGCGGTCGCTGGAACTACTCCTTCCGTCTGCTGCCCGACATGGCGACCCGGATCGGGCTGGCCGGCGGGGATGAGCGCTTCGTGTCCTTGCTGGACGCGTTCTTCGGGTACGGCGCCGATCCGGTCAAGCCGCCCGGTGAGCGGCCCGGACTCGAGGAGCTGGCCGCAGGCTCGGCCCTCAACCGGTTCGAGGGACTCAACAACGAGCCGGACCTGGAAGCACCGTGGGCCTATCACTACGCCGGTCGGCCGGACCGGACCGCAGAAGTCGTGCACGCCGCAGTCAACAACCAGTTCGGTCTGGGTCGCGGCGGGCTTCCCGGCAACGACGACTCCGGCGGCCTCAGTTCCTGGTATGTGTGGGCCAGCCTCGGCCTGTTCCCGATCGCCGGCCAGAGCCGCTATCTGCTCAACGCCCCCTCCTTCTCCGAGGCACGGCTGACGATCGGCGGCCGAGATCTGGAGATCGAGACGATCGGCTTCGTCGAGCCCGAACCGGAGGGTCCGGCCTCCTACGTCCAGTCGGCGAGCTTTAACGGCCAGCCGCTGGCCCGGTCCTGGCTGTCCGCCCAAGAGCTGCACGCCGGTGGCCGGCTGGTCGTCACCCTCGGCCCCGAGCCCAGCGGCTGGGGTCACGACCACCGACCCGACGCCCTTCGATCCAACACCCGTCAAGCCAGCCCCGAGATGTTGTCCAGCACCGCCCTCTGAGTGGAGGTAACACCATGAAGCACCAGACCCCCCGTCGACTCGTCATCGTCGTCCGCGCCGACCCGGTGATCTGTGGTCACTCCGGTGAGGCACGCAACCTGGCGGAGGCCGCCCTGGCCCGCGGCTTCACCGAGGTGCGCATCATCAGCTGGCCGATCCCCAAGCTGATCGAGTCGGGCCTGCCGCTGAAGCCGTTGGACGGCATCGCGCCCTACAGCGACGGCATCATCGTCGAGCGGCCCGAGCCGGTCGGTGACTACAAGGTGCCCGACGGACGCTATCTCGCCGGCCTGACCGGACGTCTGGTCGAGCTCTTCACCGACGGCGTACCAACGCTGGCGATGTCGCTCTATCTCAGCCCGCACACGGTGGCAGTCACCGATGCCGTCCGCGCAGCCGAGGCGACCGGGCTGCCGGTGAATGTCACGACCATCGCCGAGGCCGTCGGTTCCGACATCACCAACGTGGTGCGCTCCTGCGTCGAGGAGAACCGCTTCGGCGCGGCCGCGCATGTGCTGTCGTCATACCTGAGCTCAGACGTACCGGTGGCCGTGTCGGAGTACACCCGGCAGTTGATCATCGAGTCGGCCGCCGCCATCGACGCCCGGCACGGCACCCGCTTCGCCATGCAGTGCGCCGAGCGGGTCGACATCTCCTATCCGGCGATCGACACCACCGAGTTCCTCGATCCCGACCCGATCGAGGTGGAGGCGACGCTCGCCCGGCGCGGACTGCGGACCGGCGAGTATGTGCTGTTCTTGTCCCGATTGGCGCGCGCCAAGGGAGTGGACGATCTGATCGACGGTTTCGCGGCCAGCCAGCAGTGCGCGGGCCTCCGACTGGTGATCGCCGGCAACGGTCCCGAGGCTCGCCTGCTGCAGGAGTACGCCGCTGATTCCCCAGCGGCAGACCGGATCAGCTTCCTCGACGATGTGACTGACGCCGAGCGGTCGCCGCTGATGGCCGGCTGCGCGGCGTTTGTGCTGCCGACCAAGCCGCGACCGGAGTTCACCGAGACCTTCGGTATCGCCCTGGTGGAGAA
>Ga0209793_1001728_pt1 | contig 12529 bp, 16 predicted proteins | sample EBPBio122009_DNA_FD_185863 | JGI IMG/M metagenome (GOLD analysis project Ga0209793, IMG submission 185863) | Wastewater treatment Type I Accumulibacter community from EBPR Bioreactor in Madison, WI, USA - Reactor 1_2/2/2009_ DNA (SPAdes) (version 2) | ecosystem: Engineered > Bioreactor > EBPR >... | reverse complement strand
GAGCGTTTTGTCGACCTGTCGAGCCACGGCCCCAACCGGATTTTCGGCATGGCGCGCAAGGGCCGCATCGCCGCCGGCTACGACGCCGACTTCACTATCGTCGACATGAAGCGGCGCGAAACCATCACCGACGCGCAGCAGGGCTCGAAGGCCGGCTGGACGCCGCATCACGGCCGCCAGGTGACGGGATGGCCGATGGGCACGATCGTGCGCGGCGTCAAGGTGATGTGGGACGGTGAAATCGTCGGTCCGGGGCAGGGGCGGCCGGTGGAATTTTCCGAATCGGGCGCGATGGCCTGATCCTATTCGCCGGCGAGGAAGAACATCCATTTGCCGTCCGGCGTGATCGCCGTGCGGTAGAATGTGTAGGCGCCGAAGCCGCGCATCTCGTCGAAATCGCCGGCGGTGACGACGCGGAACAGCTCGACCCGCTGCGGCAATGTGAGCTTGTCGAGCGGCATGGCGGAAAAATAGGGCCACATGTAGCGCTCGTCCGGCGTGCCGGCGTCGAGATGGACATAGCCGGCCTCGAGCACTTCCTCGAGGATGGCGAGGATTTCCTGGCCTTCGCCGTCGCCGGAACTGCCGATCAGAAAGCCGACCGGATCGCCCTTGACCTCGGCGAAATCGAGCCGCGTCGCGCCGGCGCCGGTTCCCAGCAGCGGGCGCAGCTTTTCCACGTCGCCGCTCCTGGTGGCCTCCAGAATGAGATTGCGCATGCGCTGCACCGGTTCGGGCAGCCTGGTGAAATCATAGAGGATTTCCGGCAGCGGACCGTCGGGCTCGACCACCGGGCGGGCCGGGTCGGCGCCCAGTTCGGCGTCGCCGGCGGGTTGCTGCTGTGCCGGTTCGGCGTCCTCGGCGCCGGCGCCGGGCGGCCGGATCGGATCGGGGATAGGCACCGCCGGCGGCGGCTCGGCCTCATCGCCGGCGGGTGGCGGAAGCGGCGTGCGCTGCACGTCCTCGTCTTCGGTCACCTTGGCCGCGCCGCTGTCGTCGGGCGCCAGCTCGCTCAACGCATGAGCATGCGTCGCCAGCGCAAGAACGCCGGCGACGAGCATCGACAAACGGAATGTGGGCGAACCGTGCGCCATGTCGTCTCCAGAACCGGTGCTTATTTTGACGGCGGCAAGCGGGCGGCGTCAATGGCGCCGCTGGTCTTCGGCGAAATCGCCATTGACGATTCGCTCCCGCATCCGGTCGATCAGCGCGACGGCGGCGTCTTCACCGAAATTGCGGACGAGTTCCTGGAACGCGGTCGATAGCGCGACCTCGGCGATCAGATCCGGTTCGATGCCGGCGGAAAGGCCCTCGGCCCACGCATCCGTCTGCATTTCCAGCGCGGAGAGGCGCTTCTCTTCGCGCACCAGTGCGTCGAGATCCGCCAGACCTTGTGTCATCGCCTTACCACCCATGCTTCGCCGCACCGTCGGACCGGTGCGATATGCTTAACGTCCCATAAAGATATCTAGCACGTTTGTAGTAGTCTGCACGTCGGCCATCCTCAATAAGTTAACAGAAGGTTAATTGCCGAAACGTATGGCGATATCGCGCGACAGAGCCTGCCCCTCGACGCGGTAGCGCTCGGCGGCGAGCCGCGCCGACTGGGTGCACGACGTGTAGGACGCGCCGAACGAGCGATAGCCGTTGTTGAAGGAGGAGACGTAGCGGGCGCGCATGGCCGGCTCCGGATTCTCGGCCGTCAGCAGCGCCTCCATCTCGTCGCGCCACTGATTGGTGCGGTCGCCGCACAGATTGCGCAGATAATGCAGCGAGCCAAGGATTTCGGACAGGCGCAACAGGCGGGTTTCAAACGGCGCCTCTGCGGCGCGCGCCGGCAGGGCGGCCAGCCCGACCGCAATCGTCAGTAAGAAGAGTGCCCCACGCGCCATGGACGCCTTGTCGTGCAAGATCTTGTCAGGCGCAAGGCAAGTCGGGCGACATGGTTCACCGCAATAGTTTACGCGCCACCGCAACCACGGACTGAAGCACCGGCAGCCGGTCCATCTCGGCCAGCCCGTACCAGCCGGCCTCGTCGGCGTCATCGTCGGCAACCGCCTCTCCGTCGAGATAAGCGCCGGCATAGACATGCAGGCGGAACGCCGGTTGCCCCGGTTCGCGTTCGGTGTCGACGATGGCGACCCTGGTCAGTTCGCCGGCGCACAGGCCGGTTTCTTCGAGCAACTCGCGCCGCGCCGCCTCTTCATGTCCCTCGCCGGGCTCGACCCTGCCGCCGGGAAAGGCGAAAAACCCTTTCGACGGGGCGCGGCCGCGCCTGACCAGCAGCACCTGGTCGCCCCGCACCAGCGCCACCGAGACGGCTGGCTTGAACAAACCGGCTGCGGTCATTTGAGCTGGACCTTCGGCGACGCGACGTGCTGAACGCGCGCTGTCCGGCGAACGCATCCTCGCTCCTTGCCCCTCCCCACAAGGAGGAGGGGAATGCGGAGGCGCCGCGGCTGGCTTTTGCAGAGCGGGGCAAGGGGCGAGGGAAACAAGCGCATCGTGCGAACTTAGATGTTCGCTGGACGATGGTCCATGGTTTCGACCGGAGCCGAAAACCCTTGACGTTGCATCCTGGGCGACCAATTTTCGCCCGATGTGTGGACGCTTTGCCCTGACCGCGACTTCGGAGGAACTGTCGGCCGCGTTTGCGGTGATCGACCCCGGCGCGTTTCCGCCGCGCTACAACATCGCGCCGACCCAGCCGGTGATGCTGGTGACCGCCGGGCCGCGGCGCGATCCGGGCTCCAACCTGCCCGATCGCCAGACCGTGCTGGTGCGCTGGGGGCTGATCCCCGGCTGGGCCCGGGATCCCAGGGATCTGCCGCTGCTGATCAATGCGCGGTCCGAGACGGCGGCCCAAAAGCCGGCGTTCCGCGCCGCGATGCGCCACCGCCGGGCGCTGCTGCCGGCGACCGGGTTTTACGAATGGAAGCGCGATGGCGCGAAAAAGAGCCAGCCATACCTGATCCGGCCGCGCGGCGGCGGGCTGGTGGCGTTCGGCGCGCTGATGGAAACCTATGCCGACGCCAACGGTTCGGAGATCGACACCGGCGCGATCCTCACCACCGCCGCCAATTCGGCGATCGCCGCGATCCACGACCGCATGCCGGTGGTGATCAAACCGGAGGATTTTGGGCGCTGGCTCGACTGCGTCAACAATGAGCCGCGCGACGTGGCGAACCTGATGCAGCCGGTGGAGTCGGATTTTTTCGAGGCGATCCCGATTTCCGACAAGGTCAACAAGGTCGCCAACTCAGGTCCCGACGTGCAGGACCCGGTTTCGCCTGGCGCCGGCGCGCCGCCGCCAAAGGCCGCGACCGGCAAGGCCAGATCCGCGCCGGGCGATCAGTTCAAGCTCTTGTAGGTCAGGCCGCGTGCGGCAGCCGGCCGGACGTCTTGCAGGGCTTACGCGTCGCGTAGATCAGGGCGGCGAGGATTGCCGCCGGACCGATGGCGCGATACTGGCTGGCCAGCGTTTGCTGTTGCTGGCGGATAACCTGTTTTTCGCTGCGAGCGCGTTGCATTGTCTCTGTCCCTTTGATGATCAGGTCTCGTTTGCCTGTGCTGGCGAAAATGCCGTCCGAATTGGACTGAAACATGGTCGGTTCGCGGGGCTTTCGTGACAATCTTTGGCATGCGCCATGATGGTTTACCAATTGCTAAAGCGCGGCGGTCCTGACGCGACGCGGGGCGGGCGATGCGGGCGGCGCGCAAGCGCTTGACGGAAGGGCTGGCGCGCGCGCATAAGAGCGGCCATGAAAACGATCTTCGCCATCTGCGGGATTTTTATTATCGACTAGCGCACCCGCTGGTCCGGCCGTTTTCGCCTCTTCTCGACAAAGACAGCAAACGCCCCGGCCAGCAGGTCGGGGAGAAGCCATGCCGTCGGACGGGTTCAAGGGGTTGCGCATCTACAACACGCTGACGCGGGCGAAGGAGGATTTTCGCCCGATCGACGCCGACAATGTGCGCATCTATGTCTGCGGCCCCACCGTCTACGACTACGCCCATATCGGCAACGCCCGCCCGGCGATCGTCTTCGACGTGATGTTCCGCCTGCTGCGCCATATCTATGGCGAGGACCATGTCGTCTATGTGCGCAACATCACCGACGTCGACGACAAGATCAACGCCCGCGCGCTGCGCGATTACGGCGCCGAGATCGCGGCGGGAACGCTCAGCCTCAACGACGCGATCCGGAAAGTCACCGAGCCGACCTACGACCAGTATCAGAAGGACGTGACCGCGCTCGGATGTCTCGCTCCGACGCATCAGCCGCGCGCCACCGAATTCGTGCTGCCGCGTAGCGATGGCCGCGCCGACATGCTGAGCTTGATTCAACGACTGATCGATCGCGGCTATGCCTATGTCGCGCAAGGCGAAGTCCTGTTCGACACCCAGGCGATGGCCGACTACGGGCAATTGTCGAAACGGCCGCTGGACGAGCAGATGGCCGGCGCCCGCATCGCGGTCGACCGCCACAAGCGCCATGCCTCGGACTTCGTGCTGTGGAAGCAGTCGTCGGATGACGAACCGGGCTGGCCGGCGGCGTTTTCGATGCTGGACGGCGCGCGCGTCGACATTCGCGGCCGGCCGGGCTGGCACATCGAATGCTCGGCGATGAGCGCCGCCTATCTGGGAAACGTCTTCGACATTCATGGCGGCGGGCTCGACCTGATCTTCCCGCACCACGAGAACGAGATCGCCCAGTCGCGCTGCGCCCACGGGACGGCGGCGATGGCCAATTACTGGATGCACAACGGCTTCCTCCAGGTGGAGGGCCGCAAGATGAGCAAATCCGAGGGCAATTTCGTCACCATCAACGAATTGCTGGAGACGGAAAAGTTTGGCGGCCGAAGCTGGCCGGGCGAGGTGCTGCGACTGGCGATGCTGATGACGCATTACCGCGAGCCGATCGATTTCAGCGTGCGCAAGCTTGAAGAGGCGGAAAACACGCTGCGCCGCTGGAAGCGGGCCGCCGACATGGCCGAGGGCGACGAGGTTGCGCCACCGGTCGAGGTGCTGGACGCGCTGGCCGACGATCTGGGAACCTATCAGTCGTTCCAGGCGATGAGCGATCTGGCCGGGCGCGCAGCGGCGGAGCCGAAGGCGGCGTTGCAATTGCGCGCGTCGCTGGCGTTTTTCGGTTTCGACATGGACGCCGGCGCGGTTGACGAAGCGGCGATCGCCGCGACCATCGCCGAGCGCCTGGCGCTGATCGCGGCAAAGGACTGGGCGTCGGCCGACAGGATCCGCGACGAATTGCTAGCGCAAGGAATACAGTTGAAGGACGGAAAAGACCCGGCGACCGGCGAGCGGGTGACGACATGGGAAGTGAAGCGGTGAGGGGAATTGGCAGAGATGGCGGCATGCTGGCGGGACAGCGCCCCCCTCTGTCCTGCCGGACATCTCCCCCGCAAGGGGGGAGATTGGCTGTCAACGCCGCTTTCGCCAATCGCCGACGTTTCGGAAATAGCGGCGTCGCCAAAGCCGCCAATCTCCCCCCTTGCGGGGGAGATGTCCGGCAGGACAGAGGGGGGCGCTGTCCCACAGCATATCTGACTGACATATTCAGATGGCGGAAGGTCAGACTTCATGCCGCATGAGCTTGTGCCGCCCAGAAATCGTCAAAACGCCAGGCGTATGCGCCGCGTCATGACCGACGCCGAGCTGAAGCTGTGGAACGAGGTGCGCGCCCACAGACTGATGGGCCTGGGCTTTCGTCGTCAGATGCCGATTGCCGGTTTCATCGTCGATTTCGCATGCCCGGACCATCGGCTGATCGTCGAACTGGACGGCTCGCAACATGGCGAAAACGCCGAGGCGGCGCGCGACGCGACGAGGCAGGCGAAGCTGGAGGCCGAAGGCTGGACGGTGCTGCGCTTCTGGAACGATGATGTGCTGAAAGATATTGACGGCGTGTGCAGTCATATCGTCGCTGTTGCCGGGCTGGCCGAGCCACCAAACGCGACGCCAACCCCACACAAGGAGCAACACCAATGATTGATCACACAGGTTGCGCGGTGTCCAACTGGGCTGCGTCGAAAGCGTTCTACGATGCGGCGATGGCGCCGCTGGGCGCAAGGCTTCTGATGGTGGTTCCGCCGGAATTCACCGGCGGCAAGAATGTCGGCGGTTACGGCCGCGACCGGCCGGTGTGGTGGCTGCATGAGGGCGGCGAGCCGGGACCGGGACGTCACATCGCGTTTTCGGCCCGAAATCGCGCCGAGGTTGACGCATTCCATGCCGCCGCGATGGCTGCGGGCGGGCGCGACAATGGCCCGCCGGGCCTGCGCGCGCACTACCATCCAAATTATTACGGCGCGTTCGTCTTCGATCCCGACGGCAACAATGTCGAGGCGGTATGCCATCTGCCGGAGGGCGCATGAGCCTCGACAACCGTCCGCAATATTCCGGCGGCTGCCAGTGCGGAGCGGTGCGCTTTCACCTCGATGGCGCGCTGGGCGACGCCTCGGTGTGCCATTGCCGGATGTGCCAGAAGGCGGCGGGCAATTTCTACCTGCCGCTGGTGTCGGTCGGCGCGGCAAAGCTGAGCTGGACGCGGGGGCAGCCCAAGCGCTTCCGGTCCTCGAGCGCGGCGCGGCGCGGCTTTTGCGCCCGATGCGGCACGCCACTGACCTATGAGGCGGCGGACGGGATCGCGCTGGCGATCGGCGCGTTCGATGCGCCCGAAGACCTAGCCCCGACGATCGCCTGGGGAGTGGAATCGAAACTGCCTTATGTCGACGATGTCGCCCGTCTTCCGCAAAAGCACACAATGGGCGATCTTGCGTCAGCGTCGTTTCTCGCAGACCTCAAATCCTTCCAGCACCCGGACTTTGACACCGAGAGCTGGCCACCGGAGCAACAGCCATGAGCGAACATTATCGGACCGGCGGGTGCCAGTGCGGGGCGGTCAGATTCCGCATCCACGGCGAACTGGGGCGCGCCTCGATCTGCCATTGCCGGATGTGCCAGAAGGCTTTTGGCGGTTTTTTTGGACCATTGGTCTCGGCGCCCAGGGACGGCGTCGAGTGGACGCGCGAGGAGCCGAGCTATTTCCAGTCCTCGGTCAATATCGACCGCGGCTTTTGCGCCCGCTGCGGCACGCCGCTGACCTATCGCCATCCCGAAGGCATCGAGATCGCCATCGGCGCCTTCGACGACCGCAGCGACCTGGCGCCGAAAATCCAGGTCAACGCCGGTTCGGCCATTCCGTGGGTGTTCGAAATTTTCGACGCGCCGAAACGCTCGCCCGATGAGGACGCGAAGCGCCAGCAGGAGCAGATCATCTCGTTCCAGCACCCCGACCACGACACGACCTTTTGGCCGACCCAGGGCATGAAGATCTGATGACCGACAACCGGCCGTCGACCCAGATGCCCAAATGGCTGATCTACGGCATCGCCGCCAAGATCGCCCTCGTCGTCCTCGTCACCGGCGCCGTGCTCTGGTACGCCGGCGTCTTCGGATCGTTTCCATGACCGCAAAAGAACGCATCTACCTCTTCGACACGACCTTGCGAGACGGCCAGCAGACGCCGGGCGTCGACTTTTCGGTCGAGGACAAGATCGCCATCGCGGCGATGCTGGACGAGTTCGGCATGGACTATGTCGAAGGCGGCTATCCCGGCGCCAATCCGACCGACACGGCGTTTTTCGACAGGAAGCGCACGGCGCGGTCGAAATTCGTCGCCTTCGGCATGACCAAGCGCGCCGGCGTGTCGGCCTCCAACGATCCGGGGCTGGCGGCGCTATTGCAGGCCAGGGCGGACGCCATCTGCTTCGTCGCCAAGAGCTGGGACTACCATGTGCGGGTGGCGCTGGGCTGCTCCAACGAGGAAAACCTCGCCGCGATCACCGATTCCGTCGCCGCCGCAACTGCGGCCGGGCGCGAGGCGATGGTCGATTGCGAGCATTTCTTCGACGGCTACAAGGCCAATCCGGACTATGCGCTGGCCTGCGCCCGGGCCGCCTGCGACGCCGGCGCGCGCTGGGTGGTGCTGTGCGACACCAATGGCGGAACGCAGCCGGCCGAGGTGCGCGAGATTGTCGGGCAGGTGATCGCAGCCGGCATTCCCGGCGACCGGCTGGGCATCCACGCCCATGACGACACGGGTCAGGCGGTGGCCAATTCGCTGGCCGCGGTCGAGGCCGGCGCGCGCCAGGTGCAGGGCACGCTGAACGGAATCGGCGAACGCTGCGGCAACGCCAACCTTGTCACCATCATTCCCACCTTGATGCTGAAGCCGGCCTTCGCCGGAAAGTTCCGGACCGGCGTGTCGAAGGAGGCGCTGGCCGGCATTGCGCGGCTGTCGCGCAATTTCGACGAACTGCTCAACCGTGCGCCCGACGCCCAGGCGCCCTATGTCGGCGCGTCGGCCTTCGCCACCAAGGCCGGCATTCACGCCTCGGCGCTGGTCAAGGAGCCGGCGACCTATGAACACGTGCCGCCCGAAAGCGTTGGCAACCGTCGCAAGGTGATGGTGTCGGACCAGGGCGGCAAGTCGAACTTTTTGGCCGAGCTGAAGCGGCGCGGCATTGCGGTGGACAGGAACGACAGCCGCCTCGACGCGCTGATCGCGCTGGTCAAGGAGCGCGAGGCGTCGGGCTACGCCTATGAGGGCGCGGACGCCTCGTTCGAGTTGCTGGCGCGCAAAATGCTGGGCGCGGTGCCGGATTTCTTCCGCATCGAGAGCTTTCGCTGCCTGGTGGAGCGCCGTTACGACGCGCGCGGCAACATCAGAACCGTCTCCGAGGCGGTGGTGAAACTGACCGTTGACGGCGAGGAGCGCATGTCGGTCGCCGAGGGCCACGGCCCGGTCAACGCGCTCGACATCGCGCTTCGAAAGGATCTGGGCAGATACCAGGACGAAATCGCCGACATGGCGCTGGTCGACTTCAAGGTGCGCATCCTGAACGGCGGCACCGAGGCGATCACCCGGGTGCTGATCGAAAGCCACGATTCCACCGGCGCGCGCTGGTGGACGGTGGGCGTGTCGGACAATGTCATCGACGCCTCGTTCCAGGCGCTGATGGACGCGATTGTCTACAAGCTGATGAAGAACAGAGAGATGGCCGGGCTGGTGGCGGCGGAGTAGGGACCGCCGACAACTGGTGCAGCTATTTCCGGGTCCAGGTTTCGGTCGACATCTTGCTTGCGCCCAGATGGGTCCACACGCCCTCCCAGCGGCCGTCCTTGCCGGTCATCAGGCCGACCCCGAGTTCCTCGTCGTCGGCATAGCCGTACGACAGGAAATTGTCGTCGCCGACAGCCGAGCCTTCCTGCTCGGTTCCGTCTTCAAACTTGTAGGTAAGTTCATAGACGTCTCCTGATTTCACGATCTGCAATTCGGCGCTGTAGGGCTGACCGTCGAGATCGACGCCCTTGACGTCATAATTGCCGGACGGATCGGCAAGCGCCGCAACTGTCGACCAGATCAGCAACGCAAAGACCTGAACAACCCGTTTCATGGCGATTCTCCCGCATGAGTGACGCCGCGACATTAGCCGTGCAGGACAAAGAGTAAATTGGTCACAAGTCGAGGTCCCCTCGGACTGATCCATGACTTTCTTTCAACTGTGCCATCAAAATTCTGCGATGGCCCGGCGGCCGGCTTCGGTCCATAAGCGGCGATGGCCGTCGAGACCGCACAGACCCAAAAGATCGCGCAGCAGGCGCCGACCGGCGACACGCTGGACGGGTTCCTGCTGGCGCTTGTGACCTATCTGATCTGGGGCGTGATGCCGCTCTACATGAAGCTGGTGGCGCATCTGCCGACGGTGGAGGTGATCGCCCACCGCGTCATCTGGTCGGTGCCGATCGCCTTTGCGGTGCTGCTTTGGCAGCGGCGGCTGGGCGACTTCAAGACCGCCATCAGGTCGCCGCGCACGGTGGCGCAGGCGGCGATCGCCGCCGCTTTCGTCTCGATCAACTGGGGCGTGTATGTGTGGGCGATCTCGGTCGACCGGACGCTGGAGACGGCGCTCGGCTACTACATCAACCCGCTGGTGACAGTGCTGGTCGGTGCGGCGGTGCTTGGCGAACGGATGAGCCGGGTGCAGATGATCGCGATCGGGCTGGCCGCCGCCGCCGTGGCGGTGCTGACCCTCGACGGCGGCGGATTGCCCTGGGTGTCGCTGGCGCTGGCAGGCTCGTGGGCGACCTATGCGTTCCTGAAGAAGACGCTGCCGGTCGGCCCGGCGCAGGGCTTTCTGCTCGAGGTGACGCTGCTGTCGGTTCCCGCGCTCGCCTACATCTTCTATGTCCAGTCGCACGGGACCGGGCACTTTTTCGACCGCGGCGGCGTCGAGGCGCTGCTGTTGATGGGCTGCGGCGTGGTCACCGCGGTGCCGCTGCTGCTCTACGCCAATGCCGCCAAGCGGCTGACCCTGACGACCATCGGGCTGATGCAGTATATCGCGCCAACCATCGTGTTCCTGATCGCGGTATTTGTGTTCAAGGAGCCGTTTTCGACGACGAAGCTGGTCGCCTTCGGACTGATCTGGGCGGGACTGGCGCTGTATGCCGGCTCGATCCTGCGCTCTCGCGCCCGGGCGAAGGCCGCCTGAGCTACATCCTGTCGATGACCGCCTGATCGCCGGCGTCCGCGCCGCTGACGCGCGCCAAGATGGCGGGAACCACGTCGTCGATGCGGTCGATGACCAGCGGCTGGACGAGATGGCCGGTGTGGACGAAACCTTCGGCCCGCATATGGTCGAGCAGCGCGATCATCGGATTCCAGAAGCCCGCGACATTGGCGAACACCATCGGCTTCTTGTGGTGGCCAAGCTGCCCCCAGGTCATGATCTCGACGATTTCCTCAACGGTGCCGATGCCGCCCGGCAGCGCCACGAAGGCGTCGGATTCCTCGAACATGCGGTGCTTGCGCTGGTGCATATTGTCGGTCACGACCAGTTCGTCGAGGCGTTGCAGCGCCGCCTCCGTCGCTTCCTTGTTCATCAGGAAGCGCGGGATGATGCCCATCACCCGCCCGCCGGCGTCGCGCGCGCCTTGCGCCACCGCGCCCATGACGCCGCGCGTGCCGCCGCCATAGACCAGCCGCAGTCCGGCGCCGGCGATGGCGCGGCCAAGCTGAAGGCCAGAGGCAACATAGATGTCGCTACGGCCAGGCGATGAACCGCAATAGACGCAAATCGACCGAATCTCTGCCATGCCGGCTAGGTGATCCGACGGGGTCGGCCGGTCAAGACGCCATGCGGCCTTTTTCTTGTCGTATTCCACGATTCACGATAGACCGGGCCAGATTGTCACGGGGAAGCGAGCATGGTGGGCGCTCAGATCAAGGCATTGTCGCTGCTGCTTGGCGGCGTGGCCGTCGCGGGAACCGCCGCCTATGTGTCGGGCGCGCTGGACCGCTTCATCAAGGCGCCGGCGCAGCAGGTCGCCGTCCAGACGAGCGACCCGGCGCCGCTGGTGGCCAAGCAACAGCCCGCCGCAACGGCGCCGCAGCCGGAAACAAAACCGCAGGTCATCGAACAGCCGGCCAAGGTGGAACCGCCGGCGGCGCAGCCCGAGCCAGCCGCGAAGGCGGCGGTCGTGGCGCCTTCCTTCGACATCGTGCGCGCCGAGCCCGACGGTTCGCTCGTGATCGCCGGCAAGGCGGCGCCTGGCTCGACGGTGGAGATCGTGTCCGGTTCGAAGGTGCTGGGGACCGCGACGGCGACGCCCGAAGGCGACTTTGCGGTGGTGCTGGACAACCCGCTGCCGCCGGGCGACTACCAGATCGTGCTGCGCGCCACCGGCGAGGACAAGATCGCGGCGATGTCGACCGAGACCGCGATTGTGTCGATCCCCGACCGCAAGGACGGTCAGGTGCTGGCGCTGGTCGAGCAGCCGGGCCAGCCGAGCCGGCTGATTACCCTGCCCGAGGCCAAGGCGCCGCAAGCTGCGCCGGCCGAACCTGCCGCGGCGCCGCAGCCGCAGGACGCCGCCGCAAAGCCGGACGCCGCCGACCAGCAGCCGGCGACGCAGGTTGCCGCGGCCCCCGCCGCCGAAAAGCCCGCGCCCGCCGAAGCGGCGGCGCCGGCCCAGCCGCCGGCGAAAGTTCTGGTCAAGGCGGTGGAAATCGAGGGCAACCGGGTGTTCGTGGCCGGCGTCGCGCCGGCGGGCGCCACGGTGCGCGTCTTTGCCAACGATATTTTGCTGGGCGAGGCGAAAGCGTCGCCGAGCGGCGAATTCCTGGTCGAAACGATCCGCGATCTTGCGGTCGGCGACTACATCGTGCGCGCCGACCTGATGGCCAAGAACGGCAGCGATGTGCTCGCCCGCGCCCAGGTTCCGTTCCGGCGGCTGGAAGGCGAGGCGGTCGCAGCCGCCGCGCCCGGCGTGGTGACGCCGGCGCCGGCCGCGCCGGCGGCGGGCGAATCGGCCGACCCCGCGAAGGCCAAGCCGGCCGCGGTCGCCAGCGACGCGGCGCCGGTCGCCGAGCCGCTTGAAGCAGTCAGCAACGGCGTCATCATCCGCCGCGGCGACACGCTGTGGCGCATTTCCAAGCGGGTCT
>Ga0209793_1001727_pt1 | contig 12550 bp, 8 predicted proteins | sample EBPBio122009_DNA_FD_185863 | JGI IMG/M metagenome (GOLD analysis project Ga0209793, IMG submission 185863) | Wastewater treatment Type I Accumulibacter community from EBPR Bioreactor in Madison, WI, USA - Reactor 1_2/2/2009_ DNA (SPAdes) (version 2) | ecosystem: Engineered > Bioreactor > EBPR >... | reverse complement strand
CGTTTGGCCTCGGCTTCGCGGGAAAAATTCTCGGGATTGAATTTTTCCGGCTCCGGACCCCACACGCCCGGGTCCCGATGCAGCATCAGCGTCAGCAAGGTGACAAACGTGTTCTTCTTCAGCTTGTATTTGCCGCCGATGATCTCGTCCTTGTAAGGATAGAGGCCGATCGCCGGCGCGGTCGGATAAAGCCGCAGCGATTCGTTGAGGATCTGCTGGACATAGGTCAGCTGGCTCACCTGTTGCGGCGTCGGCATGACGCCGATGTCGCGGCCCAACACCCGGTCGACCTCCTCATAGGCGCGCTCCAGTACGCCGGGATTGTTGACCAAGAAATAGAGCGTGAACGACATCAGGCCCGACGTCGTCTCGTGGCCGGCGATCAGGAAGGTGATGATCTGGTAGCGGATATTTTCGTCCGACAGGCTTTCGCCGGTCTGCTTGTCGACGCCCGACAGCATAAAGTTGAGCAGGTCTTTTTGCGCCTGCTCGACGCCGCCGCGCCGCCGCTCGCGGATGATGTCGTCGACCAGTTTCGACATGAACTGCACGTCGTCCTTCAACTGGTCGAGGCGCTTGCGCAGCACCACCTTCTCGAACGGCAGGCCCTTTTGCACCATGCAGGTTTCGAGCGTGCGCGTCAGCGCGTCGATGAAGGGATGGTAGTCGCGCCGGTAGAAGGAATTGAAGCGGTAGTCGAAACCGCAGACGCCGATCGTGTCGAGCGCCAGCGCCGTCATGTCGTGGACGACGTCGATCTCGTCGTCGGCGTTCAGCCGCTCCCATTTGGCGCAAAGCTGGCTGCCGATGTCGTACATCAGCGGCAGGTAGCCGGCGATGGCGCGCTGGGCGAAGGTCGGCAGCAGGATGTGATGCGCCTTGTCCCAGTTGGGCGCCTGGGTGTCGGCGGTGAACAACCCGTCGCCCGCAAGCGCCCGGATGCGGCGCAGCGGGCCGCGCACCGCCTTGTCGAACCGGCTTTCGTCGCAGATTTCAGCGACCATGTCGGCGCCGGAGACCACCACCAGCGGCGTCCCCATCATGTCGAGCCGGAAGATCGGCCCGAGTTCCCGCGTCAATTGCATCAGGCTTTGCAACGGCGCATCGGAATCCACCGTCAGCATATTGCCGACGATCGGCTTCTTCGGCGGCGTCGGGATGTATTCGATTGTCTGGCCTTCAGCCATGTAGGTCTGTCCTCCGGGGGTGCTATTTGGCCATCTGTCACATTAATCGCACGAAGCAAGTGAAAGGCAATGGCGGCTTGCCACAGCCGGACGACGCGGCGGCGCATTTGTCGCCGCGCCTCCATAAGTTGAATTTTCGCATCATAATTATTGCCACCAGTCTGGAATAGTTCCAGAATGCGTCGCAAATATCCGCCGAACCGGAGAACGCGATCGATGCGCCTCACCCGCCAGACCAATTACGCCGTGCGCATCCTGATGTATTGCGCCGCCAATGACGGCCGCCTGTCGCGCATCCCCGAAATCGCCTCCGCCTATTCGGTGTCGGAACTGTTCCTGTTCAAGATCCTGCAACCGCTGGTCGAGGCGAAGCTGGTCGAGACGGTGCGCGGCCGCAATGGCGGCGTCAAACTCGGCCGTCCGGCGACCGAGATCACGCTGTATGACGTCGTCAGCGTCACCGAGGACGGTTTTTCGATGGCCGAGTGTTTCGAGAGCGACGCCACCGAGTGCCCGCTTGTCGATTCCTGCGCCTTGAACGCGGCGCTGCGCAAGGCGCTGGGCGCCTTTTTCGAAGTGCTCGAGAGCTACACCATCGCTGATCTGACCAGCAACCGCGCCGGCCTGCGGTTCCTGCTCAACATCGGCGATGAAAAGGTCGTGGCTGCCGCGAACTGACGCGGCCGCCGCAACCGTCGAGCCGTCCCGGCCCCGGCAGCCTCAGCTCGCGGCCAGCAGGCTGGCATTGCCGCCGGCGGCTGTGGTGTCGACGCACACCGTGCGCTCATGCGCATAGGCTGCCGGATAGATCGTTTCCGACACGATCGGCACGATCGGTCCCGAGCGCGCGGCAAGAACCTGCCGGATCTGGCGCGCCGTTTCGCCAGCGCGCGCGTAGGCGACCACATCGACCCCGGTCGACGCCAGTTCCGACGGCAGCAGCGTGCCGTCGACCGCCTCGATCGGCAGGTTCGCCTTCAACAATGGCTGCAGCGCGGCGTTGGCGCCCAGCGCTACGGCGATCACCGAATTGCCGGCGGCCAGCGCCTGCACCGCCTGGGCGAGCAACGAATCGGCGTCGGGTCCCAGGCACAGCACGCGGCCGCGCGGGCTGAGCGCCAGCGTGTTGGCCTCGCCGGTCGGCCCCGGCAGGTCGACCGAGCCGTAGTCGAGCGCCGCGGCCGCCGCGATCGCGTCCGCCGCCTTGCCGCGCAGCAGCTTGCGCAGGGTCTCGACGCGGTCTGACCGGCGCGCCCAGCCCTGTGCGTCGGGAAAGGTTTTGGGCATCGACGCCGCAATGCCCTGCGCCGCCGCGCCGCTTGCCACCGCGGACTTGCGGAAGCGGCGCAGATAATGCGGGCCGCCGGCCTTGGGCCCGGTGCCCGACAGGCCTTCGCCGCCGAACGGCTGCGAGCCGACGACCGCGCCGATCTGATTGCGGTTTATGTAGATATTTCCGGCGTGGATGCGGTCGATCACATGCTGGACGCGCGCGTCGATGCGGGTGTGCAGGCCGAAGGTCAGCCCGTAGCCGCGCCCGTTGATGTCGCCGATCACCTTGTCGATGGCCTCCGGGCCGTAGGTGGCGACATGCAGGACCGGCCCGAAAATCTCGCGTTCGACATCGGCGATGCCGTTGATGCGCACGATCTGCGGAGCAACGAACAGGCCGGTCTCGGGCGCGGCGACGCGGGCGATTTCCTGGCCGCTGGTCCTGCGCATGTCGGCATAGGCGGAAATCTGGTCGAACGCCTCGCGGTCGATCACCGGGCCGACGTCGGAGGCGATGTCCCACGGGTCGCCGACCTTGAGTTCCTTGACTGCGCCTTCAAGCATGTGCAGCAGCTTCGGCGCGACATCGTCCTGGACGTAAAGCACCCTGAGCGCCGAGCAGCGCTGTCCGGCGCTCTGGAACGCCGAGGCCAGCACGTCGCGCACCGCCTGCTCCGGCAAGGCGGTCGAATCGACGATCATGGCGTTGAGCCCGCCGGTCTCGGCGATCAGCATGGCGTCCGGCGCCGCCGTCTCGGCCAGTTGCCGCTCGATCAGCCGCGCCACCTCGGTCGAGCCGGTGAAACAGACGCCGGCGATGCGCTTGTCAGCGGTCAGCGGCGCGCCGACCGACGGTCCGTCACCCGGCAGAAGATGCAGCGCGCCGGCCGGCACGCCGGCGCGGTGCAGCAGGTCGACGGCGCGCGCCGCGATCAGCGGCGTCTGCTCGGCCGGCTTGGCGACAACCGTATTGCCGGTGGCCAGCGCCGCCGCCACCTGGCCGGTGAAGATGGCGAGCGGAAAGTTCCACGGCGAGATGCAGGCGATGACGCCGCGCGCCGCCGTGCCCTGCTCGGCCTTCGCCGCCTCGGTGGCGTAGTAGCGCAGGAAATCGACCGCCTCGCGCACTTCGGCGACGCCGTCGGCCAGCGTCTTGCCGGCCTCGCGGGTGCACAGCGCAAAAAACTCGACGGCGTTCTTTTCGTAGAGGTCCGCGGCGCGGGCAAGGATTTCGGCGCGCTCGCCGACCGGCGTCGCCGCCCAGCCCGGCTGCGCCTTGGCCGCAAGCGTCACCGCCTTGGCGGCCGCGCCCAGTCCCGCCTCGAACACCGTGCCGACCACGTCGTCCGGCCGCGCCGGGTTGACGATGTCGCGCCCCTGTTTCAGTGCGCCGACACTGGCGCGCGCGGTCCAGCGGCCCGCCCCGCCAAAGGCGGCGCGCGCCTGGGTGACGCCGGCGAGCACCACCGGATCGGTGATGTCGCAGCCGCTGGAATTGCGGCGGCCGGCCCCAAAAATCGCCGCCGGCGCCGCGATATGGGGATTTTCGGCCGGCCCCTGCGTCGCCACCGTCTCGAACGGATCGCGGGCGATGGTCTCCGCGCTGACCTCCTCGTCGACGATCTGGTGCACGAAGGACGAGTTGGCGCCGTTTTCGAGCAGGCGGCGCACCAGATAGGCCAACAGGTCGGTATGCGCGCCCACCGGCGCATAGACGCGGCAGCGCGTTCCCTCGCTCGCCCGCACCGTCTCGTGCAGCGCATCGCCCATGCCGTGCAGGCGCTGGAACTCGAACGCCTTCTTGTCGTCGGCCATTTCGAGGATCGCGGCGACGGTATGGGCGTTGTGGGTGGCGAACTGCGGATAGATGCGGTCGGTCATCGACAGCAGCTTTTTGGCGCAAGCGATGTAGGAGACGTCGGTGTTGGCCTTGCGCGTGAACACCGGATAGCCGGTCAGGCCGAGCGTCTGCGCCCGCTTGATCTCGCTGTCCCAATAGGCGCCCTTGACCAGGCGGACCATGATGCGCCGGTCGTAACGCCCGGCGAGCGTGTAGAGCCAGTCGATCACATAGGGCGCGCGCGGGCCGTATGCCTGCACCACGACGCCGAATCCCTCCCAGCCCGCCAGTTCCGGCGTCGCCAGCACGCGCTCGATGACGTCGAGCGACAGGTCGAGTCGGTCGGCTTCCTCGGCGTCGATGTTGAGCCCCATGCGAGCCGCGCGCGCCGCCTTGCACAATGAGCGCAGCCGCTCTTCCATCACCGGCAGCATCGTCTCGCGCTGCGACTGTTCATAGCGCGGATGCAGCGCCGACAGCTTGACCGAAATGCCGGGGTTCTGACGGATATTGGTGCCGGTGGAGCCGGAATTCAGCGCCGAGATGGCATCGGCATAGGCGCGGTGATAGCGCAGCGCGTCGGCTTCGGTGCGCGCCGCTTCGCCCAGCATGTCGAACGAATAGAGATAGCCCTTGCGGGCGTAGGGCTTGCCGCGCCTCACCGCCTCGTCGATGTTTTCGCCGAGCACGAACTGCTCGCCCATCTCGCGCATCGCCGCGGCCACTGCGCGTCGGATGACGGGCTCGCCCAGCCGCCGCACCATGGTGCGCAGGATGCCTTCGACGCCGCCTTCACCATCCTCCAGAACCTTGCCGGTCAGCGCCAGCGCCCAGGTCGAGGCGTTGACGAAGATCGACGACGAGCCGCCGGCGTGTTCGGACCAGTCATGCGGCGCGATCTTGTCGCGGATCAGTTCGTCGACGGTCTGCGAATCGGGCACCCGCAAGAGCGCCTCGGCCAGGCACATCAACGCCACGCCCTCGCGGCTCGACAGGCCATATTCCGACAAAAACTCTTCCATCAGCCCGGGATTTGACGAGCCGCGCACCGCCTCGATCAGCCCGACGGCGCGTTTCGACATCGCCGCCCGCTGCTGTTCGGAGAGTTTTGCCGACGCGACCAGCGCGCGCAGCGCCTTGGCTTCATCGGACAGGGTGTGACGGCGGATGGCGGCGCGAAGCGAAGCGAGCGTTGGCATGGGAACCGGCTGTTGTTGGGACCTTTGGCGAATCTAGCACGGGCCGACAAAAATGCCGGTCCAAAAAGATTGACCCGGCAGCGCAGAACGCGGCAATAATCGCCCGCCCTCAGACCGGACGGACTTCGAAAATGGACGAAAAAGGCCAGCTGGACCGCATGGACCGTAATATCCTGTCCGCACTGGCCTCCGACGGGCGGATGTCGATGCCGACGCTGGCTGCAAAAGTCGGCCTGTCGAAGACGCCGGTGCAGGCGCGAGTGCGGCGGCTGGAGGATGCCGGCTTCATCCGCGGCTACCAGGCGGTGATCGACCGCGAGAAGATGGGCGAAGGCCATGTCGCCTTCGTGCAGGCGAAACTGTCCGACACCCGTTCCGACGCACTCGAGGCGTTCAACAAGGCGGTGCGGCAGATCCCCGAGATCGAGCAATGCCACATGATCGCGTCGAGTTTCGACTATCTGCTGAAAGTGCGCACCCGCGACATCGCCGCCTACCGCAAGATTCTCGGCGAACGGATTTCGGCCTTGCCGCACATCGCCCAGACCTCGACCTTCGTGGCGATGGAGACGGTGAAGGACCGCTGATCAGTCCAGCGTCTTCAAAAACGCGACCAGCGCCGATTTTTGCCGTTGCGACAGCGCCCCGCCATGACGGTCGAGCACCGCTTCGAGCGTGGCGACCTGGCCGGCATGCATGTAGGGCGGACGCGTGGCGACGCCGCGCAGCGACGGCGTCTTGAACGCGCCCTCGGACTGCGGCGGCGCGCCGGCCGCGACCGAACGCAGCGCGACGCACTGGCCAGGCGCGGCGTCGCTGAACCGGCCAAGGCAGTTGAACGGATCGGCCAGAACTTTTTCGACGCCGGCGGCGCGGCCGCGGTCCGGCGGCAAGCCGGGCGGCAGGGCGATCCCGACGTCATGAAACGAATCGTCGGTCAGGCGCGGCCCGCCATGGCAGGCGACACAGCCGGCGGCGCCGACAAACAGTTTTAGCCCGGCCTGTTCGGTCTCGCCCAGCGCCGCGTCGCCGCTCGGTTCGACGCCCTGCCCGAGCGCCTTGGCGAAGCGGTCGAAACGGGTTTCGGGATGGCGGATCGACCGCACGAAGGCGGCGAGCGCCTTGCCGAGATTGGCGAACACCCGGTCGATGCCGTCGCGCGCCTGCGGCGGCATCCGCGCCCAGGCGGCCACAAGCTGCGGCGAACCGCGCGGCCCGGCGTCGGGCGCAATCCCGGCGAGATCCGGCAGCGGACCAAAAATGCGCTCGTAACGGTCCTTCATCCGGGCGGCGACGAAATGCGCCAGGGCGGTGCGATTGCCGGCCTGTTCGCGGCTGTCCTCCAGCGGCGACAGCGCCTGCGCCCACAGACTGTCGGCGCGCCCGTCCCAGAACTGCCAAGGCGAATGGGCGACGCCGGCCAGCGGCATGGTGCGCCGGTCGGTCAGCCCGGCGGCGCGCCCGAGCGGCCGCCCGTCCTGGAACTGCCGGTCAGGATGATGGCACGTGGCGCACGAAATCCGCCCGTTGCCCGAGAGCCGGGGTTCAAAAAACAGCGTCGCGCCAAAGGCGGCGGCGGCGCGGCTGTCGACATAGCGGTTGGACGGATCGGCGGGCGGCGGACCGAGTCGGTCGATCGACAGCGCGGCGATCGCCTGCCGTTCGCTGTCGCTGAACTCGATCGCCGTCGCCGGCGCAAACGCCGCCAGCGCCAGCAGGAGCCCGCCGCATGCCACGCGCAAATGCCTCCGTTTCGCCAAGCCGCGCTCCCTGTTCACAACGCCCAGTTTGAGCCGCAGCCGCGCCGCCGGGTCAAGCGTCTCGCATTTTGCCCTTGTCGCCAGCGCCCAGCCGTGTAAGCCGACGCTTCGGATCGGAGGATTTTTGATGGCGGGACGAGCGGTCGCATCGATCGGCGAATGCATGCTGGAGCTTTCCGGCGCCGGCGATGGCGGCTGGGCGCTCAATTACGCCGGCGACACGTTCAACACGCTGTGGGCGATCCGCGCCCTCACCCCGGCCGATATCGCGACCGACTACGTCTCCGCCTTCGGCGACGACCCGTTCTCCGCCGGCCAGCTGGAGTTTTTCAGCAAGGCCGGCATCGGCCGCGCCAGCAGTCCGGTCATAGCCGGTGCGCGACCCGGCCTCTACGCCATCACGCTTTCCGGGGCCGAGCGTTCGTTCACCTATTGGCGCAACGACGCCGCCGCCCGCCAGCTTGCCGACGACCAGGCCGCGCTCGACAAAAGCCTGCAAAATCGGGCGCTTGTCTACTTTTCCGGAATCACTTTGGCAATTCTGACGCCGCAAAGCCGGGGGCGGCTCATGCTGGCGCTCGACCGGGCGCGGCAGTCGGGCGCGCGCATCGCCTTTGACCCGAACTATCGCCCACGGCTGTGGCCATCCGAGCAGGATGCGCGTTCCGCGATCGCCGATGCGCTGTCGCTGGTCGACATCGCGCTGCCGACCTTTCCCGACGAACAGGCGCTGTTTGGCGATTCAACGCCAGACGGCGTCGCCTACCGCTTGTCGGCGGCGGGCGTCGGCGAGATCGTCGTCAAGGACGGCGAAAACCCGGCGCTTGTCGTCGCCGGCGACGTCGAGCAGCAGGTTCCGGCGGTCTCGGTGACCGCTATCGACACCACCGGCGCCGGCGACAGTTATAACGGCGGCTACCTTGCCGCCCGTCTTGCCGGCTTCGAGCCGGTCGAGGCGGCGAAACGCGCCCACAAGGTGGCGGCGGCGACGGTCCAGGTGCGCGGCGCGCTGGCGCCGTTTGAGACGTTGCGCGGCGCGTTCACCCCAGCCTGAACCGGTACTCCGTCACCTGCCGGTATTGCTCGCCGGGCCGCAGCACCGCCTGCGGGAAATAGGGCCGGTTGGGCGAATCCGGCCAGCATTGCGCTTCAAGGCAAAAGCCGGCCCAGGCGCGATATTGCCGGCCGCCGAGCCCCGGCGCGTCGCGCCCCACCTTGTGGCCGGCGTAAAACTGCACCCCGGGTTCGGTCGTCCACATCTCCATCTCGACCCCGGACGACGCCCCTTGCGCCCAGGCCGCCTGTTTCAGCGGCCCGCGCCCAGCGGCGAGGCAGAAATTATGATCGTAGATCGCCTGCGCGCCGCCCTCCTCCAGCCGGATCGGCCGCGCCAGCCGGAAATCGAACATCCCGCCGTCGACCGGACGCACCTCGCCTGTCGGGATCCGGTCCTGGTCGACCGGCAGATAGGCGCCGGCGGCGATCATCAGTCGATGGTCGAGAATGTCGCCTGAGCCGCCATCGTCGAGATTGAAATAGGAGTGGTTGGTCAGGTTGCACAAAGTCGGCCGGTCGCAGGTCGCCGTCAGTTCGATCGACAGCGTCGCGGGCGGTTTCAGCCGGTAGGTGCACAAAATGTCGAGATTGCCGGGAAATCCCATCTCGCCATCGGGGTCTCGCAAGGCAAAGGCGACGAAATCGTCGCCGCGCGCCGCCAGCGACCAGACCCGCTTTGCCGTGGAGCGCGCGCCGCCGTGCAGCGTGTGTTTTCCGAGGAAATTCAGGTCCGACTGATAGCGGCGGCCGTCGATGACGAAGCGGCCGCCGGCGATGCGGTTGGCGTAGCGGCCGGCGATCGCCCCGAAATAGGGCGAAGCGGCGGGATAGTCGTCAAACCGGTCGAAACCGAGCACCAGCGGCGCGTCGTGGCCGTCGAGGCGCAGATCCTGCAGCGCCGCGCCCCATTGCATCGCGGTCGCGGTCAACCCGCCGCCGGCGATGCGACAACGGCGGACGGTCTCGCCGTCCGCCGTGGTTCCAAATGAGTCGCCGTCCATGGCGGCCGACAGCCTCAGGCGAGGCCGCCGATGCAGACATATTTGGTGTCGAGATAGTCCTCGATGCCCTGATGTCCGCCTTCCTTGCCGAGACCCGACTCCTTGGCGCCGCCGAACGGCGCCTCGACGGTGGTGATCAGGCCTTCATTGATGCCGACCATGCCGTATTTCAGCCCTTCCATCACCCGGATCGAGCGCGGCAGGTTCTGGGTATAGGCGTAGGCGGCGAGACCGAATTCGGTCGCATTGGCGAGCTTGATCGCCTCCTCTTCGGTCTTGAAGCGGAACATCGGCGCCAGCGGCCCGAAAATCTCCTCGCGCATGAACATCATCTCGGGCTTGGCGTCGGCGATCACGGTCGGCTCGAAGAACGAGCCGCCGAGCTTGTGGCGCTTGCCGCCGGTGACCACCCGGCCGCCCTTCTTCCTGGCGTCGGCGACGAATTCCTCGACCTTTTCGACCGCCTTTTCGTCGATCAGCGGTCCCTGCTGGGTGCCGGCGTCGAGACCGTTGCCGACCTTGAGCTTTTCGGCCGCAGCCGCAAATTTTTCGACGAATTTGTCGTAGACGCCGTCCTGCACGAAGAACCGGTTGGTGCACACGCAGGTCTGGCCAGAATTGCGGTATTTCGCCACCATCGCGCCTTCGACCGCCTTGTCGAGGTCGGCGTCATCGAAAACGATGAACGGCGCGTTGCCGCCGAGCTCCATCGACACTTTCTTGACCGTGGCGGCGCATTTTTCGATCAGCAGCTTGCCGATCTCGGTCGAGCCGGTAAAGGTCAGCTTGCGCACCAGCGGGTTGGCGCAGATCTCGTCGCCGATCTCGCCGGCGGAGCCGGTGACGATGTTGACGACGCCTTTCGGGAAGCCGGCTTCCTCGCACAGCGCGCCCCAGGCCAGGCCCGAATAGGGCGTCTGCGAGGCCGGCTTCACCACCACGGTGCAGCCCGCGGCCAGCGCCGGGCCGATCTTGCGCGCCAGCATCGAGGACGGGAAATTCCACGGCGTGATCGCCGCGATGACGCCGACCGGCTCCTTGGTCACGAGAATGCGGCGATCGGCCCACGGGCTCGGCACCGTGTCGCCATAGGTGCGGCGGCCTTCCTCGGCGAACCAGAGGATGTAGGCGGCCGAAATGCCGACCTCGCCCTTGGCCTCGGCCAGCGACTTGCCCTGCTCCATCGTCAGCAGTTCGGCCAGCGCGTCCTGGTTTTCCAGGATCAGGTCGTGCAGCTTGCGCAGCAGTTTCGAGCGCTCATTGGCGGTGGTCTTCTTCCAGCTCGCGAACGCCGTGTGCGCCGCTTCGATGGCGCGGCGCGTCTCCGCCTTGCCCGATTTCGGCACGGTTCCGATCTTCAGCGTCGTCGCCGGATTGGTGACGTCGATGGTCTTGCCGCTGTCGGACTGCACCCAGGCGCCATCGATCAGATTGGCTTCACGCAGGTAGTGACTGGTCTTCTTAAGCATCTTGCTCTCCCGCCGCGCTGAAATGGCGGCAAATTCTCAAAAAATCTCGTGCGGTGACGACAATCGGCCAACAGCCGGACGATCGGCCCGATCATGACGCCGGTCGGCACCTTCTAGACCGTTTCATGGCTAGATGGAAACACTCTGTGGGGTCATGGTTTGGGCCAAATCCGCCGGCTTTCCGCTCCACCGCGCCGGTGCGATCGGCTTGCCGGCGACAGCTGGCCCGGCGTCTCAGCCAAACACCAGATGCGCCACGGTCAGCCAGAACGAGGTGGTCACAACCGCCGCCGCCGTGCCGATGGTCTGGGCGTTCGACGCCAGCGCCTGGCCGACGCCGAACTGCACCGCGATCAGGTAGGAATTGACGCCCGCCGGCATCGCCGCCGCCGCCACAGCGACCTTCGCCGTCATCGGCGGCAGTCCGTAGAGCCAGGCCGCGCCGAGCGCGATCGCCGGCATCAGCATCAGTTTCAGCACGGCCAGCATGACGCCGCCCTTGATATTGCCGCCGACGCCGTATTTGCGCAGCCCCAGCCCCATGGCGAACAGCGCGATCGGTCCGGCGACATTGGCGAGCGCGTCGATCAGCCGGGCCGCAAGCCCCGGCAGCGGCGCGCCGATGGCGCGAAACGCCAGCCCGGCGGCGATGCCGATGATCAGCGGATTCCTCGCCAGCCGGCGCGCGAACGTCGCCAGCAGCTCCGACATCGACCGGGCCGGCCCGTCGCCCCTGCCCACCCATTCAAACAGCAGGATCGACGCCGCCATCATCAACGGCAGATGCACCGCCACCAGCACCGAGAGAATATCAAAGCCCCGCTGGCCGTAGACGCCGAGCATGAACGGCGTACCGAGCAGCACCAGGTTGGAAAAGGCGGCGGTGACCCCGCCGACGACGCCGGCGCGCGCGTCGCGGCCCATGCCGCGCGTCACCAGCAAATGGCCAGCCGTCCAGGTGACGATGACCGCGGAAAAATAGGCCGCCCACAGCGCCCAGGGGGCCGCGCCGGCAAAATCCGCGCCGTACATGGTGCGAAACAGCAGCAGCGGCAGCGCCACCGAAATGGCGAACTCGGCCACCGAATCGCCGATCTCCGGCCTGAGATAGCCGGTCAGGCCGCACAGATAGCCCGCCGCGACGAGGCCGAAGACGAACAGGATGGTTTCGACAAGCGGGGACATGATTTGCCAATAAGCGGTTTCCGGCCGCGTCGGAAGGATGGAATCCCGCCGGCGGTTCAATTTCGTGGCATGCTTCCGTTTCGCGTTGCGCCTGCCTATATCGGAGTTGAACAAGGGCGGCGCATGATACGAACTCTGATTTTCCTCGTCCTGCTGCTCGGCTCGGGCGCCGCGCAGGCCACCGAAGCCGGATGGGCGCTGCTGCGCGAGGGCGGCCATGTCGTGTTGCTGCGCCACGCCGCCGCGACTGCGGCCGCCGACCCCGACAATGTGACGGCCGACGACTGCGCCACCCAGCGGCCGCTGTCGGAACGCGGCCGCCAGCAGGCGCGCAAGATGGGCGCGCTGTTTTCGGCCCGCGCCGAGCGCACCGACAAGGTGATGACCAGCCGGTTCTGCCGTTGCGCCGAAACCGCCGCGCTGGCGTTCAGGTCGTCGCCGGTCGAACAGGTCGCGGCGCTCGACCCGCCGGCCGCCGACGAGGCCGCCCGCGCGAAGCAGCTGGACGAGATCAGAAAGATCATCGCCGGCTGGCAGGGGTCGGGCAATCTGGTGCTGGTGACGCATCTGGCCAATATCCA
>Ga0209793_1001722_pt1 | contig 12594 bp, 9 predicted proteins | sample EBPBio122009_DNA_FD_185863 | JGI IMG/M metagenome (GOLD analysis project Ga0209793, IMG submission 185863) | Wastewater treatment Type I Accumulibacter community from EBPR Bioreactor in Madison, WI, USA - Reactor 1_2/2/2009_ DNA (SPAdes) (version 2) | ecosystem: Engineered > Bioreactor > EBPR >... | reverse complement strand
CACCAACATCGGAAACCTCACCCTGGTGTGCAGCTTTCATCATCACCAGTTCGCCAAACACGGCTGGCAATGCCGGATCAACGCCGACGGACTCCCCGAGTGGATCCCACCCACATGGATCGACCCCCAACAACGGCCGATCCTGAACCACCGGATCACCATCAACAACTGGCATCCCCAAGACACCCTCGATCTCGACGGCGCGGATGAGCCCGACCCGCCGGATCCGCCAGAACCACCAGGACCACCGGACTCGTCACGCTGACCGAGACCACGACATGCGCCACGAGATCACCGAGGTGCCGTGAACACCCAGCGCATCAGGACACGCCGAGCAACCAGAACATGCCGAACCGCCGCAGCACCCACCGCTGCGGCGGTCAAAGGCACGCCTGGGTGATTGTCGCCCTTGGCCAACGACATCCGTGTACACCGGCGGTGTGGATCGGCTACCCCGGCGCGAAGATCGAGCCGGTCACTGTGACGTTCGGTTCGACCTATACCGCTGACAACCTCAAGTCAGCCATCGCGGCGCTACGCTGCGGCGGCTACAGGCACACCTGGATGGTTCCGGCGGCGGCCAAGCCGCACGGGGTGGCGTGCCATGCCGCACTCGGCCGAGGCAGACTGGCGCCGGCGCCGCAGCTCAGGTCCCGGCCAGTCTGCTCATGGCGCGGTAGGAGTTGGCGAAGACAGTGAGGACGGGGTTGGCCGCGCCGTTGGTCACATGCACGGAGGCATCGGTGACCCAGAGGTTGTCGTGGCCCCATACGCGGCACCACGGGTCGACGACCGATCGGCGTGGGTCGTCTCCCATTCGGCAGGTGCCTGCCTGGTGCTGCCCGGCGCTCGGCCCCGGTGCAGCACCCTCCAACAGCGCGGTCCTGGTAGCACCGGCGGTGACCAGCCACTCGTACGCCTTCGCCGCGATCACAGACTGAGCGGCCAAGTCGTTGGCGTGCACGGTCCCGCTCAACCGGGCCACCGGAACACCCAAGGCGTCGTACGTGTGCGGATCGACGCGAACGCGCGATTCGGCGCTCGTTACTTCCTGAATGGGCCCCATCACCCGGAGGACGCGACGCAGCAGCCGACGCATGCCCTGCTTGCTCGCCAGTCCCCAGCGAGGAATCATGCCCGCCTCGGTCAGCATCCGGTAGACGTTGGCCGGCAGTGGCACGAACTCGTCGACCAGGATGCCGCCGCCCACGATCCCGGGCATCTGATGCCGGAAGTCGTGGGTGGCGAGGCTGGGTCCTGGTCCGACGAGATCTTCCACCTCGTCGTCGAAGATGCCGACCGCTCCGCCGTACACATGGCCCTGAAGATGGCGGCCGACCTGATCGGCGCCGTTCCCGATGCCAGCAGGCTCGCCGTCATGAGCGCTGTTCAGGAGCAATCGGGCGGACTCGATCGCGCCACCGGCAACAACGAACTCCTTGGCGGCGACGCTGCGCCGCCAGACGCGACCGTCGGCCAGCCGGCCGACCAGCGCCACCTCCGACACCCGACCGCGATAGTCGACCACCAGTCGCTCGGCTCGGGTGTCGAGCAGGATCTCGGCTCGCCCGGTCGCGAACGCCCGTCGCAAGACCGTGTTGTGCGATCCGGCCTTGGCGTCGACGGGACAGGCGAATCCGACGCACATCCGGCAACCTGGGCAGCCCGCACGGCCATCCCGCTCCCGCGAGTTCACCAGCAGCGGAACCCGTACGGTGGTCCAGCCCAGCTTCTCGGCCGCCGCCCGCAGCAACTCGTGTCGAGGCCCGCTGCGGACCGGCGGCATCGGAAAGTGGCTCCGGCGAAACCGCTCCCCCAAGCGAGACCCGGAGACCCCCAGCTCCTGCTCGGCCTGGCTGTAGTACGGCTCCAGGTCGTCGTAGCTGATCGGCCAATCCGCCAGTGCGGAGCCGTCGGGCACCCCATAGATGCTGGCCATAGCAAAGTCGCGAGGCTCGAAACGCCACGCCTGAGCACCGTAGACCCGGGAGCCGCCGCCCGCAGTGACGGCATTGTTGTTCCAACCCGGCTCGTACGACCGCAGCCGGCGCTGGTCAGGCCCAACCTCGAGAACCCGCAGGTCGGCACCGTTCGTTGGTCCGGTCAGCGGAAGCAGACCCCAGTCCGAACGGGGGTTGCGGAGCTGGTCGATCGCAAGCTCGGCGGTCGCCGGCCAGCCGCCGGCCTCGACAACCAGGACGCGCCGGCCCGATCCGGCCAACAGGCAGGCAGCCACACCGCCGCCGGGACCCGAACCGATGACGATCGCGTCATAGCGATCGCGCAACTGCCCGACCTGCACCGTACGCGGCGGCGGCTCCGGCACGGGGATCTCCTGAGGCCAGCCGCCGGCGGGAGCCGGCGACCAGTCGACCATCCGCCAAGAAGCCGCATCGGCATTGCCGCCCTGGGCCGGGTCGCTGTAGTAGCCCGCACTGACGAGTTCGGCGAACCAGCGCCAGTCTTCACTGTCGACGATCGTGCTGTCGACGATCACCGCGGACAGCTCCGACCCCACTTCGAGCGCCGTCGTAGCGCAAGAGCTGATCAGCCGGTCGAGTCTCGACCGGAGATCGGGGCGTTCGCCCAGATAGCTCGCCAGGAACGCGAGCGCACCGGCCCTGCTAGCGGACGGGAAGTCGTCCGCCGGGATCACCAAATCGACCATCGCCTCCAACCACACAGTCTGGTCGCCGAAGCCATCGATGGTCGCCACTCTTCCTCTCTAGCATCAGGTCTGGCCGGATGGAAGTCACCCCTCGGCGCAGGGACTTTGGACCCAATCCACGGCGGCGAACACGTGCTAGCGTCCGGCGCAGCCGGTGAGAGGGGCGAACTGTGGGCAGTGCTCGGGCGTCACGTCGGCGATACTCGATCGGTATCGCGATGGACTGGCTGTTCTTCGTCTTCGCGGGTCTGGCCGCCATCTGGCTGGCGTACCTGAGTCTGACCGAGACGTTCGACCTCGGCTGGTGGGGCCTGCTGTTCGCGCTGGTCTTCTGGGGTCTCCTGGCCTACCTGGTGCTACCGCGATTGCACAGCATCTTGACCACCATCTACGTCCCCGACTATTTCATCGGACGAGCCCGCACCAGTGACGGCCTGCTGGGCGATCCGGTCAATCTGGCCCTGATGGGCACCGGCGAGCAGATCACCCAGGCGCTGGAGCAGGCGGGCTGGACCAAGGCCGACCCGATCACAGCGGCCTCGGCCTGGCGGATCGCCACCTCGACGGTACGTCGGCAAAGCTACCGTGAAGCTCCGGTGAGCCCGTTGCTGTTGTTCGGGCGGCAGCAGGACTTCGCGTACCAGCAGGAGGTCGACGGCAATCCGGCGCAGCGTCACCATGTGCGGTTCTGGGAGTGCCCGGAGGGCTGGCTGCTACCCGGCGGTCACCGCGTCGACTGGCTCGCCGCCGGCACCTTCGACACTGCGGTCGGCCTGTCGCTGTTCACTTTCCAGGTCACGCACCGCATCGACGCGAACACCGACATCGAGCGCGACTACATCGTGGAGACCGTGGTGGACGCCGATCCACGGGTGGTGGTCGATGTCATCAAGGGCTTCTCCAGCGGCTACCACGCACGTAACGGCGGCGGCGACACGATCCACACCGATGGCGATCTCCCGATCATCGACGTGCGCGCCCTCCCCCTCCGGGAAGAAGATGCACCGGTCCGGGAAGGGACGCCGCGATGACCGCGACACAAGGCAAGGTGCCCGAGAAGCGACCCGCCTTCGAGCCGGCTGCCGGCCTACTCAAGCCGACCGGCTACGACCCCCGGATGCCGCGGCCGGCCGCGACCGTCGCCGGCGCTGCCCTGGTGCTGTTGCGCACTCTCGGCGGGGTCATCGTGCTCGCCGGTATCGCGGCGGGCTGGGACGGGCTGCTGGCAGCCGTCGATTCCGCGGTGGAGGTGCTCACCCCTGGGCCCGACGATCGACGCACCGGTCTGGTCCTGGTCGTCGCCGTAGGGTCCGCTCTGCTGCTGTTCGAAGCGATGCTGGCGGTGTTGATCTTCAAGGGCTACAACTGGCCACGGGTCCTCGTGATGCTGGTCGCCACCTTCGACATCAGCACCACGTTCTTTGCTTGGTCGGCGCGAGGACAGGACATCTCGGTCCAGAACGCTCTGTTCTCGGTGGCGCTGGACATCCTGGTGCTGCTGGCGCTGTCCAGCCGCAGCGCCGCCGCATACGCCCGGCGCAACGAGCAACGCTCCTGATCGATGCGGGGATGGCCATTCTGTTCGGGGCTGTCGCTACCGTGCCGCGATGGGCGCCTTCGATGACCTCCTAGCCAACAACCGGGCCTACGCCGAGACCTTCGACCATCCAGGACTCGACAGTGCTGCGCACTCCGGCGTACTCATGATCACCTGCATGGACACCCGCATCCTGACCCACGAGATTCTCGGATTGACCTTCGGTGACGCCAACATCATCCGTACCCCAGGTGGCCGGGTCGCCAGGTCAACCGTCGCCGGGTGCATCGTGGCAGTCCAACTGCTGGGTGTACGTCGCATCATGGTCACCCAGCACAGCCGCTGCGCGATGGCCAGCGGCGATGACGCGGCGATCATCCAGCGGATCCGCGACACCAGCGGCGCCGATGCCTCCAAGATCCGCTTCGGCGCCTGCCCCGACCAACTCCGCACCATGCAGACCGATGTGGACCGGCTCCGCAAGAACCCGCTGGTCGCCGACCAAGCCACCATCGGCGGCTTCTTCTATGACGTCGACACCGGCCGGCTGACTCAGTGGATCAAATAGACGCTGGGATCAGGTGAGCGCGAGCTCCTTGTGAAGGATCTGGCGCGACCACGCACCACATCCTTCACAACCGGCAGTCGCGCTCGATCTCACGACCGCTCGCGACAGAATATGGTCGTGTTCAGCACCTGGAGTGTCCCCAAGCCGATGCCTGGCGTCCGCAGTCGATCGATCAATGCCGAGAACCCCACCGGTGCGATCGGTGCGGCGGCCCGTGCCGCCTCCCATCTCGGACCGGGCCGCAAAGGATCGGCGTACCTGCCGCTGCCTGCCGGGGAGACCCTGACATTGGCCCAGATCGACGGTCCGGGCGTCATCCGGCACATCTGGCTGACCGTTGCCGACAAGACCGAGGCCGGGCCGTTCGTGCTCCGCGATCTGGTGCTGCGGGCGTACTGGGACGGATCCGACTCGCCCTCGGTCGAGGTGCCGCTGGGCGACTTCTTCTGCAACGGCTTCGCCACTCGGACCCTGGTCACCTCAGCGCCGATCGTGGTCGCGCCCACCGGCGGCATGAACTGCTACTTCCCGATGCCCTTCCGGCATTCAGCGCTGATCACACTTGAGAATCAGCATGCTGGCGATCTGCCGCATATCTTCTTCCAGATCGACTACACCACCGGGGACGAACTGGCCGATGATGTCGGCTACTTCCACGCGCAGTGGCGCCGCTCCAATGCGACCACGGCACCCGGGGTCGACCACGTCATCCTGGACGACGTCGAAGGCTCGGGAACGTACGTCGGCAGCTACGTCGCCCTAGCCGCGCTGCAGCGCTACTGGTGGGGTGAGGGCGAGGTCAAGTTCTTCGTCGATGACGACGAGGATCTGCCGACGTTGTGCAGCACCGGGCTGGAGGACTACGCGGGTGGCGCGTGGGCTTTCCAGGACGAGCTCCGCGCCGACCCCGAGCCGCAGGTGCTGACCTTCAGCGCGCCGTACTGCGGCTATCCGTTCTACTCGGCGCGGGACACCACCAAGGCCTCACCGTTCGCCACCGCGACGCTGCCCATGCACGGCCTCTATCGCTGGCACCTACCCGATCCGATCTTCTTCCAGCGCCGGCTCAAGGTGACCGTGCAACAGATCGGCGCCTGGGATCACGACCTGTTCGAGCGAGTGGATGACATCTCCACGACCGCCTACTGGTATCAGACGCTTCCCCATCGACCCTTCCCCGCGCTGCCTCCAGCCCAGCAACGCTGGCCCCGCTGAGCAGCCTTCCCGGGACTCGATTGCCGGCCACGGCTACAGTCCGAGCATGCCCCAGACGGTGATCATCGGTGCCGGTGCGGCGGGACTGGCGACGGCTGCTCAGCTTCGGAAGCACGAACTGCCCTTCCGGCTGCTCGACGCCGGGCAGGAGATCGGCGAGTCCTGGCGAACTCGCTACGACAGCCTCACCCTGCACACCGTCCGGTCCTTGTCCGGTTTGCCGGGCATGGCCATCCCGAAGCAGTACGGCGACTGGGTGCGACGGGACGACCTGGTCGCCTACCTGCGGGCCTATGCAGCCGAGTTCGAACTGTTCCCCGAGTTCGGCGTCACGGCGACGGGGGTCGGGCGTGACTCGCGGGGCTGGCGGGTGACGACCTCCGCCGGTGAGATCGACGCTTCGGCGGTCGTGTTCGCGAGCGGCTACAGCCGCACCCCGTGGGTTCCCGACTGGCCGGAGCGCGACCTGTTCTCCGGAGCCGTCATGCATACCTCGGACTATCGCGAGCCGTCGCCCTACCGCGGGCAGCGCGTCCTGGTGGTCGGTTCGGGCAATTCCGCCGCCGATCTGGTCGTCGATCTTGCCGGCGTGGCTGACGAGGTGATCATGTCGGTGCGAACGCCGCCCACCATCGTCCGGCGCGCGTCGTTCGGCGTGCCCAGTCAACTGATCGGCATCAGCACCGCCAAGCTGCCGACGGTGGTGCTGAACCCGTTGCTGGGACTGACGCGCAGGCTCACCGTGCCGGACCTAGCGGGCCACGGGCTTCCCGCCCCGCGCGGCACAAGCTACAGCCAGTTCGTCCGCTCGCGGACCGTGCCGATCCTCGACACCGGATTCGTCGATGTCGTCCGCTCCGGCGGCGTCCGGATCGTCCCCGCCATGGCGGGATTCACCGATATCGGCGCCCGACTGGCCGACGGCAGCACGGTGGCGGTCGACACGATCATCGCTGCCACTGGATATCGGCCGGCACTGGAACCGCTGGTCGGCCACCTCGATGTCTTGGACGAACACGGTCTGCCACGGGCACGCGGCGGGCGGGCACTCCCCCATGCGCCGGGGTTGCACTTCGTCGGGATCACCGTCGAGCTGACCGGGCTGCTCCGCGAGATCGGAATCGAAGCACGCCGCGTCGCCCGCACCATCTCCGGTTCCAGCTAACGCACCTGGCGGGATTAATACGTGATGGGAATTTGTCTCTCAATCGAGCCGCCCCGGCGTGTCCCGGGCTCACAGGGCTGCGAGAGGCCGGTTTCCGTCACTTCCCCGGGTAGAACATCCACATGGTGATGCTCCGGCTGCCCGTCGTGGAGCCGTTCGACTGGCCGTTGACGCTGCGAATGATCGGGGCGCATGCGGTGCCTGGCGGTGAACGGCTGGATCCGGAGTCCCATACCTACACTCGGGTGCTGAACGGCACCTTCGGACCACTGGTGGTGACCATCCGGGCCTATCCCGGCCACCTGTCGGTCTGGCTCGACGGGGGTCTGGTCCCGGTCACAGATGACGACACAGTGGCGGTGACCGCGCAGGTCAGGCACTGGCTGGACCTCGATCTCGATCCCATGGACGCCATCACCAGATTCGCCGCCGACCCGATACTGGGTCCGCTCGTCCACATGCGGCCCGGTCTGCGCCGGATCCGCTACCCAGCCTCCTTCGAGGCAGTGGTGACCACGGTGCTCGGACAACAGGTCTCGCTCGCCGCAGCCCGCACCTTTGCCGGTCGGTTCGTGGCCGCGTACGGTCCTGCCGCTCCTCAGGAACTGAACGCCTTCCCGGGGCCGGAGCGGCTGTCCGATGCACCGGTCGCGCAGTTGCAGAGTGCCGTCGGGATCACCGGCGCCCGGGCACGCACCGTACGGGCCGTTGCGGAACTGTTCGCCGCGACCGGCGACTGGCCGGTTCCGCTGCCGGAGGCGGAATGGGACGACCGTGCCGCCCAGCTGCTCGCGGTGCCGGGCATCGGCCCATGGACGGTCAACTACCTGCGAATGCGCCTGTTCGGCGATCCGGATGCGATACCGATCGGCGACCTGGTGCTCCGCCGAGCGCTCGGCCTGGCCAAGGATCGTGATGTCCCGGCAGCGATGGAGTCCTGGCGTCCCGAGCGCGCGTACGCCACTTTCCAACTCTGGTCGTCCCAGAGCTGGTGAGTGCGTGATGGGTTCACAGTCATCGACTGCAGCTTGATCGGGTCAGCATCATCTGCCCAGGGACAACGGGTTACCGGCTCAATGACAAGGTGACCGTTGTTCCGTTGAGTGACCTGCTCCGCGTGGCGGAGATCGCCGAGTGAGTCCGGACGGATGAGCCTCAGGTGGCCCGAGCCAGGATCTCCGCGACCTCGTCGTCGGTCAACTCGATCGGGTTGCCCTTCATGCTGCTGGCCCGCTGGGCTGCGGCCACCACCTCGGCAGTGTCGGCGTCGGTCAATCCGTACGTCCGCAGTCCCGGGATCTGCAGGGCCGTGGTCAGCTCGGTCAGCCAGCCGGCCGCCGCCTCCGGCCGTGCGGTGGGATTGCCGGTCAGCAAGACGGCCAGGTCGGCGAACCGAGTGACAGCCGATCGGTCGCGCACTCGGCGCGCCGCGCGCAGATTGACCTTGATCGCGGGCGCCAGCACCGCCGCGCATACCGCGCCGTGCGGTGCGCCCAGCCGAGCACCGAGGGCGGCCGCGAATCCATGCACCGCGCCCAGACCCGCGTTCGCCAGGCACAGCCCGCCGAACAGGCTGGCGATCGCCAGATCCTCACGCACCGATGGATTGACCATGCCGTCTCGACGAGCCCGACGTAGGGAGCGGGCGGAGCGGACGATGCCGTCCCGGGCGAGCGCATCGGTGACCGGATTGGCTTTGCGGGACAGGAAAGGCTCGATCAGCTGAGCGAGCGCGTCCATGCCGCTGGCGGCGATGGTCGCCACCGGCACACCGAGCAGCAGATCCGGATCGACCACCGCGAGTCGCGGCAGCATCAGCGGGCTGCGCAGGCTGGCCTTCACCCCGTCGCCGGACAGCACGGAGTTGCGGGTGACCTCCGACCCGGTGCCGGCCGTGGTCGGGATCGCCACGCATGGCAGGCCGGGCGCGGTGATCGGCCGGCCCGCACCGATGACCTCCAAGTGCTCCAGCGGATCCGCCCCGCGGACAGCCAGCACGGCCACCGCCTTGGCCACGTCGATCGCACTGCCGCCGCCGAACCCCACGACCGCGTCGCACCCCGCAGCTGCAGCGACCCCGTCTCGGACGACCTGGATGCTGGGCTCGCCGGACACTGCATATCGAGTGACAACCAGTCCGCGCGTCTGGAGCCCGTCGACCAGGGCAGCGGCACGATCAGGCGAGCGGCCGGTGACCAGCAGCACTCGGCGGGTGCCCCAGCCGGCGAGGGCATCGGGCACCTCGGACAGCCGCCCACCACCGAATCGGACGTCGCCAGGGATCGCCAGCTCGAAACGGGTCACAACGCGACGATAGCCCCAGCGGTACGCAGATCGCGGGTGTCATGGCCTTCGTCGAACCACTCGAGGACACCGGCCAACAGCTCTGCCGCCTCCGCGGTCCGGCCCTGCTGTCGCCACAACCGCGCCAGGCTGGTAGCCGCACGCAACTGCCACCCGCGCGCCGACCGCTGCCTGGTGAGAACGAGGGCTCGGTTCAGCTCGCGTTCCGCGCTGTCCGGTTCACCCGACACCAGAAGCAGTTCGCCGTGCAACCGCAGCAACTCGGGCTCGCTCTGCCGCTCTCCGTCGCTTGCCACCGCGGCCAATCCCGCAGCGACGGCCGACCGTGCCTCCTCGACGTGGCCGGTGCTGAGGAAGGCGTCCGCCGCCACGCAGGCATGGAAGGTGCTGCCCAACCGGGCGAACCGCGCCCAGCCAGCAACTCCCGTACGCAGCCGCGCAAGCCCCGCCTCGACGTCGCCCAGCGTCGCGCCGGCCCAGCCACCGAGCACGGAACCGCCCGCCCGCCACAGATGGAGGTCATGCTCGACGCTGAGGTCTTCCAACTCGATCGCCAGCTCCGCCACCCGCGGGGCGTCTCCGCAGAGGGTGTGGATGACCGCCGCGTACCACAGTGCCCGCGCGACGTCGGCGGGGATCGCAAGCGTACGAGCGTCCGTCAGAGCCGCCGCGACATGACGGCGGGCCTGGTCGGGATGGCCGAGTTGCCAGAGCGCGATCGCGCCGAGCTGGTGGGCGGCGACAGCCGGCTGCTCACCGAGGACCAGCGCGAGCTCCGGGTCCGTCCGGCCAGGCGCAAGCTCGAGGATGCGCCGGGCGTGTTCCCACATGGCCGCGCAGTCACCGACTCGACTGCCGATATAGCACTGCAGAAGATGGGCGATGAGTCCCGCGGTGGGATCACGGGTGCGCTGAGCCAGACTCAGCACCTCGGCTGCGGCGTCCTCCCGTGCCTTGCCGTCGCCACGCACCATGGCGATGTTGTGCAGACCCAGCAAGGCCGTGACCTGCGCCGACACGTCTTCGTGGGCGACCGCCAGCTCCGACAGCCGGAGGCAGTCGACGATTGCGTCCGGCTCCCGCCATCCCCACACCGACGCCACTGCCACCACCGACGCGCGGCGCAGCTGCAATTCGAGCCGCTCCCGTCCGGGTCCACCAGGAACCTGCTCCAGCAGCGACAGTGCACGCCGGACAAGGTCATGCGCCTCGGGGTACGCGGCGCGGCTCATGGCGACCCGAGCCGCGGTGGTCAGCTCGGCCACCGCTTGCGGGTAGTCCCGGCCACGCTCATGATGGCCGGCCAACTCGGACGCGATCTCCTCGCTGCCGCCGCCATAGCCAGCAGTCAGACGGGCTCCGATGGCTCGATGCACCTGGACCCGGCGGGCCGGGCCGAGCAGGTCGTACAGCGCTTCCCGATACATCTGGTGGGTGAAGCGGCACCGACCGGTCACTGTGCCGTCCGGCCACTCAACGGGCTCCGAGGAGCGCAGCAGGGAGCCCTGGCGGGCGAGTGCCGCGCACCGCTCCTCCACCTCCACCTCCGTCAGCTGTCCGGTCAGGCCAGCACCCACCGACTCGATCGCGAACTCCTCCCCCACCGCTGCCGCGACGGCAAGGATCGCGCGATCAGCCTGATCGAGATCGTCGATCTGCCGCTGCAGCATCAGCCGCACCTCGTCAGGGACGCCGAGCGCGCCGAGCCGGCCAGCTGCTCGCACCACCTGGTCGTCCAGCACCAGCCGACCTTCGTCGTCAAGATGGCGGCCCTCCAGATGACGACAGAGAGCCACGACGAACAAGGGATTCCCCTCGGTCCGCTCGGCGATCTCGATGGCCAGTTCAGGGGTCACGGTCCGCGGGGAGTGCCAGTCGGCAAGGAAGGTGGCGACGTCCACCGCCGACCAGGGCTCCAGCCTGAGACGCTGGCACAGACCTCGGGTCCCCAGATCCTGGATCACCGAGCGGAGCCGGTGAGCCTTCGTCAACACCTCCGCCGGCCGGCAGCTACCGAGGAGCAGGACGTTTACTCGGCTCCGGCGTCGAGCCAGATAGCTGACCAGCTCGACGGTCGGGCGGTCGGCAAGGTGCAGATCCTCCAGCACCAGCAGCAGCGGGTACGCGGAACTCAGCTCGGTCAGCGCGATGTCGAGCTCGGCAAACATGCCTGGGCGTGAGAAGGAGCGCGGTAGTGCCTGCCATAGCTCGGCGCGAGATGCCTCGTCAAGCACTCCCGGCAGCTGCACCAGCCAACTCGAGGCGCAACGACCCAGCACCGCTATGACCTCGTCCCTGTGCGGACCGTGGCACATCGAGCTCAGTGCTTCGAGGATCGGCAGGTAGGGCTCATCCGCGTCAAACAGTTCGACGCACTGACCCCACCCGATCACCGGCGCCGGCCCTTGGTGACGCGTTTGGAGCCGAGTCACCCATTCCTCGAGGAGGGCGGTCTTGCCGCCGCCCGCCTCGGCCGTGACGATGCCCAGCTGCGCGCCGCCACCGCTGCGGGCCTGTTCCCACCAGTCGGTCAGGGCCGCCAGCTCGGCTGTCCGCCCGATGAACAATCGGCTGGCGGGGGTCACCCGATGCAGGGTATCCGGAAGCAAGTGACTGGATTTTGCACCTCGCGCCCGTCGGAAGGCCCGACACGCCGTGAGCAGCCGCGTTGAAAGTCAAATTCCCATCACGAAGAAGTCAGCGAGGGCGACCCAACTGGTCTCGTCTCCGCGTGAGGTACGCGATCTCGGCGGTGTTGCCGGCCAGCTCGATGGCCCGTTCGTAAGCGGCATGGGCAGCAGCTGAGCGACCGAGTCGGCGGAGCAGGTCCGCGCGGGTGGCGTGGTAGGCGTGATACTGGTCCAGCTCCAGTCCCTCGACCACCGCCAGCGCCACCTCCGGTCCGTCGAGCTCAGCGAGCGCGACGGACCGATTGAGCACCACGATGGGCGACGGGTCGATCGCCGCCAGCTGGTCATAGAGGGCGACGATCTGAGACCAGTCGGTGTCGCGGATGTCGCGGGCGGAGGTGTGTACGGCATTGATGGCGGCCAGGATCTGATAGCGCCCCGGGCGAGCGCGACCGGAGGAGACAGCAACCAGCCGCTCTCGGACCAGCGCCTGTCCTTCGGCAATCA
>Ga0209793_1001719_pt1 | contig 12605 bp, 11 predicted proteins | sample EBPBio122009_DNA_FD_185863 | JGI IMG/M metagenome (GOLD analysis project Ga0209793, IMG submission 185863) | Wastewater treatment Type I Accumulibacter community from EBPR Bioreactor in Madison, WI, USA - Reactor 1_2/2/2009_ DNA (SPAdes) (version 2) | ecosystem: Engineered > Bioreactor > EBPR >... | reverse complement strand
GCCAGTCCTACCGCATGCGCCAAGCCCGAACCCGCCACGGAGGTGAGCCCCTGACCAAGTGAAAAACCCGCAGAGGGTGGGGACTTTCACTTGGCCACCAGCGGGGACCTGAGCTTGGCCATTGACAGAGGTGAGGCAATGTCCCAAGTCGCTGACGGCGAGCCGGGTCAAGCTCTCCCCCGGCGACTCGCTGCGGCCGTCAAGCCGGGCAACTGCGCGGGACAGCAGGGCGTGATACTTGGCGTGCCGCCGCTGATCAGCCAGGGCGGCCAGCACCTCGCGAGTCGCGAGACCTCGGCGCAGGGCGGCGTCCCCCGCCACCACGAACGCCTTCTCGCCGGACATCGCCAGACACTGCACCAGGGCCTCGGCGATCGGCAGGGCCTCGGTGGTGACAATATCCGCGCCGACCGGAGCCGCGTGGACCACATGGTCCCGCCGAGCGCGGTAGCAGCCGCCCCTCCGGTACGTCAGATGCGCCGAGTCCAGCGGCAGCTCGAACAGCGGCAGGCCAGCAGCGGCGAGTGCTACGTGGTGACTGATCACCGCACGCCCGCCGTACCGTCCCTCCAGCGCGCGACCGAGACGTACGAGCCGATCGACAGGTGCCGGCGTCGGAGCGCCGAGGGCGAAGTAGCCGGCCGTGACCCGGGTCAGAGTGCCGCGGCGGACCATGCTCGCTACAGCTGCGGGCCCAAGCCCAGCCGCGGCCAACTCGACTTTCGTGCGCAGGCCGTACGGCGCCGCCTTGAACACCGCCGCCGCTGTCAGCTCATGGTCCATTCGGGAAGTATCCGGGCAGCTCCAGAGCCCTGCGACGTGCCCGAAGACTCCTGTGGAGGAGATGTCAAGCCCGGGTGGGTGTGGAAACGGCCCTCCACCGAGTGAGGCGCCTCCCATTGAGGCGAGAGGGCTCTCGATCAGACGTGAGCTGTCTCGCCCGCAAGAGAGGCGCCTCCCCCCACGGAAGGCACCTCCCCCCAAGGGAGGCGCCTCCCCCACGGAAGGCGCCTCCCCCACGGAAGGCGCCTCCCCACGGAAGGCGCCTCCCCCACGGAAGGCGCCTTCCCTACGGGAAGAGGTACGGCGGGCGCGGGCCGGGAATCACCCCGGGGTGCGACCCGAGAAATCTGGACCACGGCGAACGACGTCAGGGGCCGCCGCCCGGGCGGCTGATCGCCGTACCGGCCTGCCCGATCCCCGCCAGGCCCGACCTCCCGCCCGCGTCGTGGCCGGCGTGGGCTTCGTCGCGCTGGGCCCGGTTCACGGCCGACAGGATCGCCGCGAAGGAGGCCCGCACGATCGAGGCGTGCACCCCGACGCCCCACAGGACGCGGTCGCCGACGGCGCACTCGACGTACGACGCCGCCCGCGCGTCCCCGCCCGAGCTGAGCGCATGTTCGGAGTAGTCGAGCACCCGGACGTCGATGCCGTAGCCATGCAGCCCGTCGATGAACGCCGCGATCGGCCCGTTCCCGTGACCGTCCAGCGTCACCTCGCGGCCTCGGTCGGTGACCACCACCTCGACGTGATCGCGCCCGTCCGGGTCGGAGGTCGTCTTGGAGGAGACCGGCGCGAAGCGACCCCAGGCCGTTTCGCCGTTGCCGGTGCCGGGCAGGTATTCGTCGGCGAAGATGTCCCACATCTGCCGGGCGCCGACCTCGCCACCCTCGGCGTCGGTCTTGCGCTGCACGACGGCGCTCATCTCGATCTGCAACCGGCGCGGCAGGTCCATGCCGTATTCGGACTTCATCAGATAGGCCACGCCGCCCTTGCCGGACTGGCTGTTGACCCGGACCACGGCCTCATAGGACCGCCCCACATCGTGCGGGTCGATGGGCAGATAGGGCACGCCCCAGACGATCTCGTCGATCGCCTTTCCCTCCAGAGCGGCCCGGCGCTCCATGTCTTCGAAGCCCTTCTTGATGGCGTCCTGGTGGGATCCGGAAAACGCGGTGTAAACGAGGTCGCCGCCGTACGGGTGGCGTTCGGCAACGGGCAGTTGATTGCAGTGCTCGACGGTACGCCGGATCTCGTCGATGTCCGAGAAGTTGATCTGCGGGTCGATGCCCTGGCTGAACAGGTTGAGCCCCAACGTCACCAGGCAGACGTTGCCGGTGCGCTCGCCGTTGCCGAACAGGCAGCCCTCGATGCGGTCGGCGCCGGCCAGATAGCCCAGCTCGGCGGCGGCGACCCCGGTGCCGCGGTCGTTGTGCGGGTGCAGGCTCAGGATGACCGAGTCGCGCCGCGCCAAATGCCGGTGCATGTATTCGATCGAGTCGGCATAGACATTCGGCGTGGCCATCTCCACGGTCGCCGGCAGGTTGATGATGATCGGGGCGTCCGGGCGCGGGTCGATCTCCTCGATCACCGCGTTGCACACCGAGACGGCCGCGGCCAGCTCGGTGCCGGTGAACGATTCGGGACTGTATTCGTAGGTGATCTTGGTGTCCGGGATCTGCTGCTCCAGCTTGCGGCACAGCCGCGCGGCCTGGACGGCAATATCGGTGACCCCGTCGACGTCGGTGTGGAAGACGACCTCGCGCTGCAAAATGGACGTCGAATTGTAGAAATGCACAACCGCGGAGGCGGCGCCGGCGATGGCGTCATAGGTGCGCTCCACCAGGTGGTCCCGCGCCTGGGTCAGCACCTGAATGGTCACGTCGTCGGGAATGTGCCCGTCCTCGATCAGCAGCCGGGCGAAGTCGTAGTCGGTCTGGCTCGCCGAAGGAAACCCGATCTCGATCTCCTTGTAACCCATGCGCACCAGGAGCTGGAACATCCGCAGCTTGCGCTCGGCGTTCATCGGGTCGATCAGGGCCTGGTTGCCGTCGCGCAGGTCGACGGCGCACCACCGGGGGGCCTTGGTGATGACCTTGTCGGGCCAACTGCGGTCGGCCAGCTTGGTGGGGATGACCTCGTCGAACGGCCGGTACTTCGCGATCGGCATGCCGGAGGGCTGCTGATTGTTCTTCATCGTCTCGTGTTCTTCCTGCTCGTGCTGGGGATCGGGTCCAGGCCTGCCGGCTGCTGCATCATCTCAGGCGCGCAGCGGCGATCACCGCGACGAGGGCGGCCCGGTCGGTCAGGCCCCGTCGCGGCGGCGAAGAAGTCGCCCCGGCAGGGCGAGTCGGCGCGTCGCGGTAGAGAACACCTCGTCAGGGTAACCACCCGGGCGCCGATCGGTCCACGAGCCGGTCGGCGCGTCTCATCCGGGTGGCTCTTCCGCGAGCCTTGTCGGACCTGACCGGCAGAGTGTGCGCCATGACGACGTACTGCTCGATCCTGCCGCCCTACCTGCTTGACGCCGTCGCGGCCAACTGCGACGGCGAGGTGGCCGAGCGGGCCGCGCATACGCTGCGCGTGGAGATGGCGATGCGCACCCAGCGGGAGGTGCGCGCCGTCCGCACCGACCGGCCCGCCGGACCCTCGCGCCCACCCGGGGAGGGCGGCACACCGCCGGGGATCGTCCCGGTCGACCTGCTCGAGCGCATCGGCCGCGGGCAGGACCGCGCATTGCGGGCGGATCTGGACGAGACCGGGCGCCCCCGCCGTGCACCGCAGGCTCCCCCGACTCAGCCGCCGGTCGCGGCCACCCCGGCGCGCCGGATCCACGACGCCCAGCACCGGGCCGACCTGCCGGGCGCCCTGGTCCGCACCGAGGGCGCCGGTCCGGCCCGGGACGAATCGGCGAATGAGGCCTATGACGGGCTGGGCGCCACCTGGCGCCTGCTCAACGACGTCTACGGCCGCAACAGCCTCGACGGCCGCGGGTTGCCGCTGGTGGCGAGCGTGCACTTCCGGCGCGGCTATGACAACGCCTTCTGGAACGGCGATCAGATGGTGTTCGGCGACGGCGACGGGGAGATCTTCGCCAGCTTCACCGACTCGATCGACGTCATCGGCCACGAGTTGGCGCACGGGCTGACGCAATACACGGCGGGTCTGGTCTACCTGGCCCAGGCCGGGGCGCTCAACGAGTCGATCTCGGACGTGTTCGGGGTGCTCACGGAGCAATACCTCGCGGGTCAGAGCGCCGAGGAGGCCACCTGGTTGGTGGGCGCTGGGCTGTTCACCCCGCAGGTGCGGGGGGTGGCGCTGCGGTCGATGAAGGCGCCCGGCACGGCGTACGACGACCCGCGCCTGGGCAAGGACCCGCAACCGGCGCACCTGCGCGACTACCAGGACCTGCCGCACGACGACTCCGGCGACAACGGCGGCGTGCACATCAATTCCGGCATCCCCAACCACGCCTTCTACCTGGTGGCTACGCGGTTGGGCGGGCCGGCATGGGAGCGGGCGGGGCAGATCTGGTACGACACGCTCGTCGCGGGCCGCCTGCCGAAGGACGCCGACTTCGCCCGTTTCGCGGCGGGCACGATCGACGCGGCCACGGCCCGCTACGGCCTCGGGTCGGTGGTCGACGCCGTGCGCGAGGCGTGGGCCGCCGTCGGGGTGCGTCCCGCAGCCCGTTAACCGTCGGGCACCGGGACTGATCGTCCGCCGCCCCGACCCGATGGCAGCCCGTCCGAGCGGGTGTTACCTTCCAGGAGGTCATGCGCCACCCGTCGGCGCCCCGGGCGCAGCCGCCGCCCGGGCAGGACCACCACCAGTCAGGGGAGACCACAAATGAACGCACTATCTGCAGGCCAGGGCCTTAACCGTGGGGAGAGCCTGACGTCCTCCACCGGCAAGTTCGTCCTCGCCCTTCAGGACGACGGCAACCTCGTCCTGCAGCAGGGCAGCGATGTCGTCTGGGCGAGCGGCACCAACGGCCAGGGCGTCGACCGGCTCAGCGTCCAGGACGACGGCAACGTCGTGCTCTACGCCGGCGGTGAGGCCAAGTGGTCCACCGGCACCAATGGCAGCTCCGGCGTCCGCTTCGAGCTGCAGGACGACCGCAACGTGGTCGTCTACGGCGGCGACGGCACGGCGCTGTGGTCCACCGGCACGAACACCGCCGACGGCGACGCACCGGCCGCCGAGCCGGCGGTCGCCGAGGCCCCCGCTGCGGCTCCGGCCGCGCCCGCGCAGCAGACCTACACCGTCCAGAGCGGGGACACGCTGTGGGCGATCGCCGAGCGCTACTACGGCGACGGCAACCAATACATGAAGATCGCCAGCGCCAACAGCATCGCCAACCCGGACCTCATCAACCCCGGTCAGGTGCTCGTCATCCCGTGACGCTCGGGTGAGCGGTCAGGATTCTCCGATGCGGTCGGGCCCCTCGCCGAGGGGTTCGGCCGCTTCGGCGTACCGGACCCGCAGCCGCTCCCGCACCTGGTCCGGGCTCATCGCGGTGCGGCGCCGCTGATCCCGAGCCAGCAGCACGCCCCCGGCGGCCACCCCCGCCAGCCCGGCCACCCCGAGCGCCCGCAGGGCGAAGATCAGCCGTTTGCCGCGGGCGCTGCGCGGGTCGCGTTCGATCACGCCGCTCAGCGTACGACGTGCCGCACCGGGGCCCCCGCGCCGTTTGTCACACTGGGCAGATGCCCGCCCGCGACGTTTCGATCCCCCTGCACCAGGCGGTGGAGGTCACCCGTACCGGCGACATCTGGATCTTCCGTGGCCGCAGCGTGGCCGACCGGGCCATCCGGGTCGCGACGAACGCGCCGGTCAACCACGTCGGCATGGCGGTGGTGCTCGACGACCTGCCGCCGCTGATGTGGCACGCCGAGCTGGGCAAGGGCCTGTACGACGTGTGGGCCGGCACCCATCAGCGCGGGGTTCAGCTGCACGATCTCGGGGCGGCCGTGGACCAGTGGACCACCCGCTACGCCCAGCGTGCCTGGCTGCGGCAGCTCTCCCCCGACGTCTCCCGGGCCCAGGAGGACGACCTCCTGCGGGTCATCGCCCGATGGGACGGCACCCCGTTCCCCTCGACCGCGCAGCTCGCCGGCCGATGGCTGCGCGGGCGCGCCGGCCGCCTCGCCGATCCCCGGCGGTGGCGACTGCCGGGGCGCCTGGGCGGGCCGCGGGACGAGCTCGAGCCGGCACCGATGCCCGCCCGGGCGGCCTACTGCGCGGAGGTCGTGGCGCTCACCTACGAGGCGATGGGCTTGCTGGACAACGGAATGCCGTCCAGCTTCTACGATCCCGGGCTGTTCTGGAGCGGCGACGAGCTCCGGTTGGCCGGCGGCTTCCACCTGGGCGACGAGATCGCGGTGCGCGACTGACCGGCGAATCCGGCTCTGCGACTTTTGCCTTCGACCTCACTCTGGTCCGCTTCACGCCGATCAGTCTCCCGAGTGATGTCGGGGTGGAGGAGAGGGGACCGCGGGTGGCCGGGCCGGGTCTGTTGAGCACGACACCCGGGGCGCCGCACGTCCTGGTGGCCGGATCGGTGAACTCCCTGGCCCGGATCGTCGCGCAGCGGCTGGTCGATGCCCTCGCCTTCCGCCTCAAGGATGAATGGGTCTCCGCGGCGCATGTGGCCATGTCCGGCGGTGTGCTCACCGAGGCGGTCATCGAGTCCGTGGCGGACTCCCTCGCCAAACACCGGGTCGACTGGGACAAGGTGCACATCTGGTGGACCGACGAGCGCTATCTGCCCGACGGCTCGGGCGCTCGCTTCGACACGCGCGCCCGGTCCGCCGGGTTGGCCCGGATCGGCATCCCGGCCGAACGGATCCATCCGGTGCCGGGGCCGGCCCGCCCCGAGGACGAGTCGCCGGATGAGGCGGCCCGCGAGTACGGGGCCCTGCTGCGCAAATACGCCCCGCACGGTCGGCAGGCCCCGATGTTCGACCTGGTCCTGCTGGAAGTCGCCGGCGACGGCGCAGTGGCCTCCCTCGAGCCCGGTCGGGCGGTGCTGCGCAGTTCCGATTCCGTCGTGCCGATCTTCGACGCCGAGCCCCCCGCCCCGCTGCGGGTCGCCATGAGCCTGTCGACCCTGGCAGGGTCGGCGCGGGTGTGGCTGCTGGGGATGGGTGCGGACCGCGCGGACGCCGTACGTCGTGCGCTGGTGGCCGGACCCGACGCGGCGAGCCTGCCGGCGGCCCGTGCCCGCGGAATCCTCGAGACGCTGTGGTGGCTCGACCAGCACGCCGCGCGCTATGTGCCCCGCGGCGACGCGACCACGCTGGCCGACGCCGACGCCGACGCCGACGCCGACGCCGACGGCGGGTGACCATTCGCCGGCGACCGCTCGGCGGCTGACCGCTCGGTGCCTGACCGCTCGGCGCACCCCTCTCCCTACCACGGTATGAGAAGAGCCGCGACGAGCGGCTGTCAGGTGTGTCGGCTGGGCAACATGCCGACCATCCGGTAGAAAAGACCCACTAGCCGACGAGGAGGTGGGCGTGGCGCGTCCCGATGCCCGCAAGCCGGTGGGGACCGCCCCGGCCGGGTCGCAGACCTTGCTGCAGACGACAGCCCTCACCAAGGAGTTCAGCGGGTTCACGGCCGTCAACGCGGTGGACCTGGCGGTGCGCGAGGGCACGATCCACGCGCTGGTCGGCCCCAATGGCGCCGGCAAGACCACGCTGTTCAACCTGCTGTCCGGCTTCCTGCACCCGACGTCCGGAACCATCAATTACGCGGGGACGGACATCACCGGCAAACCTCCCGAGCAGATCGCCCACCTCGGAGTGGCCCGGTCCTTCCAGATCACCAGCCTCTTCGACCAGATGAGCCTGCGCGAACACGTCGAACTGGCGTTGGCCTCCCCGACCGGGATGGGCCGCCAATGGTGGTCGCCGAGCCGGAAGCTCGCCGTGTTCGCCCCCCGGGCGATGGAACTGCTCGAGCAGGTCGGCCTCGCCCCCCAGGCCGCCGTGTTGGCGGGGGCGCTGCCCTACGGCCAGAAGCGGGCCTTGGAACTGGCCATCGCCCTGGCCCTGGAACCGCGGCTGCTGCTGCTCGACGAGCCCACCGCCGGCATGGGCATCGAGGACATCGACCGCACGATCGCCCTGGTCAAGCAGATCGCCGCCGGTCGCACGGTGGTCTTCGTCGACCACAACATGCACGTCGTGGGTTCCTTGGCGGACACGGTCACGGTGCTGCAGGCCGGCAAGATCCTCGCCGAAGGCCCCTACGACCAGGTCCGCAATGACGAGCGGGTCGTCACCGCCTATCTGGGGAGTGCCGATGTCGGCCACTGAGTCCACCGCCGACCCCTCGAGCGCCGCAGGCGTGGCGACCAGCGGTCGACGGGTGCTGGAGATCGAGTCGCTGTCGGCCCGTTACGGGGAGGCCCGCGTCCTGCATGACGTCTCGCTGGACGTCGGCAACGGCGAGGTGGTCACGCTGGTCGGCCGCAACGGCGCCGGTAAGACCACCCTGCTGCGGTCGGTGATGGGACTGCACCATCACCTGCACGGCCAGATCCGCCTCGACGGCGCCGACATCGTCAAGCTGCCCGCGCATGCCCGGGCGCGACGCGGCATCGGCTGGGTACCCGATAATCGCGGCATCTACGCCAGCCTGTCGGTCGAGGAGAATCTCGTCCTGCCGCCGAAGGTCCACGAGGACGCCTGGAGCCTGGATCGGATCTACGACTTCTTCCCCGTGCTCAAGGAACGGCGCGCCTTCCCGGGCACCAAGCTGTCCGGCGGCGAGCAGCAGATGCTCGCGATCGCCCGAGTGCTGCGCAGCGGTTCGCGGCTGCTGCTGCTGGATGAGCCCAGCGAGGGGCTCGCGCCGGTCATCGTCGCCCGGATCGGCGAGATCATCCGCGAGATCAAGGCCCACGGTGTCGCGGTCCTGCTGGTCGAGCAGAACGTCAAGTTTGCTGCCACGGTCGCCGACCGGCACTACCTGCTCGCCCAGGGCAAGGTCGTGGAGCACCTCGGCAACGACGAGTTCCGCCGTCGAGAACGCGAATTGCTCACGTATCTCGGCATGTGACCACCCGGGCGCGACCCGGCCCACGACGTACGACCCGCACCAACCGCTTCACCCACACCGCACCGCTTCGCACCGCAACGAGGAGAGACCGATGCGCCGCCGCCACCTCACCGCCATCGCCCTGACCAGTTCCGCTTCGCTCGCCCTGGCCGCCTGTGGCGGCGGTGCCGGCGGACCGCAGGCCGGCGGCTCGAGCAAGCTCACCGACGACAAGATCGTGATCGGCCTCATCAACGACCAATCCGGGGTCTACAAGGACGTCTCCGGGCCCAACTCTGGCATCGCCATTCAGATGGCCATCGACGACTACAAGGCCAAGTACGGCGACAAGGCCGTCGCCAAGACCATCGAACTGGTCCAGGCCGACCACCAGAACAAGCCCGACGTGGCGAACACGAAGAGCCAGGAAATGTATGACCGGCAGAATGCCGACGTCATCCTCGACGTGCCCAACTCCGCGGCCGCCATCGCCATCGCGACCCAGGCGAAGAACAAGAAGAAGCTCTACATCAACATCAGCGCGGGATCGACGACGTTGTCCGGCGAGAACTGCAACAAATATATGTTCCACTACGCCTACGACACGGCGATGCTCGCCAAGGTTTCCGCCAAGGGGATCGTCGACGCCGGCAGCAAGAGCTGGAACATCGTCTACCCCGATTACGCCTTCGGGCAGGACATGAACAAGTCCTTCGCGGCCGAGGTGAAGGCCAACGGCGGCACCGTCGGGCAGTCGATCGCGACGCCGTTCCCCAGCGACAACTTCGCCACGTTCATCACCAAGGCCGGTGAGGGCAACCCGCAAGTTGTGGCGTCCATGCACGCCGGCGGCGATCTCATCAACTTCGTCAAGCAGTTCAACCAGTCCGCGCTCAAGGGCAAGACCCAATTGGCTGTAGGGCTCATGTTCATCACCGACATCCACGCGTTGGGCGTCGAGCAGTTCGCGGGCACCCAGTTCACGGACGCCTGGTACTGGAACTTCGACGACCAGAACCGGCAGTGGGCGGACAAGTTCAAGGCGAAGGCGAATGTGCGCCCGTCGTTCGCCAACGCCGCCAACTACTCCGCGGCCATGCAATACCTGGAGGCGGTGCAGGAAACCGGCACCGACAACGCCGACGAGATCGTCAAGAACCTCGAGGGCAAGAAGATCAACGATATGTTCGTCCGCAACGGGGAGATCCGCAAGGCGGACCACAAGGTCATCAAGGATGCCTACCTGGCCAAGGTGAAGACCAAGGATCAGGTCAAGGAGGAATGGGACCTCGAGCAGATCGTCACCACGGTGCCCGCGGCGCAGGCCTACGGCGAGCCGCAGGCGAGCTGCAAGATGGGCGGCTGACCGACTGACGGACCGACTCCCCGGGACCGGATTCAGGGCAGGCAGGAGCGAGATGGGCAACTTCCTCCAGTACACGCTGCAGGGTCTGGCGGCCGGCGGGTTTTACGCGCTGGCCGCCCTCGGCCTCGCCATTATCTTCGGGGTCCTCGGGGTGGTGAACTTCAGCCACGGCGCCTGCTACATGCTCGGCGCCGTGGCGTCGGCCGTGCTGTTGGCGGAGTTCAACCTCGGGTTTTGGCCGGCCCTGCTGATCGTGCCGATCCTGCTGTTTGTCTTCGGCGTGCTGATGGAGCGGCTATTGGTGCGATGGCTGCTGCCGCTGGACCCGCTGTACAACTTCCTGCTGACGTTCGGGTTGACGTTGCTGCTGGTCGACCTGGTGAAGAAGAAGTACGGCGTGTCCGGGCTGCCCTATGAGATCCCGGCGGGACTGGACGGTCGCATCGGCACCGGGGATATCAGCCTGTCGGTCTACCAGCTGTTCGCCTGCCTGTTCTCACTGGCCGTATGCCTGGGGGTCTGGGCGCTGCTCACCAAGACCCGCATCGGCATGATCGTCCGGGCCGCCACCGAGGACGCCGACCGCACGAGCGCCCTGGGCATCAACGTGCGGCGCTGGGTGACGCCGGTCTTCGGATTCGGGATCGCGCTCGCCGGTCTAGCGGGCGTTCTCCGCGCCCCGAACGGCGCAATTACCCCGGAAATGGGTGGCAGCTTCATCATCATCCTGTTCGCCGTCGTGGTGATCGGCGGGCTGGGGTCCATCCTCGGCGCCGTCGTCGCGGGTTTCCTGGTCGGGCTGGTCGAGGCGTACGGGCAGGCTTACGCCCCCGCGTATGCCCAGATCGTCATCTTCATCCTCATGGCCCTGGTCATCCTCGTCCGGCCGGCCGGACTATTCGGACGGGAGGAGGCGGCGTGAGCCTCGAAGCGGAGACCGCGCACCTGCAACTCGACGAGCCGGTGATCAAGCGCGGTTCGTGGCTGAACCGGCTCCGCATTCTCGGTGCGCTGATCGTGCTACTGGCGCTGCCCTGGTATGTGTATCCGCCGGTCGCCTTCGACATTCTGTGCTGGGGTCTGTTTGCGATCTCGGTCGACATTCTGTTGGGCTACACGGGGCTGTTGTCGTTCGGGCACGCGGCGTACTGGGGGGCCTCGGCCTACACCACAGGAATCGTCGCGATCAAGACCGGGCTGCCGTTCCCGGTCGCCGTGCTGGCCGGGATCATCATGGCCATGGCTATCGCGGTGCCGGTGGGATGGCTGTCCGTACGGCGTACCGGCATCTATTTCGCGATGGTGACCCTGGCGTTCGCCCAGATGCTTTATTTCTTCGCCAACCAGTGGCGCGATGTGACCGGCGGCGAGAACGGTCTTCAGGGCATTCCACGGGGCTTCTTCGGGGTGGGCCTGGTGGAGACGGACTCCTTCTACTTCTATTACGCGGGACTGGCGTTCGCGGTGATCGGGGCGCTGATCGCCTGGCGGGTCGTGAATTCCCCGTTCGGCCGGGTGCTCGTGGCGATCCGGGACAACCCGGCGCGGGCGCGGGCTTTGGGTTACAACGTGGACCGCTACAAGCTGACCGCCTTCGTGATCTCGGCGGGTCTGGCGGGCCTCGCGGGCGGCCTGTTCGCGATCTCGCACGGGTTCGCTTCGCTGCAGGAACTCGATTGGCGTACGTCGGGAAAGGTCGTACTCATCACCGTTCTGGGCGGCATCGGCACCCTGTGGGGTGGGCCGATCGGCGCGGCAATTGTCGTTCTGTTGGAGGACCGGCTGGCGACGAGCGGTTTCGAGGGGACCGGGATCATCACGGGGTCGATCTTCGTGGTCGTGGTACTGCTGTTCCGGCGCGGCGTGTGGGGGACGGCGCGGCATTACCTGGGCGCCGAACTGTTGGCCCGAAGACGGCGGTATTGACCTCGCGGGATGCGACGCCCAGGTGCGTGGTGGCGGGGCGGCCGGGAGAGGGGTCTCTCAAGCGGGAAATGCGTCTTGAGCTTGTTCGACCCCTCTCCCGACCCGCCTTTCGTTTCCCGGCTTTCGTTCTCGTGATGATCGGTTTCGTTCGGTTGGACCGGTCACCGTGGGCGGGTGGTGGCCTGCCGCGGCCGGCGCCCGTACGCCGGGAGCCGGTGGGCAGCGTCGATGACGTCCGATCACTCTTTGGGGAGGGTTTGCCCCCGGCCCCGGTGGCTAAGGAAGTGCTGATTTTCTTGCTGCCTCGGGGTGGTGTCTGGCTCGGGCGCGGGGACGGCGAAATGATGGGGTGTGGATCGCGACCAGCCCAGTTTCACTGATGTGGAGTACAGCCAGCGGCGCCGGGTCTCCCGCCGGGAGCAGTTCTTGGCCACGATGGATGCCACCATCCCGTGGGGGTCTTGGGTGGGGCTGATCGAGCCGT
>Ga0209793_1001713_pt1 | contig 12637 bp, 12 predicted proteins | sample EBPBio122009_DNA_FD_185863 | JGI IMG/M metagenome (GOLD analysis project Ga0209793, IMG submission 185863) | Wastewater treatment Type I Accumulibacter community from EBPR Bioreactor in Madison, WI, USA - Reactor 1_2/2/2009_ DNA (SPAdes) (version 2) | ecosystem: Engineered > Bioreactor > EBPR >... | reverse complement strand
AGGCAGGGGTGTTCACCAACGACCATGCGCTGATCAAGAAGTTTTCGCGCGACCTCGCGGTCGGCGGCGTGATGGTCAATGAAGGACCGGATTTCCGCGCCGAGCATGTGCCGTTCGGCGGCGTCAAGTCGAGCGGCCTTGGCCGCGAAGGAGTGAGGATCGCGTTGCGCGAAATGTCGGAAACGCGCGTGGTGATCGATTGAGGATTGGATCTAAGATGACTTTCGATAGACAGAAGCTCGATGGGGTGTTTACCGCGCTGGTGACGCCGTTCAGGGACGGCAAGGTGGATGTGGCGGCGTTCGAGGCGCTGGTGGAGCGGCAGATCGCGGCTGGCGTGGACGGGCTGGTGACCGCCGGCACCACCGGCGAGGCGTCGACGCTGCGCCAGGATGAAGTCGACGACCTGGTGGCGCGCACCGTCCGCATCGCGGCGGGCCGCGTCATGGTGATCGCCGGCGCCGGCGCCAACGACACGGTGGCGACGCTGGACAAGGTCCGTCGCGCCGAGACCAGCGGGGCGGATGGCCTGCTTGTCGTGACGCCCTACTACAACCGGCCGTCGCAGCAAGGCCTGTTGGCCCATTACGGCGCGGTGGCCGGGGCGACCGCCCTCCCGATCATGCTCTATAGCGTGCCGGGCCGCTGCGGCGTCGAGATTGCGCCGCAGACCTGCGCCATGCTGCGCGAGCGGCACAAGAACGTCGTCGCGATCAAGGAAGCGGGCGGCTCGGTCGAGCGGGTGACCAAGCTCAGGCTGGCGACCGGCGGCGATTTTCCAATCCACTGCGGCGACGACGGGCTGACGCTGGCGTTCCTGGCGGCGGGGGCGGTCGGCGTCACCAGCGTCGTATCCAATGTCGCGCCGCAGGACGTGGTGGCGATGGTGCGCGCCTGGCGGGCCGGGGATTGGGGCGGCGCGCTGGCGCTGCACGAATCGCTGTCTGAACTGACCGAGACGCTGTTCATCGAGCCCAATCCGGTTCCGGCCAAGGCGGCGCTGGCGATGGAGGGTCTTGCGCAAGCCGAGTTGCGGCTGCCGCTGACCGAAATGGAGCCGGCCAATGCGCAGCGGCTGGCGCTCGCGATGAACCGCTATCGGGCAAAGTCGGCGGCGCGCGCCAGCGCGGCGGCGTGATAATGCGACACAAGTCCCGCACAGGGACGTCGCGGCGGGGCCTCACCGGCCCCTGGCAAGGGGAACAATGATGTACGCATGGGACTTCAACGTTTTATGGCAGTACTGGGACCTGTTCATGTACGGGCTCTGGCTGACCGTGGTCTACACCGTTGGCTCAATCGTGTTCGGCGTGGCGATCGGCCTGGTCGTCTGCGCGGCGAGGCTGTCGGGCTGGAAAATCCTGTCCTTCATCGCGCGCTTCTACCAGGAGATATTTCGCTGCACGCCGCTGCTGGTGCAATTGCTGTGGTTCTATTACGCCTTCCCGATGCTGGTCGGCGTGTCGATCGACAACCATGTCGCGGCGATGCTGTCGCTGTCGCTCTATGTCGGGGCATTCTACGCCGAGATCTTTCGCGGCGGCATCCTGTCGATAGAGCGCGGCCAGCGCGAGGCGGCGGCGGCCATCGGCATGAGCCCGTGGCAGTCGATGACCCGCATCATCATGCCCCAGGCGGTGAAACGGATGCTGCCGGCGTTCATCAACCAGTCGGTGATCCAGTTCAAGAACACCTCGCTGGTGTCGGTCATTTCAGTCGCCGACCTCGCCTATATGGCGGCGGTGGTCAATAGCCAGACCTACCGGCCGCTTGAATCCTACACCGTCATGGCGCTGCTCTACATCGCCGTGCTGTTCCCCCTGACGCAGGTCGCCGACTGGATCGAGCGGCGCATGCGGGTGAGCGACTGAGGAAACCGACCATGAGCAGAACCGCAAACATGCCTGTCGACGACAAAGTCATTCTTCACGGACGGGACATCAGAAAATCGTTCGGGGCGCTCGACGTGCTCAAGGGCGTCGACGTGGCGCTGACCCGCGGCGAGGTGGTTGGCCTGATCGGACCGTCGGGATCTGGCAAGTCGACGCTGATCCGCTGCCTCAACATGATGGAGACGCCGAGCGCAGGCGAGATCGTCTTCAAGGGACGCAGGATCGGTCGCAAGTTCCGCGATTCCGGTGACGCCTGCGGCATCGGCACGCTGCGCCGCCATGTCGGCATGGTGTTCCAGCACTTCAATCTGTTCCCGCACAAGACGGTGCTGCAGAACGTCACCGAGGGGCCGATCATCGTCTTGAAGATGTCCAAGGCGCAGGCCGAGGAGCATGCGCTCGACCTGCTGGCGCAGGTGGGCCTCGCCGACAAGCGCGACAGCTATCCGAGCCAGTTGTCCGGCGGTCAGAAACAGCGTGTGGCGATCGCCCGCGCGCTGGCGATGAAGCCGGACGTGCTGCTGCTCGACGAGGTCACCAGCGCGCTCGATCCCGAACTGGTGGGCGAGGTGCTGCAGGTGATCCGGCGGCTGGCCGACGAAGGCATGACGATGGCGATCGTCACCCACGAAATGGCGTTTGCGGCGGAAGTCGCCGACAGGGTGCTGTTCCTGGATGGCGGCAATATCGCGGTCGAGGGCACGCCGGACGAGACCATCCGCAATCCGTCGAACGAACGGCTCGCCGCCTTTGTGGCGCGCTTCAACCATTGAGGCCGGCATTGGAGGAAGTGTCGCAGATGAAGGTTGTGATCGTCGGGGCGGGGCGGGTCGGTCTGTCGCTTGCCAGCATGCTGAAGGACGCCGGCGGCTATGAGGTGCGGCTGGTCGACTGCACTGACGAGGCGCTGTCGGCGGCGCGTTCGAGAGGGATGGAGGCCAGCTTCGCCGACGCGGCGCGCCGCGACGACGTCAGGCGGCTGCTCGCGGGAGCCGACGTGCTGGTCGCCGCGGTCCCCGACCGGCTGGTTCCGGCGCTGGCGCAGGCGGCCGCAAACGCCGGGATCCACTATCTCGACTTCAGCGAGGCGGGCGACGAGACGATTTCGGGCGCCGCCGGCCAGGATCCCGACAAGGCTTTCCTGACGGGGTGCGGCGTGTCTCCCGGCCTTGTCGACGCCGTCGCCTATCATCTGGCGCTGCGTTTCGATCCCGGATGTGATCTCGACGTCAGGGTCGGGGCGATACCGGCGCGGCGCGGCAACCGGCTCGGCTATGGAGTGATCTGGAATCTCGACGGGCTGATCGCCGAATACACCGAACCGTGCTCGGCCATCGTCGATGGCAGGCGGGTCGAATTGCCGGCGCTGTCGGGACTGGTCGGGTTTGCCGCCGGCGGGGTCGATTACGAGGCGTTCCATACCGCCGGCGCGCTAGACGCGCTGCAAGGCCTGGTGTCTGCGCGGGCGCGCAACCTGACCTTCCGAACCATCCGCTACCCCGGCCATCTCGACTATATGCAGTTCCTGCTCGACGATCTCGACCTGAGGTCGCGGCGCGACCTGCTGACAACGGTGTTGCGCAACGGCCTGCCGCTGGACGGGCCCGACGCGCTGGTGATCCAGGTCAAGGCCAGCGGCGCGCGTGGCGGGGCGCCGGCGGAAGCCGAGTTCTGCTGCCGGATCGAGCCGAAGGCAGGGCAGGGCGGCCAGGGCGCGCTGACGCTGGCCAGCGCCGCGCATGCCGCGACGCTGATCGAGATGTTGCGGACGGGCGAGTTGCACGGGCAGGGATTACGCCAATGCGCATTGACGCCGCACGAGACGATCTTTTGCTCGGCATTCTTCGCGCCGCTGACAAGCAGGATGCTGGAGGCGGCGTAGCCGCGGCGACAGGCTATTCGGCCGCCGCCCGGTGCATCGAGGCGATCAGGTCGGTGAAGCGTTCGCCCTGCACCGCGACATGGGCGAAGGCGCGCGAGGCGGCGCGGTCGCCATCGCCGGCGAGCAGCGCGTCGACGATGCCCTGATGTTCGGCGAGCGACGCCTGCATGCGGTTGCGCACCCGCAATTGCAGCCGCCGGAATGGCGCCAGCCGGCGATGCAGCGCCACCGCCTGTTCGGCGATGAAGGCGTTGCCGGACGCGACATAGATGGCGCGATGAAACCGTTCGTTCTCGTAGTAATAGGCGTCGGTGTCGCCCAGTTCGGCCGCCTTGCGGCAGGCCTCGAGCGTCTGCTTCAGCATGGCCTCGTCCTCTACCAGCATGCGGCGGGCGGCCAGCCGGGCGCAGATGGATTCGAACTCGGCCATCAGTTCGAACATTTCGAGCAGCTTTTTCGGATCGGCGGCGCTGACGACGGCGCCGCGATGGCGGCGATGTTCGATCAGCCCGGCAATCGACAATTGCTGCAACGCCTCGCGAATCGGGGTGCGCGAGACACCGAACCGCGCCGCCAGCGACGCCTCGTCGAGACGCTCTCCCGGGCGCAGCGCGCCGGTGGCGATCTCCTCCTCGATCTGCGCCCTGAGCCTAGTCGACTGATTGATCTTCATGGCGAAACAGTGCTGGTTTTTTCGATTCTGCACAAGAGGGGACGTACAATCGTACCAGAGTTGTATGCAATCCGATTGACAATGCGCACAAAGTTCCATCCAATCCATACGGACGGCTGGAGGGCCGACACAAACAGGGAGGAATGACATTGAGACCGATACTCAAGGCGCTCTGCGCATCGGCCGCCATCGCGATGGCTTTCACGGCGGCGCCGGCCGCGGCCCAGAAAATCCTGAAAGCGTCCCACCAGTTTCCGGGCGGCAAGGGCGACATCCGCGACGAGATGGTGCAGATCATCGCCCGCGAGGTGAAGGCGGCCAATGTCGGTCTCGAGATCCAGGTGTTTCCCGGCGCGTCGCTCTACAAGCCGAACGACCAGTGGAACGCGGTGACGCGCGGCCTGCTGGACATGACCTCGTTTCCGCTCGACTACGCGTCGGGCCGCCACGCCGAGTTCTCGGCCACGCTGATGCCGGGTCTGGTCGGCAATTTCGATCGCGCCATGCGGCTGAACGATTCCGAGTTCATGGCCGACATCAAGAAGATCATCGATGACGCCGGCGCGCTGGTGATCTCCGACGCCTGGCTGTCGGGGGCGTTCGCGTCGAAGAAGAACTGCATCACCTCGCCCGACACGATCAAGGGACAGGTGATCCGCGCCGCCGGGCCGGCGTTCGAGGAGATGCTGGTGGGGGCAGGCGCGTCGATCGCCTCGATGCCGTCGTCGGAAATCTACACAGGCATGCAGACCGGCGTTCTCGACGCCGCCAACACCTCGTCGGCCAGTTTCGTCTCCTACCGGCTGTTCGAGCAGGCGAAGTGCCTGACCGCGCCCGGCGAGAACGCGCTTTGGTTCATGTATGAGCCGGTGCTGATGTCGAAAAAAGTGTTCGAGGGCCTGACCGAAGAGCAGCGCAAGGCGATCCTTGCGGCCGGCGAAAAAGCGGAGGCCTTCTTCAACGTGGAGGTCCGCAAGGGCGACCAGTTGTTGATCGACACCTACAAGAAGGCCAATGTCGAAGTCGTCGAAATGTCGAAGGCAGACTACGACGCCTGGCTCGAGATCGCCAAGAAGACCTCCTACAAGAACTTTGCCGAAAAGGTGCCCGGCGGCGACAAGCTGATCGAGAAGGCCCTGGCGGTTCAGTGAGGCCGACGGCCTGCGGCGGCGCGTTCGTCGCCGCCGCGGGTCGCGCCAGCGAGGAATTTTTCCATGGTTCACGCCTATGTCAGGGCGGTCAGCGGGCTGTCGCGCGCGCTCGCCGTGTTCGCCACGCTCCTGATCATCGCGGCGATGCTCGTCGTGTGCCAGATGATCCTGATGCGATACGTCTTCCGGGTGGCGACCATCTGGCAGACCGACTTCGTGGTGTTTTCCGCGACCGCCGCGATGTTTCTCGGCGCTCCCTATGTGCTGCTCAAGGGCGGCCATGTCGGGGTCGACGTGGTGGACATGATGCTCGGCGACGCCGCCAGGCGCCGGCTGAAGACAATCGGCAGCCTTTTGGGGCTGGCCTTTTGCATCATCATGCTCGCCGCCAGCTGGATACAGTTCCATGACGCCTGGGCCGGCAACTGGAAACATTCCAGCGTCTGGGGGCCGCCATTGTGGATCCCGCTCATGGCGCTTCCGGTCGGCTTCGCGGCGCTGTGCCTGCAATATGTCGCGCAGATCCTGGTGCTGGCGACCAGCGACGCGCCTCTCGACAATCACGTCGCGTCGCTTGCCGATGGAGCGGCGATCGACGGCGGCGAAGTTTCCGTTTCACAGGGCATCGGCGAGGAGCGCGCAAAATGAGTCCCGGTCTTTCCGGCCTGCTGATCGTCGGCTGCCTGTTCGTCCTGCTTGCGACGGGCATGCCGATCGCATTCGCGCTCGGTCTTGCGGCGTTCGCGGCGCTGTTCCTGCAAAGCGGGGCCGACATCTTCTTCGTGCTTGGCGACACGATGTTCTCGGGCATCGCCAACCTTGCCTATGTGTCGATCCCGATGTTCGTGCTGATGGGGGCGGCGGTCGCGTCGTCGCCGGCGGGGTCGGATCTCTACACCGCGCTCGACCGCTGGCTGAACCGGGTTCCCGGCGGGCTGGTTCTGTCCAATATCGGCGCCTGCGCGATCTTCTCGGGCATGACCGGATCTTCGCCGGCCACCTGCGCCGCGATCGGCAAGATGGGCATTCCCGAAATGCTGCGCCGCGGCTATCCGACCAGCGTCGCCACCGGATCGATCGCGGCCGGCGGCACGCTGGGCATTCTGATCCCGCCGTCGGTGACGCTGATCGTCTACGGCATCTCCACCGAGACGTCGATCGGCCGGCTGTTCATGGCCGGCGTACTGCCGGGCATCATGCTGACCGCAATGTTCATGGTCTGGGCGATCATCGACTGCAAGCGCAAGGGCTACGAGTTCTCGGCCCGGGCGATGCGCTTCACGCTGAAGCAGAAACTCGCCGCGCTGCCGCGCGTGCTGCCTTTCATGCTGATCATCGCCGGAACGCTCTACGTGCTCTACGGCGGTATCGCCACGCCGTCGGAAGCGGCGGGCGCCGGCGCGTTCCTGACGCTTTTGGTGGTGGTCATCGCCTACCGGCTGTTCCGTTTCAAGCCGGTGGCGGAGATCTTCGGCTCGGCGATGCGCGAGAGCGTCATGATCATGATGATCATGGCGGCGGCGGAACTGTTCGCATTCGCGCTGTCGTCGCTGTTCATCACCCAGACGGTCGCCGCCGGCATCGCCAGCATGGACGTCAATCCGTGGGTGCTGATGCTGATCATCAACGTCTTCCTGCTGGTGTGCGGCATGTTCTTGCCGCCGGTTGCGGTGATCGTGATGACTGCGCCGATGCTGTTCCCGATCGTCACCCAGGCGGGCTTCGATCCCTACTGGTTCGCGATCATCCTGACCATCAACATGGAGGTCGGGCTGATCACGCCGCCGGTGGGGCTGAACCTGTTCGTCATCAATGCGATCGCACCCAAAATTCCGACCAAGGACATTCTTTGGGGGGCGTTGCCCTATGTGCTGGTGATGTTCCTGGCGATCGTCATCCTGTCGATCTTCCCGGGCATCGTCACCTGGCTGCCGAACCAGATGCTGGGCGTGGCGCAATGAGCAGCTTTTTCGGCGACATGCTGCAAACGATCACCGATCGGGGACGGCAGTTGCTGTCGCCCGGTGGAGCGCGCGACAATGGCCGCGACCCGGTCGCGGCGATCGAGGCGCGCTGCGAGGCGCTGCTGTCGAGCCGCGGCGAGGCCTCGGGCATGGCGCTGGCCGACGAAATCCTGGAGCGGTGGCGTGGCCTCGACGAGGCGGGGCAGCGCCAGTTCATGCGGCTGCTGGCGGAAAAGTTCGGACCGCGGCGGGAGCGGCTGGACAGCGCGATCGAGGCCTACCGCAAAGCGCCGGGATCAAGGACGGTGCTGGAACTGCACGAAGCGGCCGAGCCGCGCCGCCAGGAACTGATCCGGCGGCTGAACCTGGCCCCCAACGGCACCGCGACACTGGTGGCGATGCGCGAACGGCTGCTGACGCTGAAGGCGCAGGACCGCGACCTGGCGGCGGTGGACGCCGACTTCGCGCATCTCCTGGGGTCGTGGTTCAATCGCGGCTTCCTGGTGCTGAGGCCGATCAGCTGGTCGACGCCGGCCGACATCCTGGAAAAGATCATCCGCTACGAGGCGGTGCACCAGATCAATGGCTGGGACGAACTGCGCCGCCGGCTGGCGCCGGAGGACCGGCGCTGCTTCGCCTTCTTCCATCCGCAACTGGCCGACGACCCCCTGATATTTGTCGAGGTGGCGCTGACGCGAGCCATTCCCGACAATATCGCGGATCTACTGCGCGAGGACCGGGCCGCGATCCGCGCCGAAGATGCGACGACGGCGGTGTTTTATTCGATCTCCAACTGCCAGGAGGGGCTGCGCGGCATCTCCTTCGGCAATTTCCTGATCAAGCAGGTGGTAGAGGACCTGCGGCGCGAACTGCCGAGGCTCGACACATTCGTGACGCTGTCGCCGGTTCCGGGCTTCGCCAGATGGCTGGACGAGGAGCGCAAGGCGGACCATCCGCAGGTGCTGTCGGCAGCCGACAGGGCGAGACTGGAGGCGCTCGACGCCGATGACTGGGCCGACCGGCCGGATGCGGTCGCCGCCGTGCAGCCGGCGATGACGGCCGCCGCCGCCTGGTATTTCCTGCGGGCGCGGACGCCGGGCGGACGGGTGGTCGATCCGGTCGCGCGATTCCATCTCGGCAATGGCGCTCGGCTGGAGCAGATCAATTTCCTTGCCGACCGGTCGGCGCGCGCCATGGGCCAGGCGCACGGGCTGATGGTCAACTATCTCTACCGGCTGGGCGAGATCGAGGCCAACCACGAAGCCTTCGCGGGGCGGGGCGAAGTGGTGGCGACGCCGCAGATCAGGCGGCTGGCGCCTGCGGCAAAGACGCCGCGCGGCTTTACTGCCGGCGGCGGCGAGACTACCGAAAGCGGGCCCGAGCGCGATGCGCCGGCGAAGGCGTGAGGAGCATCTGTCATGAACCATCTGTTTGACGCCATCCGCGCCGCCGCGACGCCGGACGCTCCATTCATCGAGACGCCGGGCGGCCGCAACTGGAGCTATGGCGACATGCTGGCCCAGTCCGGAAAAATGGCCGCGGCGCTTGCAAAGCTCGGCGTTGCGCCCGGCGACCGGGTTGCGGCGCAGGTGGACAAGAGCCCCGAGGCGCTGATGCTTTATCTGGCCTGCGTGCGCGCCGGCGCGGTCTATCTGCCGCTCAACAACGCCTATACCCTGGCCGAACTGGACTATTTTGTCGGCGACGCCGAACCGCGGCTGGTGGTGGCGACGTCGAAGACGCGCGACGGCGTCGCGCAGGTCGCGGCAAAACACGGCGCCCGGGTCGAAACGCTGGACGATAACGGCCAGGGCTCGATGCTGGCGCTCGCGGACGCGGAGAGCCCGGATTTTCCGGACGTGGAGCGCGGTGCCGACGACCTCGCCGCCATTCTCTACACGTCGGGCACGACAGGCCGCTCGAAAGGCGCGATGCTGACGCATGACAATCTGTTGTCCAACGCCGCGACGCTGAAAGAATTGTGGCGCTTCACCGCCGCCGACCGGCTGATCCACGCGCTGCCGATCTTTCACACCCACGGCCTGTTCGTGGCGTCGAACGTCATCCTGCTGGCGGGCGCGTCGATGATTTTCCTGCCGAAGTTCGACGCCGACCAGGCGCTGGCGCTGATGGCGTCGGCGACGTCGATGATGGGGGTGCCGACCTTCTATGTCCGGCTGGTGCAGCATCCGGGCCTGACGCGCCAGGCGACAAAGAACATGCGGCTGTTCGTGTCCGGCTCGGCGCCGCTGCTGGCCGAGACGCACCGCGCCTTCTTCGACCGCACCGGGCACAGGATTCTTGAACGCTACGGCATGACCGAGACCAATATGAACACGTCGAACCCCTATGACGGCGAGCGTATCGCGGGGACGGTCGGCCTGCCGCTGCCGGACGTGGCGCTGCGCGTCGCCGATCCCGATACCGGCGCGGTGCTCCCTCAGGGCGAGACGGGCATGATCGAGGTGAAAGGCCCGAACGTGTTCAAGGGTTATTGGCGGATGCCGGACAAGACCAGGGCCGAGTTTCGCGACGACGGCTTCTTCATCACCGGCGATCTCGGCAAGATCGACGCGCGCGGCTATGTGCACATTGTCGGGCGCGGCAAGGATCTTGTGATCTCGGGCGGCTACAACATCTATCCCAAGGAGGTCGAGACCGAGATCGACCTGATGCCGGGCGTGATGGAGAGCGCGGTGATCGGCCTGCCGCACGCCGATTTCGGCGAAGGCGTGACGGCGGTGGTGGTGACGCAGCCGGGCGCGGCGATCGACGAGCGCGCGGTGCAGGAGGCGCTGAAGGATCGCCTGGCGAAGTTCAAGCAGCCGAAGCGGGTGCTTTTCGTCGAGGAACTGCCCCGCAACACCATGGGCAAGGTGCAGAAGAACGTGCTGCGCGAACAATATGCCCGGCTGTACGAAAATGCGGCTGGCTGAGGACGACCGGCGCCGCGGGCGCACGACAAGCATTCGGGAAGTGGTAGCGGGAGAGGGACTTGAACCCCCGACCTAAGGATTATGATTCCCTCGCTCTAACCAACTGAGCTACCCCGCCAGGGCGGCAGCGCGAGACCGGCTGCCAAGGTCGGGCGGATATAGGAGGGAGCGTAAGGCGATGTCAAGCAATGCGACGCTCTTTTTCAGGGTCGCGCCGGCCGCGCCAGGCGACGCGACCGCTGCGGTGAATTTGCGGCGCCGAGGGCCGCGCAGGCGATGGCCCGGGCAGCCTGGCCACGACGCTGGCGGGCGAGGGTTGAGTTCGGCGGCGCGCATGGATATGTGTCGGCTCACATCATGCCTGGAACGCCATCAATGTCGCCGCGCATCGCAGTCCTTGGCTGCGGATATTGGGGAAGCAACCATATCCGCACCCTGAAATCCCTTGGCGCGCTCTACGCCGTGTCCGACGCCAACCCGGCGCGCGCCGAAGGGTTCGCGGTCGAGCAGGAAGTGCTGGCGATCGCGCCGGACGAACTGATGACACGCGACGATGTCGATGCGGTGGTGATCGCGCTGCCGCCGCAGTTCCACGCCGAAACGGCGATCGCGGCGGTCAGGAACGGCAAGGACGTGCTGGTGGAAAAGCCGATCGCGCTGACCGTGGCCGACGCCGAACGCGCGGTGGCCGAGGCCAGGGCGGCCGGGCGGATTTTCATGACCGGCCATGTGCTGCGCTTCCACCCGGCCTTCGAGAAGCTGAAGGAACTGATCGACAATGGCGATCTGGGCGAGGTGAAATATATTCACTCGCACCGACTGGGGCTCGGCAAATTCCACACCGAGAACGACGCGCTGTGGGACCTTGCGCCGCATGATCTGTCGATGATCCTGGCGATCACCGGCGCGCTGCCGACCGAGGTGCGCGGCGAGGGCGCGGCGCTGCTCGACAATCTGTCGGACTTCGCCCATCTGCACATGCGGTTTCCCAACGGCATGCGCAGCCATCTGTTCACCTCGCGGCTCAACCCCTATCGCGAGCGCCGGCTGACGGTCGTCGGCACCAAGGCGATGGCGGTGTTCGACGACGTCGAGCCATGGGAGCGCAAGCTGGCCGTCTACCGCCACGCGGTGTGGCAGGACAGCGGGCAATGGGCCTTCACCATGAACGAGCCGACCTATGTGCCGGTGTCGGCCGGGCTGCCGCTGACGCGTGAACTGGAACACTTCATCGGTTGCATCGGGACCCGCTCCGAACCGCGCACCAGCGGCGAGGAGGCAATCGGCGTGCTGAAGATACTGACCGCCGGCACGGTGACCCATTCGGGCAAGGCCGGGACCTGACCGGCGCGCGCCGGCGCGGCCTGCGCCGGGGGCCGGCGGGCCGTGAAGAGGACGGGCGAAGCGGACAGTCAGGACGTGTCGGGGTAAGGCGCGCCGAGGCCGGGGAGATCGCGAGGGAACGCCGGTTTGTAAGCGCGGAAGAACGTGGCGATGCGGGCGGCGATGGTTTGCAAGGCCCGTTCGCGCTCGGCCGGGGCGAGCTGGTCGATCAGACAGACCAGCGTCTGCAGCGTGCGCGCCAGTTCGGCGAGCGCCTCGGCAAGTTGCATCAGATCGTCGACGGAGTCGGCCGAGCCTGAAAATTCGAGATCGGACAGATCGGCGTGAAGGCCGAGGTCATAAGCGACGCCGGCGACGAGGTTTTTGGCGGGCGACAGAGCGAGCGTGAGCACCCAGCACAGGGGACGGCGAATGATGCGGGAGCGATTGGTGGAGCGGTCGGCGAGCGCGGCGAGGGCCAGCAGCATGGCGACGATGCGCTGAAGCATCTGCATCCGCCGATTGTCGCCACCCTTCCTGTCCATGTGTGTCTCCGTGTTGGTGGAGAGTATTGTCGGGCGAGAATTTCGGGTGGGGATAGAAATTGCGATGATTTTTTGCAGGCCCTCCCGGGACGTCATTCCTGGGCTTGTCCCGGGAATCTGCTGCTTGTCAGTAACTCTTTGGACCGGCGCGCTTTTCGACCATCCTGACGGCAGACCCCCGGGACAAGCCCGAGGGTGACGGTGCGATCTTGATGGAACCGACCCCCCTCTGTCCTGCCGGACATCTCCCCCTCAAGGGGGGAGATCGGCT
>Ga0209793_1001710_pt1 | contig 12664 bp, 10 predicted proteins | sample EBPBio122009_DNA_FD_185863 | JGI IMG/M metagenome (GOLD analysis project Ga0209793, IMG submission 185863) | Wastewater treatment Type I Accumulibacter community from EBPR Bioreactor in Madison, WI, USA - Reactor 1_2/2/2009_ DNA (SPAdes) (version 2) | ecosystem: Engineered > Bioreactor > EBPR >... | reverse complement strand
ACCAGGGCTTGCAGGCCTTCTCATAGGTGCCGAGCAGGATGCCGTTGCGCTCCTGGCGGGTGTAGATTTCGCCCTTGAAGTCGAGCACGCCGATCATTTCGCGGCCGGTCTCTTTGTTGAAGGCTTCGACCTCCGGCATCGGCTCGGTCAGAAGATACATGTGCTCCATCGCCAGCACCGGCAGTTCGAGACCGACCATGCGGCCGATTTCGCGCGCCCACAGTCCGCCGCAATTGACGACGTGCTCGCATTTGACCACGCCCTGTTCGGTGACGACGTTCCAGTTTCCGTCGGGCTGCTGCGTCAGTTCCTTCACCGGGTTGCGCAGCACGATCTCGGCGCCGAGCTTTTTTGCCGCCTTGGAATAGGCGATTGTCGTGCCCGACGGGTCGAGGTGGCCCTCGACAGGGTCCCACATCGCGCCGACGAAATGGCTCTCGTCCATCAGCGGGAACATGGCCTTCGCTTCCGACGGCGTGATCAGTTCGGTGTCCATGCCGAGATAGCGGCCCTTGGCGTGGGCGAGGCGCAGAAAATCCATGCGCTCCGGGCTGTCGGCCAGCATGACGCCGCCGGTCAAATGCAGCGAGCAGGACTGGCCGGAAATCTCTTCAAGCTCCTTGTAGAGCGATACGGTGTAGGCCTGCAGCTTGGCGACGTTGGGGTCGCCGTTGAGCGTGTGGAAACCGCCCGCCGCGTGCCAGGACGACCCGGAAGTCAACTCGGACCGTTCGATCAGGCAGATGTCGGTCCAGCCGGCGCGCGCCAGGTGGAACAGCACCGAGCAGCCAACCACGCCGCCGCCGATCACTACCGCTTTATAGTGGGATTTCATGGAGATGGGTCCTTGAATGTAGTGGCGGGCGCAAAAACGAAATGCAGTTCGACGGCGACGACGTCTTCAACTAGCCGTCGGTCCAGCGATGCAAGAATGGTGTCGCAGACTGCCGCCCGATGTTTCAGGACGTCGTGGTTCCAGAACCGAAGCGTCGAATAGCCTCGACCGCGCATGAACTCGTCGCGGCGACGGTCATAGGCGTTGTCGGCATGCTGCGAGCCGTCGAGTTTGACGACAAGACGCTGCCTGCGGCAGCAGAAATCGGCGAAGTAGGGACCGATCGGGACCTGACGGGTGAAATGGTATCCACCCAGACGTCGTCCCTTCAGTTCCTGCCACAACAAGCCTTCGGCGCTATTGTCGACCCAGCGGAGTTGTCGGGCCCGCTCAGTCGTTCCCGGCTTGCGGCGGGTCCGTGATTCGCCTGGAGGGCTTTTCCCCCCCTCCGCCTCGCCGCGCTCGGCGCCTCCCCCCCGCTTCGCTGGATGGAGGATGGGCGCTGGAGTCGATGACGGCGCATCCTCCACCCCACGCAGGGGTGGGGAGGTGCCGCGGGCTTTTGCCCGCGACGGAGTGGGGGAGGGTTGGTTCACCTCGCCACCCTCAAAAATCTGTCGGCGCGCCGCCTTCGGCGATGCGGCGGGCGACAAAGGCGTCGATCTCATCGCGCACCGCCGGGTCCATCGGCGGCTGTTCGTAAGCAGCCAGACGCTGCTTCCACACCCGGTTGGCCTTTTCCAGCGCGGTCGGCGAGCCGGCTTCCGTCCAGCTTTCGTAATTGCGCCAGTCCGACAGGATCGGCGAATAGAACGCGTTCTTGTAGCGCGCCTGGGTGTGCGGCGTTCCGAAGAAGTGGCCGCCGGGACCGACGTCGCGGATGGCGTCGACGGCGAGCGCATCGTCCGACAGGTCGAGCGGAGTGAGCAGTTCGGTGATCATCTGCAGCAGGTCGATGTCGAGAATGGTCTTTTCGTAAGACGCGCGCAGCCCGCCTTCGAGCCAGCCGGCGGCGTGGAGGACAAAATTGCCGCCGCCCTGGATCGCGCCCCACAGCGAAAACACGCTTTCATAAGCCGCCTGGGCGTCGACCTGATTGGCGGCGCAGGTGTTGGAGGTGCGGTAGGGCAGGCGATACCGCCGCGCCAGCTGCCCGCCGAGCATCTGCGCCTTCATGTATTCCGGCGTGCCGAAGGCCGGGGCGCCGGACTTCATGTCGACATTGGAGGTGAAGCCGCCATAGCCCACCGGCGCGCCCTTGCGCACCATCTGGGTAAAGGCGATGCCGGCCAGCGCCTCGGCGTTCTGCTGCACCACCGCGCCGGCGATGGTCACCGGGGCCATGGCGCCGGCCAGCGTGAACGGCGTGACGATCACCACCTGCCCCTGCGACGACATCTGGATGATGCCTTCCATCATCGGCACGTCGAGTTTCAGCGGCGAATTGGTGTTGATGATGGTGTAGCAGACCGGCGTGTCGAGCAGTTGCCGCGGCGTCAGACCGTTGGCGATGCGAGCGATCTCGATGCCGTCGACATTGCGTTCGCGGCCCAGCGAATAGATGTGAAACGCCTTGTCGGTCAGGGTCGCCAGGTCGCGGATACATTCCAGATGGCGGATCGAGGGATGCAGGTCGACCGGCTCGACCGGATAGCCGCCGGTGGCGGAAATGACGTTGTGGACCTGCGCCAGCTTCAGCAGATTGCGGAAATCGGTCTGGTTGCCCGGGCGGCGGCCGCGATCGAGGTCCGACGAGTTGGGGGCAGACCCAACCTGCGCAAACACCAGATTGTCGCCGCCCATACGAAAACTATGGTCGCGGTTGCGGGCGTTCAGCGTAAACTCCGGCGGCGCGTTGGCGACAAGGCCAAGGATCATGTCGGCGTCGAACCGCACACGCTCGGACCCGGCGCGCACATCGGCGCCGTGCTCCTTCATGATCTGGCGCGCGCCGTCATGCAGCACGTCGACGCCGATCTCGCCAAGCACCCGCAGCGAGGCGAGGTGGATCGATTCCAGTTCGTCGTCGGAGACGATGCGGGTCGGCTTGAACGGGTTCTTCAACTGGCGGAACGGCGGCTGCTCGAACGCGGCGGCCGCGCCGGCGCGTTTTCCCGCGCGTCCGCCGCCCCTGACGCGCGAAGCTGTGGCGGCGGTTTCCGCCGGGACGTCGTTCATGGCTGGCTCGCTTGGAATTCCCATCGCGCCACTATCGATCGGGCCAGCGCCGCGGAAAAGTCCGCGCGGCGACTCCCAACGCGAGGGAAACGACATGTTCCGTTCGCATCAGGCCCGACGCGAGGGGCGTCGCTGGCAGAACAGAGGAATCCGGCCACCGTGCTATCTGGGCAGGATGGCGCAGGTCGATCCATCCGAAAAACCGATGCCCGTGGCCGCGCTTGTCGGCGTCACGGCCAGCGTCGCCGTGTTCGGCATCGCCCAGGGCCTGTCCTATCCCTATTTCACCTTCCTTATGCAGCGGCACGGCATGTCGGCCGCCGAGATCGGGGTTTCGGCGGCGATGACGCCGCTTGGTCTGATTGTCTCGGCGATCTTCCTGCCGGCGCTGGCGCGGCGATTTGGCGCAACCACGATCGCGGTGGCGGGCACGCTCACTGTCGCCGGCCTGTTCGTGTCGATCGGCCTGTTGCAGAACTGGGTCGCCTGGTATCCGATCCGTTTTCTCATCGGCCTGTTCGTCAACCCGCTCTACATTCTGGGTGAGGTGTGGGCGATGGCGTTGGCGCCGCCATCGAGGCGCGGTCGGGTGATGGGTTTCTTCAACGCGATGACCGGCGCGGGCTACGCCACTGGTCCGCTGGCGCTGTCGCTGGTCGGCGTCGACGGTTGGCCGCCGCTTCTGATTGGCGTGGTCGGTTTTGTCTTCTGCGCTGTCCTGGTTGCGGTCACGACGCCCGGCATCGGCGGCCTCGACGATGGGCCCGACGACCAGCCGCACGGCGGCAAGCGCATCGGTGTCTGGGCGTTCTGGGGACTGGCGCCGGCGCTGCTCGTGGCGGTGTTCGTGTCGGCCGCCAACCAGCTCGGCCTCTATTCGCTGATGCCGGTGTTCAGCGCCGCCCATGGCGTACCCGAAACACGGATCGCCATGCTGATCTCGGTGATGTCGATCGGCAACATCGTGCTGCAGATGCCGCTCGGTTTGCTGTCCGAGCGTTTCGGCGCGCGCACCATGATGCTGGCCTGCGCCGCCACCAACATGACGCTGGCGCTGACATTGCCGCTGCTGATGTCGTCGATCGCGGTGCTGCCGGTGCTGCTGGTGATGGGCGGAGTGGGCTACGGGGTCTACACCATGACCCAGATCGAACTGGGCAACCGGTTTCGCGGCGCGACGCTGGTGGCGGGCAACTCGGCCTTCGGGTTGATGTGGGGCGTCGGCGGCATCGCCGGCCCGCCAGGCGCCGGCGCGATGATGCAATGGCTCGGCCCCAACGGACTGATCGTCTCGATCGTCTCGTTCTCCGTCCTGCTGATCGGCTTCGTCGGCTACCGGACCTGGAAACGCAGGGGCGGGCGCTGATCCGATGACCGCGCAGCCCGGACGCCTGAACGACATCCCGTTCGCCGCCATTGCGGGGATCACGGCGACGGTCACCGTCTTCGCCATCTCGCAGGGGCTGAGCTATCCCTTGCTCAGCTTCATCCTGCAACGGCAGGGCGCGTCGCCCGGCATGATCGGCCTGTCGGCGGCGATGACGCCGCTCGGCTTCATCGTCTCGTCGCTGGTGGTTCCGGCGCTCAGCCGCCGGTTCGGGGCAGGGCGGTTCGCGGTGGCGTGCGCGCTGATTTCGGGAACCATTCTCGCCGTCATCGGCTGGCAGCAGAACATCTGGCTGTGGTTCCCGCTGCGCTTCCTGCTCGGCTTTTTCGCCAACCCGCTCTACGTGATCTCGGAAACCTGGCTGCTGGCGGTGACGCCGGCCGCCAAGCGCGGGCGGATCATGGGCGTCTACACCTCGATGATCTCGGCCGGGTTTGCGATGGGGCCGCTGACGCTGGCCATCGTCGGAACGGCCGGCTGGCCGCCGTTCATCGTCGGCGTCGTCGCCTTTGCGCTGTGCGCGATCTCGCTGCTTGGACTGATGGGCCGGCTGCCGGACATTTCCGGCGATCACGGCACGTCGGTGCTGGCGTTCGCCCGGCTTGCGCCGCTGATACTGTTTGCGGTGTTCGCCGCCGCCGCGTTCGAACAGGTGCTGATGTCGCTGGTGTCCGTCTACGGCGCCGCCTTCGGCAGCCCGGAACACCGCATGTCGCTCTTGTTGACCGTCTTCATCGCCGGAAACATCGCCCTGCAGATCCCGTTCGGGGCGATGGCCGAGCGCATTGGCGCAGGCAATATGATGCTGATCTGCGCGGTTGGCGGACTGTTCGGGGCGCTGCTGCTGCCGGCGGTGTTCGCCACGCCGCTGATCTGGCCGCTGGCGTTCTTCTGGGGCGCGGTCGCCTTCGGCGTCTACACGATGGCGCTGGTGATGCTCGGCGAACGGTTTTCCGGCCCGATGCTGATCACCGGAAACTCCGCCTTCTCGCTGTTTTGGGGCCTCGGCGGCATTGTCGGGCCGCCTGTCACCGGGTCGGTGATGAGCCAGGTCGGGCCGCAGGGCCTGCCGCTGACGCTTGCGGCGATCAGCGTCGCCCTGTGTGCCGCCCTGTTCCTCGCCCGAAAGCGTCGCCCATCTTGATCGCCGGGCGGTGGCAAGACTACACTGCCCGCATGTTCGCAGCGCGCCACAGGCAGATCGCCCAGGCGGCGTCGACGCCGTCGCGTCGCACGCAGCACGCCGATCTTTTGCTGTTGTGCGCCCGCATCGGATATTCGCCGCAACCTTGAGCCGGACTCTCCCGATCCGATTCAGCAACAAGGCGTAACATCATGTCGTACCAGAATTTTTCACTGAAGCAGCTTCAGGCCATCGACGCTGCCCATCATCTGCATCCATTCACCGACCACAAGGAATTGCGGGAGGCGGGATCGCGCGTCATCGCCCGCGCCGACGGCGCCTTCGTCTACGATCTGGAAGGCAACCAGATTCTCGACGGCATGGCCGGCCTGTGGTGCGTCAATGTCGGCTACGGGCGCCAGGAACTCGCCCAGGCCGCCTTCGACCAGATGCAGGAGCTGCCCTATTACAACTCCTTCTTCAAATGCTCGACGCCGAGCCCGATCCTGCTGTCGCAGAAGCTGGCCGAGATCGCGCCCGCCAACCTCAACCAGGTGTTTTACGGTTCGTCGGGTTCGGAATCCAACGACACGGCGCTCAGGCTGGTGCGCCACTACTGGGCGCTGGAGGGCAAACCGCAGAAGAACCTCGTGATCTCGCGCAAGAGCGGCTATCACGGCTCGACCATCGCCGGCGCGTCGCTGGGCGGCATGGAGCACATGCATAAACAACTGGGCGGCGCGGTGCCCAATATCGTGCATGTCATGGCGCCCTATGCGTTCGAACTGGCGCTGCCCGGCGAAAGCGATCATGACTTCGGCATCCGCGCCGCCCGCGCGGTCGAAGACGCCATTCTGGAAGCGGGAGCGGAGACGGTGGCGGCGTTCATCGGCGAGCCGGTGATGGGGGCGGGCGGCGTCAAGATCCCGCCGGAAAGCTACTGGCCGGAAATCCAGCGCATCTGCCGCAAATACGACGTGCTGCTGATGCTCGACGAGGTGATCACCGGCTATGGCCGCACCGGCAACTGGTTCGCGGCGCAGACGATGAACATCGAGCCCGATACGATGACCACGGCCAAGGCGCTGACGTCCGGCTACCAGCCGCTGTCGGCGCTCTATGTCGGCGACCGCATCGCCCGCACGCTGGTCGACAAGGGCGGCGAGTTCTATCACGGCTACACCTATTCGGGGCACCCGGTGGCCTGCGCGGTTGCGCTGAAAAACCTCGAGATCATCGAACGGGAAGGGCTGATCGAGCGGGTGCGCACCGACACCGGCCCGTATTTCCGCAAGACGCTGATGGAGCAACTGTCCGGCCACCGGCTGGTCGGCCAGGTCCGCACCATCGGGCTGATGGGCGCGATCGAGATCGTCAGGGACCGCGAGAGCCGCGAGAGGTTCAAGCCGGACGGGTCGGCGGCGATGAAGGTGCGCGACCACGCCATCGCCAACGGCATGATGCTGCGCGCCACCGGCGATACGATGATCCTGTCGCCGCCGCTGATCTGGACGCGCGACAATATCGACATGGCCGCCGGCCGCATCGCCAAGGCGCTCGACCTGGCCGCGGCCGAGCTCGGAGCGTAGCGATGGGCTATCCGCCGGTGATGCCGTTGATCGAATATGAAAACGCCTCGCCGGCGGTTCGCGCCGTCTATGACGACATCATGGCGACGCGCAAGACCGACTGGGTCAACAATTTCTGGAAGGCGCTGGCGCATGATCCGGCCAATCTGAAACGCACCTGGGAGGCGCTGAAACAGGTGATGGGGCCAGGCGCGCTCGACCCGCTGACCAAGGAACTGATCTATATCGCTGTGTCGGCGACCAACGGCTGCGAATACTGCACCTACTCCCACACCGCTTCGGCGCGCGCCAAGGGCATGACCGACGCGATGCTGATGGAAGTGCTGGCGGTCGCGGCCAAGGCGAACGAAACCAACCGCCTGGCCAATGCGCTCAGGCCGCCGGTCGACGCGCAGTTCCTGCCTGGACAGTTTCATCCGGCAACGGAACGGTCTAAGGAGGTCAAATGAGCCCGAGACGCCGCAGACAGCGCCGCAACAGCCAGGCGGTCGCCCGCAATCTGATGCTGGCCCCGGCCGTGATGGCGATGCGCGCCCCGATCATGTCGGCGGAAGCCGGCGGGTTCTTCCCGATGACGGAGACGCCGGGCGCGGTCAACGAAAAGATCGTGGCGTTCTGGCAGGGCATGGCGTCGGCGCAGGTCGCCTGGTTCTATTCGGCGCTGCTGCTGCCGGTGGCGTTCGCCGGGGCGCGTTCGCCCTTGACGCCGCTGCTCGACATGGCCGAGACGGTGGCGAGCGCCGCGCTCGAACCCGCCGCCCGCCAGGTGCGGCGCAACCACCGGCGGCTGTCCGGGCTCTGAACCGTTTTTGCCGGCGCGGAAAAACAGCAAAAACCGCGCCTCCGGAACTATCGGAATGACGCGGTCTTGCCAGATACGCATGGCGTTTCGCAATACAGACTGAGCGAAACTTACAACTCCGGTACGCGAGACCTGATCCGGAGTTCCGGGCGGTTTGCGTTAAGTCCCCCGCCTCGAAGAGGAGTTATAGGGAGAGATTGTTACCGGTCGGTTATCGAGGACTTAGCAAAGAATGAATTCGGGCCATTTTTCGCCTTGGACCGAAAAAACCTGCTGTTTCCATAAGTTACCTAACGTCAGGCGCCGTCGCCGCGCAGGAAGCGGATGATGCCGGAAAAGTCGTTGTCGCCGCCGCCCTGGGCCGCGTAGAGCGCGTAGAGTTGGGCAGCTTCGGCGCCCATCGGCGTCACCGCGCCGGCGGCGGCCGAGGCTTCCTGGGCGAGTTTCAGGTCCTTGAGCATCAGCGCCGCGGCAAAGCCAGGCCTGTAGTCGCGGTTGGCGGGCGAAGCCGGCACGGGACCGGGCACCGGGCAGTAGGTGGTGAGCGACCAGCACTGGCCCGACGACGTCGACGCCACGTCGAACAGCGCCTGGTGCGACAGGCCGAGCTTTTCGGCCAGCACAAAAGCCTCCGAAACGCCGATCATCGAAATGCCGAGGATCATGTTGTTGCAGATCTTTGCCGCCTGGCCGGCGCCGGGATCGCCGCAATGGACGATGCGGCCGGCCATCGGCTTCAACACCGGCTCGGCCCGGGCGAACGCGTCCGCCGAACCGCCGGCCATGAAGGTGAGGGTGCCGGCCGCCGCGCCGCCGGTTCCGCCCGACACCGGCGCGTCGACCGACAAAAGTCCGTATTTCTGCGCGATGGCGTGCGCGGCGCGCGCCGACTGCACGTCGATGGTCGAGGAATCGATCAGCAGCGCGCCCTTCTTCAGTTTTGGCGCGATGTCCTCATAGACCGAAACGACATGTTTTCCGGCCGGCAGCATGGTGATGACGATGTCGGCGTCCTTCACCGCCGCCGGGGCGTTGGCCATGACGGTGACGCCGTTGGCGGCGGCGGTTTTCAGATTGTCCGGCAACAGGTCGAAGCCGTGGACGACATGGCCGGCCTTGACCAGGTTGGCGGCCATCGGGTTGCCCATATTGCCGAGGCCGATGAAAGCGATGGTGGTCATTGATGCTGGCTCCGCCGTTGAAGAGTGTCGGTCGTTATTAGTCGGCCGTCGATCGAAACGGGATGTCAACAATCTAGTCAAACGACCGACTACCGACGACCCACGACCGACTATCTTCCAATCAAATGCCGCGCCACGATCATACGCATGATCTCGTTGGTGCCTTCGAGAATCTGGTGGACGCGCAGGTCACGCACCAGTTTCTCGACGCCGTAATCGTGCAGATAGCCATAGCCGCCGAACACCTGCAGGGCGTCGTTGACGATCTTGAAACCGTTGTCGGTGACGAGACGCTTGGCCATCGCCGACCATTTCGAGGCGTCGTGCGCCTTGCGGTCGAGTTTGGACGCCGCCGCGTAGAGGAACAGGCGCGAGGCCTGCAACTCGGTCTCCATGTCGGCGAGCTTGAACTGCAGCGACTGGAAACGGTCGATCGTCTGGCCGAACGCCTTGCGCTCGCCGGCATATTGCACCGCCTTGTCGAGCGCCGACTGCGCGCCGCCGAGCGAGCAGGCGGCGATGTTGAGGCGGCCGCCGTCGAGGCCGGCCATGGCGATGCGAAAACCCATGCCTTCGTCGTTGAGCCGGTTTTCGGCCGGCACCTTGCAGTCCTCGAGGATCACCTGGCGGGTCGGCTGCATGTGCCAGCCCATCTTCGATTCGAGCGCGCCGAAGGACAGGCCCGGCGCGTCCTTGGGAATGACGAAGGTCGAGACGCCCTTGGGGCCGTCGTCGCCGGTGCGGGCCATGACGACATAGACGTCGTTGGCGCCGGCGCCGGAAATGAACTGCTTGGTGCCGTTCAGCGTGTAGTCGGCGCCGTTGCCGGGACCGCGCACGGCGCGGGCCTTCAGCGCCGCCGCGTCGGACCCCGCCGAGGGTTCGGTCAGCGCGTAGCTCGCCAGCCATTCCATCGACGTGATCTTTGGCAGGAAGCGCTGGCGCTGCTCGTCGGAGCCAAAAGTGTCGATCATCCACGCCGCCATGTTGTGGATGGAGATATAGGCCGAAAAGGCCGGGCAGGCGCGGGCCAGCGCCTCGAAGATCAGCACCGCGTCGAGCCGTCCCAGCGCCGAGCCGCCGACATCGTCCTTGACGTAGATGCCGCCAAAGCCGAGTGCGCCGGTCTCGCGCACCACGTCGCCGGGAAAATGCCGCGCCTTGTCCCATTCGAGCGCATGAGGCGCGACCCGATCGGCGGCGAAGGCTTCGGCCATTTCCTGGATTGCGCGCTGGTCGGCGTTCAATTCGAACTGACCGGCGGTCTGGTCCACCGCGACGTCCATGTCTCGCTCCCTCGGCATCTGTTGCGCCGCGCAACAGTCTAGAGCAATGAGGGGGAGGCGCAACATGGCGGGCGACCCAGCCGGTGTGCGCAGTTTGTCGATCGGATGCTTCGTCAATGACTAATTTCGCACAATACGCCCGCGGGACCACCTGACATGGGCAAGGCGATCATGTTGCAGGGCACCGGCTCGGATGTCGGCAAATCGGTGCTGGTCGCGGGGCTATGCCGGGTCGCGGCGAACCGCGGCGTCCAGGTGCTGCCGTTCAAGCCGCAGAACATGTCCAACAATGCCGCCGTGGCCATCGGCCTCGACGGCGGGCAAGGCGAAATCGGCCGGGCGCAGTGGTTGCAGGCGATGGCCTGCCGGGCGGAACCCGGCGTCGACATGAACCCGGTGCTGATCAAGCCGGAAAGCGATGTCGGCGCCCAGGTCGTCGTTCATGGCAAGGTTTTCGGCAAGGCCAGCGCACGGGACTATCAGGGCCTGAAGGCGCATCTGCTGGACGCGGTGATGGCGTCGTGGGAACGCCTCAAGGCGCGGGCCGAACTGGTGATCGTCGAGGGCGCGGGATCGCCGGCGGAAATCAATCTGCGCGACCGCGACATCGCCAATATGGGCTTTGCCACGCGGGCGAACGCGCCGGTGGTGCTGGTCGGCGATATCGACAGGGGCGGGGTGATCGCGGCGATCGCCGGCACGCACCTGATCCTGCCGGACGAGGACCGGCGGATGATCGCCGGATTCCTGATCAACAAGTTCCGCGGCGATCTGTCCCTGTTCGATGACGGGCTGGCTGCGATCACCCGCTTCACCGGCTGGCGCTCGTTCGGCGTTGTGCCGTGGCTGCGCGAGGCGGCGCTGCTGCCGTCGGAGGACGCGGTGGTGCTGGAACGATCCGCCATGGCCGGCGAGGGCATGCTGAAGATCGTCGTGCCGATGCTGCCGCGCATCGCCAATTTCGACGATCTCGACCCGCTCAAGGCGGAACCGGAGGTCGATGTCGTGTTCGCGCCGCCGGGGCGTGCGCTGCCCGCCGACGCCGGACTGATCGTCATCCCCGGCTCCAAGGCGACCATCGCCGACCTTTCGGCCCTGCGCGAATTCGGCTGGGACCGCGACATCGCAGCCCATGTGGCGCGCGGCGGCCATGTGTTCGGCATCTGCGGCGGCTACCAGATGCTCGGCCGCGTCGTGACCGACCCGCTCGGCGTCGAGGGCGTGGCGCGCGAGGCCGCCGGGCTCGGCCTGCTCGACTTCGAGACTGTGATAGAGCCCGAAAAGACCGTCAGGGTCAGCCAGGCGCGTTCGGTCGAGTTCGGGACGCCGATGACCGGCTACGAAATCCATCTCGGGCGCACTGGCGGACCCGATTGCGGCCGACCGGTGCTCGACATCGACGGCAGGCCGGATGGGGCGACATCCGCCGACGGCCGGATTTCCGGCTGCTACCTGCACGGGCTGTTCAGTAATGACGCGTTCCGCGCCTGCTTCCTGCAACGGCTTGGCGTCCGTTCGCAGTTGGCTGACCATCGCGCCGCGGTCGACCGGTCGCTGGATGCGATCGCGGCGCATCTTGAAACGCACGTCGATGTCGATGCGATCTTCGCCACGGCGAGATAGTTTTCTCAAGACGCGCCAAAACGCCCGGCGGCGTCGGGTTGGCGGGTTTTTTGTTCTTCACCGACCCCCCTCTGTCCTGCCGGACAGAGGGGGGTCGGTGGAGAACCGGCTTGACACCGATGTCTCAAGCCGGCTCGCCGGCTTTCGGCCAATAGGTTCCCAGCGCCCAGAGATTGCCTTCCGGGTCGGCCAGCAGGCATTCGCGGCTGCCGTAGTCGCGGTCGGTCGGCGCTTCCAGCACCTTGGCGCCGGCGGACCTGGCGCGGGCGAAGGCCGCATCGACATCGTCGACCGCCAGATAAAGGCCCTTGCCGCCGCGTTCTCCCGGTTCTCCGGCAAAGGCGCCGTATTCGTCGCCACGCACCGAACCGAGCATGATCATCGCCGAGCCGAAAGTCAGCTGGGCGTGGCCGACAAGGTCGCCGTTCATGTATTTTGCGTCGACGACAAATCCCAGCGCCTCGACCAGCCAGTCGATCATGGCGGGGGCGTCGTTGTAGCGGAAGGTGGGGAAAATTCGCGGCGCTTCGGTCATCGGTCGAGGTTCCTGTCTGTTGAAGATAGGGGAACAGTGGCGCGCGAAACGCCGCCGGTCTTGAAGAAATGTTACGCGGCGGCGACAAACGCGCCGGGCGGCCTGCCGGCGAGGTCGACGAATTC
>Ga0209793_1001709_pt1 | contig 12682 bp, 8 predicted proteins | sample EBPBio122009_DNA_FD_185863 | JGI IMG/M metagenome (GOLD analysis project Ga0209793, IMG submission 185863) | Wastewater treatment Type I Accumulibacter community from EBPR Bioreactor in Madison, WI, USA - Reactor 1_2/2/2009_ DNA (SPAdes) (version 2) | ecosystem: Engineered > Bioreactor > EBPR >... | reverse complement strand
CCGTCAGCATCGCGGTCAGCGCCTGCCAGCGGCAGAACAGGTCGCTGTCATGGCGCGCCAGAAACATCCGCTCCTCGGTCGACTGGTCGAACGCCAGCGTCAGTGGCGCCGAGAAGCCGCGATTGATCGACACCGCCGGGCGCTGCCGCAGCCCGCGAAACTGGACGATGTGGCGTCGTTTGGTCAGATGGATCAGCCGTCCGTCCTCGACCGACTTGTCGTCGGAGCGGGCGACGAGGTCGTTGCCGTCAGGCCCGACCAGGGCGAAGGCCAGCGGAATGTGCATCAGCTTCTTGCGCACTTCGCCAGGCGTCGGCGGCACCGATTGCTCGAGGTCGAGCGTGAACGTTCCGGCCAGCGCGTCGAACGATGTCGAGACCGAGACGTTGGGCGTGCCCGCCTGCTGATACCAGATCGCAAACTGGTTTAGGTCACGCCCGGTAGCATCTTCAAAACATTTGAGAAAATCCTCGATCGTCGCAGCACTTCCGTCATGCCGGTCGAAATAGAGGTCCATGCCGCGCCTGAACCCTTCGGCGCCCAGGATGGTGCGGATCATGCGCACGACTTCGGCGCCTTTCTCGTAGACCGTCGCCGTGTAGAAATTGTTGATCTCGCGGTAGCGCCGCGGCCGCACCGGGTGCGCCAGCGGCCCCTGGTCCTCCGGAAACTGGTGGGCGCGCAGCGCCCTGACATCTGCGATGCGCTCGACGGCGGCGGAGCGTTCGTCGGCCGAGAACTGGTGGTCCCGGAATACCGTCAGCCCTTCTTTCAGGCACAGCTGGAACCAGTCGCGGCAGGTGATGCGGTTGCCGGTCCAGTTGTGGAAATATTCATGCGCGACGATGGTCTCGATATTGGCGAAATCAGCGTCGGTGGCGGTTTCGGCGTCGGCCAGGATGTATTTGTCGTTGAAGATGTTGAGGCCCTTGTTCTCCATTGCGCCCATGTTGAAGTCCGACACGGCGACAATGTTGAACACGTCGAGATCGTATTCGCGCCCGAACGTCTGCTCGTCCCAGCGCATCGACCGCTTGAGCGCGTCCATCGCATAGGCCGCCCGCCCGGTCTTGCCCGGCTCGACATAGATGCCGAGCTTTACCTTGCGCCCCGACATGGTGACAAAACTGTCGCGCAGCTCGGCCAGGTTTCCCGCCACCAGCGCGAACAGGTAGGACGGCTTGGGGAAGGGGTCGCGCCATTGGGCGAAATGCCAGCCGTCCGCCAGTTCGCCGGCGGCTTCGGGGTTGCCATTGGCCAGCAGCACCTCCGCTTCGTCGCGCCGCGCCTCGACGCGGACATTGTAGACCGACAGGATGTCGGGCCGGTCGAGGAAATAGGTGATGCGCCGAAAACCTTCGGCCTCGCATTGCGTGCAATAATTGCCGCCTGACCGGTAGAGCCCGGTCAGCGCCTTGTTCGCCGAAGGATCGAGTTCGGTTTCGATCGTCAGGAGGAACCGTTTGCGCTTTGGCGGCCGGATGATCCTGAGCGAATCGGGCGTTGCCTCGAACCAGCCGGGCCGCACATCCTCGCCGTCGATCTTCAGGCTGAGGAGTTTTAGTCCTTCGCCGTCGAGCCGGAGGGGCGAATCGGCGGGCGCTCCGGCGCGCCGTTCCAGCGTCAGGTTTGCGATGACGCGGGTTTTTGTCGGATCGAGCCTGAAACTCAGGTCGGTCGACGGAATGAGCCAGTCGCTTGGACGATAGTCCTCGAGCCGGAAGACCTGCCCGGTGTCGCTTCGCATCCATGTCCCTTTCGTCGGCGCATCTTGCGGCCGCCTGGCGCAAATTTATCGGTCGGCTTGGCCTTTACACCAAACGCCGGGTCGACAAAACTTTAGAGCGAGTTGCGGCGCATTGTTTTCGATGCGGCCGATCTTGCAGAATGCGGCCGCGCTCGGCCACACCATCTTCGAAACCACGAGGCACGCTTATGACGGTCATGACGCCGAAGTTCGGGATGGGCGCTCCCGTCCTGCGCCAGGAAGACAATGCGTTCATCACAGGGCGCGGCCGCTACACCGACGATTTCTCGCCGCCGGGCGTCGTCTATCTGCATGTCCTGCGCTCGCCGGCGGCAAACGCCTCGTTTGTCGTCCGCTCGATCGACGCGGCCAGGGCCGCGCCGGGGGTGCTGATGGTGGCGACCGCCGCGGACCTGTCCGGACTCGGCGACCTGGCGTCCGGCGCGATGCAGAAACAGCCCGACGGCAGCCGCGCCCCGACAAGGGACATTCCGATCCTGTGCCGCGACAAGGTGCACTATGTCGGCGACGCGGTGGCGTTTGTCGTCGCGCAGACCCGCGCCCAGGCGCAGGACGCCGCCGAACTGATCGACATCGACTATGACGACTTGCCAGCGGCCGCCAGCACCGCGACCGCGCTCGACGCCGATACGCCGCTGGTCTGGCCCGAGACCGGCACCAACCGTGCGTTCCGCTACCAGGTCGGCAATCCCGCCGCCGCCGATGCCGCATTCGCCAGGGCGACATCGGTAACGCGCATCGCGTTCCGCAACAACCGGCTGGTCTGCAACTATATGGAGCCGCGCGCGGCCCTGGCCGAATGGAAACCCGACGAGGACCGGCTGGTGCTGACGGTGGGTTCGCAGGGCGTGCATTCGATGCAGCGCATCCTGTCGGGCGTCTTCGGCATCAAACCCCAGCAATTGCGGGTGTTAACGCCCGATGTCGGCGGCGGCTTTGGCCCCAAGACATTCGTCTACCGCGAATATGTCATGGCGCTGGAGGCGGCGCGCCGGCTCGGCCGCCCGGTGAAATGGACCGGCGACCGCACGGAACATTTCCTCACCGACGCCCAGGGTCGCGACAACCAGGTCGAGGCCGAGATGGCGATGGACGCCGGCGGGCGCTTCCTCGGGCTGCGGGTGCGGCTGGTCGCCAATCTCGGCGCCTATATTCACCAGTACGGCCCGTTCATTCCCTATGTCGGCGCAACCATGTCGACCGGCGTCTACGACATCGGCGCGCTCGACGTCGCCATCGACGGGGTCTACACCAACACCTGCCCAGTCGACGCCTATCGCGGCGCGGGGCGGCCGGAAGCTGCGTTTCTGCTGGAAAAACTGGTCGACGCCTGCGCGCGGGATCTGGGCATGTCGCCGGCCGAAATCCGCCGCAGGAATTTCATCCGGCCCGACCAGTTCCCTTACAGGACGCCGACAGGCCGCACCTACGATGTCGGCGAATTCGATGGCCACATGACGCTGGCGATGCAGCGCGCCGGCTGGGACGGTTTCGACCGGCGGCTGGCGGCGTCGAAGGCTGCCGGCAGGCTGCGCGGCATCGGCATGGCCACCTATGTCGAGGCCTGCGCCTTCGCCGGCTCCGAAGCCGCCCACCTGACGCTTGGGACAGATGGCGACGTCACCATGTTCATCGGCACCCAGAGCAACGGCCAGGGGCATGCGACCGCCTATGCGCAACTGGTCGCCGAAAAGCTGAACCTGCCGGTCGAGCGGGTGCATGTGCGCCAGGGCGACACCGACGAACTGGCCAAGGGCGGCGGCACCGGCGGTTCGCGCTCGATCCCGCTTGGCGGCGTCTCGGCGGCGCGGGCGGGCGAAGACCTCGCCACAAAAATCAAGCGCATCGCCGCCGACGAACTTGAGGCAAGCGCCGCCGACATCGAACTTGCCGACGGGGTCGCGCGCATTGTCGGCACCGACCGGGCGATGGATTTTCCGGCCATCGCGCGGGCCGCCCGCAATCCCGAGGACCTCAAGGGTTTCGGCGAATTCGTCCAGCACGAGGCGACCTATCCGAACGGCACCCATATCTGCGAGGTCGAGGTCGATCCCGCGACCGGCGCGACGCAAGTGCTGGGCTACACCATCGTCGACGATTTCGGCGCGGTGGTGAACCCGCTGCTGCTGGCGGGCCAGGTGCATGGCGGCGTCGTGCAGGGGCTGGGCCAGGCCTTGACCGAAGACACCGTCTATTCCGACGACGGGCAATTGCTGACCGCCAGCTTCATGGACTACGGCATGCCGCGCGCCGATCTCGTGCCGTTGCTCGATTTCGCGACCCGCAACGTGCCGTCCACCACCAATGCGCTGGGCATCAAGGGCGCGGGCGAGGCCGGCACGATCGGCGCGACTCCGGCGGTCATCAACGCGGTGACGGACGCGCTGTGGCGCGCGCACGGCATCGGCCATATCGAGATGCCGGCGACGCCGTTGCGCGTGTGGCAGGCGATCGGAGCGGCGACCGGCAAGTGAGCGCGGCCGAGGATCAAAGGCCGCACCAGCCGCTCAAGGCGATTCTGCTCAAGGTGGGGTCGATCGCGATTTTTGTGGCGATGCAGTCGCTGATCAAACTCGCCGGCATGGTGCCGGCCGGCGAGATCGTGTTCTTCCGGTCGTTCTTCGCCCTATTTCCGGTAATCCTCATGCTGGCGTGGCGCGGCGAACTTCAGGGCGCCTGGCGCACGACGAGGCCGATGGGACACATCCATCGCGGCTTTGTCGGCGTGCTGTCGATGTGGGGCGGCTTCTTCGCGCTGACGCGGCTGCCGCTGCCCGAAGCGATCATGCTGAATTACGCGCAGCCGCTGCTGGTGATTGTCGCCAGCGCGCTGTTCCTGCACGAACCGGTGCGCATCTACCGCTGGACCGCGGTTGTTGTCGGCTTTGTCGGCGTCTTCATCATCTGCTGGCCGACCATGTCGGTGTTCAGTTCGGGCGAGACGGTGTCGAACGATCGGCTGCTCGGCGTTCTGGCGGCGCTGGGAGCGGCGGCGATGTCGGCGCTTGCGATGCTGCAGGTCCGCAGCCTGGTGGCGACCGAAAAATCGGCGACCATCGTGTTGTGGTTTTCGGCGACGGCGTCCGTCTTTGCGCTGCTGACGCTGCCTTTCGGCTGGATTCCACTGTCGCCGGGACAGGCGACCCTGCTGATCCTGAGCGGTTTTTGCGGCGGCATCGCCCAGATCGCCATGACCGAGGCCTATCGCTACGCCAGCGCGGCGACGGTCGCGCCGTTCGAATATTCATCGATCATCGTCGGTTCGGTCGCCGGCTACTTCCTGTTCGGCGACCTGCCGACGATCTTTTCGGTGATCGGCGGTGCGATCATCGTCGTCTCGGGCCTGTTCATCATCTGGCGCGAGCGCCAGCTCGGCCTTGAATACGCAAAAGCCTCGAAGATCTCGACGACGGCGCGCTGACGCTTCGGCACTGTTCCAAATTTGTCACGCGCTCCGGCCTTGGCGGCGGCGTCGGGCATTTCCTAATTGCGCGTTAACCATCTGCGCCTAAGCTGGTCGACAACGAAACCTGGCGGGAACAAGGGGTGGGGCACATCAAGTGACGAGCGGCCAATCCGCGACGCGCGGGCTGTCGCTGAGCCGGGTCAACCGCGGCAAGAGGGGACATTCGCGGGCGACGCCGGTTTCAGGAATGCAGACTTTCTGGGGGCTCCTGACTGCCTACTGGCTGTCGGACCGCTGGAAGGAAGCCTGGGCGCTGACCTTTTTCATCGCTGCGCTGACGGTGGCGTCGAGCAAGACCGGGGTCTGGTTTGCCGAGGCGTCCGCCGAACTGGTCACCTCGATCGCGCTGTTCCACGATCCGCGCACGCTCGATCCGCTCGCCACTGTTATCAGAAGCGCCGCCATCCTGGTCGGACTGGTGATCCTGAAGGATGCCGGCATCATCGCCGTGCGCCACATGTTTTCCACGACCCTGCACCGCAAATGGCGGTCGTTCCTCGACACCCGCTTCAACGCCGCGCTTCTCGACGACACCCACACCCATTTCCATTTGCAGAATGGCGTCGCCGCCAATGCCGGCGGCGCAGCCAATCTCGACAATGTCGACCAGCGCGTGCAGGAATCGATCAAGGACCTGACCGGCGGCGCCATCGGCCTGGCGATGGGCGTGCTCGGCGTGTCGACCTCGCTGCTGTTCGTCGGCATGAAGCTGGTGGAGACGTCGGCCGAAGTCAGCGGCCTCGAATTTCTCGGCGTCTACGGAACCGCCACGCTGGCGCTGACGGCGGTCGCGCTCTACGTGCCGCTGAACACGTTTATCGCGCTGCGCATCGGCCGGGTGCTGCAGTTTCTGCAGACCGCGATGCAGCAGACCGAAGGCAGCTATCGCGGCGAGCTGACCATGTTCCTGCGCCGCTCGTTCCAGATCGCCGCCTCGCGCGGCGAGCGCGCCCAAAGGGCGCTGCACGACAGGCTCTATGTCGGCATCGACCGCACATGGCACAGGCTCAACCGCTACAATGCCAGCTATATGGCGTTCGAAAAGGTCTACAATTTCTTCGCCGCCCGCGTCGTCGCCTATGCGCCCGGCTTCGTTCCCTATATCGGCGGCCAGATCGGCCTGAAGAGCTACGTCACCGGCGCGGAACTGGTGAACCAGCTGATCCAGGAATGCTCCTGGTTCATCCATGTCATGCCGGCGATCGCGAGCCTTCGGGCGAATACAAGGCGCGTCACCGATCTCGCCGTCGCCATCGAAGACGTTCAGGCGCCGGAATTTTACGCCCAGTCGGGAACGTCGGATTTCCGCTTCGAATACCAGGCCCCGGCGCTGGGCTTCTCGATCTCCGACCTCGAACTGTCGCATCAGGGGCTGGACGCGACGCCGTTCCTGCGCGCGCCGGCGCTGGATTTCATGTCGGGAAGCTGGACCCTGATTTCCGGTCCGTCGGGGGCGGGAAAAACCTCGCTGATGAAGGCGATGAACGGCCTGTGGCCCTATGGGCGCGGCACCGTCGTCTATCCCGACGGCGCGGCCACCTTCTTCGCCGCCCAGGAGACCAAGCTGCCGCGCCTGACGCTGAAGCAGCTTGTCTGCCTTCCCGACGCCGACTGCGACCATGCCGACCTGGCCGTCGCCGACGCGCTGGTGAAGGCCGGCCTTGGCCATCTGATCGTCAGCGTCAACGACGAGACGCGCGAGGGCCAGCCCTGGGATCTGCTCCTGTCCGGCGGCCAGAAACAGATGCTGATGCTGGCGCGCATCCTGCTCCACGAGCCGGCGCTGCTGTTCCTCGACGAGGCGTCATCGGCGCTGGACGCGAAATCGCGCGTCGCCTTTCACCAGGCCATCAAGGATCACTGCCCCGAGGCGACGGTGATCTCGATCATGCATGAGAAGGAGCCGCTGCGTTCGGAGGCGGGCGAGGATTTTTACGACCAGGTCGTGGCGCTCGAAAACGGCGTCGCCGAAATGCGTCCGCTGCGCGCGCTTGCGCCCGTCGCACAGGCGACCCCGCAGATCTCGGCGCTGCCGCCGCGCTTCCGCGGCTCGCCCCGGCTCGAATTCGCCCGCTTCATGAAGCCTGCTGATTGAGCCTCAGCCAGCGGGCGGTCTGCTCGTCGGCGGCAAAGAAGCTCTCGATGGCGATTTCCGACGTGACGACGTCGAGCGGCGTACCGAACACCGTGATGGTCGTGATGAAGGCGAGGCGCGCGCCGTCCGGCATGACCAGCCGGAGCGTCGTGGCGATATCGGAATAGGGTTCGATCCTGTCGCCGAAGCGCGCGGGCGCGGGATAGCCGCGCAGTTCCTCCGCCAGTTCCTCGATCGCGGCATCGCCGGTGGCGATGAACAGGCGCTTCAGCCGCTCCAGCAGGTGCGCCCGCCACGCCGGAAGGTTCTCGATCAGCGGCGCCAGTCCTCCCGGGTGCAGCGACAGGCGAAGCACGTTGACCGGCGGCTCGAGCAGTTCCGGATCGCTGACGCAGTTCAGGAAGACGCCGATGGCGGCATTGGCGCTGACCAGCCGCCAGTGATGGTCGACCGCGATCGCCGGGTTGGGCGCATGGCCTTCCAGCACCTTCTCGACCGCGGCCATCATCGGCGCAAGCTCCGGGTCGTCCGCTTGCCTTTGCGGGAAATGCGGCGCGTATCCCGCCGACAGCAGCAGTCGGTTGCGTTCGCGCAGTGGCAGGTCGAGGCGTTCGGCGAGGTTCAGGACCATCTCGCGCGACGGCGTCGAGCGGCCGCTTTCGACGAAACTGAGATGTCGCTGCGAGATGTCGGCTTCAAGCGCCAGGTCGAGCTGGCTCAGCCGGCGACGGGCGCGCCACTGGCGGATCAGATCGCCGATCGGGGGATGACGGGTGTCCATGGCGGCAAGGTAACAAAGGTCGGCGCGCGATCCTATTACCTGCGGCGTAATCGCTTTCTCGCGGCGCGCCGGTCAACCTCTGGCTACTCCGGCGCCAAGGCCGGGCTGAAACCAAGAGGAACCGAACATGACCATCGCAAACCCGACGCTCGCCCGCAACGCCCTGATCGTTGATGCAACCCTCAGCGCCGCCGCGGGCGTCGCCATGGCCGCGGGCTCGGCCTTCATCGCGCCATTGACCGCGCTGCCGCAGCAGCTTCTCCTGTGGGCCGGGCTCGGCCTGTTGCCCTGGGCGGCTTTCCTGTACTGGGCGGCGCGCAACGCTTCGGGGTCGAGCTCCGTGATGACGGAAGTGATCCTCATCAACACCGTGTGGGTGATCGCCAGCTTCGGCATCATGGCCGGCGCCATGGTGTCGCCCAACCTGCTCGGCGTCGCTTTCGTGACCGTTCAGGCGCTGGCCGTGGCCGCGATCACGGTCGTGCAGTTCGCCAGCCTGCGCGCCACCCCGACGAACGCCTGATCCGTCGGGACGATGAGAGCGGCGCGGGCCCGGCCCGCGCCGTTTATTATTGCGACAGCGCGCGCAGCCGCGCCTTGACCTCGAGCAGGTCGCGCCAGACGAGCTTTTTGTGCGCCGGGTTGCGCAGCAGATAGGCCGGGTGAAGCGTCGGCATCGCCGGAATCTCGACCCCGCCGGCCGTCACATGGCTTTGCCAGCGGCCGCGCAGCCGCATGATGCCTTCCTGCGCATTGACGATGACCTTGGCCGAGGGGCCGCCCAGCGTCACCAGCACTTTTGGCGCGGCCAGTTCGATCTGGCGTTCGATGAACGGGCGGCAGATTTCCGTCTCCAGCGGCGTCGGCGTGCGATTGCCCGGCGGCCGCCAGGGAATGACGTTGGCGATGTAGGCGCTCTTGCGGTCGAGCCCGATCGCGGCGAGCATCCGGTCGAGCAACTGGCCGGAGCGCCCGACGAAGGGCAAGCCCTCCAGATCCTCGTCGCGGCCGGGCGCTTCGCCGACAAACATGATGCCGCCGGCGGGATTGCCGTCGGCGAACACCGTCGACTTGGCGGTGAATTTGAGGTTGCAGCCGTCGAACGCCCGAACCGCCTCGGCCAGTTCCTCAAGCGTCGTCGCCGCCGCCGCCAGTTGCCGGGCCAGGATGGCCTGGCCTTCGTCGGGAACGGTGGCGGTGGCCGGAGGCGCGGCGGGGCGGGCTGGCGCAATCTCCGGCGCCGGCCGCTGCTCGCGTTGCGGCGCTGGCTCGGACCTTGGCTCCACCACGGCGAACCGGTCGATCGGCTGCGCCTCCAGCGGCGCGTCGACGCCCGCCTCGGCATAGAACCGGAGCAGTTCCTCCAGACCGGCGCGGGTGAGGGGAGTTGTGGCCATGGCAGTTGAATAAGGCGGCGGCCCGCCCGGGTAAAGCGTCATGCGGCTATGACAGCGGGATGCGCGGGTCCTGCCGGATGTAAAAGATCCAGCGCGGCGTGAAATCGGTGATGAAAAACGAAAAGCCGGCGGTCTGGTTCGGATCGACCGACCCTTTTGTGAACAGCAGCCGGTCAAACGGCTCGAAATTGGTGTCATGCACCTTGAACAGGTCGGACGAGCGATTGTCCGGATCGCTGCGCCGCTGGTCGAACGAGATGCCGTCGCCAAACACGCTCGGTTCGCCCAGCCGCGTCTGCAGCTCGAATTCGTATTCGGTCCAGGCGATGCCGGAATTGTTGAGCGAGCGCAGCCGCATGTGGATCATACCGGTGGAGCCGGGTGCGCCGAACGGGCGCATCTGCACCGTCACGCGCACGATCAGCGTCACCGGGCTGGCCGACAGCATCTCCTGATCGATGACGATCGGATCGGCCTTCGAACCGCTGCCGGAAACGCCGCGGATGACAAAACCGCCAAGCTCGTCGGAGAAGGAATAGGGCCCGGCAAACCAGCTTCCGGCGCTTGCCCCCGTCGCGGTCGCCGCGACGCCGAGAGCAACCAGCATGCCGGGTAGGTATCGCGCCTGCCGAGCCATCGCCGCCTCGCGGACTGATCTGCCGTGACAACATTGCCAGCGAGGCCGTGCGCCGGCAAATCAATTCACGTTCCGGCGACGACGCTGCTGACATTCGGCGCAAGGGCGATTGATTTGACGTTTACGTCAAGGTAAGAATTTGCACGGATGTAGCTTTTGCCGCAGCAAGATCGAGGCGACAACACGGCCGCAATCGGGGAATCTGGCTTGCGGGCGGACGCCAATGCGGCCAAAACTGCCCGTGACCAGCAACGAAGTGCAGGCCGGCCCCGGCCGGTGGAGGACATAATGAGCGAAGCCAGCGCGAACCAGGCCAGCGACGTCGAGCGCGAAAGCATGGAGTTTGATGTCGTCATCGTCGGGGCGGGCCCGGCAGGGTTGGCGTCGGCGATCCGGCTGAAACAGGTCAATCCGGACCTGTCGGTCGTTGTCATCGAAAAGGGTGGCGAGGTCGGCGCCCATATTCTGTCCGGCGCTGTGGTCGACCCGATCGGCATCGACCGCTTGCTGCCCGGCTGGCGCGAGGAAAGCGACCATCCGTTCAGGACCGAGGTCAAGGACGACCAGTTCCTGGTTCTGGGCCCCGCCGGCTCGGTGCGGCTGCCGAATTTCCTGATGCCGCCCTTGATGAGCAATCACGGCAACTACATCGTCTCGCTCGGCAATGTCTGCCGCTGGCTGGCGGCCAAGGCCGAGGCGCTCGGCGTCGAGATCTATCCGGGTTTTGCCGGCGCCGGCCTGACCTTCAACGACAATGGCGCGGTAACCGGCGTCATCACCGGCGACATGGGCGTCGAGCGCGACGGAACGCCCGGTCCCGGCTACACGCCCGGCATGGTGCTCTACGGCAAATATGTGATGATCGGCGAGGGCGTGCGCGGTTCGCTCGCCAAGCAGTTGATCGCCCGCTACGGCCTGCAGAACGACCGTGATCCGCAAAAGTTCGGCATCGGCCTCAAGGAACTGTGGCAGATCAAGCCGGAACACCACAGGCCGGGCCTCGTGCAGCATTCCTTCGGCTGGCCGCTCGGCATGAAGACCGGCGGCGGCTCGTTCCTCTACCATTTCGACGACAATTTGGTTGCGGTCGGCTTCGTCGTCCACTTGAACTACAAGAACCCCTATCTGTCGCCTTTCGAGGAATTCCAGCGGTTCAAGACCCATCCGGCGATCCGCGGCGTGTTCGAGGGCGCCAAGCGCATTTCCTACGGTGCGCGCGCCATCACCGAGGGCGGCTGGCAGTCGGTGCCCAAGCTTGTCTTCCCCGGCGGCATGCTGATCGGCTGCTCCGCCGGCTTCGTCAACCTGCCGCGCATCAAGGGGTCGCACAATGCGGTTCTGTCGGGCATGCTGGCGGCCGAGCACGTCGCCAGCGCGATCGCCGAAGGCCGCAGCCACGATGACGTGGTTTCCTATGAAGCTGCGTGGCGCGACAGCGACATCGGCAAGGATTTGAAGAAGGTGCGCAACGTCAAGCCGCTGTGGTCGCGTTTCGGCCTCTCTGGCGTCGCGGTCGGCGGCATCGACATGTGGACCAACCAGTTGTTCGGCTTCTCGCTGTTCGGCACGCTGAAGCACGGCAAGACCGACGCCGCCTCGCTTGAGCCCGCGGCGCAGCACAGAAAGATCGACTATCCCAAGCCCGACGGCGTGCTGACCTTCGATCGTCTGTCGTCGGTGTTCCTGTCCAGCACCAACCACGCCGAGGACCAGCCGGTTCACCTGCAGTTGAAGGACCCCGGATTGCAGAAGACCTCCGAGCACGACGTGTTCGCCGGCCCCTCGACCCGCTACTGCCCCGCCGGCGTCTACGAGTGGGTCGACGGCGACGGCAATGCCGCGGCCGACAAGATGGGCATCGACGTCAAGTTCGTCATCAACGCGCAGAACTGCGTCCACTGCAAGACCTGCGACATCAAGGACCCGAACCAGAACATCAACTGGGTGACGCCGCAAGGCGGCGAGGGTCCGGTCTACTCCGGCATGTAATTGTCGTTGCGGTGCATGCCGCGGCCATTGTGCGTGGCGCAAAGCCATGCTCTTTTTCCGTTCCGATGCGCCCGCGATCTCGCCGGCGGCGCATTCAGGAGGAGGCGTTGTGAGATCGATCCGGTTGCTTGCGGCCGCATTCATCGTATCGGGGTTTTCGGCTGCGACCCAGGCCAACGCCCAGGCGCGCATCACCGAGACGACGAGATACTACAAGGTCAACGGCAAGACAGGCATGGAACTGTTGTTGGACATGAACCGCAAGGGCCCCAGGCACGGCTTCCTGACCAAGGCGATCGCCCAGACGCAGTTCAAGACCAGGTTTCTCGGCGACATCTACTATTCAAACGGATATTGCTCGACCAGGAACGGCGGCTATTCCGTCGCCATCACCTATGTCTATCCGCAGCCGGAAAAGCCGCTGTCGGGGGTGCTGGCCAAACGGTGGCGGGCGTTTCAGGCGACCAATGTCGCCCATGAGCGGGAGCATGGCCGCATCGCCAGGAAGATGGCGAACGCCGTGGCCCGAAAGATCCGCGGTTTTAAGGT
>Ga0209793_1001708_pt1 | contig 12683 bp, 11 predicted proteins | sample EBPBio122009_DNA_FD_185863 | JGI IMG/M metagenome (GOLD analysis project Ga0209793, IMG submission 185863) | Wastewater treatment Type I Accumulibacter community from EBPR Bioreactor in Madison, WI, USA - Reactor 1_2/2/2009_ DNA (SPAdes) (version 2) | ecosystem: Engineered > Bioreactor > EBPR >... | reverse complement strand
CCCCAGCCTCAAGGCCGTGCGCCGGCTTCTTTCCGATGCCGACCTCGTCGTCGCCTTCGGCACGGAGTTCGGCCCGACCGACTACGACATCAATGTCGACGGCGGCTTCCCGCGCCTCAAGACGCTGATCCGCGTGGATATCGATGCCGCGCAGCTCGCGCGCACGCCGCAGTCGGGCCTTTCCATCTTCTCCAGCGCCAAGACGGCGGCCGCCGGCATGCTCGGCTTCCTCGAAGGCCACAAGCCGATCGGCAACGGCGCGCCCCGCGCAGAGGCGGCGCGCAAGGGCGCATGGGCCGAGCTGACGGCCAAGATGCAGGCGGAAGTCGGCGTCATCGACGCGATCTGGCGCACCCTGCCGAAGGCGATCATCGTCGGCGACTCGACGCAGGCCGTCTATGCCGGCAACTATTATTGCGATGCGCCACGCGCCCGCAGCTGGTTCAATGCCGCGACGGGCTACGGCGCGCTCGGCTTCGCCCCGCCCGCCGCCGTCGGTGCGGCACTCGCCGAACCCGATGCGCCTATCGTCTGCCTCGTCGGCGACGGCGGCCTGCAGTTCTCGCTGTCGGAAATCGGCTCGGCAGTGGATGCCGACGCCCGCGTGATCTTCCTCGTCTGGAACAATGACGGCTATCAGGAGATCGAGAACTACATGGTCGACGCCGGTATCACGCCCGAAGGCGTAAAACCCTCCGCGCCCGATTTCATCGCCATCGGCACCGCCTATGGCGTGCCCTCCGAACGCCTAGCGGATGTCAGGGACCTGCCGGCGGCGCTGGAGCGGGCGGGGGACCGCCGCGGCCCAAGCCTCATCGAAATCCATCAGACAAAGACAGCCGGCGCGACCGCATGATGCATGGCAAAAGGCCCGGTTTCCCGGGCCTTTTCCTTGAGCGAGGCGCTGAAAGGCTCAAATGGCCGGACGGCTCTTGAGCAGGTCGCGAATTTCCGTGAGGAGCTGCACGTCTTCCGGCGGCGTCGCGGGTTCGGCGGCGCCGGCTGCCTTTTCCTTCTCCAGCGAGGCGCGCATGCGGTTCACGCCCTTGACCATCAGGAAGATGATCCAGGCGAGGATGAGGAAGTTGATGAGGGCCGTGATGAAGCTGCCATAGGCGAAGACGGCGCCCTGCTCGCGGGCGGCGGCAAGCGAGCTGGCCGTCACATTGCCCGACAGCGCAATGAAATAGTTGGAAAAATCGAAGCCACCGCCGGTCAGGGCGCCGATGATGGGCATGACGAGGTCGTTGACGACGGATTCGACGATCCTGTTGAAGGCTGCACCGATGATGACGCCGACGGCAAGGTCCATGACATTGCCGCGGGCGATAAACGCCTTGAACTCGTTGAGCATATGGGTCTCCTGTTGCTGCGACGCAAAAGCAACCTAGTGCAGTTTACGCGCCCGGGAAACTGCGATCCATCAATATTTAATCGTTTCTACGACGAGCATCTCCCTCAGACCTTCGGCGCAATTTCCTTCGCCCCCGCTTTGGCCTATTCTCTTACAAGAAGGCCGAAGGATTGCGGGAGGATGCATGCCGGGCTCGCTGATATTCGCCCTGGCGCTCGCCTATCTGCTGCTGCTCTTCGCGGTCGCCAGCTATGGCGACCGCAAGGCGCGGCGCTCCGGCCACACGTCGAAGGGCCGGCCGCTCGTCTATGCGCTGAGCCTTGCCATCTACTGCACCTCCTGGACCTATTTCGGCGGCGTCGGCCTTGCCACCACCCACGGGCTGGAATTCATCGGCATCTATATCGGCCCGATCCTGATGTTCACGCTCGGCATGCCGCTCATTCGCCGCATCGTGACGCTGGCGAAGTCCGAGCGCCTCACCTCCATCGCCGACTTCGTCGCCGCCCGTTACGGCAAGAATCCGGGCATCGCCGCTGTCGTCGCGCTCATCTCGCTGATCGGCTACATTCCCTATATCGCGCTGCAACTGAAAGCCGTCTCCAGCTCCGTCGCCGCCATGGTGGACACGACCGGCTTCGGCATCGCCGCCTCAGGCGGCCTCGTCGACCTGCCTCTGGTCGTGACGCTCTTCCTCGCCTGCTTCGCCACCGTCTTCGGCACGCGCCACACGGACGCGACCGAGCACCAGGATGGCCTGATCCTCGCGATCTCGATGGAATCGCTGGTCAAGCTGGTCGCCATCGCCTCGGTCGGCCTCTATGTCGTCTACTTCATGTTCGACGGCCCGGGCGACCTCTGGCGGCGCGCCGCGGAGAACGAGCGCGTCATGCAGTCGCTAAGCTACGAGACGCCGGTTGCGCGCTGGATCCTGCTCATCGTGCTCTCCGCTTTCGCCATCGTCATGCTGCCGCGCCAGTTCCACGTCACGGTCGTGGAAAACCGCACGGCCGGTGAATTGCGCACGGCGGGCTTCCTCTTCCCGCTCTATCTCATCGCCATCAACCTCTTCGTGCTGCCCGTCGCCATCGGCGGCGTGATGACCTTCAACGGCCAGGGCGACGGCGACCTCTACGTGCTGACCCTGCCCTTCGCGCTCGACCAGCCGATCCTGACGCTCGTCGCCTTCATCGGCGGCTTCTCCGCCGCAACCGCCATGGTCATCGTCGCCTCGGTGGCGCTGTCGATCATGGTGTCGAACGATATCGTCATCCCGGTCGTGCTCCGGCGCAACCTCATCGGCGGCGTCGAGCAGCAGGAGGACCTGTCGCGCATGCTGCTGCGCATCCGGCGGCTCGCGATCTTCTTCGTCCTGCTGCTCGGCTATGCCTATTATCGCGCCGCGACCGCCAATGCGGGCCTCGCCTCCATGGGCCTGCTCGCCTTCGCGGCGGCGGCGCAGGTCGCGCCGGCCCTGCTTGGCGGCCTGTTCTGGCGCAGCGCCAATGCGCGCGGCGCCATGGCCGGCATGATTTCCGGCCTCGTCGTGTGGGCCTACCTGCTCTTCCTGCCGAGCATCGGGGTCGCGGACAACGCCTTCGTCGCCGAAACCGTGCTCGGCTTCCTCTTCCCCGGCTCGACCGTCTTCACGGGCGAAGCGGCCGATCCGCTGGTCAACGCGACCCTCATCGCCATGATGGTCAATGTCGGCGCCTATGTCGTCGGCTCGCTCACCCGCAACCCGACCTCGCTGGAGCGCCTGCAGGCCGGCACCTTCATCCGCTCCAAGCCGCGCCTCGAGCGGGCCTTCCGGGGCCGGCGCACGAAGGTTACGGTCAAGGACCTCAAGTCCACCATCGCCAAATATCTCGGCGAGGAGCGCATGCAGCGGTCCTTCCACACCTACGAGCGGCAGGCCGGCCGCTGGCTGGAGGACAACGCGCCGGCCGACGCCGCCATCGTGCATTTCTCCGAACAGCTTCTCGGCAGCGCCATCGGCTCCTCCTCCGCCCGCCTCGTGCTTTCCCTCGTGCTCCAGCGCATCGACGACACGCCGACGGACACGGACTGGCTGCTCGACCAGGCAAGCGAGGCGCTGCAATACAATCAGGACATGCTGCAGACCGCGCTCGGCCAGATGGACCAGGGCATCGCCGTCTTCGACAGCGAAGGCAACCTCACGGTCTGGAACCGCCGCTTCCGCCAGCTTCTCGACCTGCCGGAATATGTCGGCCAGGTCGGTTTCCCGCTCGCCGATATCGTAGACATCCTTGTCGAGCGCGGCGACATCGCCGAGGCGGACCGCGCGGCGGCGATCACCCGCACGATGACCTTCGACGAGCCCTTCGCGCTGGTGCTGTCCGGCGGCGCGCGCATCGTCGAAATCCGCACCAATGCCATGCCGGAAAAGGGCTTCGTCTCCACCTATACCGACATCACCGACCGCGTCGCCTCCGACCGCGCCCTCAAGCAGGTCAACGAGACGCTGGAGCAGCGCGTCGCCGAGCGCACCGTGGAACTGACCCGCGTCAATACCGAGCTTGCCGAGGCGCGCGCCGCCGCCGAAGAGGCCAATATCAGCAAGACGCGCTTCTTCGCCGCCGCCGGCCACGACATCCTACAGCCGCTCAACGCCGCGCGGCTCTACTCCTCCTCGCTCGTCGAGCGGCTGGGTGAGACGGAGAACCGCGAGATGATCCACAATATCGATTCCTCGCTGGAATCGGTGGAGGCCATCCTCGGCGCCGTGCTCGACATTTCCCGCCTCGATACGGGCGCGATGAAACCGCGCGTGCAGACGGTGCCGCTGAAGGATCTCCTGAAGCGCATCGAGACCGATTTCGCCCCGATGGCGCGGGCGAAGAACCTGAAATTCACCGTGCTCCCCTCCTCGCTCGCCATCCGCACAGACCCAAACCTCCTGCGCCGCGTCGTGCAGAACCTCGTGTCGAACGCGATCAAATACACCAATTCCGGCGGGGTCCTGGTGGGCGTGCGCCGAAGGGGCAGCCACGCGACCATCGAAGTGCTCGATTCCGGCATCGGCATCCCCGCCTCGAAATTCCGCACCGTCTTCAAGGAATTCGCCCGTCTCGACGAGGGCGCACGCACCGCGCCCGGCCTCGGGCTTGGCCTGTCCATCGTCGACCGCATCTCGCGCGTGCTCTCCCATCCCGTCGAGCTGCAATCGACGCCGGGCCGCGGCACCAGCTTCAAGGTGCGCGTGCCCGTCGATACCGCCGCCAGCCGCCACGTCGCCGACAAGCCCGCCGCGGTGCCGGCCAGCGATGAGCCGCTGAAGGGACTGCGTGTGCTCTGCATCGACAACGAGCCGAAGATCCTCGACGGCATGCGGCTGCTGCTGTCCGGCTGGGGCTGCACGGTGACGCTGGCGGATTCCGTCGGGGCGGTCGAGGCGCTGGTTGCCGCCGATCCCCCCGTCATCGATGCCGTCATCGCAGACTACCATCTCGACGACGGCACCGGCATTTCCGCCATCGGCAAGCTACGGGTGGCGCTCGGCCGCGAGGTGCCCGCCCTCCTCGTCACCGCCGACCGCACGCCGGACGTTCGGGCCGAGGCCGAGCGGGACAATATCCTCGTGCAGAACAAGCCAGTGCGCCCCGCTTCCATGCGGGCATGGCTGACGCAGTTTTCGGCGTTGCAGCGAGAGGCGGCGGAGTAGGCTTCCGGTTCAGGCAGCCGCCTGCGCCGCCCCGATCTTGCCGAGCTGGATGACCGCCTGGGTGCGGCTGTCGACATTGAGCTTCAGCAGGATCGCCGAGACATGGGCCTTGATGGTCGCCTCGGAGACGCCGAGTTCGTAGGCGATCTGCTTGTTCAGCAGTCCTTCGGCCAGCATGGCGAGAACACGTGACTGCTGCGGGGTGAGCGTACGCAGCCGGGCGATGAGGTCCGCCACTTCGCTGTCCTGCTCCGGCCCGCGTACATAGCCGCCCGGCGTATAGATATTGCCCTCCAGCACCGAGCCGATGCCCTCGCGGATATCCTCGATGGAGGCGGACTTGGAGATGAAGCCGGAGGCGCCGAGATCGAGCGCGCGGCGGATGGTGGCCGGATCATCGCTGGCCGAGACGATGACGACGGGAAGGCTCTGGAATTCCGCGCGCAGCGAGATCAGGCCGGAAAGGCCGCTGACACCGGGCATGGCAAGGTCGAGCAGCAGGAGATCGGCATTCGGATGGTCCGTGGCCGCCTTGCGCGCCGCCTCGAAATCGCCCGCCTCGACGATATCGGGATTGCCCGCCATTCCGGTGAGCGCCTGTTTCAGCGCGCCGCGGAACAGCGGATGGTCATCCGCGATGATGATGGTGAGTGCCGATGCCATGCGCTCCCTCCCAAGAGTAGACCCCGTGACGGACGCAGCACGGCCCGGCCGGCGCAGGAAAGCCCGTCAGGTCTTCTGCGGCGCCGCTTTCCCGGGGACGGCTTCCTCCTCGCCGTCCTCAAGGTTCTTCACGATGCCCATGAACCTTTGCATCATCTTTTCCATGATGCTCATCGTCCGGTCAATCTCTTCATCCGACGGTAGAGAGGGTTTTGCGTCCGTCAGGCCGGTTGCACCGCCCTTTTCGAGCGCCTCGACGCGTTTGGTGAGCAGCTCCAGCTCCTTTTCGAAGGCCGCGCGCTCATCCGCCGCCATGCGGCAGACGATCTGCCCGTCCTGCTCGCGGCATAGCGAAACGTCGCCCGAGGCAGTGTCGAGCCGAACGAAGCCGGTCTCCGTCTTCTCCATGCGGTAGCGCCCCTCGCCCTCGGCATGGGCGGAGCCTGCGAGCAGCGCGGCGGCGAAGGTCAGGGGCAGAACAGAGATTCGCATGCAAAATCCTCCAAGAGCCGGTTTCCGGGCCTGTCGCCGGTGGACAATCGCCGTTCTTTGCGGCAAGCGCTACCGTTGAACGCGGCAGCCAAGGGAGAAACGGACGAGATGGCCAAAACAATCTACAAGATCGTTCCGGCAAGTCTGTGGCAAAATGCGAAGGATGCCGGGATTTTCAAGGGCGCCGCCATCGACCTTGCGGACGGCTATATCCATTTCTCCACCGCGACCCAGGCAAAGGAGACCGCCGCCCGCCATTTCGCCGGCCAGGGCGACCTCCTTCTCCTCGCCATCAATAGCGATGCGCTCGGCGAAAAGCTTCTCTTCGAGCTTTCGCGCGGCGGCGATCTCTTCCCGCATCTTTATGCCGACCTGCCGCTTTCCGCCGTCCTCTGGGAAAAGCCCCTGCCGCTCGGTCCCGATGGCGCCCACCAGTTTCCGGAGATGCCCCTCTGATGTCGTTTCTTTCGAGCCTCGGCCGCAAGGGCCTCTTCCTCTTCGATCCCGAGACCGCCCACGGCCTTTCCATCGCCGCGCTGAAGGCCGGCGTCGTGCCCGCCTGCCCGGTCAAGGCCGACCCGCGCCTGGCCCAGACCGTCGCCGGCATCACCTTCCCCAATCCGCTCGGCATGGCCGCCGGCTATGACAAGAACGCGGAGGTACCGGAAGCGCTGCTGCGCCTCGGCTTCGGCTTCACGGAAATCGGCACCGTCACGCCGCGCCCGCAGGACGGCAACCCGAAGCCGCGCATCTTTCGCCTGACGCAGGACGATGCCGTCATCAACCGCCTCGGCTTCAACAATGCCGGCCACGCCGCCGCCCTAGAGCGCCTGAAGACCTGCCGGCGCGACGCGCTGATCGGCGTCAATATCGGCGCCAACAAGGACAGCGAGGACCGCATCGCGGATTATGTGGCCGGCATCCGCACCTTCTACGACGTCGCCCGCTATTTCACCGCCAACATCTCCTCGCCCAACACGCCGGGCCTGCGCGACCTTCAGGCGAAGGAAAGCCTTCATGCGCTGCTGTCCGCCGTGCTTGCCGCCCGCGCCGAGGAGCAGGCCCGCAGCGGCCGCCCGGTTCCCGTCTTCCTGAAGATCGCACCCGACCTCACGGAAGAGGGCCTCGACGATATCGCCGAAGTGGCGCTCGCCCATCCGCTCGACGGCCTCATCGTCTCCAATACGACGCTATCACGTGAAGGCCTTCGCGATACCCGCCATGCCGGCGAGGCCGGCGGCCTTTCCGGCAAGCCGCTCTTCGAAAAATCGACCGTCGTGCTTGCCAAGATGCGCCGGCGTGTCGGCGCCGACCTGCCGATCATCGGCGTCGGCGGCGTCTCCTCGGCGGAGACGGCGGCGGAAAAGATTCGCGCCGGAGCGAACCTCGTGCAGCTCTATTCCTGCATGGTCTATGCCGGGCCGACGCTGCCCGGCGAGATCGTGAACGGCCTCTCGCGGCTTTGCGATCGCGAGCAGGTCGCCTCGATTTCCGCGCTGCGCGGCACCCGCACCGCCCATTGGGCGGACCGCGCCCTCTGATCGCCACACGGGAACCAAACGCGCCTGCCAGGGTTACTCCCTTGCGGGTGGAGTGTTCGGCAGAAGCCGATTCGCATCGACGGTAGCCTGCACCGATCCCGCCCGAACGGCCGAAAAGGCCAGGAAGGGACGATACGATGGACGATCGCAACGAACGAATCCGCAAACGGGCTCACGAAATCTGGGAAGAGGAAGGCCGTCCGGAAGGGCGCGAATATTCGCATTGGCTGCGCGCGAGGGCCGAAATCGACGCGGAGGACGATGAAAGGCCGAACCGGTCGGAAACGGGACCGCTCGATCTTCTAGGCCTCACGATCCTCCGCCGCGCACAGCCGGCCTGAATTGGCTCGGCAGCGAAGGGCCGGAGATCAGCTCCGGCCCGCCCCGGAAAACTGCCGGTCCGCCAGCGCCGGCAGGCGTAGCGCAAAGAATATCCCCCGAAACGCCAGGAACAGATTCAGCGCGAGCCACAGCCCGTGATTGCCGAGGAGCGGCACGAAGAGGGCGAGCGCCGCGATATAGCCCACGAAGGCCGCCAGCATCATGTTGCGCATGGCCGAAGACCAGGTCGCGCCGATGAACACACCGTCCATCTGGAAGGCGAGTGCCCCGCTGATCGCCGTTAGCGCCGCCCAGGGCAGATATTTCGCCGCCTCGACCCGTACGCTCTCCGTCGTCGTCAGCAGGGCGACCACATCCGTTCCGAAAAGGAGCAGGAGCACCGTCGTCACCGCGCCGAGACCGAAGGACCAGAGCATCGTCAGCTTCACCGCCCGGTCGAAGGCGGGGCGGAAACCGGCGCCGAAGGCGCGGCCGACGAGTTGCTCGGCGGCATTGGCAAGACCGTCGAGATAGTAGCCGGCGACGAGGAAGATATTCATCAGCACCGCATTGGCAGCCAGAACGAGCGGCCCCATCGACGAGCCGATGCGCGTCATGATGGCGAAGGAGCCGATCAGTACGAAGGTGCGGATCATGATGTCGCGGTTCAGCGAAAAGAGCGCCCGCATGCGCTCGTGCGCAAAGATTTCCACGCGCGTCGGCCGATGGGCGCGATCGAAGCGCGACACGACGATGAGGAAGCCTGCCAGCAGGCCGACCGTCTCGCCGGCGAAGGTGCCCCAGGCGATGCCGGCGATCCCCCAGCCCAATCCAAGGCCGAGGCCGATCGACAGCACGATGTTGATGCCGTTGATGATGGCCTGCAGCAGCAGCCCCGTCATACCCTGCCCGCGCCCGAGCACGAAGCCGAGCAGCGTGTAGTTGGCGAGCGCCATCGGAGCGGACAGCACGCGGATCATGAAATAGGTCGAGGTCACCTCCGCAACCGCCGGCGACGGCGCCATCAGGAAAAGCCCGGCGGAGAGCAGCAATGGCGAGAGGAGCGCGATTATCAGTCCCGCGCAAAGCGCGATCGTGAGCGAGCGCCAGCAGACGGCCTGCTCCTCGCGCCGGTCGCCACGCCCATAGGCCTGTGCGACGAGGCCGGTGGTGGAGGCGCGCAGGAAATTGAAGCTGCCCAGCAGGAGATCGAAGATCACCGCGCCCACGGCAAGCCCCGCCAGCGCATCGGCCGAGCCGAACCGCCCGGCCACCGCCGTATCGGTCAGGCCGAGCAGCGGCGTCGTCAGGAAGCCGAGCGTCATGGGAATGGCGATGGACAGCACGAGCCGGTGCGTCACTTCGAAAGGACCTGCCCCGTCGTTCCCTTCTATCGTCGCCGCGCTCATGGCCCCTCCCCCGGGTTCCCCTTCAGCCGTTCAGTTCGAAAGCACCATCGCCCAGTAGCGCCGGCCGCCCGAGGCCGGGTTCGAAACCGCCGCGACACCGAGGCCGCGATAATTGCCGAGCATGTTGGCGAGATGCTTCGGCGAGCGATACCACGCATCGAAGGCCTCGGTCGCGCTGTCCTGCCCCGCCGCAATGTTCTCGGCCGCCGGCAGGACGACCTCCATGCCCTTCATGCGTTTGCCGAAATTCGCGCCGAGGCCGATATTGTGCTCCATCTTGCCGGCCGCCGCCATGCGGCTCGCCTGGTCCATCGCCGCGCGCTGCGCCGCCTTGTCCATCGTCAGCGCCGGCAGTCCGCGCCCGGCCCTCAGCTTGTTGACGAGGCCGAGGGATGCGGCCGTCTGGTCGCTGCCCTTGCCGGCGGAAGGCGCCGGCGGGCGCGTGGTGGAGCAGCCGGCGGCAAGCGCGGCGAGGGCCGCCGCGGAGGCGGCGAGGAAGGCGCGACGGGAAGAGATCATCAGCGGCGGTAGCTCAGGAGACGGATGAGGACGAAGACCGGAATGACGATGACCGCACCCAGCAGCAGGTAGTCGCCAAGCTTGCCCAGCGTCTTGAAGCCCTTGTTCCAGAGGTCGATGACGAAATCGCGCGCGGCGAAGAGGATGTCGTCGGGATAGAGCCCGAAGATCGACATCAGGAAGCCCACGGCCACCGACAGGATCAGGAGCTTGATGATCACGCGCACCGGTGTGTCGCCGAGGAAGCCGTTCACGCCGTTCGACATGGGCTGATTCTCCAAAAGTTCATGCCCCTCCCAGATAAGCCGTCCACGCCCTCGCGGCAAGAAGCGCGCGGGAAAGGCGGAAATGGGGCAAAGGGGAAAGATCGCGGAGGAACGACTTCTAATGAAAAACGCCCCGGCTCAGGCGGCGGGCCTGAACCGGGGCGTTGGGAGGGCGGCTCAGGCCGCCTTCTTGGCGTCCGGCGCGAAGCGGCCGTAGAAGGTCTCGCCCTTGGCGGCCATGTCCTTCAAGAGGGCCGTCGGCTGGAAGTGGCTGCCATACTTCGCAGCCAGCTTCTCGCAGAGCGCGACGAAGGTCTTCACGCCCATGCCGTCGATGTAGGAGAGCGTGCCGCCGGTATAGGGCGCGAAGCCGAAGCCGAGGATGGAGCCGACATCGGCCTCGCGCGGATCGGTGACGATGCCCTCTTCCATGGTGCGGGCCGCTTCCAGCGCGATGGTGACGAGCAGACGCTCCTTGATCACCTTGATATCGACATCATCGGGCTTCTGCTGCGGATAGAGATCCTTCAGGCCCGGCCACAGCTTCTTCTTCGCCGGCTTCGGCGGGTAGTCGTAGAAGCCCTTGCCGGCCTTGCGGCCGAGGCGGCCTTCGCCTTCCACCAGCTTTGTGACCAGTTCCATATGGCGCGGATCGACGGATTCGGCGCCGAGATCGGCGATGGAGGCCTTGAAGATCTTGTAGGACAGATCGACGGCGACCTCATCGTTGAGCGACAGCGGGCCGACCGGCATGCCGGCCATCTTGGCGGCATTCTCGATCATCGCCGCAGGCACGCCTTCGATCAGCATGTCATAGGCTTCGGCCATGTAGCGGAAGACGCAGCGGTTGACGTAGAAGCCGCGCGTGTCGTTGACGACGATCGGCGTCTTCTTGATGGCCGCGACATAGTCGAGCGCGGTGGCGAGCGCCTTGTCGCCCGTCTCCTTGCCGAGGATCACTTCCACCAGCATCATCTTGTCGACCGGCGAGAAGAAGTGGATGCCGATGAACTGGTTCGGGCGCTTGGAATTCTTGGCAAGGCCGGTGATCGGCAGGGTCGAGGTGTTGGAGGCGAAGATGGCGTCCTCGCGCAGCACGGCCTCGATCTTTTCCGTCACGTCCTTCTTGACGTTGCGGTCTTCGAAGACGGCCTCGATGACGAGGTCGGCGTCCGCAAGGCTCGCATAGTCAGGCGTCGGGGTGATGAGGGAAAGCAGCTTCTCGCCGTCTTCCTTCGACATGCGGCCCTTGCCGATGGCGCCGGTGACGAGGCCTTCGGAATGCGCCTTGCCCTTGTCGGCGGCTTCCTGGTCGCGGTCGATCAGCACGACCGGGATGCCGGCAGCAGCGGTGACATAGGCGATGGAGGCGCCCATGAAGCCGGCGCCGACGACGGCGACCTTCTTGAACTCCGCCTTCGGCACGCCGGCCGGGCGGCGCGCGCCCTTGCCGAGTTCCTGCATGGAGATGAACAGCGACCGGATCATCGAGAAGGCTTCGGTCGTCTGGAGGATATAGGTGAAGTAGCGCTGCTCGATCTTCAGGCCCGTCTCGAAGGGAACCTGCAGGCCTTCGTAGACGCACTTCAGGATGGCGAGCGCGCCCGGATAATTGCCCGCGGTCTCGCGGCGCAGGATCGCCGGGGCAGCCGGCCAGAGCTGGGCGGAAGCGGGCGTCCAGATGCCGCCGCCGGGAGCCTTGAAGCCCTTCTCGTCCCAGGGCTGCACGGGCTTCAGGCCATCCTTGATCATCTGCTTTGCGGCAGGGATGAGCTGGTCGGGCTCGACGACCTGATGCACGAGGTTCATCGCCTTGGCGCGCGCGCCCGTCAGCGAGGAGCCTGTCGTCATCATCTGCAGGGCGTCCTGCGCATTGGCAAGGCGCGGCACGCGCTGGGTGCCGCCGGCGCCCGGGAAGATGCCGACCTTGACTTCAGGCAGCGCGATCTTGACCGACTTGGCGTTGGAGGCGACGCGGCCGTGGCAGGCGAGCGACATCTCGAAGGCGCCGCCCATGCAGGTGCCGTTGATGGCCGAGACCCACGGCTTGCCCGAGGTCTCCAGCTTGCGGAACAGCCAGGTCATGCGGCCGGTGGCGTCGAACAGCTTCTGCACGGCAGTTGCCGGATCGGTCGCCTCGGCGTCCTTCAAGAGGTCGAAGCTCGCCTTGATCATCGAAAGATCGGCGCCGCCCGAGAAGGAGGACTTGCCCGACGTGATGACCGCGCCCTTGATGGCGGCGTCAGCCACGACCTGGTCGATGATCCTGTCGAGTTCGTCCATCACCTCGACGGTGAAGACGTTCATCGACTTTTCAGGCATGTCCCAGGTGACCAGCGCAATGCCGTCGGCGTCGGTCTCGATGGTGAAGTTCTTGTATGCGCTCATGGTTTTCTCCCCCTCAGTAGAGAATGGGTTCGATCTGCAGCGAGA
>Ga0209793_1001707_pt1 | contig 12683 bp, 11 predicted proteins | sample EBPBio122009_DNA_FD_185863 | JGI IMG/M metagenome (GOLD analysis project Ga0209793, IMG submission 185863) | Wastewater treatment Type I Accumulibacter community from EBPR Bioreactor in Madison, WI, USA - Reactor 1_2/2/2009_ DNA (SPAdes) (version 2) | ecosystem: Engineered > Bioreactor > EBPR >... | reverse complement strand
CGGTCCGGCGTGTGGCTCAGCGGTCCGGATAGATGACGCGATGCGCGCTCGGCCGACACTCCGCGCTGAGTGTCACGAGGTGCTCCAGCAGCTGGCGCGCGGCGGTGTCGCGCCGCATCGCCTCCAGTTCCCCTTCGCTGTGGAACCAACCGATCGAGTGGAACACGGCCGGGTCCTCGACGCTTTGGATCAGAGTCAGGTTGCCAGGTGCACCGGGAAGCTGCCGCAGCACTTCGGCCAGCTGTCGCGCGGTGTCCAGGAAGGCATCCACCTGGCCGGGAAGAACGCGCCACGACGTCAGGGTGCACGGGCGATCCATGGCTACATTCTGCCGTGCGACGCCCGGTGGCGAACCTGGACGTGGTGGAAGACGCCGGCCGCAAGCTCGTCGTCGGCTCGCGCTGATCGGCGTTCGGCGCCGCGGGGCCATGAACGTACGCCGGTTACGCGGGGTCCGGGTACGGCTGGCGCCACCGGGCCATGAACGTACGCCGGTGGCTCGCAGCCCGCGGACGTCAAGCGCCGGCGGGCCACGAACGATCCCGCACAAGGACGGGCCACGGACGTTCTCGCACAAGGGATGCCACAAACGACCTAGCGCAAGGGCGGACCGTCAGAACCGACCGGGCACGCTCGGGCCGCCTGGACCACCGGCAGCCGCTGCTACCGCGGCCTCGTCCGCATCGGAATCGGAGATCGCGCCGGCGAACTGGGCGTTGTAGAGCCGCCAGTACGCACCCTCGGACTCCAACAGCTCCAGGTGTGAACCCTGCTCGATGATCGTGCCGTTCTCCATCACCAGGATGACGTCGGCATCGCGGATGGTGGAGAGCCGGTGCGCGATCACGAAGCTGGTCCTATCGCTGCGCAGCGCCGCCATCGCGTCTTGCACCAGCACCTCGGTCCGAGTGTCGACGGAGCTGGTCGCCTCGTCCAGGATCAACAGTGCCGGATCGGCGAGGAACGCCCGCGCGATGGTGATCAACTGCTTCTCACCGGCGCTGATGTTGCTGCCCTCCTCGTCGATCACGGTGTCGTAGCCATCCGGCAGCGAATGCACGAACCGGTCGACATAGGTGGCCTCGGCCGCCGCCAGGATGTCCTCGGCACTCGCCTCCGGCCGGCCGTACGCGATGTTGTCCCGGATGGTGCCGTGAAACAGCCAGGTGTCCTGCAGCACCATGCCGACCTGACTGCGCAGCGCCGCGCGCGGCACCGAAGCGATGTCCACGCCATCGAGCAGGATCCGCCCCTGGTTCAGCTCGTAGAACCGCATGATCAGGTTCACCAGGGTGGTCTTGCCGGCGCCGGTCGGCCCGACGATCGCGACCGTCTGCCCGGGCGAGACGTGCAGGTTCAGATCACCGATCAGGGGCTTGTCCGCCGTGTAGGAGAAGGTCACGTGCTCGAAGTCGACCTCGCCCCGCACCGGATTGAGCGCCCCGTCGGCGTCCGGCACCGATTCCGGCGCATCCAGCACCTCGAACACCCGCTCCGCCGAGGCGACCCCGGACTGCAAGAGGTTGGCCATTGACGCCACCTGGGTGAGTGGCTGGGTGAACATCCGGGTGTACTGGATGAACGCCTGCACGTCGCCGAGATTCATCGTCCCGGTCGCCACCCGGAGCCCGCCGACCACCGCGATGATGACGTAGTTCAGGTTCCCGATGAACATCATCATCGGCATGATCATCCCGGAGATGAACTGCGCCTTGAACGAGGACTCGTAGAGCCCGTGGTTGCGCTCGGTGAAGACCTGCTCCACCTCCTTGCGACGGCCGAACACCTTGACCAGGGACTGACCGGTGAATGCCTCCTCGATGTGGCTGTTCAGCTCACCGGTGGTGCGCCACTGGGCCACGAACTGCTTCTGGGCCCGCTTGCCGATGAAGCCGGTGACCAGCACCGACAGCGGAATCGTGATCAAGGCGATCAGGGCCAGCACCGGCGAGACCACGAACATCATGACCACCACTCCGACCACCGTCAGCAGCGAGGTGAGCAGCTGGGACAGGGTCTGCTGCAGCGCCTGGGCGATGTTGTCGATGTCGTTGGTGACCCGGCTCAACAGCTCACCACGCGGGGAGCGGTCGAAGTACGACAGCGGCAGCCGGTTGATCTTGCCCTGCACCTCGTTGCGCATCCGGTAGATCGAGCGCTGCACTGCCTGGTTGAGCAGATATCCCTGCCACCACAGCAGGAGCGAGCTGATCACATACAGTCCGAGGGCCAGCAGCAAGATCTCGCCCAGATGTCCGAAGTCGATGCCACTGCCGGGCACGACAGGCAGCCGCTGCACCATGTCGGCGAACGTGTCCTGTCCCTGGGCCCGGAGTTGGGTGATGACCTGGTCCTTGGTCGCCCCGGCGGGCAGCTGTTTGCCGATCACGCCGGTGAAGATCACGTCGGTCGCCCAGCCCAGGATCTTGGGTCCGACCACGCTGAGCACGATGCCGGCCACGGCCAGCAGGATGCAGAAGCCGATGACCAGTCGTTCCGGCGACAGGTGCCCGAGCAGTCGCTTCAGCGACGGCCCGAAGTTCAGCGACCTCTCCACCGCGATCGCGGCACCGGGTGGCCGCGGTCCCGCCGGAGGTGCGTACTTGGGCCGCTGGGGTGCCCTGGTCAGGGGCGCGTCCTCGGCCCGCCCATCGCCCTCGAGGACACCGTCCGTGGGGACGCCGTCAGTCGGCGCACCGTCTCGACGTACGCCGTCGGCCCGACTCTGCTCACTCATGCCGCTGCCTCCGCCGCGCTCAGCTGGGAGTCGACGATCTCCGCATAGGTGGCGCAGCTGATCAGCAGGTCGTCGTGGCTGCCGCTGCCGACCAGCTCGCCGTCGTCGAGGACGAGGATCTTGTCGGCATCGCGGATGGTCGCGACCCGCTGCGCGACGATGATCACGCAGGCGTCGGTCGTCTCCGTACGCAGTGCCGCCCGCAGCCGGGCATCGGTGGCTACATCGAGCGCGGAGAACGAGTCGTCGAACACATAGATCTCCGGTCGTTTCACCAGCGCCCGCGCGATGGAGAGTCGTTGTCGCTGACCGCCGGACACGTTGGTGCCGCCCTGCGCGATCGGCGCGTCCAACTGGCCGGGCATGGCGCCGACGAAGTCGGAAGCCTGGGCGATCCGCAGCGCGTGCCACAACTCCTCGTCGGTGGCGTCCGGATTGCCATAGCGCAGGTTGGAGGCGACCGTCCCGGTGAACAGGAACGGCTTCTGCGGCACCAGGCCGATCTTGCTCCAGAGCAGTTCCGGCTCGATCTCGCGGACATCGGCGCCGTCGACGCGTACGGATCCGCCGGTCGCGTCGAACAGCCGGGGCAGCAGCGAGATCAAGGTGGTCTTGCCGGCACCGGTGGACCCGACGATCGCGGTCGTCTCACCAGCTTGGGCGGTGAACGAGATGTCGCGCAGGACCGGGAAGTCGGCCCCCGGATAGGTGAACTCGGCGTGATCCAGCTCGACCACCGATGTCTGCGCCAGCCGGCTGATCGGATCGGCCGCGGTCACCACCGACGATTCGGTGTCCAACACCTCACCGATCCGTTCGGCGCAGACCATCGCCCGCGGCAGCAGCATCATCAAGAACGTCGCCATCATCACCGACATCAGGATCTGGATCAGATAGGTCAAGAACGCGGTCAACGAGCCGATCTGCATGTTGCCGGCATCCACCCGATGGGCGCCGAACCAAAGCACCGCGACGCTGCTGACGTTCAGCACCAGCATCACGATCGGGAACATCATGGCGAAGCGCTGCCCGACCAGGGTCTGGCTCTCGGTCAGCTCGGCGCTGGCGCGCTCGAATCGCGCGGTCTCGTACGGTTCGCGCACGAACGCGCGGACCACCCGGATACCGGTGATCTGCTCGCGCAGGATCCGGTTCACCGCATCGATCCGGGTCTGCATTGCGCGGAACAGCGGCGGGAGCTTGCGGATCACCAGCCAGATCGAGCCGGCCAGCACCGGCACCGCGACGACGACCAGCCAGGAGAGACCAACGTCTTCCTGCAGGGCCATGAAGATGCCGCCGACCATGGTGATCGGTGCCGACAACAGCATGGTGGCCGACATGACCACCAGCATCTGCACCTGCTGGACGTCGTTGGTGTTGCGGGTGATCAGCGATGGTGCGCCGTAGCGGTTCAGCTCTCGGGCGGAGAAGGTCAGCACCCGGTCGAAGATCGCGGCCCGTAGATCCCGGCCGAAGGCCATGGCGGTCTTGGCGCCGAAATAGACCGAGCCGATCGAGCAGACGATCTGCACCGCGCTGACCGCGAGCATGATCATTCCGGTCCGCCAGATGAAGTCGGTATCGCCTTTGGCGACGCCCTCGTCGATGATCGCGGCGTTCAGGCTCGGCAGATAGAGCGCCCCCATGGTGCCGAGGGTGGCCAGCACGATGGTGGCGATGATCATGGAACGGTAGGGCTCGAGATACTGCCGGAGCAGGCGCATCAACATGGGCGGGACTCCTGGGTGCTGGGGGTCAGGATGCCGTGCAGCACGATGTCGACGATGACGGGGGGCTCATCGGAGAAGGTGGCCCCGATCGCCGGATGGGTGACGGTGAAGACGAGCCCGCGGAGCAGGTCGGCGGCGTGTTCCACGGGTATCCGGAGGCTGGCGGCCTCCGGTCCGATCACAGCCGTCAGCGCCATGGTGATCTTGGCGTTGCTCTCCCGGCCACGCCGTTCGTGCGACTCGTGTGCCGAGCTCGACGGCGGTGGGGCCGGGCTGCCGCGCAGGGCGCCGAACATGGCGACGACCCGCCGCATCCGCGCTTCGAGGATCTCCACGGCCTGCGCGAGCCGGGTGCTGAGATCGAGGTCCGGGTCGATCGCCATGAGCGACGCGACGGTCTGCCGGGTGTCGAACGCCTCCTCGATGACGGCGTCGATGACGGCGTCCTTGTTCGGGAAGACCCGGAAGATGGTGCCCTCCGCGATGCCCGCGGCATCGGCGATCTGCCGGGTGCTGACCTCGCGTCCGTACTGCATCACCAGCGGCTCGGTCGCCGCCAGGATCGCTGCTCGTCGCTCCTCGGCCGGGAGGCGTGTTGCTCGTGCCACGTCCAATCACAGTAATGAGTGAGTGCTCACTCATCAATAGGTTTTCGGGGTGAAGTCAGGCCCGGGGGCTTCAGGACGGCCACTTCCGCGCGACCACGCTGATCATCATCGGCATCAGCAGCGGCAATCGGGGAAGTTGGTCGAGGTGCGCGTCCAGATCCGCTGGGGTGACCCCGTTCTCGATCAGCTCAGCGCGGGACTGCTCGAGGTTGGCGCGCTCCAGCAGCCGGACGCTCGGCCCGCTCTCGTACGAGCCACGGACCTCGACGGCCTGGAAGCCGCGGTCGGTGAGCAGCACCGGCAGCCGCGAGGCGAATCCGAGGTCCGCTCCCCGTTTCTCGATCAGCCGGGTGAACGCCTCCCGGATCCGGTTGGCGCGGTGCTCGCGCTCGCTCCGGGGGCGAGGGCACGCCCCGTCCAGACAGCCGGTGTCGAACTCCTCCAGCACCAGCCAGCCGCGTGGCCGCAGCGACCGGATCAGGCGGTCGATCACCGCCTCCGGGTTGGGCAGGTGGCTGAGCACGAGTCGACAATGGATCAGGTCATACCTGAGCACCGGCAGCCGATCGCACGTGATGTCATGCCGCGCGACCGTCAGGTTCGGGAGCTGTAGGCGGTCCAGCCAGCGGGTGTCGAGATCGGTGGCGGTCACCCGGCCGGCCGGCCCGACCCGCTCGGCGAGCCAGCAGGCGACCGACCCGCTACCGGCTCCGACCTCGAGGCAGCGCCAGCCGGGCCTGATCCCGACCTCCTGGAATCGCCGGAACGTCGGCTCGTCGTAGAGCCGGGACAGCGCATCCCAACGGTCGGGCACCTGATCGCCGGCGTTGTCGAGCAGGTAGCCGCCGGCCGAGGAAGCGGACGGTGAGCTGGTCATGGTCATGCACTCAAGTGAGCCGCGAACAGGCCAGGTGACGCATCGGTAGTGGCTACCGAGATCATGTGCGCCGCTACGGAGTCAGTGCTCACCGGTGCCCCCAAGGATCGCTACCAGAGCTTTGGTGGTGTGAGCAGATCGGTTCAGCCGGGCGCTGCTCGGTGCGGGATAGCCGCGGCCGCGGCGAGCGCCGACATCAGTTCCTCGGCATCGGTCCGCGCCGAGTCCCAGCCGATCACGCGCAGGGCAGGATCGGGATCCGTGTGCAGTGGGGACGTCGGCGGGGCGAGGTCCGCCGCGCGGTCCAGCGAGGTACGGAGGGTCACCTCGTCGGTGCTCTGGTCGACGATGGCCACCACTCGGGACAGTGGCTGCAATGCGACGACCCGCTGGATCTCGTGGTCGACACCCGGATGCTGCGGAGTGAAGCCACGGAGGTCGATCAAGATGACGTCGGTGTCTGCGGCCAGACGGTCCAGGGCGAGTTGCCAGGTCGTGTCGGCACACATCAGCTCGTTGACCCGGTAGCGCCCGTCGCGGTCGCGTCGCAGATCGAGATGCGCCAGCCGGTGGTCCAGCCCGTCGGCATCGCGCACGAACCGGTCTCGCAGCCGACCGCGGATGAAGTCCAAGAACTCGTCGGGCTCGAGCGTCTCGCCGGCGAGGTCCGGTGCGGTGATCAGTTCGACACTGCCGATCCAGCGCCATTGACGGGTCAGATCCTGCAGCAGTCGCGAGCTACGCTCCCGGGCGCCGAAGGTGCGCAGCAACAACAGCCGTACGGGTTGGTGGGCGTCGTCGAATCGACCGGACAGGGTGACTCGACGACCAAGGGCGACCAGCAGCAGCCCGATCAAGACCACGTACGGCAGTGTGCCGAGGGCTGCGCCGAGCGGTCCCGCGGCGCTGAGCAGGAGAGTCCACCACAACGCCAACACCAGCCACCACTGCAGGATCAGCAGAGTCTGATCGCCGAGCCATTTGGCCTGGTAGAGGCGCACGATGGCGATCACCAGGACGGTTCCGGCGACGAGCAGCCCGACGCCGGCCCCCAGCACCTGCCAGCCGAAGGAATCCAAGGGGTTACCGGCGAGCAGGTACCCGCCGCTGATCACCAGCGCTGCATTCAACACCGCACCGACCATCATCAGCACGGGGCCGACCAGCCAGACTGCTCCGCGCATCGACCGGCGACCGGTGGCGAGCACGAAGATCAGGGGCATGCCCACGGCGGCGACGAGTTCGGCGATCGGTCGCGTCGCCGCGGGTAGCTGCTGCGCTCCCACGCCCGCCAGATAGAGCATCGGAATCGTGGCGCCGAAATAGCCGAGCCACAGCAGCCAAGGCCATCGACCACGCCGAGTCGACAGGGCGAGCACGGTGGGGACGATCAGCCAGCTGCCGAGCAATGCATATGCGAGGAACGTCCAGGGATGTCGCTGCTCGGGGTCGACGACCAAGAAGACCGTTGCGCTGCCCAGACCGAAGCACCCGCCGAGGACGATGAACAGCACCTGGGCGCGGTGGCAGTGACGTCGGGCGCGGTCCAGCAGCGGATGACCACGGCTCGGTCGATCGGCCGACTGGATCCGGATTGTGACTCGCCCCGGAGCCGCGGTTTCCGCGCCCGTCCTGGCGACCGCGGGTGCTGACAGATCGGCGGGTGGTGCGGCGGCCGGTGGGGCGCCCGGCAGGCTGGGTCGCATGCCACGGGCGATCAGCCGTCGATACCGGTGCAACAAGAGCGCGCAAACCGGCCAGGAGCCCAGTCCCGCCAGCAGATAGCCGATCAGGACGAGGCCGACCAGCAGCAGCCACGGTGTCACTTGATCTGTCGAGACAACCACCCGATCTCCCCCGGTCAGGTGCAAGTCTGGCAGTGACTGGCTGACGGCTCATGCGGAGGCCTCAGGGATGGGAGGCATCAGGGATACTGTGACTCAGTTTCGCGGTGTCGAGTCACCGCGCGCTCGGGGCTGACACCCGCAACAGAGAAAGAAGTGAGCACGGTGGTGCTGGGCAGGTTGACGGAGCTGGACTTCGACGCCGTCATCTTCGACATGGACGGCACATTGATCGATTCCACGCCGGCGGTGATCCGGGCCTGGACGATCTGGGCGAAGGAGCACGGCGTGACTGCCGAGCAACTCGCCGGGCATCACGGGATGCCGTCTGCGGGCGTGGTCCGCCGGCTGTTGCCCGAGCACCGTCATGAGTCTGCGATCGACCGGATCAACGCGTTGGAGATCGACGACGTGCACGACATCGTCGTGCTGCCCGGGGCGATCGAGGCGCTTGAGGCGCTGGCGTCAGCGCGGAGTGCGATCGCCACGTCGTGTACGTTGCCGCTGGCCAGAGCGAGGATCGCGGCCGCCCAGCTGACTCCACCCTCGGTGCTGGTGACCGCTGACCAGGTCAAACACGGCAAGCCGGCACCGGACCCGTTCCTGCTCGCCGCCGAACGACTCGGTGTCTCGCCGCGGCGGTGCCTGGTGGTCGAGGACGCACCGGCCGGGTTGGTGGCCGCCGAGGCGGCAGGCTGCTATCGGCTGGCGGTGGTCACCACCACTCGGGAAGAGGATCTGGTGGCTGACGGCATCGTCCGCAACCTCGGCGATGTCGAGTTCGTGCTCGGGGCAGACGGCAGCATCCGGGTCCGGGCGCGGTCGTCCTGGTAGCAGCATGCACGGGGTCACCCGACCGTCGTCGACCCACCCCGACCCGGAGCGACTCAGCATGCGAGTGCGTTCTCAAAGCCGGTGAAGGGACGCACGAACTCGTCGCCGGGAACGCTTGACCACGCGTCCGCGTCCCGGTGCGGCTGGAGGAAGCGGATGCGGACGTCGCAGAGCAGGTCCTGAGTCGTCCGCCCGGCCGCCGACAGACTCAGCCGCACGTCCGGGTCGTCGCAGGTCATGGTGAGCACCCCGGGAGCCGACAACGCCTCGATCGCCTGGAACGGTGTGGTCAGACCGCGCCCGGTCCGTTTCACCACTGCCTCCTTCCGCGTCCACAATGGGCTGAGATCGTCCAGGGCCGCCAGCTGGTCCCGCAGCTCCAGTTCCGGAGGCGACGCGATCCGGTCGAACAAGTCGTCGTCGAACGGGATGCGCGACTGGATGTCGACGCCCACAGCGATGGGAGCGAGCACACAGGCACACACGGTCTGGTCGTGAGAGATGTTGAAGTACGTGGTCGCGCGTCTGGCGAAGGCGGGTTTGCCGAAGACCCCGAGGACGATCTCGGGCAGCGGCTCGGTGAACTTCTCCGACCACAGCAGCTGCAGCAAGGCAAACGACACGATGCTGGTCCGGCGGTCGATCTGCCGGTAGTAGGCGTCGCTCTTGACCTTTCGGTGCGCGGGCAGTGCCGCATGAAGCCGGTCGATCGTGGCTTCGTTGACGAGGTCGGAACGGCAGATGGCCAGCTCGATCATCAGGCTGCCCGATCGATCACGAGCGCGACGTTGTGGCCGCCGAATCCGAGTGAGAGCGATACGGCCCGCGACTGCGGCGCGGCGCGCGGCCGGTCGCGGACGACGTCGATGGCCATGCCGTCCTCGAGGTCCACGGTCCCGACCGTGGCCGGCACCTGTCCTCGCCGGAGGGAAAGTACGCAGACGATGGCCTCCGCGGCGCCGGCTGCGCCCAGCATGTGTCCGGTCATGGACTTGGTCGAGGTGGTCACGGTCGCCTCGCCGAACACGCGCTCGATCGCGTTGGCCTCCACCTGGTCGTTCAGCATCGTCCCGGTCCCGTGGGCGTTGACGTGGACGGGCTGATCGATCTCACCGGCCTCGTCGATCGCCTCGGTGATGGCCCGGCAGACGGCCTCGCCACCCTCCGCCGGGGCGGTGATGTGCGACGCGTCGCTGGTGATGCCGTAGCCCGAGACCTCGGCGTAGATGGTCGCGCCGCGAGCCCGCGCGTGGGACTCGCTCTCCAGCACGAGTGCGGCGCCCCCTTCCCCCATCACGAATCCCGCCCGGTCGCGATCGAACGGGATGCTGGCCCGGTCCGGATCGGCTGCCGGGCTCAGCGCACGGAGGTTCTCGAACCCGGCCATGATCAGCTTCTGGGTGATGGCCTCGGCTCCGCCGCAGATGACAGCGTCGGCGTAGCCGTGGCGGATGGCCCGCACGGCTTCGCCGATGCTCGCCGCGCTCGACGCGCAGGCGGCCAGGTGGGCCAGCGCGGGACCACGGGCTCCTGTGTCGATCGCGACGGCACCGGCCAGCATGTTCCCGGCCATCTTGGGCACCAGCAGGGGCGATACCCGCCCCGGACCGCGACTCCGCATCGTCTCGAGCTCCTCGAGAACAGAGCCGACCCCCGCCAGTCCCGTGCTCATGAAGACGCCGAGGCGGAATGGGTCGACGCTGCCGACGATGCCGGAGTCCGCCACCGCCTGCCTCGCGGCAAGCAGGCCGAACAGGGCGAAGGCGTCCAGTCGTCGTGCTTCCCTGGTCGGCAGGGAACTCTCCGGCGGCAGGTCGGCGACGGGCGCGTACACGCGTACGCCCAGGTCCGAGTTGTCGATGTGGTCCACGGGGACCACGCCATGGCGGCCCTCGAACAAGCTCTGTTCGAACGTGTGGACCGAGTTCCCGATCGGGCTGATGACGCCGAGACCGGTGACCACCGCCCGCTCCGGGCGTCTTTCCTTCGGTGGCATCGCACCTTACTCCTTTGATCTCACGGAACTGTGGTGTCCGGGGTCGGATCAGTGGCCGCCGACCCCGGTGGCTTCGACGACGCAGTCGTAGAGGTCTTGGACGGAGGTGACGGCCTTCGACACGTCCACGCTGCTGCCGATCGCGTCCTCGACGTTCATGGTGAACTCGAAGACGTCGATCGAGTCGACCCCGATCGCTGTCAGATCGTCGCTCATCGCCAGCTCCTCGGCCGGCTTCCGGCTGAATTGGGCCAGCGCCTGCTTGAAGTCGTTCTCATTCATGTCCCTGCTCCTTGTGTGATGTCGGTGTATCGGTCGGGCGGTGGGGCGATGCCTCGGGTCGGATTGGTCAGAATCCCTCGTGGCGCAGCCAGGCGAGCAGGTCGTCCTCGCGCTGGCCGGCGCGTTCCGCGGTCCACCGGCCCAACTCACGAGAGTTGACCAGTGAGCCGTCGCGGAGGTAGATGACGCGATCTCCACGCGCCGCGCAGGACGGGTCGTGCGTGACCATGACGACCGTGGTGCCAGCGGCGTGCACGTCGGACAGGGCGTCCATGACCTCGATGGTCATGCTGCTGTTCAGCGCCCCCGTGGGTTCGTCGGCGAACAGGATCGCCGGCTCGCAGGCCAGCGCCCGGCAGATCGACGCGCGCTGCAGCTGCCCACCGGACACCTGGGTGATCCCGTGGGTTCTCACGTGCGCGATGTCGAACCGCTCCATCAGGGCATCGACCCGTGCTGTGGCGGCCGCTTTGTCCTTGGGATTGGCCTTCAGCGCCGGCAACAAGATGTTGTCCCCGATGTTGAGGTTGGCCAGCAGGTAGGCCTGTTGGAACACGAAGCCCATCCGGGTCAGCCGAACCCGGCTCATCTCCGTGTCGCTGAGCGAGGTCAGCGGACCTCCCTCCAGCAGGACGGTCCCGCTGGAGGGACGGTCCATCCCGCTGATGCTGTACAGCAGCGTCGACTTGCCGGACCCGGACGCGCCCATGATCACCAGGAACTCGCCGGGGCGGACCTGCAGGTCGATCCCGTTCAGCACATGGGTGGGCGGGTCGGTCGATTGGTAGGTCTTGGTGATGCCGCGGCACTCCAGCGTCGGCTGATCACTGGTGCCGGGTGTCGGGGTGACCTGCTGTCCTTCCAGGTTCATTCGATCGGTCATGGTCATGATTGCTCCCGTCATTGATTCAGCCATGCGCTCTTGTCGGTGCGGCGGAGCCGCTGGGTAAGCAGAACGGCCCCGAGGTAGCCGGCGCCGACGAGGATCAACGGGTAGACCCCGTAGACCAGCCAGACGGTCGGCAGGAACTCCAGCTGGGCAATGCCCAGCCCGGCCAGCGAGATCAACCCGCCGACCAACGACTCGCCCAGCGTCGCGGTGAACACCAGGCCTGCCACGGTCCCGAGGGCCGCCAGCAGCAGCGTTTTGCCTCGGGTCTGCGCGATGATCTCCCGGGCTGAGAACCCGATGGCGGACAGCACCCCCATCTTGCGCCGGTCGCTCGACATCCGGAGCTTGAGGAACAGGCTCGTGATGAGCACCGCGACCCCGATGCCGAACGCGAAGCTGAGCACGGCGGCACTGGCGAAGGCGTCGGTGACGTACGCCAGTGTCTGCTGAACGTAGTCCCGCATCGGGATCACCGCGGCAGCGGGGAACCGAGCACCGTACTCGGCTGCGATCGCGGCCGGGTCGACGCCGTCGGCGACATCGGCGTAGATGACGTAACCCGCCGCTCCCTGCGTCACCTCGCCCTGCATCTTGGCGGTGTAGCCACCGCTGGTCACGTCCTGGTAAATCCCGCTGACGACGTGGCTCGTCCACTCCTGGTCCTGGCGGACGCGCAGCTGATCCCCGGGTCCGACCTGGTATTTCTGCGCGTTCAGCACCGAGAGCGCGATCTCGCCCTCAGCCGGCGGCCCGCCCTCCAGGAAGTCCACCGTGCGGCCGGTGTAGTCACCGACTTCGACATCGAGTGTTTCGGCACCTTCGGGGCCCGCCACCTCGCCGAGGATCTTGGCGTAGGAGCGCGCGTCGAGGAGCCGGTCGT
>Ga0209793_1001704_pt1 | contig 12690 bp, 13 predicted proteins | sample EBPBio122009_DNA_FD_185863 | JGI IMG/M metagenome (GOLD analysis project Ga0209793, IMG submission 185863) | Wastewater treatment Type I Accumulibacter community from EBPR Bioreactor in Madison, WI, USA - Reactor 1_2/2/2009_ DNA (SPAdes) (version 2) | ecosystem: Engineered > Bioreactor > EBPR >... | reverse complement strand
TGACGGCGGCGCATGCCATTCCCCTGAACGATCTGGCGGCCCCCGTGGTCATCACCACCGGCCGCCGCCTCAGGCAGGGCTGGCCCGAGGGCGCCGATACCGTGGCGGTGATGCTGGACCAGGGCGGCGCCTTCACGGCGCTGGATCCCCAGGGCCTGACGATCCACTGGGGCGCCTATCTGGGGATGGAGCACGAGGCGCTGATCGCCGGTCCGCTGGCCGAGGTCGGCCCGCGCATCCTCGAGACCCGCGCCGCGCTGCGCGCCCGGCATGGCTGGATCATGGACATCTACCTGCTGCACCGTTGACAGCGCAGGCGGCCCCGGCATCCTGCCCGCAGGAGGCCCGCCATGTTCACACCCGAGACAATCGCCTTCCTCGCCGACCTCAAGGCCAACAACCGTCGCGACTGGTTCGAAGCGAATCGCCCGCGCTATGAGCGTGCGCTGGCCGAGCCCGCCCGGCTTTTCGCCGCCGAGCTGGCCGACAGGCTGAGCGCCACCAGCGGGGCGCCGGTCACCGCCAGGATCTACCGGCTGCACCGCGACCTGCGCTTCGCGCGCGACAAGGCGCCCTATAACGCGCATCTGCATCTGGGGTTTTCGGGCGCGGGCCCCGGCGCCTGGCTGGTCGGACTGGAGCCCGGGCGCTTTGTCATCGGCTATGGCGTGATGGGCTTCGATCCCACCGCTTTGGACCGCTGGCGGGCCTGCGTCGCGGGGCCTGAGGGCGCGGCGCTGGCCGGGATCCTGGAGGGACTCACGGCGCAGGGCCTGCGTCTCGACCCGCCCGAGTTGAAGCGCGTGCCTGCGCCTTATCCGGCCGATCACCCGAGGGGCGATCTGCTGCGGCGCAAGTCGCTGCTGGTCTGGGACGATCGGCAGCCGATGGACAGCGCTTTCGGTCCCGGTGCCCCCGGCCGCCTCGCCGCTGCGCTGCAGGGGTTCGACCCGCTCCACACCCGGCTCCGCGCCGCGCTCGCCTGACCGCCCGTGGCGGTATTTCGCTTTTGTTGGTGGCTGTCGCGGGCGCGTTGGGCGGGGCGTTCTCGGCTGAGACGCGTCATTGGCGCGTTTCCGAGGCGCCGATCACCTCTGAGGATAATGGGGCCGCAACGAAGTGTTGGGGCGGAGCCCTCGTCTTGCCCGAGATGCGCGATCCGCCGTTTTCGTCTGTGCGGTGTCCGTGGCTCGCGTCCCGAGCCGCGGATCCGGGGGGCCGGTGGGGCGGTCGCGGCCCCGGCGCTCGCTTCGTGGTCCTTGCCCGCGCGGCGGGCGCCGTGCCGGCCCCTCGTCCGCCGCCCCCCCCCGGGCTTTCATTCTGCTGCAAATACGCCTTCTGCCCGCGCCGCGGGGGCCGTGGCCGGGGCGAGGCACCGGCCCGGTCATCCTGTCGCAAAGACGCCCGTTGACCCTGCCGCGGGTGAGTCGGCCGGGTGAGTCGGCTGGGGCGGCGTGAGTCGGCGGGGCCTGAGTCGAGGCCGGGTCAGGGGCGGCGGCCGGGGGGCGGATCGGGCCTGTCATCGGATAACAGCCGGGCGCGCGAGGGGGTGATGTGCCGCCGGCGGGGCGCCGGAGCGGGGGCTGTCACGGGAAAGGCGGTGTCCGCGCCTGGGGCGCGCGGGGAGGGGCTGTGGCGGAGGCGCCCGGCGAATCGGTTCGGGATCAATATCTTAGCGGCAATCGCCCGGCTTGTTATCGGATAACAGACCCCCGGTTATCGCCCCACGGCGCGCTGATTTTGTCTGACCCGGGCCGGGCGGCCAGATTGGTCTCATCGGAAGCACAGACCGCCCCGGACGACACGGGGCACCGGCGCTCCCCGACTGACACGACCGAACCACACAACCCACAGCAACCGACCACCCCATTCAACCCCGGCCACCAACCCATCAGGCCACACCCTTACGGAGACCCAGACCATGTTCGCCAAAGCCTTCAAAACCCTCGTCCTCGCCACCCTGATCGGCGCCACCGCGCTGCCCGCCCTCGCCACCGGCGGCCACCGCGTCGTGGTCGAGCAGAACGGCTGGAACAACCAGGTCGGCGGCGGCCAGTCGGGCCATCGTCAGCGCCTGACCGTGATCCAGAACGGCGGCTCGAACATCGCCGTCGCCACCCAGGACGGCCGCCGCAACGACGCCGCCATCGGCCAGTCGGGCTGGAACAACTCGGCCAGCACCGACCAATGGGGCCGCCGCAACACCGTGGGCGTCGCCCAGATGGGCAACAACAACGCCGCCGATGTCGGCCAGTACGGCCGCAACAACGTCGCCGCCGTCGTGCAGCTGGGCGACAACAACTCGGCCTCGGCCACCCAGACCGGCGTCGGCAACGTCATCGCCATCGTTCAGCACTGACCTCCCCGGGGAAGCGTCCCCTCCCGCTCCCCTCCCGCCGCGGGGTTCAGCCCCCGGACCCCGCGGCCCCTGCCATCCCCCGTTTCACCCTGAGGATCCCGCCATGCGCAGCACCAAGACCTTCCCCGACCGCCGCATCCAGACCCGCCGGGCGCCCGCGGTCCTCCTCGGCCTGTCGCTGGCCGCGATGGCCGCCTGTTCCGCCGCTTTCGCCGACAATTCGCGCCCCGCCGCCGCCCCCGTGGTCTGCGAGATCGCCCTCGAACCCCTGGGCTCGGGCACGCTGATCACCGGCCGCGTCCATGCCCGGCAGGCCACCCAGGGCGCCTATGCCCTGGCCATCACCTCGACCGGGGGCGGCGGCAGCACCACGATCCGCCAGTCGGGCGATTTCTCGGTCGCCGCCGGCGGCACCGAGGTGCTGGGCGAGACCCGCCTCCCGGGCAGCCCGCGCAGCCATCATGTCGATCTCGACGTCACCGTGGGCGGCCGGGCCCTGACCTGCGCCGACGCCCGCCTCTGAGACGAGCCGCCGGGGCCCTGCTCCCCCCGGTTCCTTCCAAGATCCTTCTTCCAGACCAAAGCCTTTCAGCCCCCCTCATCCCTCCTCTGCCAAGGACCCAAGCCATGAAAACCCTCGCTTTCGCCGCCGCCCTCGCCGCCACCACCGCCCTGCCCATGGCCGCCTCGGCCGGAGGCTCGGTCGCCCTCAACATCGCCCCCTCCAACGCGCAGGAGGCCCAGGCGCTGCGCATCGGCCTCGCGCTCTACGCGCTGCACAACGACATCCAGGCCAATGGCCATGTCACCCAGCACGGCGTCAACAACGCCGCCGGCATCGCCCAGGGCTCGACCGACCAGGCCATCATCCACCAGGAAGGCGCCGGCCACACCGGCACCGTCACCCAGACCGGCGGAAACAACGCCTATGGCCTCTTCCAGTTCGGCCAAAACACCAACGCCGCCGTCCAGCAAAACGGCGGACAAACAGGCCTCACCCTCCTGTTCGGGTGGTAAACCCCCTCCCCACCCGGACCTGTGGCGCGGGCGGTTCCTTCGGGACCGCCCGTTGCCTTTTCGTGCCTCCGGGTGCAGGACAGGCGCAGGATGGAGGGATGGATGGACGGCAAATCCTGTTGCGCCCCCGCGGGCCCCGGCCTGGCGCTGCCCGAAACACGCCCGGCCCCGGCGCTGGCGCGGCGGGCCTCTGACGCACTGAAATCCGAGATCGCGGCCGGGCTGATCGCGCTGAAGGGCGGGTTCTTCGACATGGGCGCGGCCAAGGGCCGGTATCCGGACGACATGGACAGCCCCCGGCGGCGGGTCTTCGTCTCGCCCTTCCGGCTGGGGCGGACCGTGGTGACCAACCGGCAATGGGCCGCTTTCGCCGCGGAATCGGGCTATCGCAGTGTGGCCGAGCGCGAGGGCTGGTCCTTTGTCTTCCACCTCTTCCTGGAGGATCCGCTGGGCTATGTCGAGCACCCGCCGCAGACGCCCTGGTGGCGGGCGGTGGCGGGCGCGAGTTGGGCGACGCCCGAGGGGCCGGGATCCGACTGGCGCGAGAAGCCCGACCATCCGGCGGTGCATCTGAGCTGGTTCGATGCGGCGGCGATGGCCGAGTATCTGGCGCTCAGGCTGCCGACCGAGGCCGAGTGGGAATTCGCCGCGCGGGGCGGCCTGAAGCACGCGCGCTTTCCCTGGGGCAACGAACTGGTCCCCGCCTCGGGCCATCGGCACAACACCTGGCAAGGGGAGTTTCCCCGCCTGAACAGCGCCGAAGACGGGTTCATCGGCACCTGCCCGGCCGATCATTTCCCGCCCAATGCCTATGGGTTCCACAACCTGACCGGCAATGTCTGGGAATGGACCGCAACCAAATTCGGCCCCCTGTCCCGGGGCGACGGCAAGCTGCCGCCGCGCGATCCGCAGGGACCGGCCGACGGGCCTGGCTATGTGATCCGTGGCGGGTCGTATCTCTGTCACGCCAGCTATTGCGAACGCTATCAGGTGCATTCGCGGACCCATAACACGCCGGACAGTTCGACTGGGCATATGGGGATGCGGCTGGCGGGGTGAGACTCAGGCCAGGCCCGACACCGGATCCTCGGTGAAGCCGCAGGAAGGGGCGCTGATGCCGCCGCTTCAGCGCCAAAGGGCGAAGAGCCCTTCGGGGCCGGTGGCGAAGGCAGGGAGCAGGCGGTCGAGGGCAGGATCGCGCATCGCAGGACCTCCGGGCTTTGGGGAGGGTGCGGATTTTCTACGCCTGCCTTGGGAAGGGCGCGCGCCCGATTGCGACGGTCGGGCGCGGATTTCGTTCCGGGGGAGGTTGGTGCGGGCGAGCACGTACCCTAGGGGTGGGCATTGGTGAGTGATCCTTGCCTGCCCGGAATCAGGCCGAAGGCATTGGCGCGCTGCCGCTCGCCCTCGACCCGTAGGGTGGGGTTTTACCCCACCATCCGCCAAGAAAAAAGCCCCGCCGGAGCGGGGCTTTTCCAAACCTTTGAAGGCGCTTACGCGACTTCGAACTTCAGCGGATGCACCTGCTGGAACATCCCCGTCGATTCCAGCGTCTCGACCACTTTCGGGTCGATGGCCTGATCGAGATAGAGAAGCGCGATCGCGTCCTGACCCGCCGCCGACCGGCCCAGGGTGAAGTTGGCGATGTTCACGCCATTCTTGCCCATGGTCATGCCCAGAAGACCGATGATCCCCGGCACGTCCTCGTTGGTTGTGTAGAGCATGTGCTCGCCGATCTCGGCGTCGATGTTGATGCCCTTGATCTGGATGAAACGCGGCTTGCCGTCCGAGAAGACGGTCCCGGCCAGCGAGCGCTCGCGCTTGTCGGTGACGATGGTCAGCTTGATATAGCCGTCGAAGGCGCCCGCCTTGTCCTGGGTGGTGGTCGAGACCTTGATCCCGCGCTCTTTCGCCACGATGGGCGCCGAGACCAGATTCACATCGGGATTGGCCGATTTCAGGATCCCGGCGATCACCGCGCAATCCAGCGCCTTGAGGTTCATGTCCGAGACGACGCCATCATAGAGCACGTTGATGGCGCGGATCGGCTCGTCGGTCATTTGCCCGGCGAAATTGCCCAGATGCCCGGCCAGCTTGATCCAGGGGCCCATGACGGCGGCTTCCTCGGCGGTCACCGAGGGCATGTTCAGCGCGTTCGAGACGGCGCCGGTCAGCAGGTAATCGGCCATCTGCTCGGCCACCTGCAGGGCGACATTCTCCTGCGCCTCGGTGGTCGAGGCGCCGAGATGCGGCGTGCAGACCACGTTCGGCATGTGGAACAGCGGGCTTTCCTTGGCGGGTTCGACGGCGAAGACATCGAGCGCGGCCCCGGCGACATGGCCCGATTTCAGCGCCTCGACCAGCGCCTCCTCGTCGATCAGGCCGCCGCGGGCGCAGTTGATGATCCGCACGCCCTTCTTGGTCTTGGCGAGGTTCTCGCGGCTGAGGATGTTGCGGGTCTTGTCGGTCATCGGCACATGCAGCGTGATGAAATCGGCCCGCGCCAGCAGCTCTTCCAATTCCACCTTGGTGACGCCCAATTGCTTGGCGCGCTCGTCTGAGAGGAAGGGATCGTAGGCGATGACCTTCATCTTCAGGCCGACGGCACGGTCGCAGACGATCCCGCCAATGTTGCCCGCGCCGATCACGCCCAGGGTCTTGTTGAAGAGCTCGACCCCCATGAACTTCGACTTTTCCCACTTGCCCTCATGGGTCGAGGCATTGGCCTCGGGGATTTGGCGGGCGACGGCGAACATCATGGCGATGGCGTGTTCGGCGGTGGTGATCGAATTGCCGAAGGGGGTGTTCATCACGATGATGCCCTTCTTCGACGCCTCGGGGATATCGACGTTGTCGACCCCGATGCCCGCGCGGCCGATGACCTTGAGGTTGGTCGCGGCGGCGAGGATCTTGTCGGTCACCTTGGTGGCCGAACGGATGGCGAGGCCGTCGTACTGGCCGATGATCTCGAGCAGTTTCTCTTTGTCCTTGCCGAGGTTCGGCAGGTAATCCACCTCGACCCCGCGGTCGCGGAAGATCTGGACGGCGGTTTCGGAGAGGGCGTCGGAAACGAGAACGCGGGGGGCCATAGCTGGGCTCCTGAGTGGGGGCGTGGAAGGTGCGCAATGAATGCGCACCCTACGGGGGTGGGTAGGGTGCGCCTTCATGGCGCACCTTCCGGGGATCAGGCGGCTTTCGCCAGCGCGGCGATCTCGGCCTCGAAGGCCCATTCGATCCAAGGCATCAGCGCGGCGACATCGGCGGTTTCCACCGTCGAGCCGCACCAGATCCTCAGGCCTGCCGGCGCGTCGCGATAGGCGCCCACGTCCAGCGCAACGCCTTCCTTCTCCAGCCGCTTGGCGACGGCCCTGGCGAAGGCGGCGCCATCGGTGATGCGGGCATCGACGAACTTCAGGCACACCGAGGTGGTCGAGGCATTGGCCGCATCCTCGGCCAGATTCGCCAGCCAGGGCTTTTGCGCGCAGAAATCCCAGACGGTCTTGGCATTGGCCTCGGCCCGGGCGATCAGCGCCGGTTGCCCGCCCAGCGATTGCGCCCATTTCAGCGCCACCAGGTAATCCTCGACCGCCAGCATCGAGGGCGTGTTGATCGTCTCGCCCTTGAAGATGCCCTCGATCAGCTTGCCGCCCTTGGTCATGCGGAAGATCTTCGGCAGCGGCCAGGCGGGGGTGTAGCTTTCCAGACGCTCGACCGCGCGGGGGCTCAGGATCAGCATCCCATGCGCGCCCTCACCGCCCAGCACCTTCTGCCAGGAAAAGGTCACGACATCGAGCTTGTCCCAGGGCAGGTCCATGGCGAAGGCGGCCGAGGTCGCGTCGCAGATGGTCAGGCCCTGACGGTCGGCCGGGATCAGGTCGCCATTGGCCACCCGCACGCCCGAGGTCGTGCCGTTCCAGGTGAAGACCACATCCTTGTTGAAATCGACGGTGGCGAAATCGACGATCTGGCCATAGGGGGCCTTCTTGACCACGGCGTCGATCTTGAGCTGTTTCACCACATCGGTGACCCAGCCTTCGCCGAAGCTCTCCCAGGCCAGCATCTCGACCGGGCGGGCGCCCAGAAGCGACCACAGCGCCATCTCGACGGCGCCGGTATCCGAGCCCGGCACGATGCCGATGCGGTAATCGGCCGGCACGCCCAGAACCTCACGGGTCAGGTCGATGGCCTCGGCCAGCTTGGACTTGCCCACGGCGGCGCGGTGCGAGCGACCGAGCGGCGCATCGGCCAGCATGTCCAGCGAAAAGTGGGGAATCTTGGCACAGGGGCCCGAGGAGAAACGCGGATTGGCCGGCCGCGTGGCCGGGGTAGCGAGAGCAGTCATGGTATCCTTCCAGATAAACGCCCCTCGTTGGGGAGGGGTGTCCCGCCGTCGCTGATATTCCTGCGCCCCGACTGGCGCAAGCGGGATTATTGGCCTAATGCGGCACTTAAAGCCCCGAAACCGACGCCGCCTGTCCACGATCGGAAACACGCCCATGCATGTCGCCACCCTGCTGACCAATCCCGCCACCCCGGTGCTGGAAGCGCCGCTGGTGGAGAACCTGCACAACGCCTGGGGCGGCGGCGCGGCGCGCTGGCTGGAGCCCGGGGTGGCGGCCGAATTCGACCTCGAGGCGCTGCCCGCGAATCAATGGGAGGTCTGGGCCGATCTGCAGGGGATGGGCGTGGACCTTTGTGTCCAGAAGGCCGAGGGGCGGCGCAAGGCGATGCTGCTGGCCGACATGGATTCGACCATGATCCAGCAAGAATGCATCGACGAACTGGCCGATATGGCCGGCGTCGGCGCCCATGTCGCGGGGATCACCGCGCGGGCGATGAATGGCGAACTCGATTTCGAAGCGGCGCTGAACGAGCGCGTGAGCCTTTTGAAGGGGCTGCCGGTTTCGGTCATCGACCAAGTGCTGGCCGAGCGGATCACCTTCATGCCCGGCGGCAAGGTGCTGATCGCGACGATGAAAGCGCACGGCGGGCATGCCGCGCTGGTCTCGGGCGGGTTCACCGCCTTTACCGGGAAGGTGGCGGGTGCGCTGGGGTTCGACGAGCACCGGGCCAATACGCTGCTGGCCGAGGATGGCGCCCTGACCGGCAAGGTAGGGATGCCGATCCTGGGCAAGCAGGCCAAGGTCGATGCGCTGACCCAGATCACCGCAAGGCTGGGGATCACGCCCGCCGAGGTCATCGCCGTGGGCGACGGGGCCAACGACCTCGGCATGCTGCATCTGGCGGGCGCGGGCGTGGCGCTACACGCCAAGCCCTCGGTCGCGGCGCAATGCGAGCTCCGGGTGAATCACGGCGACCTGACGGCGCTTCTTTATTTGCAGGGTTACGCGCGCGAGGATTTCGCGGCAGTCTGAGCCGCGAGGGCGGAAGCGGGGGTTTTGCACCCCCGCACCCCCGCAGCGTATTTGGGGCAGAATGAAGGGGCGGGGCCCCGGGACGGGTGGCATGGCGCAGGACAGCATTTTCATCGGCGGCGGCGGCGAGGGTTATGCCCAGCCCGAGGAATTGCTGCTGAAATACGGCAACCGGCACGGGCTGATCGCGGGCGCCACCGGCACCGGCAAGACCATCACCATGCAGATCATGGCCGAGGAATTCAGCCGCGCCGGGGTGCCGGTCTTCCTGACCGACATCAAGGGCGATGTCGGCGGGATGGCGGTGGCGGGAACCCCGCGGGAGAGTTTCCAGAAACGTGCCGACCAGATCGGGCTGGGGCCCCTGGCCCATGCGGCGATGCCGGTGGTGTTCTGGGACCTCTTCGGCCAGTTTGGCCATCCGGTGCGGACCACGATGGCCGAGATGGGGCCGCTGCTGCTGTCGCGCATCCTGGAACTGACCGAGGCGCAGGAGGGCGTGATCAACGTGGCCTTCCGGCTGTCCGACGAACAGGGCTGGCCGATCCTGGATCTGGCGGATCTCAGGGCGATCCTGCAATTCCTGGCCGAGAACCGCGAGGAGATGTCCGCGCGCTATGGCAATGTCACCACCGCCTCGATCGGCGCGATCCAGCGGCGGCTGCTGGTGCTGGAAAACCAGGGGGCGGCGAGTTTCTTCGGCGAGCCGGCGCTCGACATCAGGGACCTGATGCTGACCACGCCACAGGGTCAGGGCCGCGTGAACATCCTGCATGCCGCCCGGCTGATGGAGACGCCGCGGCTTTACGCGACCTTCATGCTGTGGCTGATGTCGGAATTGTTCGAGGAATTGCCCGAGGTGGGCGATGCCGAGAAGCCGAAGCTCGTCTTCTTCTTCGACGAGGCGCATCTGTTGTTCGACGGGGCGCCCAAGGCGCTGGTCGACAAGGTGCAGCAGGTGGCGCGGCTGATCCGGTCCAAGGGGGTCGGCGTCTATTTCATCACCCAGAACCCCGATGACGTGCCCGAGGATGTGCTGGGGCAACTGGGCAACCGGGTGCAGCATGCGTTGCGCGCCTTCACCGCGCGCGACCAGCAGGCCCTGCGCCGCGCCGCCCAGACCTACCGCGCCAACCCCCGCTTCGACACCGAGGCGGCGATTCGCGAGGTGGGCGTGGGCGAGGCCGTGACCTCGTTCCTGGAGGCCAAGGGCGTGCCGGGCGTCGTGGAACGCACGCTGATCCGCCCGCCGGCCAGTGCCATGGGTCCCTGCGATGACGCGATCCGGCGGCAGGTGATCGTCTCCTCGCCGCTGGCAGGGAAATACGACACCGCCATGGACCGCGATTCGGCGCAGGAGATGCTGGCGCGCCGCGCCGAGCAGGCCGCGCGCGAGGCCGAAAGATTCGAGCGCGACCGCGGCGAGGAAGAGCATTCGCGCGGGCGGCGCTATTCGCCCGGCTCGTCGCGGTCCCGCCGGGTCGAGGAGGAGGACGAGCCGCCGCGGCCGCGGTCGTCGCCCTCGCGCAGCCGCTCGTCGCGCTCGGATTCGGTGATGGATGCCTTCACCAAATCGGTCGCCCGCTCCATCGGCACGAGAGCCGGCAGCGCCATCGTCCGGGGCGTGCTGGGCGGGTTGTTCCGGGGACGATGATGCAGGCGCCGGTTCCCATTCTTCGCAGTTTCGACGAGGCCCGCGCGCGGGAATTCTACGTGGATTTCCTGGGTTTCGACGTGGTTTTCGAACACCGGTTCGAACCCGGATTGCCGCTTTACCTGGGGCTGCGGCAGGGGGAATGCGTGCTGCATCTGTCCGAGCATTTCGGCGATGCGGCGCCGGGGGCATCGCTGCGGATCGAGGTGCCGGACGTGGACGCCCTCTGCGCCGCGCTGAACGCCAAGGGCTATCGCCAGGCGCGGCCGGGGGTGCAGGCCCAACCCTGGGGCTCGCGCGATATGGCGGTGAGCGATCCGTTCGGGAACCGGCTGGTGTTTTGGTCGGAGGGGTGAGGGGGCTGCGACTGTCGTTGATTTGGCTGGCGGTGTTGGGCGGGACGCGGACAGACGTCCCTCTCTGCATCAACTGCCTTGACCGGCTTGAATGGATCCGCGCACGGCACCGCAGTACAAATCAGTATGAGGACGCCCGCTTGAGCCCGTGAGAGGATAGCGATCTTGTTCCTGCGGGCGATCCGGGCGCGAACAACCGAAACATGGCAGAAATCCGCACTGTAGGCGATGATGAGTTGGCAATCAGCCACCGAAATTCAGCGAACGCGCTGATGCGAACAGTCTAGAAGCCGTATTCTATCTGAATCACACTAAACTTCTCACATTGTTCGCCGCGCCATCCGAGACTCGTGCCAAAGGCTATCGAATCAAGGCTTCGGAGCGAACCGGTCAAATCAACGCTGAATATTCTGGCGAGATATGCGTCCGTCACACCTTCGTTCAACATTGGTTCAAGTAATGGCGCATTTCGGCTGCGGTCAAAGAAGGGTCCGATGTCCGGGGGTGCGCCCGCGAAGAAGACCGCAAAGCGCAGGGGCCAATTGCGAAGCAGGACCGGAAAGACATCAAGAGTTGCTTCAACGCCAAGTTCTGCCAAGTCGATGGGCAATGCGCACCAAGTGTCGCCGGCATCATATCTATCTACAACCTCCCTCACTTCATCACGCACTTGCCCGCTGAGCAGCCTCCCTTCCTCTGTGCTTCCAAGACTATTCATCTCCCGGCCCTGAATCGCCATCGATCTAAGGACGATGTTTGTGAAGACGTAGTAGGAATTTGATGTCCTTGACTCGCTGGTCACGGCAAGGCCACCGGCAAAAACCAGCGCAACAGCAATAATCAACATACACAGGAATAGAATTCTAGCTGCCATTTTTCCCTCAATGGCTCAGACTATTTGTTCGACAACAATCGGAAAGCCGCAGAGCCACTCACTCATTCTCCGGCGATGCACGGGAATGTGCTGCATTTTCGAAGCCTGCTCGCCACCTGGATCAATATCCTGTCCAAGACGTTAAATAACGAATCTAGCCTGTTCAGGTCATTTTTCAAGCGTAGACACGCCCGCCACCAAGCGCGGAAGGTGGCGCAACAGATCGAAGTCTGTGCCTCTTTCTGAACGCTCTTGCGTTGACGAGGACCCGTTGTTCGGCGCGGCACCCAAGGTGCTGGTTGACTGGATGCTCCAGCTGGCGTGGCCGATCCCCTCCCAGCGAGGCGGCGTCCGTTTCATCACCCGGAACCCCGATGACGTGCGCGAGGATGTCAACACCCTCTGCGCCGCGCTGAACGCCAAGGGCTATCGCCAGGCGCGGCCGGGGGTGCAGGCCCAACCCTGGGGTTCGCGCGATATGGCGGTGAGCGATCCGTTCGGGAACCGGCTGGTGTTCTGGTCGGAGGGGTGAAGGGGGCGCTTCAGCCCTGGCGGTCGAGCCAGCGCAGAAACAGCGATTCCCCGGCATCCAGCCCCTTGAGCGGCCGGGGCAGGCGGCGGCGGAGGTCGGACAGCGCGGGAGTCAGCCCGCCGTCCTCCCAGGCGGCGAGGATCGCCGGATGGATATAGCTTTGCCGACAGACCGCCCGCGTGTTGTGGAGCCGCCGCGCCACCTCGGCGATGGCGGCATTGAGCGCCCGGGCGCGGGCCGCCTTGCCCTCGGGCCGGTCGCATTGCCCCAGCAAACCCAACGCCTGCACGCTGCCACCCCAGGGACGGAAATGCCGGGACGAGAATTCCTCGCCAACGGCGGCGCGGATATAGGCGTTCACGTCCTGCGACAGCAGGTCCTGCGGCCGGCCTTCGTCATCGAGGTAGCGAAAGAGCCGCTGCCCGGGCAGATCCTGGATCGAGCGTAGCGCGGTGGCGATTCGGCGGTCATGGACCTTGAGCCGCCATTCCTTGCCCGACTTGCCGGTAAAGGTGAAACGCAG
>Ga0209793_1001702_pt1 | contig 12702 bp, 10 predicted proteins | sample EBPBio122009_DNA_FD_185863 | JGI IMG/M metagenome (GOLD analysis project Ga0209793, IMG submission 185863) | Wastewater treatment Type I Accumulibacter community from EBPR Bioreactor in Madison, WI, USA - Reactor 1_2/2/2009_ DNA (SPAdes) (version 2) | ecosystem: Engineered > Bioreactor > EBPR >... | reverse complement strand
CCTGGAACGCTGTCTGCACATGGGAATCCGCGGTCCGCTGTACGCCAAGAGTGATCTCGAGGACGACACTCGCCTCGGCTTCTCGATCATCCGCTCCGACGACTACGAGACCGACGGGGTCTCCGGAGCGGTCGAGCGGATGCGCAAGCGGCTGGACGGCGGACCGGTCTATGTCTCGATCGACATCGACGTGCTGGACCCGGCGCATGCCCCGGGCACCGGCACCCCCGAGGCCGGTGGCCTGACCAGCCGCGAGCTGTTGAACACGTTGCGCGGTCTCACCGGGCTGAACGTCGTCGGGGCCGACATCGTCGAGGTGTCACCGCCCTACGACCATGCCGAGATCACCGGTATCGCGGCCTCTCACGTGGCCTACGAGCTGCTCTCGGTGCTGGCCGCCAACTCCGCGTCCGCATAGGGCAGAATCACAGGGTTGCCGTCACTGACAAGGAGTGGACATGAGTTCGCCGCGGGTGTTGAAGTTGGCCGAGGAGATCAAGGTCATCGCTGCCGAGATGTTGAAGCGGCGGATCAAGGATCCTCGGCTGGGGTTTGTGACGATCACCGACGTACGGCTGACCGGCGACAGCCGGGATGCGACGATCTTCTACACCGCGTTCGGGACACCGGAGGAGCAGACGGGGACCGCGGTGGCACTGCAGTCGGCGACCGGGCTGATCCGCTCCCAGGTGGGCAAGCAGCTGGGGCTGAAGTTCACCCCGACGCTGGTGTTCGTGCCCGACGCCGTACCGGAGAACGCCCGGCAGATCGAGGACCTGTTGGCCGCAGCCAAGGACGGTGACGCGAAGCTGGCCGAGCAGGCCGCGGGTGCCACCTACGCCGGTGACGCAGACCCGTACAAGAAGCCCGACGACGAGCAGGTCTGAGTCACCAGCAAGGCGATCATGCCGAGGTTGTTCTGGGAGACCCCGATCGCTGACACGTGCGCGCATAGCGCGATTCTCGCCGACCGCTGACTGCCCGGCATGAGTGAGGCCTGATTAGGGCCCGATAGGGCAACCATGGTCCGATGGAACCGTGAGTCTGAGTCCGTCCGGTGTCGCCGTCATCGACAAGCCCGCCGGCTGGACCTCCCACCAGGTGGTCGGCCGCTGTCGGCGACTGCTCGGTATGCGGAAGGTCGGGCATGCCGGCACCCTCGACCCGATGGCCACCGGTGTGCTGGTGGTCGGAGTCGGCCGGGCGACCCGGTTGCTCGGCCAGTTGGCGCTGACCGACAAGGCGTACGACGCCACCATCCGGCTCGGTCAGGCCACGATCACCGATGACGCCGAGGGAGAGATCACCGGCTCGGCAGGTGCCACCGGGCTGGCGGACACCGAGATCGAGGCCGTGCTGTCCCGGTTCTGCGGTGCGATCGAGCAGGTGCCCTCCGCGGTCTCGGCGATCAAGGTCGACGGTGTGCGGTCCTACGCTCGGGTTCGATCCGGCGAGATCGTCGCCCTGCAGGCCCGTCCGGTGACCGTGAGCCGGTTCGAGGTGCTCGCCCGGCGCGACGAGACGGCTGACGAGGGCACGCCGGTGGTCGACCTCGACGTCGTTGTGGAGTGCTCCTCGGGCACCTACGTACGAGCACTGGCCCGGGACCTGGGCGTTGCGCTGAGCACCGGCGGGCATCTGACCAGACTGCGCCGCACCCGGGTCGGGCCGTTCGCCCTTGCCGAGGCCCAGAGCCTCGACGGACCAGAGCTCGTCGTCACCCCGATCGACGACGTAGCCCGGCGTTGCTTCCCGGGCGTGGAGCTGACCGCCGAGCAGGCGATCGACGTCGGGTTCGGCCGCCGGCTGCGCGACATTCGGCTGCCGGGGGAACGCACCGCGGTCTTCGCTCCAGATGGCACTTTTCTCGCCCTTTATCGTCCCGAAAACGGTGACGCGCTGGCCGAAGCGGTCTTCGTCGGCGGGTAGGAAAGGGCCTTGGTGACTGCCCTCGAAGCCCTTTGCTGACTGCCCCGGAAGCTCTAGGCGGCTGGATGTTGACCGTCCTAGGCTCCTGCTCGACCGCATGCCACGTGGTCACGCGATTCGGACGGGGAGGGCCGATGCGCGAGGTTCCGCAGTTGGGCAGCCAGCTGAGACAGGCGTTGGCGGAGCCCAGCCTGGCACGCCTGCTGCTGGTCTGGGAATCTGGGTCGCGGCAGATTGGACCGTGCTGATCGCGACCGCTGTGCTGGCCTACCAGGTCGGTGGTGCCGCCGGGATCGGGCTGGTCGGTGCCGCCCGGGTGCTGCCTGGCGCGCTCCTGGCCGGGATCGCCTCGCTGGCTGCCGACCGGCTCTCCCGCCCGCGAATGCTGGTGCCGCGGACCGCGAGCGTTCGCTCGGTCGGACCGAGCAGGCTGCGCACCATCGACCGGGACGCATTCATGGCCGCCGTTACGGGCCACATCGGGGCCAGCCGGACCGCGCACAGCACGGCCGCCCAGTGGCTGCGGGCTGACGACACGCGGGATCGCGCCGACGGCGGCACGGGCGGATGAGGTGGCAACCCGTCGCGCCGTGTGCTCGGGTGGACCCGTACAGCTTGATCTCGACAGGGGGAGCCGATGTCGGACTGGGACGGCACTGCGTATCGCCGGGTGAACAGCCTGCAACAGTGGCTCGCGGACCAGGTCCTGCGTAGCCTTCACCTCGACGGGGTGGAAAGTCTGCTCGACGTCGGTTGCGGCGACGGGCGAATCACTGCCGAGATCGCGGCTCGCATCCCCGAGGCCCAGGTCGTGGGCCTCGATCCATCGCCGCGAATGATCTCCGTCGCGCCGGCCGGTGGCCGGTTGTCCTTCGAACTCGGTGAGGTCTGTTCGATGAGGTACCGACAGCGTTTCGACGCCGTGGTGTCCTTCAATGCACTGCATTGGGTCGCCGACCAGCGGCGAGCGCTCGAACGGATCGTTGCGGCGTTGCGTCCGGGCGGCTGGGCCTTCCTGGTCTTCGTTTGTGCTGGTCCGCGCGCGAGCATCGAGGACGTCGCCATGCGTGTTGCGGCGACACCGCGTTGGTCCGAGCAGTTCGCCGACTTCGAGCCACCGTTCGTGCATCCTGAGGTCGCCGGCTGGAGTTCCCTGGCAACCTCCTGCGGGCTGGCGATCAAGGGCTGTGTGGTGCAGGAGGTGGCATGGGACTTCGGGTCCCGCGAGGCGTTCAGCCAGTGGTGCGCGGTGGGGTTCGGGGCCTGGACCGATCGGCTGGACGCTGCGGATGCCGTCGATTTCGTCGCCGAGGTGGTGCTCGCCTACGAGGCGGTGAGTGAGGCCCCGGGATTGTTTCGTTGCCAGCAGCTGCGTGCGGAGCTGGAGCGAGTGCCTGTCGTATGAGAGCCGCCGACAGCGCTGAGGCGAGACGGGCGATCACGCCGAACCTAGGGATTTTCCCTGGGGTGCAGCGCCAGGCCTGACGGGTAACTTCGGCGCCACGCCCGGGCGGGTGGCTCAGCAACCAGGTCGAGCGTGCCCGTCGAGCGACGCAAGCTGCTGCGACGCAGCGCCCTGCTCGCCGGCGCCGCGGGGCCACCACGGCGGCCTCGGCCCTAAACCAACTCAACGACCCGTAACCCTGCACCTATCTGCGCGAGCACAAGTACTGCCGGTGGAACCATCGGTGCCCGCAGCCCACACCCGAAGGGAGGACTTTAGGCTTGGCACGCGTGACGCAGAACGGCGCGTCACCGTGCACGAGGGGGCGAGGTGCTCGAGCCATCGCTGACTGTCGACGGCGCGTCGACCAGCCGGCAATCCGCCACGCCCTCGGCCGGCAGACCCGTGGCGATCGTCGGCCGGGATGCCGAGCTCGACCGGCTGGCCCGCTCGTACGCCAGCGCCCGCGCCGGCCACGCGCAGGTGGTGATCATCGAAGCCGAGGCCGGGATGGGAAAATCGGCTCTGCTGGAGCACTTCGTGCGGCGGCGCCCAGGCGCACGGGTGCGATGGCTGCGGTGCGACGAGTTCGAGCGAGACATCGCCTTTGCCGGCGCCGAGCGGCTGCTGGGGGTGGGCGACACCTTGACCGGCTGCTCGGAGGTCGAGGTCGGCCGTCGGCTGCTCGCCTGGCTCGGCGAGCAGCAGTCGGGCAAACGAGTCACCGTGCTGGCCGTCGACGACGCCCAGTGGCTGGACCGGCCCACCCTGCACGCGTTGGCCTTCGCCCTACGTCGGCTGCGGGCCGATCGGACACTCAGCATCTTGACCCGCCGGCCGGGGCCGTCCAACGACGCGACCGTGCTGACTGAGGATCCGGCGGCGACCGCGATCGTTCGGCTCGACCCGCTCGACGCCGTTGCGGTGATTGCTCTGGCCCGGCGGCTCCGGTCGTGGTACCTATCGGACGACCTCGCCACCGGACTGGTCGGCAGCACCGGTGGGGTGCCACTCCTCGTGGCCGGAGCGATCCGTGGTGCTTCGGCTCCCGCGCAGCTTGTCCCGGACCAGGGCGGCAGGTCGACGATCAGTGCCACGGTCGCGACCGCCGTCGCCCGGATGCTCGGCTCGGTGGCGGCGGATGCTCGACGTCTGGTCGAGGCCAGTGCCGTGCTGGCCGAGCCCGTCGACCTGCTGGTCCTCGGTCGGATGACGGAGATCCCCGATGCCGCGACCGCGGCCGCCGACGGCGCGCGGGCCGGGCTGCTGCGGACCGACGCCGATGGATCGGTTCGTTGCGCCCACGACCTCCTGACGGCGGCGGTCTATCGCGGGTTGTCCCCGGCCCGGCGGCGCGACCTGCACCGGCTGGCCACCGCCTGGACGACGGGCGATCGCCGACTGGCCCATCGAGCGGCGGCCAGCGCCGGTCCGTCGCCCGAGCTGGTCGCCGAGCTGACCGCCGCCGCTGACGCTGCCCGCGCTGCCCAGCGCCACCAGCTCGCGGCGGCCCATCGACTGCGCGCCCGGGGCGTCTGCGCGGACGCCCGGGTGCGGGACGAGCTGTTGCTGGAGGCCGTGATCGATCTGGTCGCGGCTCAGGATCTGGTCGGTGCCGACGAGCTCGCAGCCACGGTCGACGGGGGCGACCTCGGTGCGCTCGGCTGTCTGGCCCTCGGTCTGCTGGCCCGGGAGTCGGGGCAAGTTGCCGCGGCTCGCCGGCTGCTGCGGGACGCACTCGACCTGGCGGTGGTCGACGGCGACCGTAGGCTGTGCGAGCGCGCCGGGCTGGCTCAGGCGGTGCTGGCCGTCCGGCTGAACGAGGGTGAGGCGGCGGTCCGCGCGGTCACCTGGGCCGAGGAATCCGATGATCCCGAGCTCGCTGCGGACGCCTGCACGACCAAGGCGCTGGGCCTATGGCAACTCGGCGAACACCAGCAGGCGATCGAGGTGTTGGACAAGACGCTGTCAGCGGCCGGCGACACTCCGTGGGACGCCGAGGTGCTGGCGGTCCGCGCCATGGTCCGGGAATACCTCGGCCAGCTTCCGGAAGCCCTCGCGGACTACGATGCGGCGGTCGCACTGGACCCGATCTGGCGGCCTACGACCAATCACAGCCGCACCAGGGTCCTGCGCGCCACGACGCGGGTGCTGCTCGGCGACTGGGACGGCGCCGCCATCGATGCCGCGGCTGCTCGCACTCTTGCCCAGGCGGCTGCGCAGGCGTGGAGCATCCCGTTGGCGTACGCGGTCTCCGCTGACGTGCCGGCATGGCGTGGCCAGTTCGATCTCGCCGCCGACTACCTGGCCGAGGCCGACCGCGCCTTGCAGGTGCTCAGGCCGCCGCAGGTGCTCGACTTCGTGGTCGATCACCAGCTCGCACTGGCCACCGCGCGCGGCGACCATGGCGCTGTGGTCGACCTGCTCGAGCCCTTGTTGCGTACCGACTACCTGGCGCGGGCCGGAGTCATCCGCACCTACCGCTGGCCCTACCAGTGCTGGATCGACACCCAGATCGCGCTGGGAGACCTCGGTGCCGCGGAGCGGGCACTGGGCGACTACGAACGTGCCCTCGACCGGTGGCCGGGTGGTGCCGTCCCGCCGCGGCTGGGCTGGCTCCGTGGTCGGCTGGCCGAGGCCCGCGGCGAGCCGCTGGCCGCCCGGGACCACTACGCCTCGGATCTGCTCTGCCACGAGGTCAGACGGGCGCCCTTCGGGTATGCCGGACTGTTGTTGTCGCTCGGGCACGTCGAGCGAGTGCTGGGCAATCGTCGGGATGCGCTCGACCATCTCACCAAGGCACACCGGATCTTCTTGCAGCTGCGGGCCAATCCCGCCGAGCGGCTGTGCGCCGCGGAACTGGCGGCCTGCGGGCTCCCGGCCAGCCTCGCCGACCCGCTGCGACTCACCCCGCGTGAGGAGGACGTGGCCGCGCTGGTTGAACGCGGTTACACCAACAAGGAGATCGCCGCCGAGCTCTATCTCACGCCCAAGACGGTCGAGTACCACCTGGGCAACATCTTCGCCAAGCTGGGCATCTCCAGCCGTCGTGAACTGCGCCGTCGGCGACAGGGCTGATCGGCTCATCCCGACGCCCTGCGCTTCTCCGCCCGTGGTCGTCGGTCGCCTGCTCTCTCCGCAGCCGTGGTTAACTGTCGCTGATTTCACCGTCGCCGACGGTGAGAGAGTCCAGGAGGGCGGAGCTACACGATGAGCCAGCGCACGGTCGTCGTCATCGGAAACTTCGACGGAGTGCACCGCGGCCACGTCGCGTTGTTGCGCCTGGCGAAGCAGTCCGAGCCGAACGCCCGGCTGGTGGCCATCACCTTCTGGCCGCATCCGATGTCGGTGGTCCGTCCAGACCAGACACCCGCGCTGCTGTGCGGGCTGGAACGACGCCGCCAGCTGCTCACCGAGGCGGGTGTCGACGAGGTGGTGGTGCTGGAGTTCACTCCCGAGGTGGCGAGCTGGAGTCCGGAGGAGTTTGTCGACCGGGCCCTCCGGCCGCTGCATCCGGCGCGGGTCGTGGTGGGGGAGAACTTCCGCTTCGGCTTCCGGGCGGCCGGCGATCCAGAGCTGCTGGGCAAGCTCGGAGCCGGCGAGTTCGTCGTCGATGCCGTGCCCCTGTTCTCCGACGGTGCGTGGGCGTCGTCGTCGACGCTGATCCGGCATGCCGTCGACGAAGGTGACTTCGGCCGGGTTCGCGAGCTCACCGACCAGGTCTTCCGGATGACCGGAGTCGTCGTCCAAGGAGATCGCAGGGGTCGGCAGATGGGCTTCCCGACGGCCAACATCATTCCCGCTCCGGGACTGGCCGTGCCGGCCGACGGCGTCTATGCCGGCTGGCTCACCCGGCTCGATTCCGGCGATGCGGCGCGTTGGCCGGCCGCGATCTCCGTTGGCACCAACCCCACCTTCGACGGCGTTCAGCGCCGGGTGGAGGCGTACGTGCTGGATCGCGACGACCTGGAGCTCTACGGTGTCGAGATCGCCGTCGACTTCTATGCACGGTTACGCGGTCAGGTGAAATACCGCGGGATGGAGGCCCTGATCGAGCAGATGCATGCCGACGTCGAGCAGGTCCGTCACATCCTGCACGCCGCCGGTTAGGAGCAGGCTCCCTAGCCAACCGCGAGACTGGCCGATCTCCAGGCCTGCACGGCGTCCGCATAGCGGCTACTGCGACTTGCGAGACCCAAGAACCTCATTCGCCACATCCGTATCTTCCTACCAGGTGGAGGATCCGGCAGTCGCTGCCCACGCCCTCCCGGTTCGCCGAGAAGGAGAAGCCGCCCTCGAGAAGGAGCAATCGCAGGTCAAACGGCCTGTTTGACCTGTAATTGCTCCTTCTCGATGAAGACGGTCGCGACTGAATCACCATTTGGCGCGTTCGTGGCAGTCACACTGTTCGACTGGCTCGGTGCCCCGATCGTACGTACCTCCTCATGGCACGTCCGGCGCATCGAGAGGTGCGCCAGGGTTGCTTCAAGTGCGGCGAAGCAACCCTGGCGCACCACTGAGTGCGCGCTCACTATGGCGGTGGGCGTTCAAGGCCCTCCTCGGCCCCGGGCGCCCCGGCGGATGCGACTTCGCACCGTTTCGGTCTACTTCGAACCAGGTGCACCTGGGGGTGCGCAGTAGCAGTTAGTGGTGCGGAGTGGAGATTGCTTGGACCGTGATCTTGCGCTCCACCTCGGTGACCAGGGTGGCGTCAAAGCTTCCCGGACCCGGGACCTGGGCGTTTGCCACGCCGGCGGCGGTGGCCAGCCGGAGCGCGCTGCCCAGGTCGTCGCCCTGATCCAGCCTGGCCAGCAGACCGGCGAGGAAGGAGTCGCCGCTGCCGACCGGAAATCGTCCGCGCAACGCAGGCGCGGCGACCGCGTGGATTCGACCGTCGGCGGTCAGTCCGATCGACCCGGCTGCGCCGTCGGTGAGTACGACGATGCCGCCGGACTTGGCCTGCACCGCGCGCGCCAGCTCCGTGAGGTCGGTGGCGGGATCAGTGCCCAGCACTTGGGCGGCCTCCGCCCGGTTGATCTTCACCAGCTCGGGGTGACTGTGCAGCAGCGGCACCAGCGAGGCGCCATGCGTGTCGACCGCCACCTGTCGGCCCGCGTGATGGGCAAGCTCGGCCAGTTCGGCAAGCCCTGTCGGCGGCAACCCGCGTGGCGGGCCGCCGGAGATGACCAGCCAGCCTTGCCTTGCCGCCAGCTCCGAGGTGAGCGCCTCTCGGGCCGCTGCCCACACCTCGGCGGGGATCGGCTCGGCGTATTCGTAGATCTCGGTCAGCTCATCGGAATCGTCCGAGCTGATGGACACGCAGGTCCGGGTCAGCACCGGGGTGCCCACCCGGTGCACCGTGATCTCGGCCTTGGCCAGTTCGTCGGCCAGCCAGTCCCCGGTCCAGCCGCCCAGCACAGCGACGATCGAGACATCCGCGCCCAGGGCTGCTGCCGCCCGGGCGAAGTTGAGCGGCTTGCCACCCGCCCGGCGAACGACCTGGGTGGGACGATGGATCTGGCCCAGCTCGAGATGCTCGACGACATAGGTCAGGTCCACGGACGGGGTCAACCCGGCGACAGTGATCATCTGACCCACCCTAGGGGGCGCCGGGAGCACCGGTCCGTCGGTCAGTTGCTGGCATGTCCGGAGATGTCGGGGGTTCAGCCAGCAACTTGATGCGGCTTCGGGTTCGGGGATGACGATTCGGTGTTCCTTCGCAGTCGCTGGTAACCTCGTAAACGCCGTTCGAACGGCCGCGGACACCCAAGAGCTCCCGAGCACACCGAGTGCGACCTCGACAGAGGATTCCAGGGGGCGCCGCGCAACGGGAAACCGAGAGGAGAACTGAGTGTCGATCGACGCTGCAGCGAAGAAGAAGATCATCGACGAGTATGCGACCAGCGAAGGTGACACCGGCTCTCCGGAGGTCCAGGTCGCGATCCTCACCAAGCGGATCTCGCACCTGACCGAGCATCTCAAGGAGCACAAGCACGACCACCACAGCCGCCGCGGCCTGATGCTGCTCGTCGGTCAGCGTCGTCGGCTGCTCAACTATGTCGCCAAGACCGACATCGAGCGCTATCGCTCGCTGATCGAACGTCTCGGCCTCCGCCGCTGAGTTCACCGGAGCGGTTCTCCGCAAGCCCTCAAGGCCTAGGGGAACCGCTCCGCTGCTTTGCGTACAACTGCAGAACAACTTCATACGCCACAACCAATAGGTGATTGCATCCCACACGAGCTCACGAGCACCTGCTCGGTCTCCGGTAGTGGTCTTCGGGACAGCGGCCGTCGCGGCCGCAGGAAGCCCGCGGACCTCGATCGAAGACCGGCGCTCGCCTCGAAGCTGTCCTGGTCGATGGACCGGGCGCAAGGCGATGACGCACGTCAGCCCAGGGTGTGGATGCAGTCCCACAGCGGCGCCGACCCCGGCGCCAGAGTAGGAGCATCCCTGTGGAGGGACCCGACCTTCAGTTCACCGAGGCGATCATCGACAACGGAGCTCACGGCAAGCATGTCGTGCGCTTCGAGTCCGGTCTGCTCGCCCGCCAGGCCGCCGGTTCGGCGACCGTTTATCTCGATGACGACACGATGCTGCTTTCGGCCACCACGGCCCAGAGCAAGCCGCGCGACGCCATCGACTTCTTCCCCTTGACCGTCGACGTCGAGGAGCGGATGTATGCCGCGGGCCGGATCCCCGGCTCGTTCTTCCGTCGCGAGGGCCGCCCCAGCGAGGGCGCCATCCTCACCTGTCGGCTGATCGACCGGCCGCTGCGCCCCTGCTTCGTCAAGGGCCTGCGCAACGAGGTCCAGGTCGTCGTGACCGTGATGGCCCTCAACCCCAACAAGAGCTACGACGTGGTGGCCATCAACGCCGCGTCGCTGTCCACCACGCTGGCCGGGCTGCCGTTCACCGGCCCGGTCGGCGGCGTCCGCGTCGCCCTGCTCGGTGACCAGTGGGTCGGCTTCCCCGACGTCGACCAGCTGGAGAACGCGGCCTTCGACATGGTCGTGGCCGGCCGGGTGCTGGCCGACGGCGACGTCGCGATCATGATGGTCGAGGCCGAGTCGACCGAGGAGACCTGGGCCCTGGTCGGCGAGGGCAGGACCGCCCCGACCGAGGAGGTCGTGGCCGCCGGCCTCGAGGCCGCCAAGCCGTTCATCAAGGCGCTCTGCGACGCGCAGGCCGAGCTGGCCTCTCGGTTCCCGAAGGCCACCCAGGAGTTCCCCATCTTCCTGGACTACCAGGACGACGCGTACGCGGCGGTGGCCGAGGTCGCGACCGAGCGGCTGGCTCAGGTGATGACCATCGCCGACAAGCAGACCCGCGAGGAGTCCACCGAGACCCTCAAGGACGAGATCAAGGCCGAGCTCGCCGAGCGTTTCGAGGGCCGCGAGAAGGAGATCACCGGGGCCTTCCGGGCGCTCACCAAGAAGCTCGTCCGGCAGAAGATCCTCACCGAGAAGGTGCGTATCGACGGCCGCGGGCTGGCCGACATCCGGACCCTGTCCGCGGAGGTCGCTGTGATCCCGCGGGTGCACGGCTCGGCGCTGTTCCAGCGCGGCGAGACCCAGATCCTGGGCGTCACCACGCTGAACATGCTGGGCATGGAGCAGAAGCTCGACACGCTGGCGCCGGAGACCACCAAGCGCTACATGCACAACTACAACTTCCCGCCCTACTCGACCGGTGAGACCGGCCGGGTCGGTTCGCCGAAGCGGCGGGAGATCGGCCACGGTGCGCTCGCCGAGCGGGCCTTGGTCCCGGTGCTGCCGTCGCGCGAGGAGTTCCCGTACGCGATCCGTCAGGTCTCCGAGGCGCTGGGCTCCAACGGCTCCACCTCGATGGGCTCGGTCTGCGCGTCGACCCTGGCCCTGCTGAACGCCGGTGTGCCGCTGCGCGCCCCGGTCGCCGGCATCGCCATGGGACTGGTGTCCGACACCGTCGACGGCCAGACCTCGTACGTGGCGCTGACCGACATCCTGGGTGCCGAGGACGCGTTCGGCGACATGGACTTCAAGGTCGCCGGCACCAAGGACTTCATCACCGCCCTGCAGCTGGACACCAAGCTCGACGGTATCCCTGCCTCGGTGCTGGCCCAGGCGCTGACCCAGGCCAAGGACGCCCGGCTCACCCTGCTGGACGTGATGGCTGAGGCCATCGACCGGCCGGATGAGATGAGCCTGTACGCGCCGCGGATCATCACCGTGAAGATCCCGGTTGACAAGATCGGTGAGGTGATCGGGCCCAAGGGCAAGGTGATCAACCAGATCCAGGACGACACCGGCGCCGAGATCAGCATCGAGGACGACGGCACCATCTACATCGGTGCCGACGCCGGCGACAAGGCCGAGGCGGCCCGCACCATGATCAACGCGATCGCCAACCCGACCATGCCGGAGAAGGGCGAGCGCTACCTGGGCACGGTCGTCAAGATCACCGCCTTCGGGGCGTTCGTCTCGCTGCTGCCCGGCAAGGACGGTCTGCTGCACATCTCCAAGCTGCGTCCGCTCGCCGGCGGTGCCCGTGTGGAGAGTGTCGAGGACGTGGTCAGCGTGGGTCAGAAGATCCAGGTGGAGATCAACGAGGTCGACGATCGCGGCAAGCTGTCGCTGATCCCGGTGATCGAGGAGCCGGCGACCGTCTAAAGCGGACCGATGCTCGACCGAACCACCCCGCAGGCCGTTCGGCCGCGTGCCTATCGCAGCGGAGAGATCCGCCGCAGCACGCTGCCGAGCGGCCTTCGGGTTGTCACCGAGGAACTGGCCGGCAGCCGCGCCTTCTGCGTGGGCTTCTTCGCCGCAGTCGGCTCCCGGCACGAGAGCGCCCGGCTGCACGGTGCCTCGCACTTCCTCGAGCACGTGCTGTTCAAAGGGACCCCGCGCCGCACCGCGGAGGAGATCGCCCTGTCGGTGGAGTCGGTCGGCGGGGAGCTCAATGCCTATACAGCGAAGGAGCACACCTGCTTCCACGGCCGGGTGATGGCCGAGGATGCGGCGTTGGTGGTCGATGTGCTCGCCGACATGATCACCGACTCACTGCTGCTCGGCAGTGACATCGATGCCGAACGGGCCGTGATTCTGGACGAGATCGCCATGCACCATGACGATCCGGGCGATGTCGGTGCCGACCTGGTGACCACGGCGATCTTCGGTGATCAGGGTCTGGGTCGACCGGTGATCGGATCGGTCCGCAGCATCACCGCGCTCCGCCGCCATCAGGTCGACGCCTACTGGCGCCGCTACTACCGACCCACCGAGATCGTGGTGGCTGCCGCGGGTGCGGTGGACCACGATCAGCTCGTGGATCAGTTGGCGGTCTTCGGTGG
>Ga0209793_1001700_pt1 | contig 12719 bp, 11 predicted proteins | sample EBPBio122009_DNA_FD_185863 | JGI IMG/M metagenome (GOLD analysis project Ga0209793, IMG submission 185863) | Wastewater treatment Type I Accumulibacter community from EBPR Bioreactor in Madison, WI, USA - Reactor 1_2/2/2009_ DNA (SPAdes) (version 2) | ecosystem: Engineered > Bioreactor > EBPR >... | reverse complement strand
GGATCGCGGACGCCACCCTTGGCCATGCGGTCCTTCGGGCGGCGGCGCCGCGCGACCCCACCGCCCGCCGAGCCGGACTCCCGAAGACCATCGGGCGGCAGCTTGTCGGTCATCGCCGACCCCGCAGCCTGGCCAGCAGACCCAGTTCGAGCCCCGGATCGCGCTCGGGGTCCATCCAGGCCAAGGTCTCGACCCCGACGGCGGCGAGCCGGGTGATCCGGTCCACCCGTTCCATCGCGACGATCCGGTAGGCGATCCACAGTCGCTCCGGGATTCCGGAGATGAGCAACCGCGGCATGGTGTCGACCGCCAGCACGCGGTGCCCCGCCCGGCGCCAGGCGTGGGCCATCGCGGTGGCATCGTCATCGAGGAAGGTGGAGAAGAGCACGATCAGCGCGCCCGAGGGCAGTCGGGGGATGCGCTGCCGATGAGTCGGCTCACCCTCCGGTTCGGCCAGGGCGAGCTGCTGGGTGAGGAGCTGCAGCTGGCGTCGGCCACCGGCCGGGGGAGCGGGCCGGCGTAGCTTGCCGAGATCCTCCAACCCGACGCGGTCGCCGACGGCCAGATATTGCCGAGCTAGGGACACCGCCGCATGTCGGGCGACGTCCAGGGAGGTGGACTCGTCCTCCCGCAACTGGGTCGCGTCACCCCAGGTCGCCACCCGCGGTCCGACCTGATCCCGCGAGTCGATCACCAGCATCACGGTGGCGTCCGCAGTGGCGAAGGTGCGCCGTACATAGAGCCGGCTGATCGTCCGAGTCGGCCGGGGTGCTCCCGCCTCCGCCGATCCGCCGGCACTGGGAGCGGTCCCAGCGCCAGCGTTCCTGGGACCGGCGCCCTTCGGATTCCCGAGTACCGCCGGGGCCGTGTTCAGCCGGGCGGTGACCCGCCAGTCGACCCGCCGCAGCCGGTCGCCCGGCGTGAACAGTGCGACGTCGTGCAGGTCGCCGCCGGATCCGGCCCGACGCGAGGCGTGTGGTCCGGTCAGCCCCTGCAACCGGTACGGCAGCGGCAGCTCGGTCAAGGATCGTGCGCTGGGCAGGATCGTCATGGTCGCCGGCGCATCGGTCACGGCCGCCGTACTGAGCAGCGCATCGGGACCGACCGCACGGTGTGCCAGCCCGAACAGCTCGCGCCGCCCGGTGCGTACCGTCCGCATGGTCGCAGTGAGCGTCCGCGACTCAGCAGCGACCAGCGCCTCTGCGGGTCGGTGGCCGGGCGCGCGGACGCGGAGCGTCAAGGCCGTCGGCAGCTCGGCAGGTTCGAGCGCGACCTCGACCTTGATCTCGTCGGACAGCCCGGTCGGCTGGTCCTCTCCCCGGAGCTGGGCCGAAGGAGTTCGCTGGGATCGACTGGAGGTGCTCCAGGCGACGCCAAGCAGCAGCGGTACGCCGATGGCCACGATGTCGGGGCGCCGGGTCACCAACCCGAGTGCAAGGAGCACCACACCGGCCGCGAGCCACCCGATTGCTGCCGGCGCGAGTTGCCAACCCCCAGTTCGCACCATTTCGGTCATCTTCGCACCAGGTACGACGCCCGCCAACCGATGTCGGCGCGCCTGTTTCGACTCCGCACCATTTCGGGTGGCCCGATTCCGACTCCGCACCAACTGCTGCGACTGCGCACCAAGTACGGGTCGCCCGATTCCGACTTCGCACCAGGTGCTGTCACCGCGCACCAGGTAGACGTGGTGCGCAGTAGACCTAAATGGTGCGAAGTCGAGATCGGGTTGGGCCGCAGCGGACTCGCAGTGGATTTGGAGGGGGCCGCAGGAAATGGTGCGGAGTCGAAACAGGCGCGCCGATATCGATTGGCGGGCGTCGGGCTGGTGCTCAGTGACCGATGCTGGCCGGGCCGGGCACCTGGTCGAGCTGGAGCTGCACCACATCGGCGGCCAACAACCCTGATGCCCAGGTCTGCGGATTGAGGGTGATCCGGTGCGCCAGCGCGGCGACGGCGACCTCTTTGACGTCCTCAGGCAGGACATAGTCGCGACCCGAAAGTACCGCCAGTGCCCGCGAGACGAGCAACAGGGCCAGGGAGCCACGCGGCGAGGCACCGACCTCGACGCCAGGATGTCGCCTGGTGCTGGCGGCGATCGCCACGCAATAGGACACGATGTCGGGATCGACGTCGACCAGCTCGATGCCGGCCTGCATCGCCAGCACCGTCCCGGGACCCACCACGGGCTCCACCAGAGCCTCGTCCGATCTGCGGGCCAGACGGCGGGCGAGTACGTCGACCTCGGCTGCGCGGCTCGGGTAGCCCACCGACAGTCGCACCATGAACCGGTCGAGCTGCGCCTCGGGCAGGGGATAGGTCCCCTCGTACTCCACCGGATTCGAGGTGGCCATCACGTGGAACGGCTGCGGCAGTACGAAGGTCGTGCCCTCCACCGTGACCTGCCGCTCGGCCATCGCCTCCAGCAGCGCGGACTGCGTCTTGGGGGCGGTCCGGTTGATCTCGTCGGCCAACAACAGCCCGGTGAACACCGGCCCGGGCCGGAACGCGAACACCGCGTCGGCCGGATCGTAGACATAGGAGCCGGTGATGTCGGCCGGCAGCAGATCCGGTGTGCACTGCAGCCGCCGAAACTCCAGTCCCAACGCCGAGGCCAGACTGCGGGCGGCGAGGGTCTTGCCCAAGCCCGGTACGTCCTCGAACAGGACATGTCCGCCGGCCAGCAAAGCGGCCAACGCGATCCGCAGCGGCTGATCCATCTCCACGACCACGGTGCCGACCCGTTCCAGCACCTGCCGGGAGAGCCGAGCCACCTCCCCGACCGTCAGGGCCTGGACGGCCCCTTCCTGACCTGTGACCGCCTGCCCCGTGACCGCCTGATCGGCAACCGCCTGGCCAGCGACCGCCTGATCGGCAACCGGTCGACCGCTGTGAGCTCCGTCGTTCATCAGACCCCCGAGATCGTCCGTCGTGGTGCCGCGATCTTCTCCACCGCGGTGACAGCGGCCACGAAGTCGGCGTACTGAGGCCGTTCATCCGGCTCGCTGATCACCCGGTACGCCCGCTCGCCGAGCGCGAGCTGGCAGCCCAGATAGTCGCGCGGGTCGGTGACGTCCAGTCCCTGCGCGGCGAGTCGGTACGCGGCGATGTCATGCAGGCGCCGCACCGACTGACGTTGCACTCGCGACTCGTAGCCCTGCATCGACCACGACAACCGGGCGACCTCCCGACGGACACCGGTGTCGGCGCGTGCGTCACCGTCGTCCGGCCAGGACTGGTCGAGGTTCACTGCGGGCGAGCGTCGCAGCCCCATGAGCGACGCCAGGACCGCAGCCAGCACGAAGGCATGCAGCAGGTCGACGCCCAGCAGCCAGAGCAGCCCACCGGTGACGAGGATGCCGATCCCGTTCAGCATCACCCGCCACCCGTCTGGTCGCAGGTTGGGCCACGGGGACGAAGCCTCGGTCATGGCTGGTCCTGAACGGTGTGTCGCATCGCGGTGTCGAAGCTGCGCCAGATCCGGGCCAGTTTGATCACCGCGGTCCGCGCGCTGCGTACCTCGTCATCGGTGATCGGGTGCCGAGAGAAGCGTGCCTGGTGATAGAGCCGGAGCAGCGTGTCGACCGACGCCGGGTCGGCCTGGGTGGCCAACAGCACGAGGCCGGTGAACTCCGTCGGGCTGTCGGATGGTCGACGGGCGGCGCCCGAAGCGGCGGCAGCCTCCTCCAGGGCCAGCCAGCAGCGCAGGATCAGGTCACGTGGCTGCCCGCCGGTCTCGGCGAGGATGCTCTCGGCGGCCTCCGCGCCGCGCACCAAGGTCGCCAGATCCGGTTCCGCGGCGAGCGCCCCGGCAGGTGTGGTGTCGGGCGGCCCTTCGACAGCGACGGCACGTCGCGGGCGCTGCCGCCACAGCCAGCGCCCGAGATAGATCAGTACGACCAGGACAGCCAGGCCGACCAGGACGGTCAGGACTCCCGCGATCCAGTGCTGAAGCGGGCTGGGTGGGGTCAACGGCGGCGGATGGGTGGGTGGCTCATAGGTGGTCGGTGGCGCTTCGAGATTGGGAGAGAGATTCTCCAGCCACCCCCGTGGCTCCAGTCGCCAGCCGCCTGCTGTGCTGGCGGCGACGATGGCCACCATGAGGACCAGGGCGATGAAGGCCCGGGCCGGCGATAGCAGCGGCGCCCGTGACGTCGCTGGCGTTTGAGCTCGCCGAGCCGGCATGGGCTCAGGATAGTTAGTCGGGCCTCCCGGTGTCAGGTACCGAGAGACAGGTGGGTGTTCGGTCAGGTCCGTACGGACAGCGGTCAGCTGCGCAACGGACGGGTGAGGGTCAGCGGATCGGCCAGGCAGGCGTCTCGCGCCAGCATGGCTGCCCCACGGGCCACTCGAGGTTCCAGCGTCTCCAGCGTGGCGACCAGAGTGGCCGAGAACGCCGGATCGGCAAGCCGCTCGCTGAGCTGTGAGTCGAAGGACTCCTGCAGGTACGGCGACAGCACGCCGACATACCCACCGATGATCGCGGCGTGCGGGTTGAGCACCCCGAGCACGTCGTCGATCACCTGGCCCAGCGCACTCCCGGCCTCGGCCAAGGCGCTCAGCACCTGGTCATTGCCGGCTTCGGCCTCGTTGCGCAGCAGTTCCAGCGCTCCGATCGGATCGTCGATCACCTTCTGGGCCGCCTCGTCCGCACCCAGCAGGCCGCTGCGTACGAGCAGTGCCTCGGGACCGAGAACGCTGCTCAGCCGATCCGGCCGGTCACCGCCCGCTCCGCTGACGTGGGCCTGGGCGAGGTCACCGGCGACGCCGTGCGCACCACCGAAGATCTGCCCGCTGACGATCAGACCGCTGCCGACCTCCCGCAGGCCGCCGACATAGACGGCCACCGAGTCCACCGGTAGGCGAACCTCGGTCCGGGCTGCGTACAGACCCGCGAGTTGGCAGTCGTTGGCGACGCCGACGTGAATGCCGGTCAGCCCGGTCTCGGCCAGCACCTCGCGGATGCGTTCCCGGATCGGGAACTCGGTCCACGGCAGGTCGGCAGCCCGCTCGAGCTGGCCGCGGTCGCGTACCACCACGCCCGGGAGACCGATCTCGACCGAGATCACCTCCCGATCGGCCGGCACTTCGGCGAGGCGCCTGACGAGCACCTCACGTACCTGGGCGAACGCTTCTTCTGGTTCAGTGCCGCGGAGCGTGACTGGATCGTTGGCCAGCCAGAGCTCCTCACCACCCATGGTGGTCGCGGCGATGGCTACGTTGTCGTGAGCCAGATCGATACCGATGGCGCACCACGGAGCACCATCCATGTCGATTGGGCGAGTAGGCCGCCCGGCACCCGGTCGTCGGACCGGATCCAGCTCTTTGACCAGTCGGCGCGACTTGAGGTCGCCGATCAGGTCGGTCAATGTGGAGATCCCTAAGCCGCATCCACGAGCGATGTCGTGACGACTGCAGGGTCCATGATCTCGGACGTAGCAAAGGACTTGGGTTAGATTGCCGTGGCGCAGATCCCCCGATCCTCCGCTGCGTCGTGCTCCCTCAGGAGCCGGCGCATATGGCATGCCGGAGATGCTAGTGCCATCTTGGAAAGAATCTCGGGAGTTCGGCGAAATACGGGAGATCATTCGGCCCCCAGACGGTAGTGACAGCGATGGGAGGTCACATTCGAGTATTTCCTGTGTGAGGTATATCACGAAATCGACAACATGTCCGTCGTCCGAACTGTCCTCAACCCAGCGGGCCCGAGCTCAGAAGGGCCCGTTCGGCGGCTGGCAGGCGCTCAGGAGTCGCGGATCTGGGGCAGTGCATACGAGAGGGTCACAGGTTGCTGGCCGGTCGGTTCCTCGCCGGGTGTCACGATCAGCATCGGGCATGATGATCGCGTCGGATGAGCACTGACTGAGGATTTCCCAGGTACGGTGAGGCGCACGATGACCAGTCACCATCGGGGCGCCTCCCACGACCTCGGCGACGTGCCGGCGGCGTACGATCGAGCGGCCCCGACGTACGACAAGATGGTCAACCTCACTCCCGGCTATCACCGGCACCTGCAGTCCGCTGCCGATGCCCTGGTGGAGTGGCTGCCGGCGGGCGGCGGGCTGACGGTGGTCGACCTGGGCTGCGGGTCGGGGGCCTCCACCGATGCCCTGGTCAACAGCATGGGGCACCGCGGCGAAACCTATGCGGCGATCGGCATCGACGCCTCGGCCGGGATGCTGGCCGAGGCACACTCCAAGCCCTGGCCCACCTGGGTGTCGTTCCTGGAGGGTCGGGCGGAGTCGCTGGCGTCGTTGGTGCCGCCGGTGTCGGGGGTGTTCGCCGCCCATCTGTTCCGCGACATCGTCGACCGCGACGCCCTGCTGCGCTCGATCTGGGAGGCGCTGGAACCCGGTGGCGTACTGGTCGTACAGGACTGCTGCCCCGCCGGGTCGACCCGGGCTCGGGTGACCTGGAACGCAGTGTCCTGGTCAGCGGCCATCCCGCTCGCGAAGGCGATCACCCGCGACTCAGCCCTCTATCGCCACCTGTGGCGGACTGCCCTCGACAACGACTCGGTCGATGTCCTCGCCGAACGGATGCTGAGGGCTGGATTCGTCGATGTCGAGCACCGTACCGCCCCCGGCTGGCCCTGCGGGATCCGCTACACCTTCCGGGGCCGAAGACCCCGCTGAGCCCATCGGCGCTGAGCCCAACGACGCCGAGCGGACCCGATGATCGCTCGTCTGCCCGCGGGGGCGAAAGAGGGGGACGTTTCGCGCCCGCGGGCCACGGACGACCACTGGCGGTGCGGGAGCTGGGATCGTTTCGCGCCCGCGGGCCACGGACGATCGTCAGCGGGCGGGTGGCCGGTCCGTTTCGCACCCGCGGGCCATACATGACCACCCGCGGGCCCCGGGCGGGACGTTTAGCACCCGCGGGCCACAGGAGGCACTCGTGACCACCGTGGCGGACGCTCGCTTGATTCCATGGTAATCATGTGGGAATACTGAGAGAATGGCCAAGAGCCCACAAGGCCCGCTGCCGGCTGATCCCGAGCACCCCAAGGGATCGCTGAAAAGGGTCATTACCTCGTCGGCCCTCGTCGGCCCTCGGTCAGTTCGTCGAGTGGTACGACTTCGTCATCTACGCCTACTCGGCCGCGATCCTCGCGAAGCTGTTCTTCCCCAAGGAGGACCCGGTCGCGGGGACGCTGTTCGTCTTCGCCGGCTACGCGGTCGGCTTCTTGATGCGTCCGCTCGGCGGCATCGTCTTCGGTCTGCTCGGCGACCGGATCGGCCGGCGTACGGTGCTGGTGATCGTGATCGTCGCGATGGGTGTGGGCACGATGGGCATCGGGCTGCTGCCCACCTATCAATCGGTCGGGGTGCTCGCCCCGGTCTTGCTCGTGGTCTGCCGGATGGTGCAGGGCTTCTCGGCCGCCGGCGAGACCGTCGGATCCAACGCGTTCGTGGCCGAGCACGCACCGGCCGGCAAACGTGGTCTCTACACCTCGTTCACCTACAGCTTCTCGACCCTCCCTTCAGTGGTGGCGTCCCTCTTCGTCCTGTTGCTGACCACCGGTCTCGGCCCGGACACGTACGAGGCCTGGGGCTGGCGGATCGCGTTCCTGATCGGTGGCCCGATGGCGCTCGTCGGGCTCTACATCCGTTCCAGGGTTGACGAATCTCCCGTGTACGAGGCGGCCAAGGCAGCCAAGGCGACCGCCGAGGCCAAGCACGTCACCATCGAGAAGACCTCCGTTCGGCAAGCGGTCATCCAGACCCTCGCGCTTGCGGCGCTGTCCAGCCTCGCCTTCTACACCATCAGCGGCTACATGGTCAGCTACCTCACCACCGGTGCGAAGCTGCCGCAGAGCCAAGCCCTGCTCACCAACGGCATCGCCTTGCTGGTTGCGGTCACCTGCTTCTGGCTCGGTGGCGCCCTTTCCGACCGATTCGGGCGCAAGCCGATCCTGTTCTCCGCGATCGGCGCCACGATCGTGCTGTACCTGCCGGCCTTCTGGCTCGCCGGTCTGGGTCACATGTGGTCGGCGCTCATCGGCCAGCTGATCATCGCGATCATCTTCGGGCTCTACTGGGGCGCGTTCGGCATCACCGTGATCGAGCTGTTCCCCACGCGGAACCGGGTCAGCGGCGCGATGATCAGTTACAACATCGCTTACACCGTCTTCGGCGGCACGGCGCCACTGCTGGCCACCTGGCTGATCGCTCGGACCGGGGTGCTGGTCGCGCCTGGCATCTACATGATGGTGGTCGCGATCATCGTGTTCATCCTGGTACGCAACCTGCCGGAGACCTCGCGGAGCAACCTGCTGCACTCCGATGATCGGGCACCCGTCTCGTCCGGTACCGCCGGTGCAACGGAATAGCCATTTGCCCCGCCGCAGGCGGCAGCTGGTGCGAAGGGCAACGAATCCGTACGGATTCGATCGGCAGAATCGGCAGAATCGGCCACAACCCAGCGCAGACGTAGTATTCTTTCGACCGCAGGTGAATCACCTGTATGCCCTCGGGGGGCCCAGGCACTTTGGCATCCCCACCAACGGAGCATCGTTGAGCAAGTTGAGCAATCCGCATCGTCCTCGGCATCTGCGCGAGGTCTCGGAACACTTTCAAGGATCCGACCTTCCCCGCAACCGGTATGGCTATTCGGCCGACCAGGTCTGGGCCATCAAATGGGCGATGCTCGCTGCCTTCCTCGGCGGAGCGATGATCGGTGCCGTGATCATGGCTCTCGTGCTGCTGCTGACGTTTTGACACCAGCCACCGGCAGCCTGCCAACAGCTACCTGACTGAGTAGGGTCAGGGGTTAGCGTCGACAAACGTCAACGCCACGAATCCGATCGTGGTGCAGTCGGGCGCGGTAGGGAGCGGGACGGTTGACCCAGACTCAGAGAAGCCGGACACTCAGCCATTTGGCGGCACTGGAGTCGGAGAGCATCCACATCATCCGTGAAGTGGCGGCGGAGATGCAGCGCCCGTGCCTGCTCTTCTCGGGCGGCAAGGACTCCGCGGTGCTGCTCCACCTGGCGGCGAGCGCATTCACTCCTGCGCGGCTGCCGTTCCCGGTGATGCACGTTGACACCGGCCTCAACTTCCCCGAGGTGCTGGAGTTCCGGGACAAGTGGGTCGCCGAGATCGACGCGGAGCTGATCGTGGCCAGCGTGCCGGAGGCGATCGAGCAAGGCCTGGTACGCGAGGAGCCGAACGGATCCCGCAACCGGATCCAGACTCCGGTGCTGCTGGAGGCGGCCGAGCGCCACGGCTTCGACGCGCTGTTCGGCGGAGCGCGCCGGGATGAGGAGAAGGCTCGGGCGAAGGAGCGGATCTTCTCCTTCCGGGACGACTTCGGCCAGTGGGATCCGAAGAACCAGCGTCCGGAGCTGTGGAATCTCTACAACGGGCGGGTCTTTCCCGGCGAGAGCATGCGGGTGTTCCCGCTGTCGAATTGGACCGAGCTGGACGTCTGGCGCTTCATCGCGCACCGGAACATTCCCTTGCCGGAGCTCTATTTCGCCGCTGAGCGAGAGGTGGTTGACCGCGACGGGATGCTGTTCGCGGTCAACCAGTTCACCCCTGCCGGGGCACGCGACACGGTGCTCCGCCGGCCCGTCCGCTACCGGACGATCGGCGACGCGAACCTGACCGCCTGCGTACCCTCGTCCGCCGCCACGATCGAGGAGGTCCTGGCCGAGGTCGAGACCACCCGACTCACCGAACGCGGCGCCACCCGCGGTGACGACCGGGTCAGCGACACCGCCATGGAGGACCGCAAGAAGGAGGGCTACTTTTGAGCACCGCCGAGCTCATCCGCATCGCGACCGCCGGCTCCGTCGACGACGGGAAGAGCACCCTCATCGGCAGGCTGCTCTACGACTCGAAGTCGCTGTTCACCGACCAGCTGGAGGCGGTCAGCGCGACCAGCCGACGCCGGGGTGACGACTACACCGACCTCTCGCTGCTGACCGACGGGTTGCGGGCCGAGCGGGAACAAGGCATCACCATCGACGTCGCCTACCGCTATTTCGCCACGCCGCGGCGGAAGTTCATCCTGGCCGACACACCCGGGCATGTTCAGTACACCCGCAACATGGTGACCGGCGCATCGACCGCAGACATCGCTCTGATCGTCGTCGATGCCCGGCGTGGCATCACCGAGCAGAGCCGACGGCATGCGTTCATCGCCTCGCTGCTCGGTGTTCCCCATCTGGTGCTCTGCGTGAACAAGATGGACCTCGTCGACTGGTCGGAGGACGCGTACGAGCAGATCCGCGACGAGTTCACCGAATTCGCGGCGCGACTGCGGATCCGCCACCTCACGTTCATCCCGATCTCCGCGTTGCTGGGAGACAATGTCGTCACCTCCAGCAGCAACATGCCCTGGTATGCCGGCGGGCCGCTGCTGAACCTGCTGGAGACCATGTATGTCGCCAGCGATCGCAATCTCGTGGACGTCCGCTTTCCGGTCCAGTACGTGATCCGGCCACAGTCCGCGCGGGCCCGGGACTACCGCGGGTACGCCGGCGTCGTGGCCAGCGGCATCATGCGCCCGGGTGATCCGGTATTGGCCCTGCCGAGTGGTTTCACCAGCACCATCGGCGCCATCGACTCACCCGATGGCCCGATCGAGGAGGCGCTGCCGCAGATGGCGGTGACCATTCGGCTCGACGACGACATCGACATCAGCCGGGGCGACATGCTCTGTCGACCACACAACTCCCCGGAGGTCCGGCAGAACATCGACGCCAAGATCTGCTGGCTGGACGAGTCGAGCGTCCTGCGGCCCCGCCGCAAGTACGGCATCAAGCACACCACCCGTTGGGGACGAGCCATGGTGCAGTCGGTGGACTACCGGATCGACGTCAACACCATGCACCGGGACGTCGATGCCGGTCAGCTGGGTCTCAACGAGATCGGCCGCGTCCAGCTGCGGACCACGCTGCCACTGTTCTGCGACCCGTACGCGGCCAATCGTGCGACCGGATCGTTCATCCTCGTCGACGAGTCGACCAACCGTACGGTCGGGGCCGGCGTGATCGACGCCCACTGACTACCACGGAATCAAGTTGAATCAGCGGCTGGTGTGCACGTCACGAACCCGGTTTCGTGAAGATCGACACAACGGTCCGCAGGATGATCTTGATATCGAGCCAAAGAGTCCAGTTCTCGATGTAGAAGTTGTCGAAGCGCGCACGCTGGTCGATCGAGGTGTTGCCGCGCAGACCATGAATTTGCGCCCAGCCCGTGAGTCCGCATTGCACCCGGTGCCGATCAGCATAGCCGGTGTAGAGCTGCCCGAACTGCGCAACAAAATGTGGGCGCTCTGGCCGAGGACCGACGAGGCTCATGTCGCCACGCAGGATGTTGAACAGCTGTGGCAACTCATCCAACGACGTCTTGCGGATGATTCGACCGATTGGGCCCAATCGGTCGTCGTCGGAGATGTTCCAGTTCGTCTGAGACTCAATCTCGTCGGCCGGCTTCAACGATCGGAACTTCATCAACTCGAAGGAGGTGCCATTCCGACCGACTCGCTGCTGGCGGAAGATCACTCCTTTGCCAGTCTCCAGACGAACAGCCAGCGCAACGATAGCAAGTAGCGGCGAGAGCAGCACGAGCGCCACAGCCGAGAACGCGACGTCGAACATTCGCTTCACACGCCACGATGGGCTTCGGTAGGCGGAGCGCCGGAGACGCACGAGAGGAACGTCACCGATTGCATCCATGCCATCCGCGACGTGGGTAATTTCGTGCAACCGTGGCAGCACGAACACCTCACACCGCTGACGCTGGCACTTGCGTACCAGACTGACCACATCGGCATCGCCCAACCCGCCATCAGCAAGAACAAGAGCGCGCGCCTGTGAGTCGACGAGGATCTCGCTCAAATCGGTGGGCTCGCCGAGCATCGGGATCGACGGTGCCTCCAGATCGAGTGACAGCATGTCTACGAATCCCACTGCCCGCAGGCCGGTCTCGGGATGATCACGCAACGCGTCTACAATGAGTTGAGCTCGTGCACCCGAGCCGACCAGGACGGTGGGATGGGTGACGACGCCCTTCGTCCGGAGGTGACGGACCAAGCCGTAAAGCACCGTTCGCATCAGGATCATCGCTACCAGCACACTGAACACCAGCTTCAGTTGCCTGGATCCGCTGAACATCTCTGAGGTCACTACGAAAATGGCAGAACCGACGAGCCAGAGCCTGATGATCCTCGGTAGGTCGTCGAGCACCGACAGCGCCAGCCGTGAGCGGTTCATCCCGCCCAATGCGAACAACCCGGCCATTATCAGCGCGGTACCCGTCGAGGACGCGACGCTTGCGTGCATGACGAGCGCTGTTGCGACGCAGGCAACAATGTCGCCGGTCAGGAACAGCGGCCGCACTCCGTCGCGCAGCAACGGCGCGAAGCGTCCGCCTGGGCGCCCAGGCTCGTTCGGCCGACCAAGTGAGCGACGGGCAGCGTCATCAGGTTTGAGCGCAGTTCCGCTTGGCTTGGACGGCGTCACCGTCCAGGACGGGTGATACGAATCTCTGATGACGGTCATTGCTGTGGGATCCCCCGATTCCTCAGCGTGGCACGGAACTGGTGGTGTGAGCTGTGTCCAATCCAGGAGCACGTGCGGGTGCGGGCATCGCCCGACTCGACCAATTCAGAACACGCCGGGCGCGGTGGATTCCACAAACCGGAAATCAAGGACGTTCGCTTCGCCGCAGACAGCGGCAGGCGTGACGCCAAGGCGCCCGCAGTGC
>Ga0209793_1001698_pt1 | contig 12721 bp, 10 predicted proteins | sample EBPBio122009_DNA_FD_185863 | JGI IMG/M metagenome (GOLD analysis project Ga0209793, IMG submission 185863) | Wastewater treatment Type I Accumulibacter community from EBPR Bioreactor in Madison, WI, USA - Reactor 1_2/2/2009_ DNA (SPAdes) (version 2) | ecosystem: Engineered > Bioreactor > EBPR >... | reverse complement strand
ATTGAGGATGTCAAGCCATGGCTCGTACGGCATCGACCCTTCTCGCCAGCAGGTGCCCGCCGCCGAAGCCAGCCCCGCGGCCGAGGCCGCGGACTGTGCCTCCCTCAGCAGTGCGGTCTTGCCCAGGCCGGCGGCAGCCTGCAGACAGACAGACCGACCCCGCCTGTGCAGGGCGCCCTCGATGTACTCGCCGATCCGGCGCAGTTCGCTGCGCCGCTCGACGATGGTCATCGACCTCATCTCGCCATGGTGGCACCGTGCCAGGTCGTGTGCCACGGCCTGGCACAACGATGTCACGCCTCCAGGACAGAAGCGTGCCAGCGGGGCACGCACCAGCAAGAGGAGCAGAGATGGCGAGCTACACCGTCAAGGCGGTCAAGTTCAAGGCAGTGGACGAGTCCGGTATCGACTGGACTGGCTCAGACGAGCCGCTCTGGGTGTTCACCGCCAACGCCGGGGGCCGGGTGACCACGAGCCGGTCGCGTGAGTTCGGCGATGTCGACTCCGGGGAGACGTTCAACTTCGACGCAACGGGCAACAAGAACACCGTGTGGCCCGTCGCGCGCGACACCAAGGGGGCCCCGGGCCCGATCGCCCTGGCCATCCAGCTCTGGGAGATGGACCAGGGAAATCCCGACGACGTCGCCAAGAAGACGGAGAAGGCGCTCAACCTCGCTCAGTGGGCGCCGGTCATCGGGGACTGGGTGGGCAAGGCGCGCGGAGTCATCCGAGACTCGTTGAACAACCTGATCGCCGACGACCTGATGGGGTCGCGGACCGTGCTGTGGTCGGCACGCACGCTGGAGCGTCGGCTCCCTCGTCCCGGCGCCAGCTTCGAGGAGCGCTTCCGGTTCAGCGGCAAGAGCGGCGATCTGCCGTTCGACGTGGCCGGGGGACCCGACTACGACCTGTGGGTGCGAGTCCGCCGCATCAGCTGAAGCGGTCGAACCAAGCCAGTCGTACCGGGAGACGCCATGAGCAATCAGCCTACGGAAGACGCCGGCCAGGACGGGATCGTTGTCGACCGGTTCGGCGTGGCAATCGTGCTCGAGATCAACGGTCGCGGCGTCCACGACGTCACCTTCCACTCGCGTGAGCTGCGGCCGAACCAGACACTCCGCCTGGAGTATCCGCCTCGCCGAAGGCCCACGCCTGGGCCGGTGCTGAAAGGCTCGGGGTAACCACGATGGTTGCAATGGAGACGATCGCGATCCCCACTGTCGTCCTCATCCTGGCGGCCCTCTGGGTCATGCTCTTTGCCTGGACCGTGACGGCCTTGGCACGAGACGCGAGGATCAGGAGAGCGCGCGCAGCTCGGCGCTCGGGTGCGGCTGCGTCGGAGGTGACGACCTCGCCTGAACCACCGAGGCCGAACGTGCTCTGCTGGTTCGTGGGCGCCCTGGTGTTCGGCGCGGGACTGCTCATGATCGTCGGCGGGGTGGGTCAGGTGCTGGAGACGGACGATCATCCTGACCCCTTCGGAGCCGAGGGCTCAGCGGCGCTCGCCGACGCCATAGGCCGGGTCATCTGGGGTGCGGTGACTGTCACCAACGGTGCGTACGTCTGGCGCGGCGCCCGTCGGCGCGGCTGGCTTGACCGCCTTGGCCGGCTCATCATCATCGTCGGCTACATCCTGGTCGGAGTGGCGCTGGACCAGGCGACCCAGCGGTCCATGGACCTCTGGGCCGCGGGGAGTGACGGTGAGGCCGATGCGGTTCTCGGCGGCGCCATGGTGCAGTACTTGGCTTGGGGAGCGCCAGGGGCGCTTCTCGTCTTCATCGGCACCAAAATGGCCAACGAGCAGATCCTGATGACCACCGACGCAAACGTCCGCTCCCACTAGTGGGTCTCACGACACGACCGGAGCCCGGGCAGGCAGATCGTGCTCGGTTAGGTAGTCCATGCTCGCGAGAGCGGCGCCGCAAGCGATCGGACTGCCCGAGCAGGTGCCGCCCGAGCCCATCGGGTTGGACGGCATCGAGCAGGTCGGCGCGGCCGGTGGCGGCTGCCAGCGGCAGGCAGCCAACATCGCCGGCGAGACGCTGATGAACGGTCCGATGTCGCCGTGGTGTTCGTCCGCTCCCGTGAGGGCGAGCAGCAGGACCAAACCACACTGGCGCTGCGGCGCGAGCAGGATGGGTTGGCGCGCGCGGGTGCTGTTCGGTGATGTGAACCTCTCCGGAAAGCTGCCGTACACGGTTGCGCTCCGCGAGGATCGGTACGCGACGATCGGCATCGCCAACCCGGTGGGCAACGAGTGGAATGTCGACGTGCCCTATACCGAAGGCCTGTTCATCGGCTACCGCGGGTTCGACCAGCACGGGCTCCCCCACGGTTCCCGTTCGGGCACGGTCTGTCGTACACCACGTTCGGCTACGAAGGTCTGACCGCCTCGCCTCGAGGTGTCGGACAACACCGTCACCATCGAGCCCGGTGACTCGGCGTCACAAGCTGCCGAGCCGGTGTCGGTGGCTGCCCCTAACGTCTCGTCCATGACCGCCGCCGAGCCGCCGGATCCACCAGCCGAGAGCGTGACTCCGTCGGTCGCCGGTCAGCCTCACGATGGCTTGTTCAAGGGCATTCTCGGTAAGCCTGAGCACGCCGCTTCCGAACTCCGCTCGATCCTGCCCGCCGGGCTGGCGAGTCGGCTGGATCTCGACCAGCTCGAACAGGTCGATGGCAGCTTCGTCGACCAGGCTCTGCGTCAGCAGCACACCGATGTGCTGTTCCGTGCCCGCCTCGACCAGGGTGATGCCTTGATCTATGTGTTGTTGGAACACCAGTCCACGCCCGACCGGTGGATGGCGTTGCGGATGTGTAGCTATCTCACCCGGATCTGGACCCGGCACTTGGAGCAGCATCCCGGTGTGCGGCGGCTGCCGCCGATCATCCCGATCGTCGTCTACCAGGGCCGCGCTCCTTGGAGCCCACCACTGGATCTGATCGATTTGATCGGCACCGACGATGACACCGTCGGTTTCGCGCCCAGGTTCAGCTATCTGTTGGACGATCTGCACCGTCTCGGCGTCGAGGAGCTTCGGTCACGACCCCTGACACACGCGGTGCGACTCAGCTTTGTGCTGATGCGTGAGGCTCCGGGGAGCGAGCATCTCACCCGGGTGCTGCCGGACTGGCGGACTGATTTGGAGGCGGTGCGGCGGTCTGATCTGGTCATTTTGTGGACGTACGCTTTGATTGTCAGCAACACTCCAGAACCAGAGCTCACTGAATTCCTTGCCCAGCTTGGGCCTGAAGCCAAGGAGGTCGCCATGACCACTGCCGACGTACTCCGCGCCGAAGGCGAAGCACGAGGCCGCGCCGCAGGACGCGCCGACACGCTGTTGGAGCAACTCGACATCAAGTTCAGCGATGTGCCCGCTGACATCGAGCAGAAGGTCCGCACCGCCCCGACGAGCCAGTTGGAGATCTGGACCCGCCGCATCCTGACTGCTAACACCATCGACGCCATCTTCACCTGACCCGCAATTCCTGTGCGAGCGGCCGCGAGCGCCGACCCCGTCGCGAGCGACCACGAGGCGGAGAGAGGGCTCCGTCTGGACCAAGGAGCGAGCAGCGAGTGACGACCCCGTCGCGAGCGGCCATGATCGAAGCGCGGCCCTGTCTGGACGACTGAGCGAGCAAGACAGGGCCCTGTGCGCGGAGCGAATAGCGAGTGATGAATCACGCTGTCAGTGGGCCCGCATACGATCGTGCCCGTGAGTGATCAGATCGTCGTACGCGGTGCGCGCGAGCATAACCTGCGCAACATCTCGCTGGAGCTGCCGCGGGATGCCCTGATCGTCTTCACCGGGCTGTCGGGCTCGGGGAAGTCCAGTTTGGCGTTTGACACCATCTTCGCTGAGGGGCAGCGGCGCTATGTCGAGTCACTGTCGGCGTACGCGCGGCAGTTCCTGGGTCAGATGGACAAGCCCGACGTCGACTTCATCGAGGGTCTGTCACCGGCGGTCTCGATCGACCAGAAGTCGACCAGCCGCAACCCCCGCTCAACGGTGGGCACCATCACCGAGGTGTACGACTATCTCCGGCTGCTCTATGCGCGTGCCGGCCGCCCGCACTGCCCGATCTGTGGCGAGCCGATCAGCCGGCAGTCGCCGCAGCAGATCGTCGACCGGTTGATGGCGCTGTCCGAAGGCACCAGGTTCCAGGTGCTGGCGCCGGTCATCCGGGGCCGCAAGGGGGAGTACGCGGAGCTGTTCCGCCAGCTCGCCTCGCAAGGTTTCGCCCGGGCCAGGGTCGACGGCGAGACCGTGATGCTGACCGATCCACCGATCCTGGACAAGAAGTACAAGCACGACATCGATGTGGTGGTCGACCGGCTGGCGGTGAAGCCGACGGTCAAGCAGCGGCTGACCGACTCGGTGGAGACCGCGCTCGGGCTCACCCAGGGCATCGTCACCATTGATTTCGTCGATCTGGACGCCAAGGATCCGCTGCGGGAGCGGCGCTATTCGGAGAAGCTCGCCTGCCCCAACGATCACGACATCGCGATCGACGAGCTCGAGCCGCGGCAGTTCTCCTTCAACGGTCCTTGGGGCGCCTGTCCGGAGTGCTCGGGTCTCGGCACCCGGATGGAGGTCGATCCCGAGTTGGTGGTGCCGGACGACGAGAAGAGCCTGGACGAGGGGGCGATCGCACCCTGGTCGTCGGCGCATGTCGCCGACTACTTCCAGCGATTGATCGCCTCGCTCGCGGAGGAGACCGGCTTCAGCACCACGGTGCCCTGGCACTCGCTGCCCTCGGCGGCCAAGAAGATCCTGCTCTTCGGGGTGCCCGGTCAGGTGCATGTCCGCTATCGCAACCGGTACGGGCGGGAGCGCAGTTACAACGCCAAGTACGAGGGCATCGTCCCCTATATCGAGCGGCGGCATGCCGAGGCGGAGACCGACACCTCCAGGGAGCGATTCGCCGGCTATATGCGCGAGGTGCCCTGCACCGCCTGCCGGGGCGCCCGGCTGAAGCCGACCTCGCTGGCGGTGACCGTCGGCGACAAGAACATCGCCGAGGTGGCAAGTCTCTCCATCGACGAGGCGGCCACCTTCCTGGCCGGTCTGGAGTTGACCGATCGGGAGAAGCAGATCGCTGAGCGGGTGCTCAAGGAGATCAACGAGCGACTGAAGTTCCTGCTCGACGTCGGCCTGGACTATCTGTCGCTGAGCCGGCCGACGGCCAGCCTCTCCGGGGGCGAGGCGCAGCGGATCCGGCTGGCGACCCAGATCGGCTCCGGGCTGGTCGGCGTGCTGTATGTGCTGGATGAGCCGAGCATCGGGCTGCATCAGCGGGACAACCGGCGGTTGATCGAGACCTTGATCAGACTCCGGAACCTGGGCAACACCTTGATCGTGGTCGAGCACGACGAGGACACCATCAGGGTCGCGGACTGGGCGGTCGACATCGGTCCTGGGGCGGGCGAGCACGGCGGCAAGGTGGTGGTCTCGGGTCCGGTCGAGGACCTGCTGACCAGCGAGGACTCGATCACCGGGGCGTACCTGTCCGGTCGTCGACAGATCGCGCTGCCGAGTCAGCGCCGCCCGCGACAGAAGGGCCGCGAGATCACCGTCCAACAGGCGACCGAGCACAATCTGAAGAACGTGACCGTGAGCTTCCCGCTCGGCGAGCTGATCGCGGTCACCGGCGTCTCCGGCTCGGGCAAATCGACGCTGGTCAACTCGATCCTCTACACCGCGCTGGCGAAGCGGATCTACAACGCCCGCGAGGTGCCCGGCCGGCATCGCGCCATTACCGGAGCAGACCAGATCGACAAGATCATCCATGTCGACCAGTCGCCGATCGGGCGCACGCCGCGCTCCAACCCGGCGACGTACACCGGGGTGTTCGACCACATCCGCAAGCTGTTCGCCGAGACACCGGAGGCGAAGGTCCGCGGCTATCAGCAGGGCCGGTTCTCCTTCAACGTCAAGGGCGGCCGCTGCGAGAACTGCACCGGCGACGGCACCATCAAGATCGAGATGAACTTCCTGCCGGATGTGTACGTGCCGTGCGAGGTGTGCCACGGCGCCCGTTACAACCGGGAGACGCTGGAGGTCCACTACAAGGGCAAGACCATCGCCGAGGTGCTCGACATGTCGATCGAGGAGGGGGTGGAGTTCTTCGCCGCCCTGCCGTCGATCGCGCGGCACCTGAAGACGCTGAACGAGGTCGGCCTGGGTTATGTCCGGCTTGGCCAGTCAGCCCCGACCCTGTCCGGCGGTGAGGCCCAGCGGGTCAAGCTCGCCAGTGAGCTGCAGAAGCGGTCGACCGGGCGCACTCTCTATGTGCTGGACGAGCCGACCACCGGGCTGCATTTCGAGGACATCCGCAAGCTGCTCGGGGTGCTCGGCCGGCTGGTCGACAACGGCAACACGGTGGTGGTGATCGAGCACAACCTCGACGTGATCAAGACCGCCGACTGGCTGATCGACATGGGTCCGGAGGGCGGCTCCCGCGGCGGCACGGTGATCGCCGAAGGCACACCGGAGCAGATCGCGGCCAACTCGCGGTCGTACACGGGGGAGTTCCTTCGCCCGATCCTGATGGGGCGCGAGGTGCCGGTCGGGGAGGCGCAGCCGAGCCTGATGGATGCGCCGACCAACGGCAGCCGGCCCGCCGCAAAGAAGACTGCGGCCAAGAAAGCGACCGCGGCGGGCACCAAGAAGACCGTTACGGCCAAGACAACCACGACGGCCAAGAAGACGCCAGTCAAGCGGGCCGCGGCGACGAAGGCCCCGGCGAAGAAGACCGCGCCCGCACGACTGGCAGGCTGACGCTATCCGCTCGATCGCTCGGCCGCAGGCTCACGGGAGCGGTTGATATCCCCCAGTTCGGGTGATGGTGCAACGCCCGTACTGACTCTTAGCCTCCTGACACCACGATCACGGGTTCAGGTCAGGAGTCAGCGTGCGACAGCGGCGATGGGTGACGGCCCTGGTGCTCACGTTCGCCCTGGCCCTGGTCGCCGGCTGCTCGGGTTCCTGGGCACACACGACCCCGGGTGTCTACACGGTCTACGTCGGCGAGCCACAGAACGCGCTGATCCCTGGCAACACCAACGAGACTAACGGTGGCAATGTCATCGACGCCCTGTTCGCGCCGCTGGTGACCTTCGACGACCAGACCCTGGACCCGACGTACGACGGAGCGGCCGAGTCCGTCACCTCCGATGATCGGATCACCTGGACGGTCAAGCTCAAGCCGGGTTGGACCTTCCACGACGGGACCCCGGTCACCGCAGAGTCGTACGTGAAGGCGTGGAACTGGAACTCGCTGGCCAGCAACAGCTATGTGAATGCCTTCTTCTTCGCCAATATCGTCGGCTACACCGATCTGCAGTCCATGGTGGACGGCAAGCCGCGCGCCACCGAGATGAGCGGCCTCCAGGTCGTCGACGAGCAGACGTTCACGGTCACGTTGAAGGCGCCGTTCGCGGTCTTCCCGATCACCTTGGGCGCTCGGGCGTTCAGTCCGCTGCCCGAGGTGTTCTACGACGACCCGTCGGCGTTCGGCCGGAAGCCGATCGGAAACGGCCCGTTCACGGCGGAGACCGAGTGGACCCGCGGCCGTGGCATGACCCTGGCCCGGTTCGATGAGTTCAAGGGCGGCGTGGCGAAGGCCCCGGGCATGGGTTTCCGCGTCTACACCGAGCAGAGCACCGGCTACACCGACGTGCTGGCCGGCTCGCTCGACATCATGGTCGGTCTCCCCGAAGACGCCCGGGGCAGTGCGCCGGCTACCTTCGAGGATCGCTACCTGACCCGGGCGTCCTCCTCGATCACCTCGTTGGGCTTCCCGCTCTACGATCCCCGGTACGCCGATGTCCGGGTGCGGCGTGCGATCTCGATGGCGATCAACCGGGAACTGCTGGCCGACATCATCTTCGACGGCTCGGTCACGCCGGCCCACGGCTTCGCCACCCCGGTGGTGGACGGCTTCCGGCCGGATCCGTGCGGGCAATGGTGCTCGTTCGATCCGGAGACCGCGAACAAGCTGCTCGACGAGGCCGGCTTCGACCGGTCGAAGCCGATCGACCTGTGGTTCAACGCCGGCAGCGGTCACGACCAGTGGATGCTCGCGGTCGGCAACATGCTGCGCCGCAACCTCGGCGTGGACTTCCAGTTGCGCGGTCACCTGCAGTTCGCCCAGCTCCTGCCATTGCAGGATGAGAAGGGCATGACCGGCCCGTTCCGCGCCGCCTGGTCGATGGTCTATCCGTCGATCCAGTACTACCTCAATCCACGCTTCGGCTCCGCGGCCCAGCCGCCCAACGGCTCCAACACGTCGTTCTATTCGAGCGCCGACTTCGACGCCGCCATCGTCAAGGCCGACGGTGCCGAGTCGATCCCCGCTGCGAACACCGGCTACCAGGCAGCCGAAGACGTCCTGGTCACCGACCTCCCGCAGGCGCCGATCTTCATCGGCGTGGTGCAGGCCGTCCACACCACCCGGGTGACGAACGTGAAGATCACGCCGTTCGGCGGTATCGACTATGCCGGCGTCGAACTGTTGGAGGACCGATGATCCGCTATATCGGCCGCCGCCTGGTGATGGCGATCCCGGTGTTGCTCGGCACCTCGTTCCTGATCTTCGCGATGGTGTACGCGCTGCCGGGCGACCCCATCCGAGCGCTGGCGGGCGACCAGCCGCTGCCGCCCGAGGTCGTCGCGCAGCTGCGGGCCGAGCACAATCTGGACGAGCCGCTGCTAATGCAGTATCTGGCGTACCTGGGGCAGTTGCTGCAGGGCAACCTGGGCACCGACTTCGCAGGCAACAGCGTCGCCGAAACCATCGCGCAGCGACTGCCGATCACCGCCCGGCTGGCCATCGTGGCGATCATCTTCGAGATCGTCTTCGGCATCACTGCCGGCGTGCTGTGCGCCCTCCACAAGGGATCCTGGTTCGACAACCTGGTGCTGGTCAGCACCACGGTCCTGGTCTCGGTGCCGGTCTTCGTGCTGGCCTTCCTCGCCCAGTACGTGTTCGGGTTCAAGCTCGGCTGGTTCCCGGTGGCCGGCATCGCGAATGGCTGGTATTCGCTGATCCTCCCGGGCCTGGTGCTCGCGTCCCTGTCGATGGCGTACGTCGCCCGACTCACCCGGACATCGATGGTCGAGACACTTGGTGCCGACCACGTACGCACTGCGCGGTCCAAGGGCATCAGCGAGCTCCGGGTCGTCACTCGGCACGGCCTGCGCAACGCGCTGATCCCGGTGGTCACCTTCATCGGTGCCGACCTCGGCGCCATGATGGGCGGCGCGATCGTCACCGAGAGCGTCTTCAACATCCCCGGAATCGGCCGGGCGGTGTTCGACGCGGTCCGCAACCAGGAGGGTCCGGTGGTCGTCGGAATCGTCACGATGATGGTCTTCTTCTTCATCTTCTTCAATCTCGTCGTCGATGTGCTCTACGGCGTCCTGGATCCGAGGATTCGCTATGAGTGACGAGCTGCCCACCGCCACCGGTGTGCGTCCGGGCGGGCCAGATTCCGGTGCCGAGCACGAACTGCTGGAAATCGTGGAGGAGACCGTCGAGCAGTCCACCCTGTGGGGTGAGGCGTGGAAGACGCTGCGACACAACCCGATGTTCATCATCGGCGGTGCGGTCGCGATCTTGATGACGCTGATCGCGATCTTCCCCGGCCTGTTCGCCGGCGGCGTCGATCCTCGTGACTGCGACCTGACCGTGGCTCGTCAGTGGCCCAGCGCCGCGCACTGGTTCGGCACCGACCTGCAGGGCTGTGACTACTACGCCAACGTGATCTATGGCGCCCGCATCTCGCTCGCCATCGGCTTGCTGTCGGTCACCGGCACGATGGTGCTGGCCACCTTCCTGGGCACCACGGCCGGCTATTTCGGCGGGCTCACCGACTCGCTGCTGTCCAGGTTCACCGACATCTTCTACGGGGTGCCGCTGCTGCTGGGCGCGATGATCCTGCTGACTGTGACCGAGCAGCGCTCGGTGTTCACCGTCGCGTTGGCGCTGTCGATCTTCGGCTGGATGACCGCGATGCGGCTGGTGCGGTCCAGTGTGATCACCGTCGGCAACGCCGATTTCGTGGCTGCGGCGCAGGCGTCCGCGGCCAGCACCTCGCAGATCCTGGTACGGCACATCATGCCGAACGCCATCTCGCCGGTGGTCTCGTTCATGACCATTGCGATGGGCGGCTTCATCGCCTCCGAGGCAACCCTGACCTTCCTCGGCATCGGGCTGCAGGCGCCGGAGATCTCCTGGGGTCTGCAGATCAACGTGGGGCAGTCGCGCTTCTCCTCGGCGCCGTACCTGGTGTTCTTCCCCGCCCTGTTCCTGTCCTTCACGGTGATGTCGTTCATGCTGATGGGCGACGCGCTGCGGGATGCCCTCGACCCGGACCGGAGCTGAGTATGAGTGGTGGAGAGAACCCGTCGGTTCTGCAGATTCGCGAGCTGCGGGTGGAGTTCCGGCAGAAGAAGGACTGGCGGGAGGTCGTCCACGGGGTGTCGTTGGATGTGGCACGCGGTGAGGTGGTTGCCCTGGTCGGTGAGTCCGGTTCGGGCAAGTCCACGGTCGCGATGTCGGTGCCCGGGCTGCTGCCGAGCAACGGGCGCAATTCGGGCAGCATCCTGCTCGACGGGCAGGAGCTGATCGGGGCATCCTCGTCGCAGCTGCGCAAGATCCGCGGCCAGCAGGTGGCGGTGATCTTCCAGGAGCCGATGCGGGCGATGAACCCCGTCTACACGATCGGCTGGCAGATCCGCGAGATGCTGCAGGCACACCGCGACCTCACCAAGGAGCAAGCCCGGGAGCGCGCCATCGAACTGCTGCGCCTGGTCGACATCCCTGAGCCGGAGCGTCGGGTCGACTCCTATCCGCACCAGCTCTCCGGCGGCCAGCGGCAGCGCGCGATGATCGCCCAGGCGCTGGCGCTGGACCCGAAGGTGCTGATCGCCGACGAGCCCACCACCGCGCTCGACGTCACCGTGCAAGGCGAGATCCTCGAGCTGATGCACGACCTGAAGGGCCGGATCGACGCCTCGATCCTGCTGATCACCCACGACATGGGCGTGGTCGCCGACCTGGCGGATCGGGTCGTGGTGCTCAAGGACGGCGCCATCGTCGAGCAGGGTTCCTCGCACGACATCTTCTACGATCCGCAGCAGCCGTACACCCAGCAGCTGCTGAAGGCGGTGCTGTCGCTGAGCCTGGAAGAGCCGCCGCCCGAACCTGAATCGGCCGGCGAGCCGGAACCGGCGGTGGTGTTCGAGCTGGAACACGGCGTGATCGAGTATCCGGGTGGGCGAGGGAAGAAGCCGTTCCGGGCCATCGACGACGTGACGCTCAGCCTCGGGGCCGGTCAGGTGATGGGCTTGGTCGGAGAGTCCGGTTCGGGTAAGTCGACGATCGGCCGGGCGGCGGTCGGTCTGCTGCCGCTCGCGTCGGGCTCGTTGCGGATCGAGGGCCTCGATCTCACCACGGCCAGCCGCGCCGAGCTGCGCGACGCCCGGAAGCGGGTCGCCATGGTCTTCCAGGATGCGGGCGCCTCGGTGAATCCGCGCTGGCCGATCGGTCAGGCGATCGCCGAGCCGCTGCAGCTGCACACCGACCTCGATCAGGCGGCTCGCGATGCCCGGGTCACCGAGCTGCTGGATCGCGTGCATCTGTCGCGGGCGATGCGCAATCGCTTCCCGCACCAGCTCTCCGGCGGTCAGCGCCAGCGGGTCGGGATCGCTCGCGCGCTCGCCCTCCAGCCGAGTCTGCTGATCGTCGACGAGCCCACCTCGGCGCTGGACGTCTCGGTCCAGGAGAGGGTGTTGGAGCTGTTCGCCGAGCTCCAGGAGGAGTTCGGCTTCGCCTGCCTGTTCATCACCCATGATCTCGCGGTGGTCGAGCATGTCGCCGACCGGATCGCAGTGCTGCGGCACGGCAAGCTGGTCGAGGCCGACACCACCAGCCGGGTGCTGCTGTCGCCACAGGATGCGTACACCCGACGGCTCATCGCCGCCGTGCCGGTCCCGGACCCGAAGCAGCAGGCGGCACGCCGCCAGCAGCGGCGTGCCCTGCTCGGCGAAGCCAGTTAGTACCAGTTAGTACGCGGTCTCAGGAGGACGGTCAGCGGACGACGGTTGCCTTGCCACCGGTCGAGACGACCTTGACCTTGCCGCTCTTGGTGATCTTGACCTTGGCCGACAACGCCGCCGCAAGATTGAGGCGCTGCCAGGAACCGGGCACCAGCGGATAGGCCGCGTGGGCAGCCGTCGTGTCCAGCGGATGGCCGGAGGCGATTTGCGTCTGAGCCAGGATCTGTCGGCGCTGGGACGCCGTCAAGGAGGGATAGGTGGTGCGCAGCAAGTTGTCCGCACCGGCCGGTACGGATGCGGCACGTTTGGTCGATGCAGTGGGCTGGAAACCGTAGCCGAGCCGCTCGGTGTAGACCCGCAGCGCGGACTGGCGGTTGGTGACGATCTGCGCGGTGCCGCCGGGGATCTGCGCACCGCCGTACGGGTTGTTGGCGTACGAGGTATCGGCCGCGATGCACTTCGACAGCGTCGAGATGTGCAGCACGGACTTGCACTGCTTGGTCAGATACGAGACGAGTTCCTTGCGGGCCGGCGTGAGCACCGCCTTGCGGAATTTGGCGTCAGACCAGCGGGCAGAGAGGGCGATCTCGCCGCTCATCCGGCCACTCACGATGTCCAGTGGATAGTGGACACCCAGCACGATGCGGTTGTTGGCC
>Ga0209793_1001696_pt1 | contig 12746 bp, 14 predicted proteins | sample EBPBio122009_DNA_FD_185863 | JGI IMG/M metagenome (GOLD analysis project Ga0209793, IMG submission 185863) | Wastewater treatment Type I Accumulibacter community from EBPR Bioreactor in Madison, WI, USA - Reactor 1_2/2/2009_ DNA (SPAdes) (version 2) | ecosystem: Engineered > Bioreactor > EBPR >... | reverse complement strand
ACGAGACACGATCGAACAACGACGCTTGAACCACCAAGCCAAAGCGGCTTAAATCAACCCAAAATCCGAGCCGGAAACTCCAATCTTCCAAAGCCCAAAAAGTCTCAAATCATTCGACGACGGACAGTCCGTACCGTAGGCATCTTGATGGATCGCAAGTCCTTGTTGGCACCTTCTCAAGACAATGTTGCCCGCTTCCCTCGACCGGCTATTTGCGGCTTGCCGGGTATTGCCGCACACTGTATCTGGCCACGCGCTTTCGACGGCCCACAAACGGAGACATCGATGCGAACTGACATCACCGCGATCATCCATGACGCCATGGAGGCGCATGTGCCGGACATTTCCGACGAGAATGGCCGGCAGGAAGCATTGGCCTATCTTCGCGGTCTCAAAGCCATTCTCGCAACACGTTCGTCAGCGACCGTGGCATCGGTCCCGCCGACAAGTCCGCAAACAAGGCTGCGAGTCGAACAAGTGATTTCCAAATGCCGACAGGCGGCCATTGCCGACGCACTCGAGATACATCGGCACGCTCTGGCCAATTCCAGCAATCAAGGAGCGCTGAGACCGGAAGGGTAGGGCAAGCTCACCAAGTTCCCATAAACATGCACCGGCCGGCAGCAACATCGGAAGAGGAAATCGGCAAATCCATTTGCAAAAAATATGTAAGTAATTACTTTGAAAGGGATATCCCCGACATCAGGATCGGCAATGAATAGAAGAAGTCCCGCCCCCCATCGAGCCCTGCTTTTTCGAGGAGAGCATTCCGCCAATCCTCTCAGACCTGGTCGTCGAGATCCAGTCTGAAGCCGCAAGACTGGGCCAGGGCCTCCACGACGATTCAGCTTTTGAGCTTGCAGACCTCGTACGGGTCATGAACTGCTACTATTCGAACCTGATCGAAGGTCACAATACCCGGCCAAGGGATATCGAGAATGCACTCGCCGGCGCGGAGCTGGAGGAAGCCACCCGACCGCTCGCCCTGGAGGCGAAGGCACATGTGACCGTCCAACGAGAAATCGACCGGATGTATGTCGAGGGTCGGTTGCCATCGCCAACCTCCATGGACTTCATCACATGGGTGCATCGACGGTACTACGAAGAGATGCCGGATGAGTTCAAATTCGTCGAGCGTCCCGATGGAACGCAGGCGCCGATCGTACCGGGCGCTTTCCGCGGGCAGGGAGATGACGACGTCGTGGTCGGCCGGCATCAGCCTCCATCGTCTCCGCGCGTTAGCGCCTTCATGGAGCATTTTTCAAAACGTTACAGGCAGGCGCATGCCGGTGCGACGAACAGGGTAATCGCGATCGCGGCCGCCCATCAGAGGCTGAACTTCATCCATCCTTTCCCCTACGGCAACGGAAGGGTGAGCAGACTGATGTCGCATGCCATAGCTCTCAATACCGGTATCGGTGGGAAGGGGCTTTGGTCGATTTCGCGAGGTCTCGCCCGCGGCTTGCATGAAAAAACCGAATACAAACGGATGATGGACTATGCCGACCATCCCCGGATGGGAGATCGCGACGGGCGAGGGAACCTTTCGTTGAAAGCGCTCGAGGCCTACTGCGAATGGTTCCTCTCCGTGGCCCTCGATCAGATCAGGTTCGCTTCCGCCGTTTTCGCTTTCGACAAGTTGGAAAGCCGCTACCGGAAGCTGGTGAGTTCTGTGACGGATGACAAGCGTGCGCCGGACGTGATTTCCGCCGTGTTGCGCGATGGCTCGATGCAACGAGGCGACATCAATCTCATCACCAGGACGTCGGAAAGGACGGCGCGAACCACTCTGACGGAACTCGTCCATGCCGGCTTCCTGAAATCGTACTCGCCCAAGACACCGGTGCGTATCGCCTTTCCCCTCGACTATCGTGAACGGTTGTTCCCAAACTTGTTCACAGACCCGGAGTTTAACGCGCCGGAGCCACGGCCTCTTTCCCAGCGGTAACCGGGCTCGCACTGCGTTAACCTCTCGATCGCGATATACGCGGCGGCCGGCTTGCCGGGGAGTCCCGAGCCCGGCATACCAGTCGTCAAGAAACAACTGACGGAGGTTACGATGGCGAATTTCGGGAACCCGGCTTATGGCGCGGCGATGGGCAATGCGGCTGGCATGATGCTGATCGCCGGCGGGGTGATGTCGCTCACGCAGGGCCTTCTCGCCGGCCTCGACGCAGCCGCCGAAGCGCGCCGTCAGCACGCATATGGCGATGCCCTGTCTGCGGCCATCGATCATGCGGACGAAATGGAAGACCTCGCCCGCACCGCCGTCGGGCTGGTCGCCGAACTGGAAGCCGAGGTCGATCAGCTCCGCGCGGCCTGCCAGCAGCGCCAGCAGGTCATCGATACCCTGCGGAGGCCCGCATGACCGAGATCACGGACACCGACTGGCAGCTCATCCGCTCGGTCTTCGGCGACATCGCTTACGAGGAGCCGCACAACCATGCGGCAATGCTGAAAGTCGCCCGGACCATGGTGCTCGAGCAATGTTCGCGAGGCGAGCTTTCCCGGCGCCTTGCCGCGGAGAAGCTCGGGCTCCGTGATACGGCCGATCTGCTCGTCGCACTCGGGGATGCAGGGCTGCCGATGCCGCAACCGCCCGAGGACGAAGTCAAGGAACAGGCGGCGACCTTCGCGCGCCTGTTCCGTGAGAACCGGGAGGCACGGGCCGAGGCAAAGCTCGTAGCCGAAGGCCTCGCACAGCTGGACCGCGACGAGAGCGTCGGCATCGACACCGTCCTCGCGAAAGCACGGGCAATCCTCAACCGCGTTCCCGACGTACCGCCCGACCCTGGCGACGAACTGCCGGGATAAAATTGGCGGTCGGACAATAAACGGTCTGGCCGGCCTCGCCTCCATCCATCGCGATCCGATTTTCAGGGCTGGCAAGCACCAGACAGCCCTGCGTGAATAGGCACGCCCAACGGCTGACACGCTGCCCCCATGGCCGACCGGTTGGATCGCGTTAACGCCCCCAGAACCATCCTTCTACAAAGGAGCCTGATCGATGCAGCCTAAAGTGATCGCTCTCATCGCGGCCTTCGCCGCTACCGTGCCGCTTGCGCACTGGATGACCGGCAACATCGGAACTGCATGCGTAACCGATGGACCTTGCCTCCTGCCGGTCGGCTTCGGCCTGGGCGCCCCTAGCGGCGCTCTTGCCATCGGCGCATCGTTTGTCCTGCGCGATGCCGTTCATGAGATTGGTGGCACAAAGGCTACCCTTGTCGCCATTGCCATCGGCGGCATCCTGTCAGCCATGTTTGCTGCGCCGGCGCTCATTTTCGCATCCGTGCTCGCCTTCGTCCTGGCTGAGCTGGCGGACTTTGCGAGCTACGCCCCGCTGCGCAAGCACAGCCTCATGCTCGCCGTCTTTCTCAGCGGGGTGGCCGGTTCGATCATCGATAGCGCAGTCTTTCTCTGGTTCGCCTTCGGTTCGCTGGAATTCATCGTGGGCCAGGTGGTCGGGAAGGTGTGGATGAGCTTGCTGGTTCTCGCCTTCCTCCCCTTCAAACAGCGGGCGGTCAAATAGGCTGCCCGCCCGGCTCGTTCTGAGCAATGGAGCAGGGCACTGATCGGGCGGACGATCCTCGGCGCAGGAAGCGATAGTACGCTTATCGACCCCGGAAGAGGGAAGCCCCGCTCACAGCCAAGGCCCCCCGGCATCAACTGACCCTGAACTGGTTCTCGGCGGCGAAGCGCAATCCCTCCTGCTCCCCTCGTCTGGGGTTCAGGCAACAGGACCGGGGCGGGAGGCGTCAGGACCATCTGGCCGCGGTGACAGAGACGTCTTCGCCCTGTCCTTCCATGAAATGCCATCGGAGTTGCCCGTGATCAGGCAGCAGGCCGATATACGCCGAGGTTACGCAGCGTTTCCGCGAGCACGCCTTCGTAGTCCTCCCTGATTTCGGGGTGCTCGCCGAAATCATCCAGTTCGCGAAGGTGGAATGAGAGCATCATGAGATTGCCGCGAAGCGTTACTTCATCGCGGAGAAGCCGCGCCTTCACAGCGGTCCCGGTCCAGCCCTCCATCCCGCCAAGGAGAACGACGTCGCGAGCAAACGGGGCGGGCGAGACGCGGTCGAACTCGTCATGATCACCGAATATGAACTGACGGTGAGCCAGAGACAGGGCAGGGCGACGATACGCCCGCGGGTCCGCGCTTCCCACGCGCAGGCCATCGATAAAGTCCTGGACGGTCTTCTCAACCGTGCTCTTGACGTCAGTTGCATAAATCACGTCGAACAAATTTGGCTCACCCTTGGCAGACAAGGCAAATTTCACCGTCATACTTTCTTTCTGGTCGCAGGCAAGCATACTTCTCTCCTAGTGCCACCATATAGCATTATGTAAAGTGTTTCTCGAATTCGCGTCCTCGGCAAGAGAGAAACGCACTATAGAGAATGAAATTTGAGAGTTATTACTATCCCTTAGATTATCGTGGCGTTTATCTCGATGCTTTGAATTTTAAGGCACGCAAAAATAAGCCAATTGTCGTTATACTATAAAGTTACATTCCGGCGTCATTCTCGGGTTTCACCTCGCCTGCGGTGAGCGGGGCATGCGTGAATAGTGTAGCCGGCTGGACAGTGTTCCGACCAGCTACACTATTGCTCAAGGCCATAACCGCGGCATCAGCCGACTTTGAACTGATTTTCGACGGCCTCATGCAACTCTGCCTGCTCCTTCCATCGCCGGCGATCCGATGACGGTCTGGGGGAACTGTCGTTTGTCGGGATTGGCTGATGTACGCCGACCACCGGCACGCCGTATACTCCATGCGGCTTGCCCAAGCAGAATTTGCGGATCGCCGGGTCGCTCGCCCTGGACAGGGCGCGCAACTCATCCTTGCCCATGGTGAATAGCAGCGCCATCGCACCGGCATCGATACCGCGAAGGTCCATCGTCGCCCTGTCCGCTTCCGAAGCCGTGCAGAATTTGCGGACCGTAGCGACTATATCCCGTCCAAGAACGTCGATAGCAGCGGCCTGGCGCGCCCTCTTGAACTCATCGACGACATCCGCTCGCCGGAAATTCGGTTCATAGGCCGGCAACGGCGCCCCACCACCGAACACCAGCGAAAACGGCCAGCGAATGATATCGTCCAGCCACTTGCCGGCGGCCGGCAAGGAATTCCAAGCATCTTTTCCGATCCGACCAAAAAATCTGGCGATCGCGGCAGCCATCCTTAAAATCATGCGTCTCTCCCTGTTGTTCAGGTGAGCATGCGTCCATCGGCTGCAAGCGACAAATACTCCCGGCACCCCCTCGGTTGCGGACCGGCGTTACCGGTCAGCTTCCTTCGCGCTTCCATGTGATCCGAGAGACAAGATCCTCCTCCGCTTTCATGCGACGGCCGACCGTATTGTACCCGCAGTTGTACTAACCCCCGAAGGCGCCGTCGCTGGAGTCACGGGTGACAGACCAAAGGTGGCCATCCGGCGCGAGAATGATCTTCCTGACACAGCCGACGCTTTCATGGCGCCGGTCTTCCCAAAGAACCTCCCCGTCCGGCTCCCGGCCGATCCGGGGCATATCCATCGACTGCTCGACCTCATCAATGGCTGCCTTTTGGTCGCGATACGCTTGCGCCTTCTCGTTATCGGCAGCTTCCCGTGCTTCGAGCGCAATGATCTCGTCCGAGGTCGCCAGCCGGAAATAGACATAGCAAACCCACTGTCCCTCGACCCCAACGGGACCGCCGATGAACGAGAGGCTTTCGTCCGCTCTCCATCGCTTGCCGTGGCTCTCGACGACAATCACACGACCGGCGTAACGTTGTACCGCGCCTATGCCGGGTGCGCGGTCGCACAGTTCCACGAACCTGCTCGATCGTCGCTCGGCGTGCTTCTGTTTCCGAGCCGTCAACTCGCTCAGATAGCGCGCCTGCTCTGCTGCTTTCCTCTCGGTCTCCCGGAGATCGATCGTCGTCGCGATCCGGTCGATTTCACCGATGAACGCGACCAGATCGGCCGATCGGGTTGCAGGGATTTCCCATGCCGTCTTGCTACGATCGAACGCCCCTCGAGGCTGCGGTAGATTTCCACGATGCGATTGCTATATGGCGTGACGACCGTTGCGCCACGCTCATGATACCAGACATATTTGGATTTCGGCGCGGCCTCGCGCGCGACAGCCAGAGCCTCCAGCGCAGCAGCCTCGCGGTTGGCAACGACGTCGCTGATGTCCTCGACCCAGGCAAGTGACCGCTTGTACGCACCTACACCCGGAACATGCCACGCCCTGCGCCCCTGATCCCACCGCGCCTTGGGGAAGGTCTTCTTCAACGATTGCAGAACTACCCCATCCTTCGGAAAAGCAATGATCGCCCCACTCGAAACCTCCCCCACGACAATCTGCATCATCCTACCTTTTCTTCGTCATATCGAAATGATGCCGTCGGGAAGAAATCCTTCGCAAGCGCCCCTACGAGAAAAACACACCGGTTTGTCACAAAACATATGACCTCTACTGACAGCACCGTCCGATTTTTCAGGGATCACGCTGGTTCGGGAAAAACCGCCGCGGCGATATCTTCAACACCCTCAGTCACACCACCGCGCCGCGGCAGGATTGCTTCGAGCGCGGAAATAGCCCCCTCCAAAGCTTCTTCTACCGGGGAAACGAGATTCCAGGCATCGAGGAGCATCTCTTCGGCGGCCGGTGAGAAGGGATCGCCGCGATCGTTGAACCGTTCGGCATCAACCTCTTCATCGTGAAGACAATCAATGTCCATCGCGAGGTCCGCGATCCGGGACTTCATCTCGACAAGCTGGGTGAGCGTGCCGGCAATCTGTTCGAGGCGTTTTGGTGTCATGGCAATCTTTCCTGTCTGTTTGAAGCAGGCGAGATCAGCCTGCCCTTACCAAGTAGGGACAACGGAACCGTGGTCAAGCGAATGCAAAAATAAAATAGAAAAATACCGAATACGCTTCTACGGCGCCTGAAGCAGCAGGCCTTTCAATAACAAATCATCAAATTATCCCGCCGGGATCGAATTTTTCTTATCTTCCTTGTTAATCCAGACAATCATCCGGATTCTCAGGAAAATAATGCATGGACGATCACTAATTCACCGCGAGTTTTCCGGCGCCGCCGAAGATATATTCCAAAATTCGACATCAATAATTCCGGCGGGCGCTTGACGTGGGAACCCAGCGACGGCAGCCTTTCGATATGGAAACACGAAAGGACACCAGATGAGTTACAAGATCGCCGGCATCGACAGCGCTTACCGCATGGCGCGCGCAATACTGGAGAGCCCGATCCCCGAATTGATCGCGGATCTCGTCGCCGGACACATCACGCCGGTGACAGGGCCGAATGAAATACGGATGCGCTATCGCGATATCCGGATGTCGCAAGCCGATGCGATCACCTGCATGACGCATGCCTGCCGGGGTTATGCCAAAACCGTGGGGTCTGTTCTGGTCGTCACCGATCATCTCAGCACCATCACCTTCGGCCAGGCGGACGATCCCGGTTTCGACCTGGACGATCGGGCAATGAGACCCGCTCTTCTGGCTCTCATGAATAGCGTCGATCCGGACCACCGCGCGAGGGTCATGGCCTCCAGACCGCACAGCGATACACGGACCACCGTCGAATATCCCTTCTACGCTATGCCCAGGTACCCCTACGACACCAGGGACGGCAAGCTGGTCGCCGCCTACGGCACATATCTGAAAAGCTTCTCGCTGTGAGATCGCACAGGCCCTTCGGCCTCGCGGACGTCGACCTCCAAACCGCATGACATCAATGTCCTGACACGCTGACCCGTCTGTGGGATCGGCGAACGGGATCAATCGAAACCTGCCGGACGGCATCTCTGTCCAGCGGGCCGGTAGAACACGGCCTTGCGAGGCCCCAAGCCAGAAAAGGAATTCAGGAAAATGACCCACGCAACAGTACACACTCTGTATCCGCGCGGTTGCGATATCCATAGAAACCAGCTGACCGTCGATTTGCCGGAGCACCTCATCAAGGCGCTCGAAGCCCATGCCACGGCACGGAATGCAACGATAAAGGACACAGTTGCCGATCTGATCCACGACGCTACCGGCGCCAATTGCCGGCGCTATGGCGATGGCATCGCCGACCGCTACCTGCGCTCCCTTGTCGAGGAGACCGAGGACATTGTCCGGGAGATTCAGGCGCAGGATGACGATTTGCAGCATAGGCCAATGTGGGAGTATGGGCTGGCAATGCGGTTCCATCGGGGGGCGATCGAGTTACTCGATGGAGAGAACAAGCTGCGCGACCGCGAATATGAAATCAGCGTCGGAGAGCATGTGTCGATCTCCGACATCGCCGCATCCTTCAGGAATGAGCCCTGGGCGGTCAACCTGCTCGCGGTCATCGAGATGTACGAGGGACTCGATCACCCCGGCACAATTGAGCCCGCGCTACGTTGGGCGACACAACAGCTCCGGGACAGCCTGAAGAGGGCGGCGCTGAGGCGGCTTGCAGGCGAGCCGGAGGTCGCCGTGCCACAACGGGCTGACAAAAGCGACCACATTGATGTTGACGATATCTGCTTTTGAGCTTCGTGACGAGATACATCCGAAGCAGCAAAGCGAGCCCGCCAGTTCGGCGGGCCCGTTTATTCGGCAGGCATCTTACCTGTCCCGATGGCCTTCACCGACGTTCAGGCGTCGGGACAAAGGTACTGACAGGCGGCCATTCAGCAGGCGTTGTGGGATTCACGCGCTGGGGGCCGACACGACGAGCAGCACCGGGGACATTGGCGATCCCGTGATACTTTCCATCGATGAACCTTCTGATCGCCCAATCGCTGGCCTTCGCCAAATTCTTGAGGGCGTTCTTCTGCAAGGGTGCCAGAATATCCCTTACCGCCTCCGGAAGTTCCCTGATGTCCATCTCGGCGCGCTTTCGGCGCGATGCCTTGCAGTACTGTCTGACAAGCTTAATTCCTGACGGATCAATCAGCTGTTCGAGCTTGTTCCCGCCATGGTCCTTCGCCACCATGTCCGAAACCGCCTCCAGCACCTCCATCGCCTCACCATCCCCGAGCGGAAGGTTCAACTCCTTTGCTCTTTCGTGAGCTCTAACGCTGGAGCGCTCCATTCGTCCAACGCACTCAATCCGATATTGCGAGAGTTCGGCATCATAGTTCACGCGCTCTCCGGTCAATGCCTCACGAATGGCAAGCCCGACGGCGGCGGCCATGATCGGCGGAAACGCATTGGCGATCTGACGACGCTGCTCACGCACCGCTCCCTGGAAGCCCCAGGACGTCGGGAACCCTTGCAGCCTCGCCCCCATCCGCAGCGTCAGACCAGGAGGATCATTCTCAGGCGCGTCCGGCCCCGGTGCCTCAAGCGCGATACGTCGCGCATCGATGTGGCGGGCCGCCCAGTCCTCAAGCTGAAATTTGGACGCAAAGCCCTGATTGCCACTCTTCTCCGAGCCGCCGACAATAGTCGGGCCGCGCTCGTTCGCGCGCTCTGCCCATGCCGCGGCTCCAGGCCAACCATTCTCCGCCATCAGGTCACCCAAAGCCTCTCCCAGAGTTACCGGCTCCCGGGTCAACACAGGTGGCATCTTGAACCGGCTCATAAGACCATCCCGCATCGCGACGAGAATGAGTCGGGGCCGCGCCTGCGCCAGTCCATATTCGCAGGCGCTGATCGCAAAGAGTTCTGCGTCGTAACCAGCCTCGAGCAAATCTGCAAAAATCTTCGCGCGATAGGCATGAGCCTGACGCTGGCCGAACCCGAGGACGTTTTCGAGCATGACCGCGCGGGGCCTGACTTCGCGGATAATATCGATCGCTTTGCCGAAGAGGTCGCGTTTGTCGTTTTCGCCGGCCTGCTTGCCGAGCACGGAATGAGGCTGGCACGGCACGCCGCCGGCAAAAAGATCGACCTGACCGACATAGGGCTTGAAGTCTTTATCGAGCACACTCTCGAAGAAAATCGGACCCAATCGCTGGTTCGCCATCAGCGTTCGTGCGGCGAACCTGTCTCGTTCCACCAAGCCGACCGATTCAAAACCCGCTGCATGAAGGCCGATTGCCGCACCACCCGCACCGCTGCAGATTTCCAGAGAGGTGAGGTGCCTCTGTTCGTCGGGTGAATGGTATCCCGTCCATTCTTCTTCCAAGGCATTTTCGCGACCGGCATCGCCCGGCCACTCGGTCGGGAGGTGAGTGACGTCGATATCCGTCAGCCAGGCAAGTGCCTGCACCAACGTGAGATTGATCGACCCCCAGTCGTTACAGGGAAACTCCGGCAGCAGAAAATCGCCCTGGCTCATACGCTCGAGACCGAACCGCACCCTGGCGAGATGGCCGGCAATATCTTCTGGAGCAAGATCATACCAATCCCGGAAACCGGGCAGATCTGCCGTGAACAAGGCATCGAACTCGCGAAGAAGCAGGCCGGCTGACGCCATGGCGGCCGATCGCAGGAATTCCGCCCGCCGCTCGTGACGGTCGCAATCCATTTCATAGGCTTTCGCCAGCAGGCGCACCATCCTGCCCATACGCGATTTGAAGATGCCAAGCTGGCTGGCGCTGGCTTTGACCATCTGCGCACGCATCTTCCTGTTCTGCATTGCGCGGTGGGCCGCTGGATTGGCTGCGTCGCGACGCTTGCGCATCTGCGCGAGGTCCGTCGTGTGCAGTACGCGGCCGGCGCTGATCAGAAGGTGCGCTTCCTCCCGAATGGTCACAGTCGCCTTTTCCAGTGCGACAATCATCTCCGGTGTCACGAAGGATTTGGCATAGAACGCCTTAGTTTCCTCCGAAAGGTGCTGCAAGCGCAGGAGCCGGTGTGCTTCAGCGCGCGACATCTTCCAGTCGCGCGTCATCATCGCAACCTGCTCACGCTTTTCCGACACATTCACGCAAAGTTGCTGCACACGCGTGAGCAGATCGAGAAACGCTTTCGTTTGATCCTCGCGTGATTTGAGCGCGGCCTTGCGAAGCTTTTCCAGGAGAATGTCGCGCACACGCACCGGGTCAACGATAGCGTCCGCAGCGTCCAGAGGCGGAAGCTCCATGTCCTCAAGCTGCATGGGCATCTCGGTCGCCGCTTCGATTTCCGCATCCATATCTGCATCGGCAGCCAAAACATCAATCGGTTCGAGTTCAATTTGGATATCGGTATCAGGCATGAGGCACTCCATTTCGTTGCCTTCCTCCATGCCGTGAAAATCTTTATGTCAGGTGCCCCAAAAGGGAACAATTGTAACGATCCATGACATCGCCACATGACGACGATGATGCTGAGAACGCTAATCAATCCTGGAGTAGGGAAAGACTGCGAGTCGGAAAATCCGTTTCAGAAATAGAAAACACCGCGTGGAGGCCCAGTTTTGACACGAATTGAGTTCGCTGGTAGCTGCCAGACGATATTCGAACGGAGAGACCGATGACCGAAACCCACCCTGATTCCGCAAGTACCAATCTTCTTGTCGAGCTCACCGCCGACATCGTCGCCGCCTATGTGGGTAATCATGTCGTCCCGGTTTCGGAACTCTCGGGCCTGATCGCCGATGTACATGCCGCGCTCAACAATACGACGCAGCCTTCAGCCGTGATGGAGCCGCCGGTCGTCACCGAGAAGCCGAAGCCACCGGTCCCGGTGAAGAAGTCCGTGCAGAACGACTACATAATCTGTCTGGAAGACGGTCAGAAGTTCAAATCGTTGAAGCGCCACCTGATGACCCACTACGGCATGACCCCGGAAGAATACCGCACGAAGTGGGACTTGCCCGCCGACTACCCGATGGTCGCCCCGGCCTATGCCGAAGCTCGTTCGCGTCTCGCCAGGGAAATGGGGCTCGGGCAGCGCCGTAAAAAGTGAATAGGCGAGTTCGACAGATGCGTGCCGATCGTCGGGGTCAGGCGCAAAAGTGCCCGCCAGCCTTCAAATATTCTGATGACAATCGCTTTATACCCCTGCGTTCTCGCTAGTGGTAGTGAACCGGCCCGAGCTTAGGTTCAAATCACGGATATGCATCCATTGCCGCCTTGACTTCCGATAACATTCATTATCGGAATCCAATCGAGATGAGAAACGAGAACCTAGTCAACTAAGCGCATAGTCTCGGACGAGTCCCTTGTTAAAGGCGCCCAAAAAGTATGTTTACACATACATTCATGCGCCTAATGCCTTTCTTGGGATATTCCGAATACCGCACATTTCCAATTCGCTGCCTAGAGGGTGTATATGCTACAATACGCATAATCACCAATCAGGTATGCCATGGCAGACAAGACCAAGCCATTTGCAGCACTGACCCTCGGCAGCCGCTCGGCGCTGAAGCTGCTCGCCGCCGAGATCCAGGCAGCGCGCAAGGCGAGAGGCTGGACGGAGGCCGATCTCGCTGAGCGCGCCGGGTGCTCGCGGCGGTGGCGTCGCCTTAACCTGACGTAGGACGCAATTCTTTGTCCTGAATTTCAGGCTTGGATCGGCAACACGATCTCACGCCAGGTGGCGCTGGTGAGGGCGCGGAGTTGGCGATGATCAGCGGCATTCAGGTGTTTTCGATGAAGTTGGAAAAGATTGGCAATTTGGCCGTGGGTTGAGAAACGTTGGCATTGACCTGCCGACTTGAACCGCATCATGCGTCGCTCTCGTCGTCGAACGGGAAGGTGAGAATTTTCTGCGAGGTTGTTCAGCCCTTTGTGCGAACGGTGTTCGATCCCCAGCATGATCTCTCGCTTTGCGGCGGAATAAGAACGCAGCTTGTCTGTCACCATCACGCGCGGCGCAACA
>Ga0209793_1001692_pt1 | contig 12778 bp, 11 predicted proteins | sample EBPBio122009_DNA_FD_185863 | JGI IMG/M metagenome (GOLD analysis project Ga0209793, IMG submission 185863) | Wastewater treatment Type I Accumulibacter community from EBPR Bioreactor in Madison, WI, USA - Reactor 1_2/2/2009_ DNA (SPAdes) (version 2) | ecosystem: Engineered > Bioreactor > EBPR >... | reverse complement strand
AAGTCGATCGAAGCCGCTTTCGAGGCGCGTGACGGCGTCAACGCCTCGACCAAGGGCGAAGCGCGCGATGCGGTCGAAACCACGCTGAACCTGCTCGACAAGGGCGCGATTCGCGTCGCCGAGCGGCAGGCGGACGGCGCGTGGCGCGTCAATCAATGGATGAAGAAGGCGGTGCTGCTGTCCTTCCGCCTCAATGCGATGGAAATCATCAAGGGCGGACCGGGCGACGCCAACTGGTGGGACAAGGTGCCGTCGAAATTCGACGGCTGGGGCGCGGTCGATTTCGAGAAGGCCGGTTTCCGCGCCGTTCCCAGCAGCGTCGTGCGCCGCTCCGCCTATATCGCGCCCGGCGCCATCCTGATGCCGTCCTTCGTCAATCTCGGCGCCTATGTCGGCGAGGGCACGATGGTCGACACATGGGCGACGGTCGGCTCCTGCGCCCAGATCGGCGCGCATGTCCATCTGTCCGGCGGCGTCGGCATCGGCGGTGTGCTGGAGCCGCTGCAGGCCGGCCCGACCATCATCGAGGACAATTGTTTTATCGGCGCGCGTTCCGAAGTCGTCGAGGGCTGCATCGTGCGCGAGGGGTCCGTGCTCGGCATGGGCGTCTTCATCGGCAAGTCGACCAAGATCGTCGACCGCGCCACCGGCGAGGTGATGTATGGCGAAGTGCCGCCCTATTCGGTCGTCGTCGCCGGAACCCTGCCGGGCGCCGATCTGCCCAGCGGCAAGCCCGGCCCGAGCCTCTACTGCGCGGTGATCGTCAAGCGCGTCGACGAGAAGACCCGCTCCAAGACCTCGATCAACGATCTGTTGCGCGACTGACATGGCGCGGCGGGTCTCAGCGCGCGATTTCGTCTGGCTGTTTCTCGGCTTTCGCGGTCGGATCGGCCGCCAGGCCTATTTTCTGGCCGGCCTGCTGCTGCTGGTCGCCCTGATGTTTGCCTTCGACCGTTTCCTGGCGGCGCCGGAAGGATCCAGTGAAAGCGGCTTCTGGGCGTCGACATTCATGATCGCCGCGACGCTGTCGATCATTTCGAACATTGCGCTGGCCGCCAAGCGCCTGCAGGACATCGACCGGCCGCCGCTGCTGGCGGGGCTTTACCTGCTGGGCGGCTTCTTCATGTGGCTGTTCCTGTGCTTCGTGCCCGGGACGCCCGGTCCCAACAAATACGGACCGGGACCGGACCAGCCTGTCTAGCGATGAAACGGTCTAACCTTTCGCCAGCGCGCGCATTGCGCGCCGCGCGAGGGGGATCGCCGTTCCATGGAACGCCCGCGCAAAGAGCCGGCCGCGCGCGGTGAACGGATAGACGGCGCTCTGGACCGGCGTCGTCGCGTCGGCATGGTGCATCTTGTAGGCGTCGGCGGGCGGCAGCAGATCGAATGTCCGTGCGCCGGCGGCCCTGGCGGTCGCAAAGACGTGATGCACCAAAAGATTGCCGACGCCCTTCTGCACCATTGCCGGCTCGGTCGCGAGCACATGCCCGAAGGCGGTCGACTTGCACAGGAAGGAAAGGTCGATCGCGACAGGCTGGCCGTCGATTTCGATCGCGGTCGCCAGCAGCCCCGATCGCGGGTCCGCCGCGGCGAGACGGAAGAATGTTTCGAAACCGCAGCTACGCACGGCAGGCGAGACGATGCCGGCGGCCTTGAGCGCGCGACGCTTGATCTCGATGGCGCGCGCGGCGAGCAGCGACGCCTGCTCGCCGGCGCGATGGCTGGTCATCGCTAGTGCGCCCGTCTCGGCCAGCCGGCGCTGACGCCGGCGGAAATTGGATCGCTCCTTCGCCGGATAGGCCGGTCCCGGCGCGCCGCCGTCGACCCGCGACGACAGGCATGCGAACGGCGCTTGCGACATTTCGGTGACGACGCCGCCGGCTGGAAGCACCGCAGCCAGCGCCGAATCGGCGCGCACCCGCCGAGTCTCGAAAACGTCCGCGCCGAGCGCGCCTATCGCCCGCCACAGCAGCGCGCCGGCGTCGGCGCCGCATTCCGCGTCGATCAGCATGTCGTCGAACTGCGCGACCGGCGCGCCCATCAGCCGCATCCGCGTCACCCCAAGCGTCCGCGACAGCACCAGCGGCGCGACGGCCGCCAGCCGGCCGCCGGCGCGCACCGTGACGATGGCGATGCCGGCAGCGGCGTCGGGGTAGCTCTTGGCCCAGTGGCCGAGCAGGGCATGCTGCTGGAACAGTTGCTGCGGACGGCCGGCGCGGGCGAACAGTCCGTCCCACTCGCGCTTCAGGGCAAGGAACGCGTCGACGCCGCGCAGCGCCTCGACCGTCAGATCGTTGCTGTCGGCGAGCGGCGTCAGTCTGGCGACCGCATTCATCCGTGACGCCAGATCGGCCACAGCTTGCGCAGGCCGGCGAGGCGGAACTTGACCAGATAGGGCGCCGTCAGCAACGGATGGCGGGCGGCGAACGGCGCGTCCTGCTCGACCAGGTGCCGGATGGCGAGCACCGGCAGGGGCGAGCGAAGCGGCCGGAAATCGGGGTTCCAAAGACCGGGCGCCTCGGACGTCGCGAACATGTAGCCGATCATCCGGAAACGGGCGAGCGAGTAGAATTTGTGGCGCTTCTGCACCCGCTGCAGCATGGCGAAGCCGGCGTCGCTGGCGCAGTCGGGAAAGCCGACGATGATGGTGCGAAAGTGCTCCATGCCCGGCTTGCAGGGAATCTGCTCAAGCTCGGCGAAGCATTTTCGGATCAGCGCGAAGGCTTCGTCCTCGTCGTCGGGCGTCGCATGCGAAACCGCCAGGCGCACCGTGTCGAGCTTCGCCGCCTGTTTTGTGAACGGGCAGACCGCCCCGGTGCGGCCGAGCGCCTCGTGGCCGCGCATCAGATAGGTCTCGACCCAGCCGCGCAGCTGCGTCATCGCCGCGTCGCTTTCCCACGCGCCGATGTGCGTTTCGGCGATCGTCAGGCGGGGAGCGCCCGACAGCGAATGCGTCGCCAAGGTCTTGTCCAGCATGATGCGACCTTTCCAAGCTACCTCTGGCAGATAGCAGGTTCTCGTTTCGGAAAGGTTGATGAAGGAAAGTCGTGCCGACGGCATCCGTGCAGACGATTTCGGTGGAACCGACGTTCGGGCCGGGAATTCTCCGATTTGACTTGAGATGTGTTTCAGGTCCTTCGACAAGGAGACCGAAATGAAACGATCCGATTCTGCGGGCCGGGGGCGGATGGCGCGGATATTCGGGCCGTCGGAGGCCGCACAAGAGGCTGCGCGACCGACTTAGGCGCGGCAGCCTTTCAGACATGTTCGGCAGCGTCGGCTGGACATTCTAGACATCCTTTCGCCAGCCGCGTCCAAGTGCGCGGATCATCCCGAAGAACGTGATCGCCCAAGCGGTCAGCGCAATCCACCAGAATGCGCGCGGCAGCGGCGCCAGAAACCCGAACTCCATGGCTCGATCCATCTGCCAGGTGCAGGCGGCATACATGCCCAAAGGAAACACTGCGCCCCAATAAAGCGGATCGTACTCGAACGGATACCGTTCGAAGCCGTAGCGCCAGACGCCCAGCAGCACCAGCATGGGTATCCACCACGTCCCGGTCGCCCAGAAAAAGATGGTGAAACCTTTCAGGAAAGGCAGGAGCGACGTCAGATAGGGCGCGTGCGGCGCGTTCAGGATGAGCAGCGACCCGGCAAGCGTCGAAATCGCCATGGCGCCCATGTTGATCCAGTAGGGCGGCGCCAGATCGCCGGGCGAAAAGCGGAAGAAGGCGTAGCGGTAGAAGATCAGCGACATCATCCAGATGTAGAGCATGCCGCCCCACAACCACATCGACAGCGCCACCAGATTTAGCTCGAGCCGGTAAGGCTGACCGATCCGCGCCGCCAGCAGCGCGCTTGATACGGCCAGAGATTGCGTGGCGACCACCGAGAGCAGCCAGCTTCCGTTGATGCCCCGGTCAAGCGTCGGCTTCTCGCGCTTGACGGTAAACGCCGTAAAGATCGTGTAGGTCAGGCAGACCCACAACGCCAGGGCCAGCAGCCATAGCGCCATGCCTGCGACGACATTCTCGTGCAGCACCATGAACTGGCTTGCCAGTATGCCGGTCCCTGCCGCGACGGTGAAATAACCCGGCCCGATGCTATGCGTGACCAGGTCGCCGAAAAACCGGTGCGGGTAGCGAAAGGCCCGAAGGCCGTAGAGGACGCACAGGACAAGGTATTGCGCGATGTTCAGGTAGAACAGCGCAAACGCCAAGGCTGCGTGATCCATCATGAAGCCGCCGAGCGAGACGATGCCGGTGGCCATGACCAGCCCGAAATAGGCAGGCGACAGATTGAGCAGGAACGTGTCGAATTGCGCCGAAAAGGCTTTGCCGGCCGCCATCTGCTGTTCCCCCGCAACATCGGTGGCCGCCACTATGACAAGGCCCGCGCCTCGCAAACAAGATTACAAACTAGCGCACCGACAGTTCGGCCGGGTCGAGCGCCGGCAAGCCCGCGCCGGCGGCTTCCGCCCGATGAATCGCGTGCGTGATCCGCTCGGTGAGCGGCGTGGCGACGCCGGCCCGGGCGCCGAGACGCTGCACCTCCCCCTGGAGGCAGTCCACCTCGGTGGGGCGGCCGAGCCTCAGGTCTTCCGACATCGACGACCTGGCCTGAGGGTCGATCGCCAGCATTCGCGAGGCGACGCGGGCAAACAGCCAGTCGGGTAGGCGCAGGATAGCGGGCAGCAAGTGCGGCGGCGCGGCGGCTAGCTTCGCCGGCCGGATGCCGCTCGCCTTCATCGCCGCCAGCGCCTCGTCCATCTGCGCCGCCAGCAGCCGTCGCCAGCGCCGGTCGGCCAGTTGCGTCGCCAGGGGCAGGCCCGACAGCGCGTTGAGCGCATTGTTGAGATTGAGCAGCAGCTTGCCCCACAGGACCGCGGTCACGTCGCTGGCCGTCGCGACATCGAGGCCTTCGCACGACAACCGGCGCGCGATCTCACCGGCCTTGGCGTCGACGACGATGTCGCCGCTGGTGGCGCGGTGGGCCCGCAGCGCCTGGCCGGCGCGCTCGTCGAGCACGACGTTGAACGCCACCATGCCGGCAAACACCGGCGCGGCCGCGCCGAGCGTCCGGGAGATCAGGGCGGCGTTGTTGACGCCGTTCTGCAGGCTGACGATCGTCGCGTCGACGGGCGCATGACGCCCGATCTCGCGCGCCATCGCCTCCGTCGCGCCGCTCTTGACCGTGACCAGGACGAGACCGGCGCCGGCGAGCGCCGCCACATCGTCGGTGGCATGGATCGACCCGGCGGCAATGAGGCGGTCGCGACCGTCCAGATCGGTGACCCGCAGGCCGCTTCGCGTCAGGGCCGAAACGATGCGAGGCCGGGCGAGAAGGCGCACGTCGCGGCCGGCCAGCGAAAGACAGCCGCCGACATAACAGCCGATCGCGCCGGCGCCAGCGATGACGATGGGCCCTGAGTAGATATCCGGCATGGCTGCGGCGAACCCGTGACGACGCCAGGATAGCACGGAGGAGAAGGCTGACACAGGCGCTGCTTGCCCTTTGATTTTGCCGGAACTCGGTCTATCCATGCGCCGATGAAAATGCCCACAGATCCCGCCGACATCCTGGCCGCCCTGATCCGCTGTCCGTCCGTGACGCCCGCCGAGGGCGGCGCGCTGGCGGTGCTTGAGAATTTGCTGCGGCCGATGGGGTTTGTCGTCGACCGGCCGGTGTTCAAAGAAGACGCAACGCCCGACGTCGAAAACCTCTACGCCCGCCTGCCGGGCGAGGGGCGGCATCTGATGTTCGCCGGTCATACCGACGTGGTGCCGCCAGGCGACGAGGGCGCCTGGACGCATCCGCCCTTTGCCGCCGAGATCGCCGACGGATGCATGTATGGCCGCGGCGCGGTCGACATGAAGGGCGGCGTCGCCTGTTTTCTAGCGGCGGTGGCGCGGCATATCGAGGCGCACGGCCCGCTCAACGGATCGGTGTCGTTTCTGATCACTGGCGACGAGGAGGGTCCGTCGATCAACGGCACCTCGAAACTGCTCGAGTGGGCGACGGCGCGCGGCGAAAAATGGGACGCGGCGCTTGTCGGCGAGCCGACTAATCCCGACGCCTTGGGCGACGCGATCAAGATTGGCCGGCGCGGCTCGATTTCCGGGCTGCTCGTCGTCAACGGCGTGCAGGGCCACGCCGCATATCCGCATCTGGCCGACAATCCGGTGCGCGGCCTGGTGCCGATGGTCGAGGCGCTGATGCGGCCGGCGCTGGACGAGGGAACGGCTGATTTCCAGCCGAGCAATCTGGAGGTAACGACCATCGACGTCGCCAACCCGGCGACCAATGTCATCCCGGCGCGCGCCACCGCCGCCTTCAATGTCCGCTTCAACGACAGCTGGACCGCCGAGACGCTGCAGGCCGAGATCCACAACCGGCTCGACAAGGCGGCCAACAGCAAGGCGCTGAGGCCCGGCAGGAGCGCGCCGGCAGACTATGAACTGAACTGGCGCGACCGCCCGAGCCCGGTGTTCCTGACGCGCGACGAGAAACTCATCGAGGCGCTCGCCGGTTCGGTCAAGGCGGTGACCGGCCGCCGCCCCGGCCTGTCGACCGGCGGCGGCACCTCGGACGCCCGCTTCATCAAGGACTATTGCCCGGTGGTCGAGTTCGGCCTGGTCGGGCAGACGATGCACATGGTCGACGAGCGGGTGTCGCTGGACGATCTCGAGACGCTGACCCGCATCTACCAGTGCTTCATCGCCGACTGGTTCGCCTGACATGCCGACGAGCGACGAGATCCAGCGGTTTCTGACCGGCGCCTGGCGTCTGATGATGGGCCGGCCCGACGGCCTGAAACTGCTCGACCTTTCGGCCGACGGCTTCTGGAATTCGTTCTACGCCATCGTGCTGGCGCTGCCGGCGATGTTTGTCGGCTGGGTCGGCGTGGCCAACGGGTTCGGCGACCAGGCCGCCGAGCTTGGCGGCCGCGGCTCGCTGCTGTTGCGGCTGGCGTTCATCGACATGGCGGCCTGGATCGCGCCGCTGATCGTGGTGGGCTTGCTGGCGAAGCCGATCGGCATCGCCGACCGTTTCGTGCCGTTTGTCGTCGCCAGCAATTGGGGCTCGGCCATCACCTCGTGGATGCTGGCGCCGGTGTCGATCCTCGACGTATTCTTCCCGTCGGCCGTCCAGATCTCGGACAGCCTGTCGCTGGTGTTGTTCATAGCCGTGCTGATACTGATCTGGCGCCTCACCAACGCCTCGATCGGCCGCGGTCCCGGCGTCGCCAGCGCGGTCTTCGCGCTGGTCCTGGTCGTTTCGATCTTCCTGATCGTCGGCCTGCAGGACGTGCTCGGGCTTACCCCGCTCATTCAGCCGGCCGGGTAGTCGACCCTTGTGAGATAGAGTCCGTCGGGCGGCGCCACCGGCCCGCAGCGCGTCCGGTCGACGGCGTCGAGCGCCGCCTTCACATCGTCCGGCGTCCACGCGCCTTCACCCACCCGTTTCAGCGTGCCGGTCATCGAGCGCACCTGGTTGTGCAGGAAGGAGCGCGCCGAGGCGCGGATCTCGATCACGTCATTGTCGCGCGTCACTTCGAGCAGGTCGAGCGTGCGCACCGGGCTTTTCGCCTGGCAGTGGATCGAGCGGAAGGTGGTGAAATCGTGCCGTCCGACCAGCATCCGCGCCGCCGCCTGCATGGCGTCCGCGTCGAGCGGCCTGGGAACCCACCAGGCGCGGCGGGCGTCGATGGCGAGGCGGGCGCGGCGGTTGACGATGCGGTAGAGATAATGCCGCGCGACCGCGCTGAAGCGCGCATCGAAGTCGTCGGCGACCTTGCGGGCGGCGAGGATGGCGACGGTGTCGCCGGCAAGTCCCAGATGGGCATTGACGGCGTCGCGCACAGTGTCGTCGTTCCAGTCCTTTTGGAGATCGACATGCGCCACCTGGCCGAGCGCATGCACGCCGGCGTCGGTGCGCCCCGCGCCTCGGATTGAGACCGTCTGGCCGCAAAAACCGTGGATCGCCTTTTCGATCGCTTGCTGCACCGACGGCTGGCCGGCCTGCCGCTGCCAGCCCGCATAGGCGGAGCCGTCATATTCGATGTCGAGCCTGTAGCGCGGCACGAGGCTCTAGCCTTCCACGGACCCGAACGCGGCCGCATATGCGAGCCTTCCCGTCGTCGGGGCATCGCCGAAACCGTGCGCCTGCAGCGCCTCGCCCTGGAAGATGCTGTCGAAGCCGGCGGCGCGCGCATGCGAATATCTGAACCGGCCGTAATAGGCGGGGTCGCCGAGCACCACCGACAGGGTTTCGCCGGCCTGCTTGAGGCGGACATGGCCTTCGCGGATCAGCGCCCCGCCGATGCCGGAACTCTGGAACGACGGTTCGACCGCCAAAGGCGCGAGCGCCACGGCGTTGAACGGCTTGCCCGGGCCGACGATGCGCAGGCGCGAGAACAGGATGTGGCCGACGATCGAGCCCTCTTCTTCGGCGACGAGTTCGAGCACCGCGTCGCCGGCCGCGACGACGGCGTCGACCAGATCGGCCTCGTCACGCCGGCCGAAGGCGCGGGTTTCCACCGCATGGATGGCGGCCCGGTCGCCAGGCGTCGCGGCGCGGATGGCAAGCATGCTCATGGCAGGATCGTCCCAGTTGAAATCGGTGCGCCGCGCAGGAAATCGCCGGCCGGCATCGGCTTGCCGCCGGCGCGCTGGACAGTCGTCAGCCGCACGGCGCCGTCGCCGCAGGCGACGGTCAACCGGTCGTCGAGCGCCTGGCCCGGCTGGCCGGCGCCGTCGGCGAGCGTCGAACCGAGCAGCTTGACGCGCTCGCCGCCGATCTCGGCCCATGCGCCGGGAAAGGGCGACAGCGCCCGGATGCGGTTGTGAACTTGAGCCGCCGGTTTTGTCCAGTCGATGCGGGTCTCGGCCTTGTCGATCTTGGACGCGTAGGTGACGCCGTCCTGCGGTTGCGCCGTCAACGGCAGGTCGCCGGCCTCCAGCCGCGCCAGCGCCTCGACCATCGCCTCGGCGGTCAGGCGCGACAGCGCGTCGTGCAGTTCGCCGCCCGTCATCTCTGGTCCGATGGCGAGTGTTTTCGTCAGCGCCACGGGCCCCGTGTCGAGGCCTGCCTCCATGCGCATGATCATCACTCCGGTTTCGGCGTCGCCGGTCATGATCGCGCGCTGGATCGGCGCCGCGCCGCGCCAGCGCGGCAGCAGCGAGGCGTGACCGTTGTAGCAGCCAAGGCGCGGCGCATCGAGCACCGCCCGCGGCAGCAACAGCCCGTAGGCGACGACCACCGCGACGTCGGCGTCGAGCGCGGCGAATTCGGTCTGGGCGTCGGCCGTTTTCAGGCTGGTGGGCGTGCGCACCAGGAACCCGCGCCGCTCGGCCTCGCGATGCACCGGCGATGGCGTGAGTTCGAGCCCGCGCCGGCCCGCCGGCCGTGGCGGCTGCGAATAGACGGCGACGATGCGATGCCCGGCGTCGGCGACGGCGGCGAGCGTCGGCGCGGCGTAGTCGGGCGTGCCCATGAAGACGACGCGAAGCGGCATCCAGTCCTTTCCTTCACAAACCCGTCCGGCGCGAGTCGCGGCCGGAGCGATGCTTGAACAGGATTTTGCCGGCGAAGGTCAAGCTGTACGGGAAAATGCCCGCCGGTCCGGTGTCGGCCGCCGCGCCGTGTTGAACGGCGATGCGCCGGCGCTATGATCGCGCCACTGCAAGCGAGGGCGCAAAATCATGGCGGATCAAGATCACGGCGGCGCGCTCGGCCAGGTCTACGGCGCAAGGTCGAGCGAGGACGTCGCCAGGCTCTATGACGGCTGGGCGGCGACCTACGATCACGAGATGTCGCTGGCGGGCTACCGTCATCCGACGATCTGCCTTGGACTTGTGGCGCGCCACCTGCCGCGCGGCGCCGCGCCCCTGCTCGACGCGGGCGCCGGAACCGGCATCATCGGCGAATGGCTGGCGATCCTCGGCTATCCCCATGTCGAGGCGCTGGACATTTCGCCGGGCATGCTGGAGCGGGCCGCGGCGAAAAACGTCTATGCGGCGCTGCACCGGCTGGCGCTGGGCGGGCCGCTGCCGTTCCCCGACGGGTATTTCGCCGGCGTGGTCTCGGCCGGCGTCTTCACCACCGGCCATGTCGGCGTCGACGGGCTGGACGAACTGATCCGCATCTGCGCCCCCGGCGGACCGATGGTGCTGACGGTCAAGAACACGCTCTGGTTCGACGGGTTCAAAGCGCGCATCGGCGAACTGGTCGCCGAAGGGCGCGTGGAGCTGGCCGAAGAAACCCCGCCCTATGTGTCGATGCCGGGCGAGGCTGGCGTCGTGCCGAGCCGAGCGGTCGTGCTGGTGAAGCGGTGAGGCTTTCGGCGAGCGGGCGGACGCAGGTGGGGGTGCGGTCGCTGAAAATTCTATCCGGTCCGCGCGATGCCCCGCTAACCCTTTACCCGCAAATTGCCCGGATCGTGGAGCGGCGCCAGATGCAGCCTTGCCGGCACAGGCTCGGTCGCGACAACAAGCTCGTAGCGGCCCGAGGTGAGGAATGCGTCGCTGACCCCGTCGGCGTTGCGGACATAGCCGTAGCCGATGGCTTTGCCGACCGTGTAGCCGAAGCCGCCCGAGGCGAGGTAGCCGACCGCCTGCCCGTCGCGCAAGATCGTCTCGCGCCCGAGCAGAACGGTCGAGGGATCCTCGGCGGTAAGGCAGACGAGGCGTTTCGTCTGCGGATTTCCCGCGACAGCCTCGAGCGCGGCGCGGCCGAGGAAATCGCGGCCGGATTTGAGCTTGACCGCCCAGCCCAACCCCGCCTCGAACGGCGTGTCGTTGGGGGTGATGTCGGAACCCCAGGCGCGATAGCCCTTTTCGAGCCGCAGCGATTCGATGGCGCGATAGCCGGTCGGGCGGATGCCGTATCGCGTCCCGGCCGCCATCAGCGCGTCGAAGACATCGCCGGTCGCGTCGATCGGCGCGTGCAGTTCCCAGCCGAGTTCGCCGACATAGGTGATGCGCAGCGCCCGCACCGCGTGGCCGGCAATGCCGATCTGGCGCACATGGCCGAACGGGAAGGCGGCGTTGGAGACGTCGGCGTCGGTCAGGGCGGACAGCACATCGCGGGCGCGCGGCCCCATCAGCGACAGCGTGCCGAACCGTTCGGTGACGTCGGTCAGCTCGACGTCCGGTTCGGAACCGACATGATCCCTGATCCAGCCGAAATCGTGTGTCCGGAAACCGGTGCCGGTGACGATGTAGAAGCGGTCGGGCGCGAGGCGGGCGACGGTCAGGTCGGCCTCGATGCCGCCGCGCGAATTGAGCAGTTGCGTGTAGGTCAGCCGGCCCGCGGGCCTGGTCACGTCGTTGGCGCAGATGAAGTCGAGCGCGCGTTCGGCGTCGGGGCCTGACAACTCGTATTTGGCGAAGGACGACTGGTCGAAGACGCCGACCGCCTCGCGGACGAGACGGTGTTCGTCGCCGACCGTATCGAACCAGTTCTGCCGTCCCATCGAATAGATGTCGCGCGGCTCGTCGCCGGCGCGGGCGAACCAGTTCGGCCGCTCCCAGCCGACCTTCGAGCCGAAGACGGCGCGGCGGTCTTTCAGCCGCTGGTAGAGCGGCGAGACGATGCGCGGCCGGCCGCTGGCGTATTCCTCGTGCGGGAAGGCGACGGTGTAGTGCTTGCCATAGGCTTCCAGCGTGCGGTCGCGCACCCAGTCGCGGTCGCGGTGCAGGTCGGAAAAGCGACGTATGTCGACGACCCACAGATCAAGCGGCGCCTCGCCCCGGACCGTCCATTCAGCCAGCGCCCAGCCGGCGCCGCCGCCCGATGCGATGCCGAAGGCGTTGAAGCCGGCGCCGGTAAACATGTTGGCGCAGCCGGGGCCGACGCCGAGGATGAAATTGCCGTCTGGGGTAAAACTCTCCGATCCGTTGATCATCTGCCTGACGCCGACATCGGCGAGCGCCGGAATGCGCTCGATCGCCTGCGTCATGTGCTGTTCGAAATGGTCGAAATCGTCGTCGAACAGGCGGAACTGCCAGTCATCGGGCAAGTCGCCGTTTGGGAGATTCGTCGTCCACGCCTGCGGGTTCGGCTCGTAGCCGCCGAACACCAGTCCGCCGACTTCCTCCTTGAAATAGGTGAGGCGGTCGGGGTCGCGGATCGTCGGCGCGTCGGTCGCCAGGCCCGGGATGCGCTCGGTGATGACATATTGGTGCTTGACCGGCTGCAGCGGCACGTTAACGCCGGCCATAGCGCCGACCTGACGCGCCCACTGACCGGCGCAGTTGACGACTTTTTCGCAGGCGATGTCGCCCTGGTCGGTCCTGACCTTGACGATGCGCTCACCCGCCATCTCGAAACCGGTGACGCGCACGTTTTCGATCAGCCGCGCGCCGTGCATGCGCGCGCCCCTGGCCAGCGACTGGGTGATGTCGGAGGGGCTGGCCTGGCCGTCGCTCGGCAGCCACGACGCGCCGACAAGATCGGACACGTCCATCAGCGGCAGCATCGCCTTTGCCTCGGCCGACGACAGCAGGTGCATCTCCATGCCGAAACTGCGCGCCGTCGTCGCGGTGCGTTTGAACTCGGTCCAGCGGTCCTGATTGGTCGCGAGGCGAAGGCAACCCGACATCTTCCAGCCGGTGGCGAGCCCGGTCTCGGCCTCGAGCCCCCTGTAGAGGTCGACCGAATATTTGAGCAGCCGCGTGATCGAGGCCGAGGAGCGCAATTGCCCGACCAGCCCCGCCGCATGCCAGGTGGAGCCCGAGGTGATCTGGCCCATTTCCAGCAGCACGACGTCGGCCCT